>Ga0210410_10000012_pt1 | contig 345801 bp, 295 predicted proteins | sample IncBWC4MmetaG_FD_161058 | JGI IMG/M metagenome (GOLD analysis project Ga0210410, IMG submission 161058) | Forest soil microbial communities from Barre Woods Harvard Forest LTER site, Petersham, Massachusetts, United States - Inc-BW-C-4-M | ecosystem: Environmental > Terrestrial > Soil >...
TGCGCATCCTCGGGACGGGCAAAGCGAACCGTCAAACGCGCTCCCTCGACTGCGGCACCTGCCTCGGTGACGCGCAGGCGCAGGGTCAGATTGCGATCCGCATGCACCGAGCCCGCGTTGAGCCAGTGCACATCGAGTTCCTTGATGGCCGCCAGCGACTCAGGCGTGAAATGCTTGTCGAGAACACCATCGAGCCGCCCGTCACGGATAGAATCGAGGACGAGACGATGCTGCTCGCGCAGGATCTGCTCCTTCTGCTGGTCGGTGAAACCGGACTCGGCAGCCTTATCCGCGTAGGAAGTCGCGCGCTTTCCGATACAGCGTCCGCGGACGAAGACTTGAGTCTGCAACAGCAGTTCGTTCTCGCGCGCTTCGCTCTGCACGTGGTAAACCGTGTCGTCGTGCTTGACGTCGGTATTAAAGCCAAAAATCATGGGGCCCCGTTAAACCTATCCTTAGTCATCGGCAGAATCCGCACGCATGTTAAAAGATCGTCATAAAGTGGCTCGGTCGCTTGACACTGCCATCCGCGAAATCTACTCTAGAATGTTTAGTTACTGCTTGGCTGCGAATTATATATAGCTCTTCTATGCCGGACAATTACTTCGCTCGCTACCTGCCTTTATTGATTCACCTCATCGTAGCAGGTGGGTTGGCTTCTGCCATTGTTTTGCTCTCATGGTTCATTGGCTACCGGCGGCCAACGCGGGCCAAACTGTCTCCCTATGAGTGCGGGATGGTGCCCGTCGGCGACGCGCGCGAGCGTTTTTCGGTGAAGTTTTACCTGGTGGCCATGCTCTTTATCCTGTTCGATGTAGAAGCCGTCTTTCTGTATCCCTGGGCCGTGATCCTGCGGCAGCTTAAGATGTTTGGCTTCTGGGAGATGCTGGTTTATATCGGCATCGTTCTGGTGGGCTTCTTTTATATCTGGAAGAAGGGCGTGCTGGACTGGGGTACTCCGTCGGCGAGAAGAGGCGAAGTCTAATGCCGCTGACTCCAGCCATTACGGATCTTGCGGCGCTCAAAGACCACCCTGCGGTTGCCAGGTTGCGGTCGTGGAACTCGGCTGCGGTCGAAGGAGCGAAGTTCGACCGCGATGAGATGACCATCTACATCGAGCGGTCCTGCATCCGCGAGGCTTGCGTAATTTTGCGGGATGATCCGGGTTGTCCCTTCAATTATCTCTCCGACGTTACTTGCGTGGATTGGTATCCTTCTCAGCCGCGCTTTGAGGTGGTGTATGCGCTCCTGTCGATTCCGAACAAAGAGCGAGTGCGGCTGAAGGTTCGCTTGGGAGCCGATAGCCCGGTTGTGGAGTCGGTGACTTCGGTTTGGCCTTCCGCGAATTATTTCGAGCGGGAAGTTTTCGATCTCTTCGGAATCCGGTTTACCGGTCATCCCTACTTGCGGCGCATCCAGATGCCGGAAAACTGGGAAGGCCATCCCCTGCGCAAAGATTACCCGGTGGAGGGCTATCGATAGATTTCGTTTATGGCCCACATGACTCCCACGCCCGTGCTCGAGCCCGGCCAGGACCGGACCATGATCCTGAATATGGGACCGCAGCACCCGTCTACGCACGGAGTGTTGCGGCTGATTCTCGAGATCGATGGCGAAACCGTGGTGCGGCTCATGCCCGACATCGGGTATCTGCACACCGGGATCGAAAAGACTTGCGAAGCGAAGTTCTATCAACAAGTTGTGCCGCTTACCGACCGCATCGACTACCTCTGCCCCATGACCAACAACCTTTGTTATACGCTGGCGGTCGAGAAACTTTTGGGGTTGGAGATTCCTCCGAAGGCGCAATGGCTGCGGGTGTTGATGAATGAGTTGACGCGTATCAACTCGCACCTGGTGTGGCTCGGGACGCACGCGATGGACATCGGCGCGCTTACTGTGTTTCTTTACTGCTTCCGCGAGCGTGAAGATGTTTTGCGTTTGTTCGAAGCGGTTAGCGGCCAGCGCATGATGACTTCGTATTTCCGCATCGGCGGCGTGGCACTGGAGCCGCCGCTGGGATTCTTTGACCGGGTGCGGGACTTCGCCAATCGCTTCCCTGCCAAGGTGGATGAGTACGAAAACCTTTTGACGGGGAATCCGATCTGGGTGATGCGAACCAAAGGCGTGGCGCGGATTACAGCGGAAGATGCCATCGCACTGGGCGCGAGCGGGCCCACGCTGCGCGGAAGTGGCGTCGATTTCGACTTGCGCCGGGATATGCCGTACTCGGGCTACGAGAACTTCAAATTCAAAGTTCCGGTGTCGCAAGAAGGCGATGTGTTTGCTCGATACATTTGCCGGGTTCAGGAGTTGCGGCAATCCATCGCAATCGTGCAGCAGGCGCTCGACGGAATGCCGGAAGGCGCGATCAAGGCGGACGCGCCGAAGGTTGTCTTGCCCGACCGGGAAAAGATGAAGACGCAGATGGAAGCGATGATCTACCACTTCAAGATCATTACCGAGGGCTTTGCGGTTCCTGCGGGCGAAGTTTACCAGGCGGTGGAATCGCCGCGCGGCGAGATGGGGTACTACGTCGTAAGCGACGGAACGGCTAAGCCTTATCGTGTTCACATGCGGGCGGCATGTTTGGCAAATCTGCAATTGCTGCCGAAGATGTGCGAAGGTCGCTTGCTGGCAGACGTAGTGGCGGCGATTGGATCGATTGATATTGTTCTCGGAGAAATTGACCGGTAGGTGGCTACGTTCTGATCGCGGATTACAAAAGGCGTTAACCACAAACGACACGAAGGTACACAAAGGAGACTTTAAGTTTGGCATTGCGAGTAAAGCAAGGGATCTAGGTTCTTGCCGGCACAAGCCCAAACCCAGATTCCTCGCTTCGCTCGAAATGACAATCGATATTATTCGTAAGCAATGAGATTCTCTGATCAATTCGAATCGCGATTCGCAGAAATGCTAACGCATTACCCGACGAAGCGTTCTGTCCTGGTGCCTACGCTGCTTTATGCCCAGGACGAAGTGGGATATCTCAACGACGACGTTATTCACGAGATTGCGCAGCGGTTGGATTTGACCGAGCTTGAGGTGAGCAACGTGATCAGCTACTACTCCATGCTCACTACCAAGCCTCGCGGCAAATTCAATGTACAGGTTTGCACCAACATTGCGTGCATGTTGCGCGGAGGCGAGGAAATTCTCGATCACTGTGAGAAGAAATTGGGAATCGGGCACAAAGGCACAACGCCGGACGGAATGTTCTCGCTTGAGGAAGTGGAGTGCATCGGGGCTTGCAGTTGGGCTCCGGTAGTGCAAGTGAATTATGACTTTCACGAGAACTTGACGACGGAGAAGATGGACAAGGTGCTCGACGGGTATAAAAAGAATTGAGAATTGAGTGATCGGGGAATTTTGCAATTACCCGATCACTCAATTACCCCAATTACAAAATGGCCGATTTGGTTTCCCATCCCGACGAAGTAAAAGTCGTCTCCAAACGCTTCGGCAAGGGTGCGACTGATATCGATCGCTACCTGGAGCTCGACGGTTACAAAGCCGTCCAAAAAGCGCTCGGGATGCAGCCGGATGCAATCGTCAATCTAGTGAAGGATTCTGGTTTACGAGGGCGCGGCGGAGCCGGATTCAATACCGGGATGAAGTGGTCATTCGTGCCCAAGCAATCACCCAAGCCCAAATACATTTTGTGTAACGGCGATGAGAGCGAGCCGGGTACTTGCAAGGATCGCCTGATTTTCGAGCACGATCCGCATTCGGTGATCGAAGGAGTCGTGATCGCGGGGATCGCTACAGGCTCGCATGCTGGATACGTCTACATCCGCGGCGAGTACCGCTACCTCTTGGAAATCATGCAGAAAGCGATCAAGGACGCTTATGCGCGGGGCTTCCTGGGCAAGAACATTTTCGGCAGCGGCTACGACTTCGAGGTTTATTGGCATGGTGGCGCCGGGGCGTATGAAGTAGGCGAAGAATCGGCGCTGATGGAATCGCTCGAGGGGAAGCGCGGCATTCCGCGAATTCGGCCCCCGTTCCCGGCAGTGGTCGGGCTGTGGGGCGGACCGACGGTCATCAATAACGCAGAGACGCTGGCGAGTGTGCCGCATATTCTTCTCGGCGGCGCCGAATGGTTTGCCAAGCTAGGACCGCCGAAGAATGGCGGCACGCGACTTTTCTGTTTGAGCGGACACTTGAATCGTCCCGGAGTATATGAGCTGCCCATGGGGTACAACCTCAAAAAAATGATCTATGAGGTCGGCGGCGGAATTACCAACGGACGCTCATTGAAGGCCGTTGTTCCCGGCGGTTCGAGTTGTCCGGTTTTGACAGCTACCGAAATCGATGTCTCCATGGATTTCGACTCGATGATGAAAGCGGGATCGATGCTGGGTTCCGGTGGCGTGGTGGTCGTCGATGACACGACCTGCATGGTGAAATTTGCTTTGCGGATCATGAAGTTTTATCAACATGAAAGCTGTGGCTGGTGCATTCCTTGCCGCGAAGGTACAGACTGGCTAAAGAAAACGCTGACTCGATTTCATGCTCGGGGTGGGGTTGAGAAGGATATCGATAATATCCGGTACCTCTCCGAAAACATGTTAGGACGAACGTTCTGTCCGCTGGGTGACGCCGCCGCGATGCCAATGATTTCTATTGTGAAGAAATTTCGGAAAGAATTTGAAGATCATTTAGATGGCAGGCCATGTCCGTTTGAAAAAGCTGACGTGGCGGATATGGTCGTAGCTTAGATCTCTGTCGTAGGCGGGTGCACTTGCTAACGACGAACGACCAATGACGAACGACGATTTTTATGGCTGACGTAAACATTACTGTAGACGGTAAGAAAGTCACGGCTCCGGCCGGGACTTTGCTGATTGAAGCCTGCAAAAGCGTGGGGATCGAGGTCCCATCATTTTGCTACTACCCAAATCTGTCGTTGCAGGGCGCTTGCCGCATGTGTCTGGTCAAAGTGGAGAAGATGCCCAAGCTGCAAACCGCGTGCACCACGGTGATCAGCGAGGGCATGGCTGTCACTACCGAGAGTGATGAGATTCGACAGGCGCGGAAAAGCATGGTGGAGTTGCTGCTGGGCAATCATCCGCTCGACTGTCCGGTGTGCGATGCAGGCGGCGAATGCGAACTGCAGGACATGACTTTCTCGTACGGCGCTGCCGAATCGAAATACATCGATGCCAAGAATCACAAAGAAGAGCAGCAGTGGTCGCCGGTCGTCTTTTTCGATCGTCCGCGCTGCATCCTGTGCTACCGCTGCGTGCGTGTGTGTGGCGAAGGCATGGATGTTTGGGCTCTGGGCGTACAGAACCGCGGCGTGAGTTCGATCATTGCTCCCAATCAAGGCGACCATCTCGAATGCGAAGAGTGTGGTATGTGCATCGACATCTGCCCGGTGGGCGCGCTGACCTCCGGCACGTATCGCTATAAGACGCGTCCCTGGGAGATGAAACACGTCGGCACGACTTGCACGCACTGTGCCGACGGTTGCAAAACGACGCTGGGCGTACGTCGATCCGACACCGGCATGGAGATCGTGCGCGGAGACAATCGCGACAAGAGCGGCATCAACGGGGATTTCCTTTGTATCAAGGGACGCTACGCTTTCGATTTCGCGCATCACGAAGACCGGCTGACGCAGCCGTTGATTCGCAAGAACGGGCGATTGACCCCGTCCACATGGGAAGAAGCTTTTGACCTGATCGGAAAGCGTTTCAGGGAAGTTTGCGACCAGGTCGGTGGACAGGCAGTTGGCGTCGTCGGTTCCACTCGCACCACCAATGAAGAGAATTACCTGCTGCAGAAGTTCACCCGCGTGGTGCTCGGAAGCAACAACATCGACCATCACCGTACCGCGGACTTTCCTGCTTTTGCGGCGGCGCTTGCCGGAAAACCGGAAGCCACAGCCAGCATGCGCGACGTGTTCAATGCGCCTGCAATCTTGCTGATCGGCAACGATCCCACGGAGCAGCATCCGCTTCTGGCATGGCAGATTCGGAACAATGTTCGGCTGCATCGGGCGCGGTTGTACATAGTCAATTCGCAGCCGATTAAATTGCGACGGCAAACAGCCAGCTTCGTTCAAATCCCAGGGGGCTCGGAAGGAAAAGTGGCTGAGTTTCTAGCGGGCGATGACGCGGCCTTCGACGCAATTGCCATGGACGCAACCGCCCGCGATGCTTGGGTCGCGTTGCGTGCCAAGTTGCAGAGCGAACCCAACCTCGTCATTATTTTTGGCTCTGAGATCCGCGGCAAGGACATCGCTTCGTTGGTGAAATTCAGCTCCGCCATACAGGGCGCAAAGCTACTTTTACTGAGCGATTATGCCAACTCCCGCGGAGCCGCCGACATGGGACTCTATCCTGACCTGCTTCCCGGCTACCAGCGGGTTTTGGATACGGGAAAGTTCCACGAAGAATGGGGGAATGTGCCGCAAGCGCGAGGACTCACCCTGCCCGAGATGGTGGAAAGCGCAAACGCCGGTACCCTGAAGGCGTTTTATGTAGTGGGTGCGAACCCGGTCGAGCAATTCGGTATTGATCCTCATGTGTTCTCAAACAGCTTCGTGGTCGTGCAGGACATGTTCCTGACTGAGACCGCCGTGATTGCAGATGTGGTGTTACCGGCTGCGAATGCGTACGAGAAGTCAGGAACGTTCACCAATACGTGTGGGGATCTGCAACTAGTGAAAAAGGCGGGCGAAGTAACGGGCACGAAGTCAGATTTTGAAATGATTGTGCGGATCGCCGGAGCGATGGATTTCGATGTTCGCCGGTTGGTACCGTTTGGTCGAGGAGCCGGCGCGGACATGGGACAGTCGCGCGGCGCTCAATCCGGTGAAGCGGACCGCCACGCGGTGTGGCTCGAGGCCAACGGACTTGAACTTAAGATGAGTCCGTTCGATCCCATGGCGATTCTGGATGAGATCCAACGGTTGGTGCCCTGCTACGATGTCTCCCGAATGAATATTGTGTCAGGCAATGATCAGCACACGACTCTGTCGGGAAGCGGACCCGGGGCTTTGCACGATCCGGCGTTGATCGTACCCACTCAGGACAATCTTTTCAGTTCGGGTACGTTGGGCCGTTATTCCCGCACGTTGAATTCGGTAATCGAGAACCGTCACAAACAGCCGGTGGAGACAGAAGTCGCCGCCGACTAGACCCTGTTGAAGCATTCTCTTAGTAATTGGTGCGCGGGCGACACCCCCCGCGCCACCCGGCGGGACGCCGGCGCTACAGTGTCAGAAAGCTATCTCGTTGAGCCTTGGCGAATTCATTCTCGTTTCCATCATTAAGATCGTGATCGCGCTCGGCGTGTTGCTCACGGCTGTGGCGTATACGGTGTGGCTGGAGCGCAAGGTTGTCGGCCACATCCAGAACCGCTGGGGACCCACGCGGGTCGGCCCTTTTGGGCTGCTGCAGCCTCTGGCGGACGGAGTGAAGTTCATCTTCAAAGAGGATTTGCTGCCGCCGCACGTGTTCAAACCGCTCTACATCGCGGCGCCCATGATCGCGTTGATTTTTGCGCTGACCTCAATTTCGGTCATTCCCGTCGGGAACTGGATCACGGTCTTCGGAATCCACACCCCGCTCGAGATCACCGATGTCAACATCGGGCTGCTGATCGTGCTGGGCGTTACTTCGCTTGGGGTATACGGCGTTGCGCTTGCGGGATGGTCTTCGAACAGCAAGTATTCACTGCTGGGTGGGTTGCGCGCCAGCGCCCAAATGGTGAGCTATGAAATCTCGCTGGGCCTTTCGCTCGTGGGCGTGCTGATTCTGGCGGGCAGCTTTAGTTTGCGCGACATCGTCGATGCACAAAGCGGAACGTTTTGGGGATTCATCCCGCGCTGGAATATTTTTCAGGGACAGATCATAGCGTTTTTTATCTATCTGATGGCGGCTTATGCGGAAACCAATCGCGTTCCCTTTGATTTGCCGGAGGCTGAGACTGAACTGGTGGCCGGCTATCACACAGAGTACAGCGCCATGAAGTTCGCCATGTTCTTCATGGCGGAATATGCAAATATGATCACGGTGGCGTGCCTGGCAACTTTGTTGTTTCTGGGCGGCTGGCATGGACCACATCGCTTCGGACCGCCCTTTCTGCAAGCAATTCTGCCGGTGTTCTGGTTCGTGGCTAAGATATTCGCGTTTTTGTTCCTCTATATATGGGTTCGCGGCACGTTGCCGCGTTTTCGCTACGACCAATTGATGGCGTTTGGATGGAAATTTCTGCTGCCGCTGGCCATTGCCAACTTGGTCATCACGGCTTTGATTGTGGCGTTGCGAGCGTAGCACAACAAGATGCTTCATCTGATCGTATTTTCGGTGTTCGGGCTGGTGTGCGTGGCTGGTGCGGTAAACCTGCTGGTGCAGCGGCATCCGATCAACAGCGCGCTGTCGCTGGTCGTTGTGATGGGCTCGCTCGCGGTTGAGTATCTACTTTTGGGCGCAGAGTTTGTGGCAGCGGTGCAGGTGATCGTCTATGCCGGAGCGATTATGGTGCTGTTCGTCTTCGTCATCATGCTCTTGAACGCCGGCGAAGAAGACCGCACCAAGGGCAGCCGGGTGGCGATGCTGTTTGGAATCCCGGGAGTCCTGATTGGCAGTGTGTTGGTGGCGTGGGTTTTGCTGGAACACTCCGGCACGGGAAACGTCGCGGTGGGTGCGCTCCCTGGGCCTCCGAAAGTTATTGGCTGGTTGCTCTTCCATGATTTCCTGCTGCCGTTTGAGGTGACATCCATACTGGTATTGATCGCGATTATGGGAGCCGTAGTCCTCGCCAGCCATCCGGGGTCGGTGCAAGAGCCGACCCAACCAGATAAGAGGGAGGGCTGATGGTACCGCTTTCGTATTACCTCGTCCTCAGTGGCATTTTGTTTGCTTGCGGCGTAACCGGGTTTCTGATTAAGCGCAACATCATTACGATCTTTATGTCGATTGAGCTGATGCTCAATGGAGTGAATTTGTCATTCGTCGCATTCGCTGCGCAGTGGCATGCGCTCAGCGGACAAGTTTTCGTATTTTTCGTGATGGTGGTGGCTGCGGCAGAATCGGCGGTGGGCTTGGCAATCATCATTGCGGTTTACCGCACGCGCGAGACTCTGAACGTAGATCGAGTGAACCTGCTCAAACTATGACGCCGAATGCGCATCTCTGGCTGATTCCACTGCTGCCGCTGGTCGGCGCTGCCATCAATGGTCTATTCGGGAAGCGCTTTTCCCGGCAGACTGTATCGGCGATCGCCCTTGGGTTTTGCGGCGCGGCGTTCGTGATGGCGCTTTGGATCGCGGCCCAGTTTCATTCTTCTCTGCCTCTTTTAGAGAACCTGGCGCCTTGGATTCGCGCCGGCGACTTCCAGGTCGACTTCGCGTTCTACCTCGATCAGCTCTCACTGGTGATGCTACTGGTCGTCACTGGTGTCGGGTTCCTGATTCACATCTATTCCGTCGGCTATATGTGGGCAGAGGGTGGGTTCTACCGATTCTTCGCATACCTCAACCTGTTCATGTTTTTCATGCTCACGCTGGTTCTGGCAAGCAATTACTTGCTGATGTTTATCGGCTGGGAAGGTGTGGGCCTAGCGTCTTATCTGCTGATCGGATTCTGGTTCACCAAGGACTCTGCAGCGTCGGCCGGCAAGAAAGCGTTCATCGTTAATCGTATTGGCGACTTCGGTTTCTTGATCGCGCTTTTCTTGATGATCAAACATTTCGGATCGCTGAACTTTGTGCAGGTATTTCGAATCGTATCCGGGATGCCAGCGGAAGTCGCTGGTGCAGGTTTGCTAACCGCAATCGGTCTGTTGCTGATGGTGGGGGCTGCCGGAAAATCGGCCCAGATTCCACTTTATGTTTGGTTGCCGGACGCGATGGAAGGTCCGACTCCGGTTTCCGCATTGATCCACGCGGCGACCATGGTGACCGCTGGTGTATATATGGTGGCGCGGTCACATGTGGTCTTCGACCGGGCACCGCAAGCCTTGATGGTGGTTGCAATTATCGGCACGCTGACCGCTTTGTTCGCCGCGACCATAGGTGTCTGCCAAACGGACATCAAGAAGGTCCTAGCCTACTCCACGATTTCGCAGCTGGGCTACATGTTTATGGCTTGTGGCGTGGCCGCATATTCGGCCGGGATTTTCCACCTGATGACGCATGCGTTTTTCAAAGGGCTGTTATTTCTCGCGGCGGGCTCGGTGATTCACGCGGGGGGCGGCGAACAGGACATGCGCCGCATGGGCGGGTTGCGACACCATATTCCGTGGACGTTTTGGACGATGACTGCGGCGACTTTTGCGATCGCCGGATTTCCTCCCTTTGCCGGCTTCTTCAGCAAGGACGCGATTTTGTGGAAGGCGTACTCGAGTCCTTATGGAAGCTGGGTCTATTGGGCGATCGGCGTGTTCACGGCTTTCTTAACTTCGTTCTACATGTTCAGACTTTGGTTCCTGACATTTTTTGGAGAATACCGCGGTGAAGCGGCAGCAAGCCACGGTGACAATCATATGCGGGTTGTCGGCGGTTCAGGAGCGGAGGCGCCCGCGCCACACATTCACGAGAGTCCGAAGGTCATGCTGGTTCCGCTTGTGATCCTGGCAGTGCTTTCGATTTGCGGAGGGTGGGTGGGAAGTGAGCGATTCGACAAGTTCCTTTCGCCCGCTCTTCACGCTGGCCTAACTGCATATTCGACGGAGGAAGCACCCGCGACTCCCGCGCCGGAACCTAAAGATCAAGGTGGCTCCGAGGAGCTTCTTACGGGCATTTCAGTTCTCGCCGCAGTCGCAGGATTGTTTCTCGCGTGGCTGTTGTACCAGCGTCGGCCGCAGTTGCCGCAGGAGATTGCGCACGCTTTGGGCGGTTTTTACGAAGCCGTCGTGCACAAATATTACGTGGATGAAATCTACGCGGCGGTCTTCGTGAAGCCTCTCATCGATGGCTCAACTCGCATTCTGTGGCACGGCATTGATCGTGACGTGATCGACGCGACACTGGATAACAGCGCTGAGGGCGCTCGCGAGGTCTCCGACGTCATGCGCCACATGCAGTCCGGGAATCTTCGCTCCTACGCCGGATGGATCGCAGCGGGGGCGGCCGTGGTGATCGCTTACATGATCTGGATGGGAATGCGATGAGCACAGGTTTGGACAACTCGATGCTCACACTGGTCACGTTCATTCCTTTGGTGGGCGCGATCTTGCTGCTGGTGTTTCCACGGCGCGATCGCGATATTCGTCTGTTTGCCCTGGTGGTCTCGCTGCTCGACTTTGTTCTCTCTCTCCACTTGCCAGTGCACTTTCAGAGGGGTCAGACTGCGTTCCAGTATCAAGTAAATAATCAGTGGATTTCGAATCCAAATATCCATTACCACATGGGCGTCGACGGTGTCTCCATGTGGCTGGTAGTCCTCACTACGTTTCTGACTCCGCTGTGCGTGCTAATTTCGTGGAAATCGATTCATGAGCGGGTAAAGGAATTTTTTATCCTGCTGTTAGTCCTGCAGACCGCGCTGATCGGGGTTTTCGTTGCGCTTGATCTGTTCCTTTTTTATTTCTTCTGGGAAGCCACGTTGATCCCGATGGCCTTGCTGATCGGCATTTACGGTCACGAACGACGGGTGTATGCCGCGGTGAAATTCTTTTTGTACACCATGGTCGCGTCCATGTTTATGCTGGCGGCAATCCTGTGGCTTTACGCGAAGACTGGAACGTTTGATTTTGTCAGCATTCAGACCGCGATCGACAATGGCCAAGTTTCGAATTTTGCGGGCGCCGCGCCCTGGCTTTTTCTTGGTTTTTTTATCGCGTTCGCGGTGAAGGTTCCGGTCTTCCCTTTCCACACCTGGCTGCCTGACGCGCACGTGGAAGCGCCTACGGCGGGTTCAGTCTTACTGGCCGGAGTTCTGCTGAAAATGGGGACGTATGGCATGTTTCGCTTCAATCTCGGCCTGTTCCCGGAGCAGTCGCGGAGCAACGCCTCGTGGATCATGGTGTTGGCGCTGATCGGCATCGTGTATGGCGCGCTGGTCGCGATGGTACAGCCGAATCTGAAGAAACTGATCGCGTATTCCTCGATCAGTCACTTGGGTTTCGTGGTCTTGGGGATTTTCAGCTTCACGCAGGCGGGCCTGGATGGCGCAACATTCGTCATGCTGGCGCATGGAGTTTCTACGGGCGCTCTGTTCATGCTGGCCGGAATTCTTTACGAGCGGCGGCATACTTATGAAATCGCCGAATTCGGCGGGCTCGCCGCGCCGATGCCGGTATATGCGACTTTCTTTCTGTTCATCGTGCTTGCATCCCTGGGATTGCCGCTCCTCAATGGCTTTATTGGCGAGTTCCTCGTGCTGAGTGGTGCTTTCCGCGATCGCGCGGTTTACGGCGTCCTGGGAGCCACGGGCGTGATCTGGAGCGCCTGCTACTTGCTTTGGATGTATCAGCGCGTCTTTTTTGGCAAAGTCACACACCAGGTCAATCTGTCGTTGCCGGATCTGAGTGGACGCGAACGCGCGGCACTGTGGCCGACTGCTGTCGTCGCTCTGGTGATGGGCGTAGCGCCCCTGCTGTGGCTGAACGCGATTGATCCCGCGGTGCAAAATGCGTTGGCGCCGTTCACGCAGCTTGCCAGCAAGATGGTGGGCCGGTGAACATTCCTGGCGATTTGACGCAAGTAATCCCTCATGCGGCTGACTACGTCCGCATCTTGCCGGAAATAGTGTTGGCGATTTTCGGCATGATCGTAATGGTGCTCGATCCGTTGATGGACGAGCGTCGGAGTCAAAAGACGCTTGGAGCGCTGGCACTGGTTGGATCGCTAGCGGCATTGGTCGCAACCTTATTCCAATCACAATATCCCGGGCTGGGATTCTGGGACATGGTGCGGGTCGATAGCTTCAGCGTGTTCTTCCATTTCCTGGTCGCGGCGGTAACCGCGGTTGTAATACTCACTTCTTACGAGTACATGGCTGTTCAAAAGATTCGCGCCGGCGAATACTACGCGCTGGTCTTGTTTGGCGCTCTCGGCATGAGCTTGATGTCCTCGGCGGTGGAGCTGGTCCTGATCTTCATCGCGCTGGAAATCTCGTCGATCTCCACGTACATTCTGGCGGGTTTTCGCCGGCGCGCAGCGATCAGCAGCGAGTCTTCCGTCAAGTACTTCCTGCTGGGCTCGTTTGCGACGGCTTTTTTTCTTTATGGCGTCGCGCTGATGTTCGGCGCTACCGGCTCGACGAGCATTACCGTAATCAGCCATGGGCTTCATTCGGCCGCAATCCCAATGCTGGCCTACGTCGGAGTCGCACTCATGTTTGTCGGCTTGGGTTTCAAAGTCGCGGCGGCTCCGTTCCACGTGTGGACACCCGACGTATATGAAGGCGCGCCCGCTCCGGTTGTTGGATTTATGTCTACGGCTCCAAAAGCGGCGGTGTTCGCCGTGCTACTGCGGATCATGTTTGAGGTGGACGCTCCCGGGCGCGTTTGGTTGATTTGGGTGGTGGCTGCGCTTTCAATGACCATCGGCAACCTTGGGGCCTTGGTGCAGGACAACGTAAAGAGGTTGCTGGCGTACTCGTCCATCGCTCACGCCGGATACTTGCTTGTTGCCTATGCCGCTCTGCCAAACAATGGCGTTCCGGCGGCGATGTTCTACACAGCCTCGTACGCGGCGATGAACGTCGGGGCTTTTGCTGTGATCAGCCACATCAGCGGCGAGGGCGAACGTTATGTCACGCTTGAAGACTACGAGGGCCTGGGAAGACGCAGTCCGCTGCTGGCAGCGACGCTAACAATTTTTCTTTTATCCTTGATCGGCATTCCGATTACCGGTGGGTTCTTTGCCAAGTTCTACGTGTTCAGCGCGGCGCTGCAGGCCAATCTGGTTGGGCTGGTAATTATCGGTGTGCTTAACAGCGCGGTGGCTTCGTACTACTATCTGCGGCTGATCGTTGTGATGTACATGCGTGAAGCGCGCGAAGACGTGCCCGTGTTACCGGTTCCATTCGGCCTCGGCGCCGCGTTAGCAATCAGTTTGGCGGCAACCATTTACCTCGGCATTCTTCCCGGACGAGTGCTCGACTATGCCGCCCGTACCGCCGCTGAATGGGCGCGATAGCCAGCTCAGCAACTCACTCCACCGCGACCGCAATATCCACATACGCAAAGATGCGGGCAGCTAGCAGCCAGAAAGCCAGCGTCTCCATTGCCGCCAATATGACGGGAAGCCATGATACGGTTCCCGGAGAGCCGAAAGAAGAATTGAGCACGGTAGCTCCGAGCTCCCAGACCGGAATCACATAGCCCCATTGTGGCCCCAGTATGTGACCGACTAGAACTGGGAGGCCTAAAACGATTGCGGTCGCGCCGGCGGCGAAGAAGGGGTTGAGAAACGTGGAAAACATCAGCGCTACGGTACCGGCCAACATGCACGCGCTCACCAGACAAAGCATAAGGAACCAGACGCGCGAAATAGGAAACTGCGGCCCACCCAATGTCCAACTTCCGGTCATGCCAAGGGCGAAGCAATAGATCGCGCACGCAATGGTCACGCCGAGCACGAGTCCCGAAAGATACTGCTGCCGTCCCACGGCCTTGGAAAGTACGCCTAGAATTCGGCGCGACCTGCGTTCGTTGTAGGTGGCGGAGCCCCCGAAGAAGACGCTGAACGCGAGCACGTATATGGCGTCCTGTTTGAAGACGAAGAGCAGGTCCTCCCGCTGGCGGTTAATATCGGTTACCAGCCCGAGAAATGCGAGCAGCAGGACCCACAGCAGCAGAGTGAGAATAGGCCAGCGCTGCTCGCGCGCAAAATTAATTGCGATCAGCAGGACCGGTCTCACTGATTACCTTCTGAAGAACGGGATTGTGGTTCGGCGGTCACTTCCAGAAAAATCTCCTCCAGCGACCGCCGTCGCGGATTGACACTTACCACCTCGCCTCCGAGGATCCAGACCCTTTCCAATGCCGCACGTTGAGTATGGGCGGGCACGGAGAAGCTTACAATTCCGTCGCGGGCCATGGCGCCCTCAAAGTCCTCTACGGCGATGGCGCGAGCTACAATTTCGGTTCGATCTCCGGCTTGAAGCAGATCTGCAGTTCTTCCCATTCGAGCCAACCGGCCACGATGAAGCACGGCCACCCGATCACACACCAATTCCACTTCGGAAAGCAAATGAGAACTCAAGAAGATGGTTTTGCCGGCGTTGCGCGCACTGAGCAGGAGCTCGCGAACCATGACTCGGGCTAATGGATCCAGTGCAGAAGTGGGTTCGTCCAGAATCAGCAATTCCGGATCGTTGACGAGAGCTTGGGCCAAGCCAACACGTTGCAGCATGCCACGGGAAAACTTGCCGGCATTACGGTTGGCGTGATCCTGCAGCCCTACAGTTTCGAGGACTTGGCGCGCCCGGCTCTCAAGATGAGTCCCCGCCATCCCGTTGAGCGCCCCGTAAAAGCGGACCAGGCGCTCTGCACGGCGGTGGTAGAGAGCGACGCTTTCGGCGAGAAAGCCTACTCGGCGCCGTGTGCCTGGATGTCCAAACGGCTCTCCGAGCATACGACCGGCGCCGCCCGTAGGCCGCATGAATCCCATAGCCAAGTGGATAGCGGTGCTTTTGCCTGCGCCGTTCGGCCCCAGGAAGCCGAAAATTTCTCCAGCCTCGACGGCGAGGCTAAAGCCATCGAGAGCGCGGAGTCGGCGTTTACTGGCGAAGCTACGATACTCTTTCGAAACACTGTCGAATTCGAGCACTACGCGCATCGCAGTTTATTCTAACTGGCTTGGCCAACGAAAGCTGGGCTGCTGTTCTTTGAATGCACGCGCGCAGACGTCCTCCCAACATCGCGATTCTTTTCGGTTCGCGGGTACAATAGATTCGACGAGGAAACGCTTATGTCAGTTACCCGCACGGTTCGCCCGGAGGGGGCCAGAGCGCCCATCGCTTCGACGAAGATTCCGCCTGTTCCATTGACGATCGAGGGTTACAGCGTGCTGCATCAGATGATGCGGTTTCGCTGGCCGGCTTGGCGTGCGCTCGGGGCCGCGCAGAAGGCGGAGATCATTGATGAGGCGAGCGTGCTGCTCGCAAAAATGGAGGTAAATTCATCTGGCCAGTCAGGACTTTTCTCGTTGATTGGTCATAAAGGCGATCTGATGTTTGTCCACTTCCGACAATCGTTTGAGGAATTGAATCAGGCGGAATTGCAGATGGCTGGCTTGCGGCTTAGCGACTATCTTGAACCGACGACCTCGTATCTTTCGGTGATTGAGCTTGGCCTTTATGAATCTACGATCAAGGTCTACGGCGAGCTGGTGGAACGCGGCGTGGAGGCGCACTCGGAGGAATGGAATCGGGTGATCAAGGAGACGCTGGCGCGGCAGAAGGAGGCGATGCGGCCTCGGTTGTTTCCGGAGTTGCCGAAGCATCGGTATCTTTGTTTTTATCCCATGGACCGGCGGCGGGGAGAGGATAAGAACTGGTATACGGTTCCGATTGAAGAGCGGGCGCGGCAGATGAATGAACATGGGTTGGTGGGGCGGCGGTATGCGGGCGAGGTGAAGCAGATTATTACCGGATCGATTGGATTTGACGATTGGGAGTGGGGTGTCGATTTGTTTGCGGATGATCCGTTGGTTTTCAAGAAATTGATTTATGAGATGCGGTTCGATGAAGTCAGCGCGGTTTATGCGTTGTTTGGGACGTTCTATGTGGGGTTGCGGTGCGCTGCGAGTGAGTTGGGTAGATTGTTAAGCGGGGAGTTGCCTAAGAGCTAGTTGAAGAATATTGCCTTAGGGGCTAAAGCCCGATTTGTTCGCGGGCTTGATTGGCACGACTGAGGCGGTGCCCTCCCAAGAATGCATTCATATAACTCAGGAGACGAAATGGCTGCGCTTGGACTAATTGAATATCGGGACGCGAGCCCGGAGGTGCGGGCAGTCTACGATGACATTATGGCGGTGCGAAAGACGGACTGGATCAATAATTTCTGGAAGGCGATCGCCCACGATCCCGTAACTCTCAAACGTACCTGGGAAGACATCAAACAGATTATGGCGCCGGGTGCGCTGGACCCGTTGATCAAGGAGCTGATTTATGTCGCGGTCAGCGTCAGCAATCAGTGCGATTATTGCATTGCGTCTCACACCGTGTCGGCGAGAAAAAAAGGGATGACGGATGAGATGTTTAAGGAGTTAATGGCTGTCGTCGGCATGGCTAATGAGACCAATCGTTTGAGCGCGGGGTATCAGGTGGAGATCGACGAGCAGTTTAAGAGTGGTCGTTAGTCCTTGGTCGTTGGCTCGAAGATAGCCGACTGGCTCTCTTCTTCTTCATTCGTTTGGGTTCATTTCGATTTTTCGCCCGTGGAAACTTGAACTCGTGTTTCTTCATATCCACGCGTCGTCCTCGAAAGGTCACTCCTTCGGATTCGAGGCGAAACCGTTGTTCGATGGCCGAATCCCCGCGTAGCTTTATTTCGCCGCCGGCGCCCAGAACCCTTTGCCAAGGCAAGTCGAAAGCACGGTGTAGCGCTCCAACTACCTGCCTGGCGGCTCCGGGATATCCTGCAGCGCGGGCGATTGCGCCGTAAGTTGACACTTTGCCCCGGGGGATTTTGCGGATTGCCGCCAGGATGCGGGCATGCATCGTTTCGATCACAGCGCCTTGTGCGGGTAGACGGACGCGGACAGGAGTGTCCGCGTCACACGAAACCACATCACGCCGCGGCGCCCTTGCGGAATGACTCGATGGCCTTCTCCTCGCTGTCATAAACGTCGAAGATGGTCACCAGTTTGGTCACCTGCAAAAGGTCTCCAACGCGTGGCGTCAGGTTGGCTAGTTTAATGGCGCCGCCATTGTTGCGGGCACTGGTGTAGAGAGCGACCAGCGTCCCCAGGCCGCCGCTATCGATGTAGGTAACACCTGATAAGTTGAGGATGATGCGCTTGCTCTGGGTGATCACCATTTTGACGGTGTCGCGCAGGTCGGCGGACTCTTCGCCAAAAACAATGCGGCCGGCGCAGTCGACTACGACGATGTCATCGGTTGTCCGGACAGTTAATTTTAGTTGCATGAAGCCCCCTCGGGCAGAAAGTCAAGTAAGAAGCCTACTCTGGAGAGTGTCTTTTCTGCAAGGGCTTCGTGAAGGCAGAGGTGCCTTCGCCCGGCCGCCCCGGACGAGGCGTCCGGGGCTACGTGGGCATCACCGAGCCTCTTGCATCACGTATAATCAAGCTTCCACCATCATGAGCTATCAGGTTTTGGCGCGCAAATACCGTCCGCAGAAATTCTCCGATGTTATAGGGCAGGAGCATGTTACGCGGACCTTGAAGAATGCGATTGAGCAGCAACGAACGGCGCACGGGTATATTTTCAGTGGCCACCGGGGTATCGGCAAAACCACCGTGGCGCGCATTTTGGCCATGGCGTTGAACTGCCGCTCATCGGATAAGCCGGTCACGGAACCGTGCGGCGTTTGTGAGTCTTGTACCGAGGTTCGGGCAGGAAATTCGGTCGATGTAATCGAGATCGATGCGGCCACCAACCGCGGGATCGATGAGATTCGAGAGTTGCGCGAAGCTGCGCGCTATCGTCCGGCGCGTGACCGGTTCAAGATTTACATCCTCGATGAAGCTCACCAGATTACCGATGCGGCCTTCAATGCTTTGCTCAAGACTCTAGAGGAGCCTCCCAGCCACGTGGTTTTCATGCTGGCAACGACTCAGCCGGAGGATATTCCGCAGACCATCCGCTCGCGCTGCCAGCATTTCAGTTTTCGGGCGGTTCGCTTTGAGGAGATTCTGGGACAGCTGAAGGACCTGGCAGGCAGAGAGAAGATCGAAGCCGATGAGGATGCCCTGGCACTGTTGGCCGAGGCTGGCGACGGATCGATCCGCGACGCGCTGTCTATTCTGGATCAGGCCATTGCCTGTTGCGATGGACGACTTACGGCCGAAACCATACGGCAGTTAGCTGGCGCCACGCCTTCTACCGTGCTGGAAGAAGTAATGCAAGCGGTGTCACGGAGTTCCAGCGAAGAAGTTTTGCGGCTGGTTGACCGGCTGATCAGCGAAGGGCATAGTCCGACTCATTTCGCGCGGCAGATGGTTCGATTTTTGCGCAATACCGTTGTGGCTAAGATCGCGGGTGCAGAGTCTTCCCTGTTGCAGATTTCTGGTGACGAGCGGGCGCGTGTGGCAAGAGTGGCCGAACTGTTCAGCGAAGAAGACTTGGCGCGGCATTTGCAGATCATGTTGCGCACTCACGGGGAGCTGGGGTATCGGCAGGAACAACGGTTTCATCTGGAGCTGGGTTTGCTGAAGATGTCTCATGCGCAACGCCTGCTTCCGATCGAAGAGTTGTTGAGCGCTGTGGACGCGGCTGGTCCGAAAGGGAGTGGCAGGCCTACAGTTGTTCCCGACGCGAGGAAGGCGGAATCGCCGGTGACGACTCGCGCGAATCAGGTTTCACCATTCGCGGCGGATTCGGCGCGAAAGAGCGGCTCCAAGCCCCAGCTTTTAGCTGAGGAGAGTCCCGCAGCAAGCGTACCGGCGTTCGCTATGGGTAAGGCGGCCACCGTCGTCATGGGGGCGGCCGCTCTGGCGGTCGCAGAGGCAACGCCAGAGATATCTTCCAGACCAGAGAGCGTCCCTGAAAGTCTGCCGGCGCGTTCTAATGACCTCCGCCATGAAGCTTTGCGTGAGCCTGTGCTGAATGCGTTGGCGGCCGGCGGCCATCAAATGCTGGTTTCGATGCTGGAAAGCGGCGAATGGCGGATTGAAGGAAACGAGCTGGTTATCAAGGTCGCTTCGTCGGCGACTGTCATCGATATGACGTTGGGAGCGGATGCGAGGCGGTTAGCGATGGCGACCGCAAGCGGGGTTGCGGGGCGGGCGCTTAAGCTCAAGGTGATCCCTGGAAACGGAATGCCAAGCATCACGACGACGCGACCCTCCTCGAATGGCGGGGGACGCAGCCGGGCGGAACAGGATCCGATTGTTCGCAGGATGAAGGAAAAATTTGGCGCGGAGATTCGGACGATTATCGATTACAAGGAACGACGGTGAGGCGGTGGCCTAGGCGTTAGGCTTCAGGCGTTGGGCTTCAGGAATGTCGATTCTAAGTTTTTGCTGGGAAGGATGAAATGGGCGGATTCAACTTGCAGGAATTAATGTCTCAGGCCAAGCGGCAATATGAAGTGCTGCAGAAGAAGATGGAAGAGACTGTGGTCGAGGGCTCGTCCGGCGGAGGCAGTGTAGTGGTTAAAATGGACGGCCGCAAACAGGTGTTGAGCATGAAGATTGATCCCGAAGCGGTAAAGAGCGGGGACGTGGAAATGCTGCAGGATTTGGTGACGGCGGCGATCAATGGAGCCAGCCGGAAAGTCGACGAGGCCATGCAGTCCAGTATGAGCGGGATGCTGGGCGGAATGGGCATTCCGGGAATGTGAGATTTGGTAATTGAGTAATCGGGTTATTGTTTTCACTGTTCAATTACCCGATTACTCAATCACCCGATTACTCAATTCTTTATGTCTAAGTTTGCGGAGCCGATGGCGCGGCTGATCGACGAACTCAAGAAGCTGCCGGGAATTGGCAGCAAGACCGCGCAGCGGCTCGGGTTTCATATCCTGCGCTCGAATGATGAGGATGCTGAGGCTTTGGCCGCGGCGGTACGCGACGTCAAGGCTAAGCTGCGTCTTTGTTCCATTTGCAACAACATTACAGATGTTGATCCTTGCGTTTACTGCAGCAGTGCCACGCGCAACCAACGGATGGTTTGCGTGGTGGAAGAACCAACAAACATCGGCGCTATCGAAAAGACCAAACACTTCAACGGGGTTTATCACGTGCTTCATGGATCAATTTCCCCGCTGCATGGAGTGGGGCCAGAACAGTTACGCATCTCCAACCTCATGCGACGCGTCGACGACGGCGAAGTGGATGAGGTCATTATCGCTACTAATCCGACGGTGGAGGGCGAAGCCACTGCAACCTATCTCTCCGGCAAATTGCGGCGCGGGGGACTCAAGGTGACGCGAATTGCCATGGGTATTCCGGTGGGCAGCGATATCGAATATGCCGACGAGATTACGATGTTGAAGTCAATGGAGGGTCGCCGGGAGTTGTAAGGAGCTCAACCATGTGCAAAAGTTTGCACTTCGAATAGAACGCTCAACTTTTTACCGAAACATAACAGGTTATTTTTCATTAATTTACCGATGTCATTCTCATGCACAACTTAGGCTCGATTGGTACGCGAGTTGCACTTCCCAAGGCAAGTGTTTCCTTCAACTCCGAATTTGCAGTAGCAATTTTGGGCTGATTCGAAAACGGTGCAAAGCAATTCGTCCGATAACAAACAGACCGGACGCACCTTGACCTCAGCCGCGCCGCGCTGTGATGTAACCGCATCTCAACTCGACGTTAAGAGAAACCGGGCCAACCAGCCCGGCTTTTCTTTGTCCACTCTAGAATGAAGATTCAGTTTCCAGAAAATAATTTGGTTCTTCTTCGGCGGGCACGATTCCTTCTGGTAAAACTCCCTGGTTGTAGTCGGCCATGCGATTCTTCCACTTCAGGAACTCGGTCAGATTACGGGGTTCGATACGGATTTCCACGCGACGAAGGCTGGCGAGCAGGAGATTCATTTCGTAGCGAAAGCCGGTCACAGTGCGGAGGTTTCTCGCCCCGGGCTGAAGCAATTTTATTTTTCGGTTATGGCATTCGAGCAGTCCCCATCCAGCCGGTAGTTCTTCGCAACGAAGCATGGCCGCAGGTGTGAGGTAGAACCGTTCGCAGCCCAGCCCTAGTTCCTGTTTCCTGCGGAAAGGCTTGTCGCGATCGGCGAGAAAGTCAGCTCGCGAGATCTTGCATTCGACCAGCACCGAGTGGCAGGCTCGCTTCCATCCGATAGCATCCGGCATTTCGCCGCTGAGACAGGCCTGTTCAGAAAGAATCACGCCACAACGATATGAGCGCAGCCATGCGACGGCTTTCTGAACCAGCTGGGAGTGAGTCATACGATGCTTTTGGTTTTACTCGATGGCGTACGAAGACGTAAGTGACTCGAAAGCTTCCAGCAGAGAGCAGTCAGCATTCAGAACTCAGATTCTAAGTCTAGTCGGTTTTGCTGATCGCTGAGTGCTGAGTGCTGAGTGCTTAATTCACCCTGTTGGCTTTTAGCGTTTTCACTATCACCGGTCGTCGATAGACGGTTTCTAGCAAGTGGCGCGCAGCGGCTATCCCTTCAGCTGCGCGGTCGCGTGGGGAGTAGCCTCGGGCCGCGATCTCAAGGAAGCCGTTCCGCTCGCTAACTTCGAGACGCTGTATTTGGCCGTTTCGATTGGCGTCAAAGGCGTTCGCCAAGCGTAGAATTCCCGCCAACTTCTGGACGCTGCGCCGTTGACCTGCGGTCAAGCCTGCAAGCATCTTTTGTCCGCCTCCTGGCAACGCGCCGCGATGATAACGCGCGACGATGCCTACCCAGCGCATCTGCTCTGCATTCCAACTCAAGGGCGGGGTTAACCGCTGGATCAGGTTGTACGTAACTTTGTGATGTCCTTTTTCCTTCTTGGAGCGACCAACGTCATGCAACAAAGCTGCCACCTGCAGGATGGCGCGTTGATCGGAGGGTTCTGAAGCAGCGGGTGTTTGCCTGACTGGCAGTCCGTCATAGAGTTGAAGAGCCAAATGGGAGACGTGGCTCGAATGCTTGAAATCGGGATCGAGAAACGACGCCCACAACTTCAGGCGGCTAAGCGCAGCAGATTCGATCTGCTTTCCGACCGGCAATTGGGCTCGCCAGACATGCCATAGCGAAGCTTTCCCCAGCATCTTGCTACGGTATTTTTCGATCCTGCGAGTCCGCTCTTCGATGATTCGCGCATGCCATTTCGACCGGGACTCGACGTCCGGAAAAGCGATCACTTGCAGTGCGGTCGCCCAAAGCACATCGAGGTCGTGAACCTCGCCTAGCAGGTCCTGAAGGTCCTTAAGGTCGGCGCTCCAGGCTTCATGCTGTTCGGGCAAAAAGTTTTCCACGACGTAGCGGAAGCGCTTCAACCCAATGCGCAGCGAGTGAAATGCGACTTGCGAGCGGTTGCGCAACGCTCGCCGGTGTAGTTCGTAGGCCTCGGTCCAGCGCTCAAGTGCGAGATGCTTGAACACCGCGCTTTCGGCCCGCATTCTGGCCGCTCGGCGAGGCAGGGATGCGATCCATCGCCTCCACTGCTTGCGATCGAACTCCTGCAAACCAAGGGCGGCTTGCTGTTTGAGCTGCACTTCACGACTGGCAAGAAACTGAAGCAGCGCATTGGTCACCGGGTCATCGGGATTGCCCAAACGACGTACCCATTCCTCCATGACCTGCGCATCTCGTAGTTCTCCCAACTCACGGAAGAGTTGCCTCCCCGCTTTCTTCATTGTTTTCCATGCGGGATCGGGATCGATCATCCGAAGACCGTCGGCAATAGAACGGCAACGGCGAAGAGCGACTCTCAGGTCGTGGACAGGATCAGCGCTGAAATCCAGGCTGGCGCGTTCGCACTCCTCGATCACGCGTTCCATCCACAGGGCGAGGCCGGTTTTCTTGCGCGTGTTTTTCGCCGCAGCAACGGCTACATTGAGAGGCATGCGAGTTTCTGTGGTTGCGAGATCAAGAAATCATTTTCGCCGCTACAGCGAATTAATTCCAGTACTGAGATTGGCCTTTCCGTGTACGCTCGCATTGTATGCGGCCAATCAACTAGGGATTTGTCACAGACAAACAGACACTTTTTGCGGTCTGAGGACTATTACCTCCGTAACATGCATCCCCTTACCTTGTGGATTAACCTTGTAGCGGAGTTGCAGGGAGCCACGTATTTCCACCGCCGCCACAACTAAGAGAGAAGATAGGAACGCGTCCGCACGCGCTTTCATTCACAGCCTCAATATCCTGGTGAAGTACGTGCGGCTTTATGGATTTCAGCATAAGCGCACAGAAGGACAATTCGAAGTTACGTGGAACGAAATGCAGCACGGCTTGCCAGATAGTGGGTTCCTGCTGGGAGTTTCCGACAACCGGCTTCTTCTGGATGGCGTAGCCCTTGAAACGGGACAGGCCGAACGCAGCTTCGCCCAACTCTTGACGGCGGCCGGGTTGGCTAGCATTCACTTTTCAAAAGGAGTCACGGTCGAAGATTTTGCCCGTCTGATCAAAGCCTTTGCTGTGGGCGGTTCCAAAGCTCAGGACGTAGTCCAGCAGATCAAGGACATCTTCGGAGACAACAAGAGCTCCACGATTCGGATCAATGAAGTCAAGTTTGTGGCGGCTGATCCGGGAACGGCCGATGTAAGCATTGCGGCACAGATTGCCGCTCAGACTCTCGGGCCCGAATTCAAAGAATGGCTGAACGATCCGCAAAAACTGCTGCAACTGATTGCCGCGGCCGAAGGCTCACGGGCCGGTGGCGTCGCAGGTGGCGCACCTATCGGCAGTGTGCCCAATGTCCCCTCTGGCAGTGTACCGAATGTGGTATCCGGTGAACCCGGCAGTGGCAGCGGCCCTGCGGCGGGCGGTGGTGCCTGGACAGGTGGAGTTGTGCCGCTTCAGGAAGAAGAGGTCATTCAGGCAATCCGGCTGCTCACCAAGTTCGGAGAGGTTGGTGCCGACCCCGGCGCCAAAACCGAATTGCTCCAGAGCGAACTGACCCAGACAGATCCCAATACCAAACTCAACCTGCAGCAACTGCTGGAAAGCCTGGCGGCGAAAGCTCCCACGGAAAAAACCGACACTCCGCTTTTGATGAAAGCAGCCGAGCACATGGCGATCCGCTTCGCCATGGAACGATTCCAAAAGGGAGACATCAAAGTCAACGCCGTGCATCAGATGCTGGAGCACATGAGCCGGCAAATGGAAACCCTGCGGCAGATCCTGCGCGTGCACGAAGACAAAATGAGCAAGGCTGGGCTTCTGGTAGAGTCCCATGCCGACATTTTGGACCGGATGTTCTGGGCGGAAGTACCGGAGGCGGGAAAGAAAAGCGTGCTCATGTCCAACGAAGCACCCTGCGTGCCGCCTCGCAATATTCGCCAGTTCATCGAGATTTTGCTGGAACGCGGAGACCGGGAAACCGTCGCTGCCATCTTGCACAACTACTCGAATTGTCTTACGGCCAAGGATGCGGAACCGCGCCGCAAAGCGTCAATCGGCCTCAGCCAGTTGGCTGACCTGTTTGCTGCTCCCGGCATCGATTTGATTGGAGCCATTGTTCACAAGATTGGTGATGCCCTGGTGCGGGATCCCGATCCAGAGGTGCAAAGTCTGTTAAGCGCTGCTTTTGTGCGGCTGAGTTCGGAAGCCGGAAACCGGAAGCAGTACGCCGCTTTAACCGAGGTTTGCGGCGCAATCGAAGGTGTAGCCAAGCAGCGTCCCGCTTTAGCCAATGAGTTGCGCCCTCGCATTGGAGTGGAAAATCGCCTCCCCGAGTTCATCGAAGAGGCATTGCGGCTGCCACAGATTCCAAGGGATCTGATTCTCGTGCTGCGCCGCACTTCGCAAGCTGCCATAGAACATCTCGCCGATCGATTCTTCCGCTGCATGCGCCGGGAAGAATGCGACCGGATGGTCGACATCGTGAAGGAACTGGGCCCCGACGTATTGCAACAGGCGAGAGAGATGTTGCGCATGGGTCCGGTGCGGCAGGCATCCTCCGTGGTCGGTATCTTGAGCCGCCTGGACGTACCGACGTTGTTGGAGTTGTTGCCCGTCCGACTGAAGGAATGGAACCGGTTCTACCACGACATTGTTGTTCGCCAAATTGCATATGGTGCCGCTTCGGACCGTGGACGTACGTTGCTCGAAATCCTGGAGCACCTGGACGCAATGGTTCTCCCCCAGGCCATCGATGAGATTGGTATGAGCGGCGACCGGACCACGGTGCCACCCTTGATGGTGATGGCAGAGGCCGGCGAAGCCCAAGGCCGCTCCGCCATTATCCAGATTAAAGCTGTCGAGTCCTTAGGCCGGCTGCGTGAACCTGAATCGATTGCAGTGCTGCGCAATTTGCTCGAGACCAAGAAGATGTGGAAGTGGGCGAGTCATCGTGAGTTGCGGATCGCGGCTGCACAAGCGCTGGCCAAGATTGATCCGCGTTATGCAGCCCAAGTAATGTCGGATAGCGGCTTGGTGCCGGGCGAACTGGCGATTGCCCCGCTGGATGCGGCTCCGGCCTGCCCATGGGTGCGGCAGCGGCGTTACGAACGCATCGTCTTACGAAAAACGCTCTCGGCCGTCATCAGCAGCTCTTGGGGAAGATCGAGCATCACGCTTCGCGAGCTGAGTTTAGGGGGCGGGATGGGCACGAAGGAGGACAACCTCCGCGTGGGATCCGAAGCGAACATCGACATCTCAACTGGCGTCCGTCATATTCGCGGGCAGGTGCTGCTGCGGCGTGCCCGGGTGAACGAAGTCGGATTTGAAATTGTGAACACCGATATGGAAAGCCGCCTTCGTCTGCGCGGAATCCTGATGGAGGCCGTGGAGCGCGCTCCGGAAATACGAGGCACGGAGTGGCAGGGCGAGCGCAAGGTCTAACCTCTCTTCTTGGCCCTTTTCACAGCTGCTGTCTCCCATTACAAATTCTCATCCCGAGCGAAGCGAGGGATCACAATTGTTTATTCGGAACCAAAACAAAAGCCCCGCTCGAAATCGAGCTGGGGCTTTTGCCTTTCCAGAAAATGTTCTATTTTACCTTGGCAAAGATGATGACCAGCGTATACAGCGCCAGCGACTCGATCAGAGCCAGTCCAAGAATCAGGGCCAACTGAATACCAGGCCGGGCTGCAGGATTGCGAGCCAAGCCCTCAGCCGCCGCGGCCGTTGCTTTGCCCTGTGCCAGAGCGCAAATGCCGGAAGCGAACGCCATGGAAAATCCGGCGGCAATCGCGACCCAGTTGACTCCCCCAGCCGCTTCCCCGCCCTGCGCGAACACAGGAACGGCAAAGCACAACAATGACAGCACCATAAACAGATTACTCAACTTACGCATCGTGTTGCTCCTCTTGACTATGAATTACCGACAGTGGGTGGTTGACGCCGTACCGTGCAGACGCCCTCACGCTGTCGGAAACCAGCTGGTAGCTGGTAGTTAGGAGCTAGGTCAAGCCTAGCCGCTAGCTACAAACTACATCGGCCTGTGGAGACGTAGCTCGCTACGTCTCTACAGCGAGTACTCTCTAGTGTTCTTCGGCTACTGCTCCGGCCAGATATACGGTCGTCAGCAGAACGAAAATATAGGTCTGCAACAAGGACACGCCGATGTGCAATCCAAGAAACAGGATCGGAACTCCGATCGGAACCAGCGAAAAGAAGACCAGGGTGACCATATCGCCGGCAAACATGTTGGCGTAAAGACGGATGGTCAGCGAAAGTACCCGGGCGAGATGGCTAATCAGTTCAATAGGAACCATCAGCGGTGCAAGCGCCGGCATAGGCCCGGCAAAGTGCTTAAGGTAGGCGATCCCCGCGTGTTTGAATCCCTGAGCTTGGTAATAGACAAAGGCACAAATCGCGCACCCCAGAGGAACCACCGGTACGGCTGTGGGAGATTCAAACCCAGGAATCACGCCGATCAGGTTGCACATCAGAATGAAGAAACCGAGCGCCATCAGAAAAGGTGTAAAGCCCTCGCTGTGATGACCGATGATTTCGTGGCTCTGTCCTTCAACGAATCCGTGAGCGCCCTCGAAGATGTGTTGCAATGCTCCTGGTTTATCGACGGAGAGCCGCGACCGCACCAGCGCGAAAACCACAACCAGAAATATAAATACCAGAACCTCCATCGCCACTGAATTAGGGATGGGTGCGTCCGGAAACTTCGGTTCAAGGTGGAGCGCGCGCAGCAGCCCAGTGATTGGGCCGGCGAAAAGGTGATTCAGGAACGCTGTAAACCAGAGTTGCTCGTGCATAGTACAGTTGCTAGTTCTTAGCTTGTCCGGGCTTCAGAATCCGCGTGCCAGAGCCATATACAACTCGTATGCCGCTTCGCACGCGATACCCCCCACGGGCAGAAACAAGCCCGCAAACAGCCCATAGAGACTCGCGGGAGAAACACTGAATATAGCATAGGCGGCAGCGGCCATCAAAAAGTAGCGCACCAGAAATCGAAACACAATTCCGCCACTCGATTGTTTGTAAGCGCTCTGGGTAGCGCGGTCAGCCAGGGCGCTTACAACCCGCCCCAACCAATGAAAGTTAAGGTAGGCGATGGCACAGCCACAGGCGAACCCCAGGGCGATGCGCCAGCCAAAGCGCAACCATGCTCCAACGCTGAACAAAACGCCCAGCGCGACCATGAAGCGCGGGATACGCGTCAGGGCACCGGAGTAGAACGAGTCGACGCGGCTCTCCCCGCCTTCGCTCATAAATTCTTTGAGTCGGAAGAAGTGACGGTCCGGATCAACTCAATGAAGCCGGCAATAATGCCGAGAATCAGACCAGCTAAGTAAAGCCACGTCGTATGCAGCCAATGATCCAGCGCCAGGCCGATCAGCCATCCTGCGACAGTGGCAGCCGGGAAGATGAATGCCAGTTGGCTATAGTTCGCCAGTTGCACCAGCATGCTCTTCTTTTCAGGCGGATCATTATCAGGAGGAGCCATATGGCAGCAACTGTAGAGACGTTGCGTGCAACGTCTCTAACCCAAGCCCATTGACCAAGTCACGACTCGGATGAACCGTTCGGGAAAGATGCCGATGACGACCGTCGCAAACGCAGTCACGCCCAACGCCACCCGCATCGCAACGCTGATCGGAAGCCGGGTCTTATCCAGCGCCTCGCTCATGAACATGGCGTTCGCAATCCGCATGTAATAGTAGAGCCCGAAAACCGCATAGAGCACGGCCAAGGACGCCAGAACATAATGGCCGCTCTCCATCAGGCTGAGGAAAATGAAATACTTTCCGTAGAAGCCCGCCAGCGGTGGAATCCCAGCCAGCGACAAGAGAAAAATCAGCATCAGGACGGCTTCGGTCGGGGCGCGTGTGAAGAGTCCGGCAATGTCGTCGATCTCATCACCGATCACGTTCCGCTGCCTCAATGACGTAACCACGGCGAAAGCGCCGAGGTTCATGAAAGTGTAGACCAGCAGATACAGCAAAATGCCTTTGAATCCGTCAAAGAACGCGGGCGCGGGATAATCGACCGAAGCCAGCGCAATCAATCCCAGCAACATGTACCCGACGTGCGCGATCGAAGAGTAAGCCAGCAACCGCTTGAGGTTGTTCTGTGTGAGTGCCGCCAAATTCGCGCCGGTCATGGTGAGGATCGAAACAAAGATCAGTAGCGGCACATACACGGTTCGCAACGGATACAAACCCCAGAGGAAGATACGCAATAACATGGCCCACGCCGCCGCTTTTACTGCGACCGACATGAATCCCGTAACGCTTGTAGGCGCACCCTCGTAGGCATCAGGCAACCACTGATGGAAAGGGATGGCAGCTATCTTGAAAAACAACCCAGTCGCCGTGGTCAGCAAAGCGATAACCGCAACCGGACTTACATGATTCGAGTTCTGTGCTACCTGTTGCGTAAGCGCCTGCCGGATTCCCCCTAGGTCGGTAGTGCCGGTGAGACCATACAAAAGAGACAGGCCATACGCAAAGATTCCCGAGGAGAATGCTCCCAGCAGCAAATACTTCAGCGCCGCCTCATTGGAGCGGCGATCTGTGCGCAGGAATCCGACCAGCACGTAGGTGGAGATTGCCATCAACTCAAGGCCAATGAAGGTAAGCACGATGTCGAAGCTTGAAGCCATGCACATCATGCCGATCACCGAAAACAGGATCAGTGCATAGAACTCGCCGTGGTTTTCATGTTCGATCTCAAGATAACGAACAGACATCAGGATGGAGAGTCCTGCTCCGGCGAGAAACAGGTAATAAAAATAAATAGAGAAGTGATCGAGCACCATGGAGTGCACGAAAGCCACTTCAAGCGTGCGTCCGACCTTGGCAGCTTCGAACTGAGCGTACTGAATCTTCAACACTCCAGCAGCGGAAAAGAGCACGCCAATAAATGCAGTCACCGCGTTCGTCCACTTCCACTCGGCCGGAATCATCAGGTCGATGAGCAGAATTCCCAGCGCGAAGACAGTGAGCATGACGATGGGGAGGGACAGAAGGTAGTCCGTGCCGGTGAAGTATTGTTGTGGCATGCCAGGCACTTTATTTAGTCCCCTTTACAACGCCGGAGGCCAGCGGAACCGCGACTGCCGCGGTAGCCGGTGCGACCGACTGTAAAGACGTTCCTTGCAATGCCTCTACCCCGCGTGGAACAGATGCATTCACCGCCCCGTTAATTCCCGGATAATCGGGTCGGACAGTGAGCACAAGTTGGTTCACCGGTTGCTGCAGGATCTGGAAAAACGGTTTTGGATACAGTCCAATCCAGAATGCCATGACAAGCAGAGGCGCGAACGTCAGCACCTCGCGCGGAGTCAGGTCATGCAGTTTCTCGTTCTTGGGATTGGTCACGGTTCCAAAGAATACTCGCTGATACAGCCAGAGCAAGTAAGCCGCGGCCAGAATCACTCCTGGGGTGGCCCACGCCGCCCATTTCCAGTTCTCCATAAACGTGCCCTGCAGGATAGTGAACTCGCCGACAAAGCCGTTCAGCAGCGGCAATCCCATGGACGAAAGAAACATGATCATCGTGATCGTGGCATACAGCGGCATTACGTTCGAGATGCCTCCGTACTCGGAAATCTCGCGGGTGTGCCGCCGTTCGTACAGGATGCCGACGATCAAGAACAGTGCGCCGGTTGAAATACCGTGATTGATCTGCTGCAGCACCGACCCGCTCAGTCCCGCGGGGTTCAGAGCAAAGATTCCCAGCGTGCAAAAACCCAAGTGGCTGACCGAGGAGTAGGCCACGAGCTTCTTCATATCCTTCTGCATCAGCGAAACTAACGCGCCATAGACGATTCCGATAATGGAAAGAAAAATCATCCAAAATCGCACCTTGGGATGCATGACTACATCTGGGAAAAACGGCAAGGCGAATCGGATAAAACCGTACGTCCCCATCTTCAGCAGAACGCCAGCCAGGATCACAGAACCCGCAGTGGGCGCCTCGACGTGAGCGTCCGGCAGCCAAGTATGAAACGGGAACATCGGCACCTTGATGGCAAAGGCCACGAAGAATGCCAGGAATAACAAAATAGCAAACGACGAACCATACGCCGGGTCGTGAAAAATATGCGGCGCGGTCTTATAAAGCGCCTGGATGCTGAAGGTGTACTGACCGGTCTGGCGGAAGTTGTAGAAATACAGAAACAGGACGGACAACAGCATCAGCACCGATCCGAGCAACGTGTACAAGAAGAATTTGATCGCGGCATAAAGCTTGCGCGGACCGCCCCAGATGCCGATCAGCAAATACATCGGGACGAGCATCGCTTCCCAGAAAACAAAGAACAAGAAAAAGTCGAGCGCCATGAAGACACCGAGCATCCCCGTCTGCAACACCAGAAACCAGATGTAATATTCCTTGACCCGGTTCTCGATCGCACTCCACGACGAGAGGATGGAGATCCATCCCAGCAGCGTGGTGAGCATGATCAGCAGAAAAGAAATGCCGTCGATGCCGAGCACGTATCCCGCGCCGATGGAGGGAATCCAATTGTTGGGCGTGCCCTCCATAAACTTGAATCCAGGCTCGAAGCGCTGCGCCCAGAACCACGGCACCAGCGGGATCGAGACTATGAGGCCGGCCAGGGCGAAAATATTCGCGATCCAGCGAATGGCATCCTTTTGCTCTTTGGGAATAAACATGAGCAAAAGAGCGCCGGCAAGCGGCGTGAATAAGATGATCGAGAGAATATGGCTTTGCATTTTTGTCCATTACGCGGACGAAGGCGCCCGCGACACACAATCAGTCATCGCCAAGCGTAATACGCGACAAACCCCACCAGCCCTACCACCATTACCAACGCATACCACTGCGCCAGGCCCCACTGCAGCAACCGCATGGGGTAAGACACCATCCGTGACAAGATCGCGGGGCCATTGACCAGTACACCGTCGATAATCCACTTATCAAACCAACTCGAAACAGTACCGCTCAGCCGAGTGATCCATCCACCGCCGTTCACCACCCCATCAATTATGTGCGAGTCGAACCAAGACGATGCTTCGCCCAATCCCATCACGCCCAGACGCACCTCTCCGACCTTGCGACGACCGGTGAAGGCGTAGTCGTAGGCTTCGTCAACGTAATACTTGTTGTAGAGCATGTCATATACTGGCGGCGCCGCAGCCGCAATGGGCTCGGCGTAACTCTTATCGGCCTCGCGATACGCGCGCCACGCCATGCCCCAGCCAATCACCGCCGCGCCGACCGAAAGAAACATCAGTCCATATTCGATTGGGGTTGTATGTTCTTCTTCCTTCTCCCCGGCCGCAAGTTGAGCGGTCTTACCTTCTACTTGAAAAACTCTGGCTTCCCGAGCGAACACCGGCTCCAAAAACTTCGCGAAACGATCAGACCCGCCCAGACTGTGCGGCCACCCCAGCCATCCCGCGCTGATGGCACAGACTGCCAAAATTATTAATGGCACCGTCATCGACTTCGGGGACTCATGGATATGGTGCTCCACGTCGTGACTCATTCTTGGCCGGCCGTGGAAAGTCAGGAACATGAGCCGGAACATGTAGAAAGCCGTCATCAATGCGGTGATGAACCCAATGAGCCAGAGCAGGCGATACGCGCCGCCTTCGGAAGACCATGCCTGCCACAGAATTTCATCTTTCGAAAAGAATCCCGCGAACGGTGGGATGCCCGCAATTGCGAATGTCGCAATGAACATCGTCCAATGCGTGATAGGGATACGTTTGTGCAAGTCGCCCATGTTGCGCATGTCTTGCTCGCCGCTCATGGCGTGGATGACCGAGCCTGAGCCGAGGAAGAGCAGCGCCTTGAAAAACGCGTGGGTAAAAACGTGGAAGACTCCGGCGGCGAATGCGCCCACGCCGAGAGCAAGGAACATGTATCCCAACTGCGAAACCGTGGAATACGCCAACACGCGTTTGATGTCGTTCTGCACCAACCCGATGGAAGCGGCGAAGATCGCGGTAATCGCGCCGACGATTGCGACCGTCTTCATCGAAGTGGGAGCAAGCACGAACAGTGCGTTCGAGCGTGCGACCATGTACACCCCGGCGGTCACCATGGTTGCGGCGTGGATCAGCGCGGAAACCGGGGTCGGACCTTCCATGGCATCGGGCAGCCAAACGTACAGAGGAATTTGTGCTGATTTTCCGCAGGCGCCAACGAACAAGAGAAGAGTGGCAGCCGTGATGATGGGATCGCCAATTCCGAAATGCCCGCTGCGGGCCAGGTGTGTGACTTCCGTAAATCGAAGCGATCCGAAGTACCAGGCGATGGTGAACATTCCGAGCAGAAAACCCGCGTCACCAATCCGGTTCACAATAAACGCTTTGTTTGCCGCAGTGCTGGCACTGTGGCGATGGAAATAGAATCCGATCAGCAGATACGAGCACAGGCCGACACCCTCCCATCCCACGAACATCAACACGTAATTGTTCGCAAGAATGAGCGTGAGCATGGAGAACATAAACAGGTTGAGGTATCCGAAGAAACGGTAATAACCGCCCTCGTGCGCCATGTATCCGGTCGAGTAAATGTGGATGAGAGCTCCGACCCCAGTCACGAACAACAGCCAAATACTGGACAGCGGATCGAGCAGAAATCCCGCATCCGCCTGAAATGGAGCCGGCTTTCCGTCGCGCGTGACATAGTTCATTTGGCCGGTGTCCGTTCCCAGCCAGGTGTAAACGATGGTTTGATAAGGCTTGCCAGGATTGTCGTGAGCGTAGTCCGTGTATTGCCAAACTGCGCCACAAGAGAACAGGAACGCCAGGACCACGACGCCGACACACACTGCGTTGATCGTCGTTCTCTGCAGCTTGCGGCCAAAGAACAGCATCATCGCCGCACCGAGGGCCGGCAGCAAAGGAATCAGCCAGATATGATCGAGAAAGAACATGAGTTAGAAAATCAGCACTTAGCAGTCAGCATTTAGCACCTAGCCATCTAGACCCATCGCAAAGACTGAATGCCGAATGCTTATTGCTAAATGCTCCCTACCATTTCAACAAATCTACTTCGTCCACATTCACCGTTTCTTTGTTACGGAAGAAAGCAATCAAAATTCCCAAGCCCACTGCCGCTTCCGCTGCTGCGTCGGTGATTACGAAGATCGCAAAGACCTGCCCATGCAATCCCCACAACCGCGAGAACGCTACCAGGTTCAGGTTTACCGCGTTCAGGATCAACTCGATCGACATCAGAATGATGACCACGTTGCGGCGGGTCAGCACGCCGATGACGCCCAATATGAACAGGGCCGCGGCCACCACGAGATAATGAAGAATGCCGATTGTAGGCATATTCATGCACTGTAGAAACGCAGCTAGCTATGTTTCTACGGAACGATTAAATCCTCTTCTTTGCCATCACAACTGCGCCGATGATCGCTACCAACAGCAGCAGCGACGCAATCTCGAATGCGAACATGTATTGCCCGTACAGCATGACGCCGATCTGCTGGGTGTTGCTGTTTTCGATCGGCTGCGCGATTCGGTACGGAAATAAGCTTCTGCCCTTCACGTACACCAGTATGAACAGCCCACCCAGCGCGATGGCGGCGAGAACTCCGACCAGCCATTGCTTGTTGAACTGCTCCTCTTTTTGCGAGCGCTCGATATTCACCAGCATGATCACAAACAGGAACAAGACCATGATGCCACCCGCATAAAGAATGATCTGGACGCCGGCGACGAATGGCGCATATAGCATCAGGTACAGCCCAGCTTGTGCCAACAGGCCGAAAATCAGCGCGAGGGCGGAATGCACTGGGTTCTTGCGCGTGATGACCAGCACCCCGCTCAGCAAGGTAAGCCCGGACAAAAGGTAAAAGAAAAAGGTTGTGGCGACGGGCTGCATGCCGGGTTGGACGATAGGCTCCATCCTAAAGCAATACCCCTAAGATAGCCGTCAGGATAAGTACGCCAATTCCGATCGGCAACAGCACTTTCCATCCTACTTTCATCAGTTGATCGAAACGATAACGCGGGAAGGTAGCACGGTACCAAATATACAGATACATAAAGCCTGCTACTTTTGCCACGAACCAGAAGATGTCCTGAATGCGGTCGCGCACGGGAGGCGCGAATAGTATCAGGCCGATCAGAGCCAGCACCGCGCCGAATCCGGCCAAGCCAATGGTCTGCACTCGGAAATAAGGATGCTTCGGCATGCGTGCAACGCCCACGAAAGCAATAAAGGCAAGAGCCAAGAAAGTCAGTCCGGGAAACAACGAAAACACCAGGTCCCAGGTCTCGCCGGTTAAGGTGTTGGGAAACGGCCGGTACCATCCGCCCAGCCACAAAGTCACCGCGATCGACGACACGGCGATCATCGCCGCGTACTCTCCCAGCATGAAGAGGGACCAGCGCAATCCGCTATATTCGGTGTGAAAACCGGCGGTCAGCTCTGATTCCGCTTCCGGCAGATCAAATGGCGCGCGATTGGTTTCCGCGACCATAGCAATGGCGAAGATCCCGAATGCAATAAATCCCAGCGGAAAAAACTTGAACAGGAACCAGACATGCTGCTCCTGCTGCGCCTGGACAATGCCAATCATGCTTAGCGTGCCTGTTCCCGAAGTGCCCACACCAACTCCATAAGGCCCGAGACCATGCAAACTGGTCATTAGCACAGCGGAGACCACAGCCATTCCCATGGCGACTTCGTAAGAAACCATCTGGGCGCTGGAACGGAGCGCGCCAATCAGCGGGTAATGCGAGTTCGAGGCCCAGCCCGCCATCACGACCCCCAACACGCTCAACGAAGAAACGCCGAGCATGAAGAGGATCCCGATATTCAAATCCGTGATCGCATGAGTGGGACCAAAGGGAACGACAATATAGACCGCGAACGAGGCGCACAAAATGATCAGCGGCGCGATCCAGAAGACGAACTTGTCAGCTTCAGCTGGGACGATGTCTTCTTTTGTCATCAGCTTGATGGCGTCGGCGATAGGCTGGAGCAAGCCATGGGGGCCAACGCGCATGGGACCGAGGCGAATCTGAAAATGTGCCAGAGCTTTGCGCTCCAGCCAGTTCATCGCCATTACTGCAACCGAGATTCCCCCGAAGACCACCATGATGTAGACGAGGGCCCAAAATACGTTGCCTGCCTGTCCTGGGGTCGTGTTGCTGCTGAGATAGGAGGTGATGTAATTGAGCATCAGCGGTCGACCTCGCCCAGCACGATATCCAGCGTGCCGATTACCGCGATAACGTCGGCGACCAGCGCTCCGCGCACCATAATGTCCAGGGCCTGCAGGTTCACAAATGAAGGCGGTCTAACGCGCACCCGATAAGGTTGCGTCGATCCGTCGCTCACGATAAAGTACCCCAGCTCGCCCTTGGGCGCCTCGATCGAATGGTAGACTTCGCCGACCGGCGGCTTCATCACTTTTGGGACCTTTGCCATGATTGGACCTTCGGGTATCCGCTCGACCGCTTGCCGGATGATGCGTAGCGACTGCCTCATCTCCTCCATGCGCACGGTGTACCGGTCGTAGGTGTCTCCATTTGCTCCTATGGGAATTTCGAAGTCGAAGTCGGAATAGGCGGCGTAGGGCTGCGCTTTTCGCAGGTCCCACTTGACGCCGCTGGCTCTCAGCACTGGGCCGGTGACGCCGAGCGCGATGGCGTCTGCTTTTGAAATCACGCCGACGTTTTTCGTCCGCTCCAGCCAGATGCGGTTGGTCGTCAACAGTTCTTCGTATTCATCAATTTTGGGTGGAACGAAGTCGAGGAACTTAATAACATCACGCTCAAAGCCTTCGTAAGTCTCGTACTGACAGCCGCCGATGCGGAAGGCGTGCGTGGTCAGCCGTGCACCGCAATACTTTTCAAAAATCTTGAGAATTTCTTCCCGGTCGCGGAAGGTGTAGAAGAGTGGCGTCATGGCGCCGATGTCGAGTGCATGTGTGCCCAGCCACAGCTGATGGCTAGCCAACCGGTTTAGTTCGGTGAGAATTACCCTGATGTACTTGGCGCGTGGCGGCGCTTCAATGTTCAGAAGTTTTTCGACCGCTTCGCAGTAGCCCAGCCCGTTGGAGACTGCCGCCACATAATCCATGCGGTCGACATAGGGGTTGAACATCGTGTAAGTGCGGTTCTCCGCAATCTTCTCGACCCCGCGATGCAGGTAGCCGATCACGCATTCCGTGCCTAGAACCTGTTCCCCGTCCAGTTTGAGGATTACGCGCAGCACTCCATGGGTCGCCGGGTGCTGCGGGCCCATGTTGATGACAAGCTCATTGCTATCGAGAAAAGTTTTGTCGGGCTGATCAAGTTCCAGGTGTGAAAGGAAACGCGTAGGGTCGGCCGTCTTCGCTTCAGTCGCTTTCGGGTCAGTGATCGTCCGGTCGGTCATGTTTTATTGGCCGCTCTCGATCCCCAGGTTGGCCTTCACCCATTCCTGATCCTGTTGAATAATGCCGTAGTCTTTGCGCAGCGGATGTCCCTTCCAACCATCGGGCAACAAGATGCGCTTCAAATCCGGATGCCCGTCGAAGCGAATACCGAACATGTCGAAAACTTCGCGCTCCAACCAGTTTGCGGTTGCCCAGAGTGATACCGCGCTGGGGACGTTTTCGCCGTCCGCGATCATTATTTTTACGCGAATGCGCTCGTTCCGGGCGAATGAATACAGAATCCAGATCAGGTCGAATTGTTTTTCCCGCTCCGGATAGTGCACTGCGGTGATATCCACGCAGTAGTCGAATTGCTCGCGGTCGCGCAGAATCTGCAGCAACTCGGCAACGATCGAAGGTTCGACGACCATGTAGTTCTGGCCAAGGTAAGTGTTTGCTTCACGAATGCCCGAGCCGTATTGGCCCTTGAGCTTGCTAACCATTGCGGATTCCCAGGGAATAGGAACGGGACCGGCTGGTTTAGCCGGCGCAGCGTGACCAGCCGCCGGGGCGGCTGCTTTTGGCTCACCGCCCGGCGGCGGAGTAGGCGACTTGGTTTCCTCGGGCATCGCTACGAAGGTACAAACCTCCGGCCCTGCAACAGGTTTGGGAGAACGTTAACTTTTAACAGCTTGCTGATACCGTGTCAACGATGGGCATTAAATCGGGCAAAGGATCAGGTTCGTCGACCTGCGGCCTGGTACGTCTCGACCAGGTCGCGAATGCGCTGCGCGTCCGCCTTGCGATGGCCGTGGCTCGTGATCGGGTCCGTACCGCCTGTCGACTCGATCCGTATCTCGGACCAAATAATCCCAGTCGAAATGCGTACAGACGCAACCTGCGCCATGGCAATGCTTTCTTCGTTGCTGCCAAAAAAGCGCGGCTTCACCCTGCTTACGTGCAACGCGTTCACCACGATACGAGTCGGAAAAAGGAAGTTCCCTTTCGTCCAGCGGCTGGCAACAAAGGTCTCGCCATCGGAGGTTGCATTAGTCATAAAGCGAACAGTTAGTTGAAACGAAGTGCGGCCCCGCATTACTGGGCTGAATGCTAAGTGCTAACCGCTAATTGCTGGTTCCTACACCCATTCCAGCGCTCCTTTGCCCCATATCCAGATGTAGCCGACGATCAGGATGCCCAGGAAGACCAGCATCTCCATGAGCCCGAAGGTGCCCAGCGCCTTGAACTTCACCGCCCAGGGAAACAGAAAAATGGTCTCCACGTCGAAGACCACGAACAGGATGGCGATAATGTAATAGCGAACGGTGTAACGCCCCCGGGCGCTGTCAATCGGATCAATGCCGCATTCGTAGGGCATTAATTTCGTTCGGCTGGGATTCTCTGGCCGAATCAGTTTGGCTGCCAGCAGCGTGATAGGGATCAGTACCCCCACCACCGCGATGAATATAAACAGCGGGACGTAGTTTTGCGGCATCGGTCTCAACTTCCCTGTTCGATTGAAAACTTCAAAGCAGTTTATAGTACCGCCCATTGCCACTGGCTTCAAGGACTCTCGTCACCAGCTTGTTTATAATCGATCTTCAACTTTTGCGATCAAAGGAACCCATTGGCACTCGACGAAAACATTTACAAACTGCGGTGCGAGAAGCTGAAGCAGATCGAAGCGCTGGGACAGCGGACGTATCCAACGAAATACGAATTTACTCACACCATTCCCGCAATTCTGGCTGTCTACTCGCAAAAACCGGCTGAGGAATTGGAGAACCCGCGAGTCAATGTGCACATTGCCGGACGAATCATGGCGATCCGGTTGATGGGCAAAGCGGGCTTTGCGCATCTACAGCAAGGCGGGCAGAAGCTGCAGATCTACGTGAAGAAAGATGCGGTCGGCGAAAAAGGATTTGAACTTTACCGGTTGCTCGACCTCGGAGACCACGTCGGAGTCAGCGGATATTTATTCCGCACCCGCACCGGCGAACTCAGCATTCACGTCGAAGAGATTACGTTCCTATCCAAGGATCTGTTGCCGCTACCCGAGAAGTGGCATGGCTTGACCGACGTTGAATTGCGATACAGGCAACGCTACGTCGATCTGGTCATGAACCCGGAAGTGCGCGCAGTATTTCTGAAGCGCAGCAAGCTGGTGCAGTCCATGCGGCGGTTCCTCGACGCGCATGACTTCATCGAGGTCGAGACCCCGATGATGCAGCAGATTGCCGGCGGCGCGGTTGCCAAGCCGTTTGTCACGCATCACAACACCCTCGACATGGATCTTTATTTGCGTATCGCTCCGGAGCTTTACCTCAAGCGCCTGACCGTCGGCGGGTTCGACCGCGTCTACGAAATCAACCGCAACTTCCGCAACGAGGGTCTCGGATGGCGATGGAATCCCGAGTTCACCATGCTCGAGTTTTACCAGGCTTATACCGACTATCGCGGGGTGATGGATCTCACGCAGCAGTTGATTGAGCAGGCAGCCATTGACGTGAATGGTGGAACGAAATCGAAGTGGGGCGAAGACGAGATCGACTGGTCGGGATCGAATTGGCGTCGCATGACCATGCGGGAAGCCATCATTCACTATTGGCCGGAGGCGGCAGGGGCGAAGCCGGAGATGGCGGACTTCAGTTCTCATGATTCGGTAGAAGCGCTGGTGACGCGCTTCAATACAGCCCACGCGCATCTCGCTTACGACCCGAATGAGCCGGTCGGCAAGACGATCGCAAACCTGTTTGATGCTGCTGCTGAAGAGCACTTGATTCAGCCGACGATCATTTACGAGTTTCCCACCGCGGTCTCGCCACTCTCGAAGCAGAAGGCAGACGAGCCCGACTGGACTGAGCGTTGGGAGATCTTCGCCGGGAAGATGGAGATTGCCAACGGGTTCAGCGAACTCAACGATCCTGAAGACCAGCGCCGTCGTTTCGAACAGCAATTGAAAGAACGCGAGCGCGGCGACGAAGAGGCTCACCAAATGGATGAAGACTACATCCGCGCACTCTCGTACGGCATGCCGCCGGCCGGAGGTGTCGGCGTCGGCGTGGATCGACTGGCGATGCTTTTGACCGATTCCCACACAATCCGCGACGTGATTCTGTTCCCACTGCTGAGGCCAGAAAAAGCATCGAACACGGAAGATACAAAGGAATAGGGTTGATCGCACGGGCAAAACACTTGGTCGCGCCGACAAATTACATGATTCTTGGCTTCGCTCAGAATGACAGCAGTAGTTAGCTTGATCCCGCATAGCTGAGAATCGCCTAAAATAAGGCGTTGACGACAAAGATCTGTCTAATCCTCACTCTCTCGGCAGTCTCGCTTTGCGCGCAAAGCAATAGCGGAGAATTACGGCTCAAGGTCACCGATCCGGCCGGACTCGGCGTGAAGAGCTCGGTGCAATTGATCAGCGAAGTGAACCAGGTGCGGAAAACACTGGTCACCGACGAAGCCGGAAATCTGACCGCTAAGCTGCTTCCTTTCGGACTGTACCGCCTCGAAGTGCGGCGTGAAGGTTTCGCTCCATTTTCGAATTCAATCGAAATCCGGTCCGCCGTTCCGGCCGATTATCACGTTACTCTCAGAATCGCTCCGCTGAGCACCTCGCTGACCGTCAACGATCGGGAGACTCTGATCGATCCCCATCGCTCGGGCACCATTAATCGAATTGGTAAGGAGACAATTGAGGACAGAGTGACTTCGCTGCCCGGCCGCTCGCTGCAGGACCTGGTCAACTCCCAGCCTGGCTGGGTGTATGAAGGCAACGCCGTCCTGCACCCGCGCGGATCCGAATATCAAACCCAGATTGTGATTGACGGAATTCCGCTCACCGACAACCGCTCGCCGAGTTACGGACCTGAGATCGAAGCGGAGGACGTCCAGTCGATGAGTATCTACACTGCGGGCATTCCAGCGGAATATGGAAGAAAAATGGGCGGTGTCGTCGAGATGGTCACGGCCAAAGATTCGAGGCCGGGATTGCATGGCGAAGCTGAATTGGCGGGCGGCAGCTTCGCCGCCGCCGATGGCTACCTGCTGACGCAGTATGGATGGGGCAAGAACACGCTTGCGGTAAGCGCTCAGGGCGCAAGCACCGACCGGTATTTAAATCCGCCGGTGCTTCAGAACTTTACCAACAACGGTAGCAGCGGAGATTTCGGAGCCAGCTATGAGCGGGATTTTTCCAATCACGACCGCCTGGGTTTCTCCGTTCGCCACGAATTCACCCGTTTTCTGGTGCCCAACGAGCAGGTTCAAGAGGCGGCGGGACAGCGGCAGGACAGAAACAATTTTGAAACCATGGGAATCGCCTCTTATCAGCATTTGTTCTCTCCCAGCATTGTGGGAGACTTTCACGGAATGGTGAGGGATGATTCGCAGGGGCTTTCGTTAAACCCGCTTTCCACGCCGCTTATCGCCTTCCAGGAGAATGGCTTTCGCGAGGGGTATTTCAAGGGGACGATTTCCATCCATCACGGCAATCAGGAGTGGAAAGCTGGCATCGAATCGGACTCTACGTTTCTTCGCGAGCATTTCAGCGATATGATCACGGACTTCACCCAGTTCGATCCCGCCACGCCAGCCACATTCAATTTCGCGGAAAATCGTCGGAGTCTCGAGCAGTCTGCATTTCTCCAGGATCTTATCCGTTTTGGCAAATGGACAGTTAGTGCAGGATTGCGGTGGGATCACTATCAGTTGCTGGTGAACCAGAATGCCGTGAGCCCACGCCTGGGAGTTTCACGCTATTTCCATTTGGCTGATTTGGTGTTGCATGCGTCTTATGATCGGGTTTTTCAAACTCCCGACTTCGAGAACATCCTGCTCTCCAGTTCTCCCGAGGTCATTTCCTTGAATCCGCAAGTTTTGCGCTTGCCGGTAGAGCCTTCGCACGGCAACTATTATGAGGTCGGATTCACTAAGGGTCTTTTCCAGAAAGTCAGGTTAGACATCAATGGCTTCGACCGAAGCGTGAACAACTTTGCCGACGATGACCAATTCCTCGACACAGCGGTCAGCTTTCCAATTGCTTTCAGAAAAGCAAATATTTACGGTGCCGAAGGGAAACTCGACATTCCGCATTGGGGGCGTTTGTCCGGGTTCGTCAGTTATTCCTACATGGTCGGCGCTGCATATCTTCCGGTCACCGGCGGACTGTTTCTCGGCGAAGAGGCCAGCAACGCACTCAGCCAGGCGCGCGGACGTTTCTGGGTCACTCAGGACCAGCGCAATACGGTCCGGACTCGCTTTCGCTATCAACTTGTGGAGCGTGTGTGGGCCGCGCTGGGAGCGGAATATGGGAGCGGTCTCCCGGTGGAATTCGATGGCACCGAACAACAAGCAGTAGCCCAGTTCGGCCAAGCCGTCGTGAATCGCGTGAACTTAGCTGTTGGCCGCGTGCGGCCTTCGCTCTCCATTGACGCTTCTGCTGGCGCTGATCTGTGGAAGAAAGACAAGCGGAACGTGCGCTTACAAGCCGATGTTCAGAACCTCAACAACCGGCTGAACTTGATCAACTTCGCTGGACTGTTTTCTGGAAACAGCATTGCTCCTCCGCGCAGCTACGCTCTCCGTCTCACTACTGCCTTCTAAGCCTGGGAGTTGCTACTTACGATCGTTGCGCAGCGGCTTGACAGCGGGAGGACGGTTCTCCTCTGGTGGAGAGACCTTGGCGGCAGCATTGGACGTGGTCGACGACTGCATGAGCTTAAAAACGTACAGCACCACCTCCACGCGGCTCGATACTCCGAGCTTGTCGAAAACCCGGAACAGGTAGTTCTTCACGGTGTGTTCCGTGAGTTTCAAACGATGGGCGATCTCGCGGTTGGAAAGCCCATCGGCCACGCAGAGGACGACGTCCTGCTCGCGCTTGGAAAGCGCAGGCAAGCTGCTTCCGTCTGGCGGCCGCATCGAAATCGCCTCGGAAATAGCGTCGAGGAGATACTGCTGCTCCTGGCTATTTGCCCAAACCTGGCCGTTGTGAGCGCAATGAATGCATTTGGCAAGCGTCTGCAGGGATTCAGTGCGGCTGAATACGCCACGGGCACCGGCGCGAAATGCCTCCACGACCGAATTGCGCTCCGAAGCATCCAGCAACATGATGATGTGGGTCTCAGGATGGAGCGCACGTAGTTGGCGGGCCACTCGCAGCCCCGAAGAGGGATCATTTTCCAGGATCGCGCTCAGCAGTACCACATCAGGTTTTTCCCTGACCACGGCGGCCAGGATCGCATCCTCTGTGGGGTCAGATTCAATGACCAGAAAGCCGTTCTCGCGCCCTAGAGTGTTCCCCAGCAACTGAGTGTTCATGCGAGTCTTGTCGGCAGCCAGGACTCGGATCGGGGATGAGACGGAAGAAAGAGTTTGTTCTGCCATTGGCGTTCTGCCTGCGGTTCTTGGACAGTGCGCCAAGAGCTTTTGACCGGCTCGTATATGCCTTGGCACTTGTCAGCTTGTAATCTAGTCTCCTAGAACTTCGGCGCATACAGTACTTTGGTACCTCCGGGCTATGTTGCTGGCCGCAAACGACAATCTTCGTTTCTTAAATCAAACGCTTATGGCGCAAAAAAAGCCCGCAGAAGCGGGCTGTTTATGCGGCAAGTCGTGATGTAGATTTAAGCTTAAAAACAAACCCTGCGAATCACGAACGCAGTTTTTTCTTCAGAGCCTGCAGCATCACTGGTAACACGAACATGTGGAAATCGGCGTAATGCCGCTTCTTCCAGAAGAGAGTGGGATCCTGGCCAATTCGGTACCAGAATTCTAGGCCTCGGTGCTGCATCCAGCGCGGAGCACGCTTCCGCATTCCGATGTGATAATCAAATGCGCCGCCTACGGCTCCTACAAAGCGCGCCTGGATCCGATCCCGGTTTTTCCAAACCCAGCGTTCCTGAAGCGGAGCTCCCAGACCGACCCAAAGAATGTCAGGTTGGGTGCGCGCAATTTCGCCGAGGATGTATTCGTTCAATTCGCCCTCGATGGGCCCCATTGGAGGCGTCCAAGAGCCTACGATCTTGAGGTTGGGATGAGCCTCCTGGAATGCCGCAGCAGTACGCTCGGCCTTGCGGTCGCCTCCGCACATGACAAATACCGTGTACCCCTTCTCAGCCGCGCGGGCATTCATGTGCACCAAAAAGTCTGGACCACAACAGCGGCCGGCTACCGGTTGACCCAGGACACGGCTTGCCCAGACCAGGGGAATGCCGTCGGCCATGGGGAAGTCGGCCTCATTGAGCGCTTGCCGGTATTCTGCTCCCTTGCGAGCTTCAATCACGTTGTAGACGTTGATGAAGACCGCATAGCGGCGCTCGCCGCGTTGAATGCAGCCTTCGACAAGATCGAGGGTTTGAGCAAGGCTCGTGCGTCGCACGCGAACGCCCAAAATATCCGTCCGGTCTTCGCTACCGCTGGCGGCTGGGGACACGGTTTCCAACGAGGGCATGGTTTCTACGAACCCTCGCTCTCGCTCGGCATGTCTTCCCGAATCATTACAAAACTGTGCAGCATTGCTTTTCCAAATTGGGATGGAGTTTACTGTTTGGTACTCAGTCCCCCCGCCCCCTAATCTGTGCAAAATCTAGAAACCAAACGATTTAGTTTTCGACCCTGTGCTAGATCTTTAAGTTTTCAAGAGTTACACGCAAAATCCAGAGAACATGGGAGTTATAAGCCGTACTTGTCCTGGCGCGGTCCGTTTTTGGGACTGGCACACACACATGGTACGTGTCGAATCTCAAAAAAACGTGCATTATCCAATAGATAATGTCTTCTGTTCTAGGTTATCTAATTCGAATCCTTGAGTCAACGAGAAAGCGCGTAGCGGATCAGTTTGACGTCGGTTCACGCGAGATTCCTCGCCCCGCTGGTAAAAGCGCGGGGCTTCGGAGTGACGCCCTTCAAAATAAGTTAGGGAGGTTGACGCTCTCAGGCGCGTACCGTATTCTGAGTGTCTCCAGTCGGAGATTTGGTTTGCGTGAATGCCACTCTGCTCCGATCAAATCCCTGTCAACGGCCGGGTCGGCTGATTAAAGAATGTTTGATTCCAACCGCAGAGTGAGGACGATGAGGAGGAATGCCTAGTGAAAGTTCTGGTGGTCGGAGGGGCGGGATACATTGGAAGCCACACCGCGCACGTGCTAAAAAGAGCCGGCCTCGAGGTGGCGATCTACGATAATTTGTCCACCGGTTTTGAGTTCCTGGCGAACGGTTTCCCACTGGTGGTGGGCGATATCCACGACGGGAAGAAGCTGTTGGAGCAGGTCAAGCAGTGCGACGCGGTTATGTATTTCGCCGCCAACCATTATGTTGGCGAATCGGTCGTGAATCCGCGGAAGTACTATCGCAACAATGTTGAGGGTGGGCTGTCGCTTTTGAACGCGGTTCTGGATGCTGGGAAAAAGAGCCTTGTGATCTTTTCCTCTACCTGTTCGGTCTACGGCGCGCCGGAGAAAACGCCGATCAGCGAGGACCAGCCGCTGGCTCCAATTAATCCCTACGGTGTTTCCAAGGTTTTCTTTGAGCAGGCGCTGCAGTCTTATGACACGGCTTATGGCATCCGCTATGCAAGCTTGCGCTACTTTAACGCTGCGGGCGCGGACGAAAACGGCGAGATTGGCGAATGCCACGATCCCGAACCTCACCTCATCCCATTAGCTCTGCAGGCGGCGGCTGGATTGGGTCCTGAGCTTCAGGTCTTTGGAACGGACTATCCCACGCCCGATGGCACCTGTCTTCGCGATTACACCAACGTGGTAGATCTGGCGGAGGCGCACGTTAAGGCGCTGCAACATCTGCAGGCGGGAAATCCATCGATTTGTGTCAATCTGGGAACGGGTGAGGGCTCTTCGGTGATGGAAGTCATCTCGACCGTGGAAGAAGTGACTGGGAAGAAAGTTCCGAGAAAAATTGTGCCGCGACGCCCGGGGGATCCTCCGGCTCTGGTTGCTGACCCGCGTAAGGCGCAGCAAATTCTACAGTGGAAGACGAAACGTTCGTTGCGCGACAGCGTTTCTACGGCTTGGAAGTGGATGCAGAAGCGGGGGAAGTAGGATCGGTCGTAGTCATCGGACGAGCAGTTAGTTGTTCTCGATTGTGACGCCTAGCGATTCCTTGCGCCGTGTCGGGACGCCGTGGGCACCGAGGGCCAGCACGCCGAGCGTAGCCGGTTTCACGGTCGGAGCGGTCAGAATTTCATCCGGACTTTCCACGATATCGTCCGATCCCTTGGTCTGGCCTGCGACAATTGCTTTACCGGGGATGGTCTCGTAGGCGTAGCCGGTCAAAGTGGCGGCGAAATCATGTGGACTCGTCGTGACGGTGAGGCGCGCCCAGCCAAAGTGAAACCGACCCTTGATCTTGAACTTTAATCCGAGATACCGATCCTTGACGCCCTTCCCTCCATTGACCCACGGGCCTTTCCAGAAATTGGTGGAGTTATAGCAGCAGACTTCTCCCAGAACCTCGCGGCCGGATGTGATGAAACGGTCGCCGTGTTGAATTTTCGCTCCGAACCGCAGCGCTGCGTCGAACTCACTGCCCATTGAAACAATTGCTCTAATAACGTTCGAACTATGCGTGTTTCTATTCGTGTTAAAACAAAAAGCACCGTGGTAGCTCTTCGGGAGCTGACAAGCCGCAAAATAATGTGCGCCGCCGAAGTGACTAAAGGAATGTAGGAAGTAGAAATCGACTATCCCATCATGATTGAGGTCCAGCGGAAATGGTCGCTGGCCAGCACGTAAGTGGACGTGTGCCGGCGTGTAAACGATCTTGGCCTCAGCGGGCTGTGCCAGTGCCACTGCGCTGACTCCAGCCGCAGTCGCCGCGACGGCGTACATGTTCAGTTGTTCATGGATTGACTCGGAAAGGCTGGCTGCCGTCTTGGACGGTCGGAAGGTGCGGTTCATAATTCCTCCGGACAGGCCCAAATATTTTCCTCTTCTGCGTGCGCGGTCAAGGTCAGCGAAAGCTCGCGCCCTGATGCGCCACAACGTGGTTACCGCCGACTTCCCTGAAGGGAAGTCAAATCATCGGGCGAGAAATCACTCACCTTTGAGTCCCGATTCCCTGCGCCGCCACAGGACGCCCTGAACACCGAGAGCAAGGATGCCAAGCAATGCAGGCTGCGGAGTGTTTGGAATTGGATTAGTCAGAGAAGAACCGGGGCCGGTAGGCGTGTAATGTTTGGCCCAGCGAGCAGAAATGCATAGATCCTTCGCTTTGCTCAGGATGACAGCTTTCGTTGTGCTGCAAATTTTGAGATTCGTTCTTCTGAATTGGACTTTCCAGTGATCATTCGAGAGGTAATCAGAAGTCCGCTAGGTTCGGGCTAGCTCTGGTTCCTGAAGGGCATTCGACAGCGCATATCCTAAATTCTGCATAACGTCGCCCCAGGCCGCTTCGATCAGCGCAACCGATTTCGGGGAAAGGTCCGCATGCCATCCCCCAGTCTTGGCGCTTCGGATGAAGGGTTTGTCCTGGCGGGTTCTTTTGAGCTGCACATGCTGCGACGCTTGCTGCTTCTCGAGGGCACGCATGCGTTCGGGCGTGCTTAGTTCTACCGCCTGCGCCAGCTTCTCGGGAGAAGTCTCGACTCGGGCGAATCCGGCTTGCTGCAGGAATCGAGCAACCTTAAGCAGCTCGCGTGGCGTGTTCTCTTTCATATCCTCGTAGCGCAACAGTAGGAAGTTGCTTCCGCCTTGCCGCATGTTCAGCCAGCTCATTACGTTGTCGACCCAGGAGCCGCGGGCGGAGTCAAATTCGGCGGCAATGAAGCGTGGGATAAATTCGCCTATCGGATAATTGTCGGGAATAAGCCCGGCTTTGATGTTGTGGTGATAGAAGGAGACGGCAACATCTCTCGGATCGCGGACAATGTGAATGATTCGCGGATATCTGGGATCAAAGACTTCGTGACTCTTAAGAAGACGAGGACGGGGAAGATTCCGCAGGACCCGGTCAGGATTGAAATAAATCTCAGGAACCCGGGATTCGACGTTAGCAAAAGTAACGGGGTCGTCCGGGTTCAGCAAATTTCCCAGCAGAAAACGCGTCCAGGTATTGCCTGAGCGAGGATAGGAAGTGAGGTAGACGTCGTCGGGAAAGACGGTTACTCCCCGGCCTGCCGCTGTCTTTCCGGTCAGCAGACGAACTGCGGCGACCGCCGCGCGGACTGCGTCCTTCGCGCCTGAACTCTTGACGTACCGGTTTAGAGTCGCTCCCATTTACCGCTGCCTCTTATGTGGTTGGATCAGGTACCGCTGGACTTATTTTCTCTTGGCGCAGGTTGAAACCTTGTAGCTCCCGATTCTGGTGTCCCAGTTAATCGGCTTCCCAGTCTCGTTTTGAGCGAAGTATTCGGTGACATACCAGAAGGTGCAATCGTCGACCGGATCGACGGTCATACTCGAGTAATCCCCCCAACTCTTGGAATCTTCCTCGTCTCCGCTTCCCCTGAAGATGACGACTTCTGTGGGTGTGGGGTTTTTTGTATTCCACCATGACGATCGGATGCCGGGGTGAGCTCCGCCGTTGGACACGTTGTAACCCACGGCGGCGTTTCCCGCGTGGTCCTGAGCGATGCTAGGCATGAAACGAAAACGGACCTGGTCCAGATTGACTGTGCCACTCTGATAAATTGCCGGTGTTCCACTGCCCCGGAGCTCATACCAGCCGATGGCAGTCTGAAGATTTTGTGTGTTGGCGCGGACGGTATGGCTAACCAGAAACGATTCGTAAGTACCAAAGTTGCGATAAGCAAAGCGTGGCATAAACCGGTCGCCTACCGAGTCGACCCGGTTACCGTTGATTTTGGTTGTCGATTCAGGAATGCAGAAGGTGTTGAATGGGGCCTTCGGGTTGTAGCAGCCGGGAACGTAGGTCGGAACCGTCGGAGACGAGTGCGCAAATGTCGAATTAATTGGATTGACCCAATCGACATGAAAGTCCCAAAGGTTAATCGAGTTTGAGGTCGTGCTGTGTCCGTCGTTCGGGGGATTCTGGATGCTCACCAGGAACTCGTCTCGACCCGTGGGAGGCGCAGTTGTGCCGTCAACGTCAGCCGGGATAAGGCTATGCTTAAGATAGAGAGTGCCGTTGAGTGGGATCGGATCAGGATCGCTGAAGCATTGCATCGGATTCGGAGTCGATCCGGTCAGCATATTAGTGCGGTCCAAGGCGCAAACCACAACACCGATCTGCAGATACTGGTTGTTAATGTCATTCAGATCGAAAGATACATAGTAAGCATCTGCCCAGGTACCAAACTTAGGCCAGTCCGGCCAGTAAGTGGTTCCATGGGAATTGGCGCCAAGCACATTGTTCAAGGGGAACTGGTAGGTGTACCAACTAAGATTGCTGGAGGTCAGATCGTCAGTATTGGAAATCGCAACGCAATAGTAGTAAGTGTTTGCGGCAGAGGTCGAGCGGACTGCAATCACCCAGCGCAGCGCCAGATGATCAAAGGTAATAAGGCCGTCACCGCCAACATTGAGGCAGTTGGGCAAGTTGTTTGTCTGGAATGGCTTGGTGCCCGGGATAGGTGACGACCAAACCGGAGCGTGGGTTACTTTGTCATAGGCCTGAAAAAAGACGTTGACCCATTCCATGTACTGCTTAGTGCCGACGGCGCCATTGGGATCAACGTCGTGCTGGCGACGGCCCAGTTGGCTGGCATCGATGCCCTCAAAGGACTGAACCGACTGGGCCTGCGCTAACCACGAACCCAGGAAAAGCACGAAGACTAATTTGCCGCTCACTATCGCTCCTTATCAATCTTCTTTAATTGGCGCTTGGCTGTAAGAGGGGACAATAACCAGGGGCGCGCCGTCACCACGAACGGAAATGTTGACAGGCTCGGCGACAAAGTGGCCCCATTTTCTTGATAGCAAAAGCCGTTGTCAAGATTAATCAGGAAGTTACGGCGCAGAGACTCGATACAGTAAGAGATCGCCGCAGCGTCGGCTACTGTTGCGTGTAAACGTAATCGCCGGTGTCCTCCTGGAGGACAAGATCCAGCAGGCCATCTGAGTTGAAGTCTCCCGGAACGACTCCAGTCGAACTACCAGGTCCCGCTAACACCGATGTCAGGCGTTGAAATGTACCGTTGCCATTGCCCAAGAAAACGCTCAACTTGTGGCCGTTCTCGACCGAGATCGCAAGATCCGTCTTGCCGTCGGAATTGAAATCACCGGCAGTGAATGACATCGCGTTACCTCCGCCATTGGTCTTGTGGTAAACCGCGGCGTGGAACGTACCATCGCCATTCCCCAGAAGCACGGCGATTTTGTCATCCTGCAAGATTGCGAGATCGGATTTTCCATCGTTGTTAAAGTCATTCACCAGCACCGTCACTCCAAAGCTGTTAAAACCCACATATGCGCCGAGAGTAATTGTGTTCGGCGCAGCAAATGTGCCATCGCCGTTCCCGAGGAAAATTGAAACCGCTCCCTGATTCGTGTTACTGAGTACGGCTAAGTCGAGAATGCCATCGCCGTTGAAGTCAGCGGTGGCGATGTCAAACGGATATTCCAGGGATGTGTAGTCCGTCTGCGCTCCGAAGGTGCCATCGCCGTTGCCCAGCAGAATAGAAACCTTGCCCCCGGAATCCGCAACAGCTAAATCGAGCTTTCCATCGCGATTAAAGTCGCCGACCACGACCCGGTGAACGAACGTGAAATTACCGAAGGACCCAACTGTGCGGAAACCGCCTTTTCCATTGCCCTTTAAAACGGCCACACTGCCATCCCGGGTGAAAGCCAGATCGAGCAAGCCATCGTTATTGAAGTCGCCGAAGACCATCCCAAGTGGTGGCGGAGTTAGACCCTTGTCCACCAGTGCGCCAAAGCGGAACGTGCCATTCCCGTTGCCGACCAGGCTCAACAGCCCCGCACTGCCTGCCACAAGGTCGAGGATGCCGTCGCCGTTAAAGTCCGCGGTCACGGTTGACCAGACAGGCGTCTTGACGTCGTAAGCTTTCGGACGGTTTACAACAACCCCTGCGGTTGGCAAATGCACTTCCACCAAGCCGTAACTGGAACTGGATTTTCCGCCTCCTGGAACAGGGTTGGTAACCGTGATGTACCCGGCCGTGGGAGTTGCTACATCCGAAGCCAGAATCTGGGCCTGCAACTCCCTCGCAGAAACGAATGTAGTAGTTCGAGCCTTGCCATTCCAGTTCACGACCGCTCCAGAGACGAAACCCGCGCCGTAAACGTGAAGCACAAAGGCCTGGCTGCCGGGCGCCACGGCTTGCGGAATCACGGGTCCGACCACGGATGGCACCGGATTGTTGGCTGCAGCAGCGGCCAGCGATGCGCAACTTAGTAACATTCCCGCGAGGAAAAGCGGAGCAGAACGCTGAAGGTCGAACGGGGGTTTCATGCTGATAGACTCCTAGGGAATTCTGGGCGCGGCCAATGAGGCGAGGGCCGCGAAGAACGAGGAACTAGGAAACGGCGACAGGAGTTGGAGAGGATACTTTCTTCGATCTTTCCTCGAGATATCTAGGCAACGCGTCCTTCCAGGAAGGAATAGACACGCCTGCCGAACGAAGCTTTGCCTTCGAAAGCACCGAATTCGCCGGACGCCGGACGGGACTCGCAAATTCAGAGGACTTGACGGGCGACAATTTTGCATCAAGCCCAGCCCGCTCGAAAATGTAGCGGGTAAAGTCGTACCACGAGCATTCTCCCTCGGAGCTGACGTGATAGAGCCCATAGCGTTCCGTCAGGATCAAGTCGCGTGTGGCCTGCGCGAGATCGGCGGTATACGTCGGAGTGAGAATCTGGTCATCAACCACGCGAACGGCATCTCCGGCCTTGGCTTTCTTCAGCATGGTCTCGACAAAGTTTCCGCCCTTGCCGCTGCTGCCGGCAACACCGTACAGACCACAAGTTCGGATTGCGAAGTAGCGGTCGGCATAGGCTGCAATCAAGTTTTCTCCCACGACCTTCGAGGTACCGTAAACATTCACCGGCGCCGGCAAGTCGGTCTCCTCGTATGGGGAACCTTTTTCATATCCCCCAAAGACGTAGTCCGTGCTGTAGTGCACAAGGGTTGCGCCGGCAGCCTTGGCGGCTTGCGCTAGATACATCACTGCGGTGCCATTCACCTGAAAGGCGAGCCCGGACTTATGCTCGCACTCGTCCACTCTGTGGTAAGCCGCCGTGTTCAACACGACGTCCGGCTTGGCTTCCGCCATGGCTTCGGAAATTTGCGCTTCCGAGCAAACATCGAGCTGAGAGTGGGTGCGGGGCACTACGGTATCGCCAGCAGCTCGAAATACCTTTAGAAGATCGGTGCCTAACTGCCCGTTGGCGCCGATGAGCAGCACCTTCATCGGGACACCTCAGCGAGTGCGCGCAAACCGTTGTTTGCCGACAGCAGCTTCAAAGTTTCAATGTTGTAGTACTGGGGATTGTCCCAGTCCTTGAATTCGTCCATGTGCTCGATGAGATTTTTCACGATGGCTTTGACATTGTGGTTGGGATGGAAGCTGAGAACATTCTCCGCTTTCTCGATGCTGACTTTGTAATTGCGGAAATCGGTTTTGTGATTGATGGCCAGATGAACCCGAATGCCGAGTTCCTCTTCGATCGCCATTTTGACCAGATCGCCGACTTCACCGACCGTGTAGTTTCCCGAAGCGATATTGAAAATGCCTGAGATCTTCTGACTGGCTTCGATGGCACGAACGTAGGCGTTGGTGGCGTCTTCGATACTCATGATGGGACGCCAGATCGAAGGGTTGTTCACCGTAATTTCGCGGTTGCGCACGCCATTCTTGAACATGGTGTTGATAATCAAGTCCAAGCGCATGCGCGGGCTGTAGCCGGAAATGGTTCCCTTGCGGAGAGAGATCACGGAGAACTCGTCGTCCATAAGATTCATGGCCGCCTGTTCGCCCTGCAGCTTGGAGATTCCGTACGGATAAAAGGAGGAAACCGGACGGGTCTCGTCGAACAATTCATTGACGGTGTAGCCGTACACCGAGCAAGAGCTGGCATACACGTAGCGTTTCACTTTGGCTTTTTTCGCGACATACGCCAAATATGCCGGTGCGGCGGCGTTGAAGATGAAATTCTCGCTAGGTGAGTACTCGGCCATGGGATCGTTCGACAAACCCGCCAAGAATACTACCTGCTGGTACTGCTCGAGATCTGGCACGGTGATATCAAAAATGTCTTTGTGAATGATTCCGGTTTCGGAGGGTAGATGGTTGCCGAACCAGAAAAGGTCCAGCACATCGACCTCGTAGCCGCGATCAAGCAGTTTTGGAACCAACACCGAACCGACATAGCCTGCGCCACCTGCGATTAGAATCTTCATTCGCTGTTATCTCCCCACCATGGTTCGATCTTCGGAATACTGGAACTGCTCGGACTCTGGCCGCGCCAGCCATTCTTTCAAAGTCTGCGCCTTGCGATCCTTGTCGGAAAGCTGAACATCACGCAGCGGCCACTGGATGCCAATCTCAGGATCGTCCCAGCGGATGCCGGATTCGCCCTTGTTATTGTAAATGCCGGTGCACTTGTACTGAATCTCGGCATAATCGGAGAGCACGCAGAATCCGCGGGCAAAACCCGCAGGCGCCCAAATCTGTTTGCGGCTCTCGGCGGAAATCTCCGCCCCAAACCACTTGCCGAGCGTCGGCGACCCTTTGCGGATGTCTACGGCTATAAGGAAGGCCGTGCCTCGCGTTACCCGCATCAACTTTCCCATGGGAGGCTCCCACTGAAAATGCAGGCCGCGCAGCACACCGCGCACTGAGCCGGAATGGTTGTCTTGCAAGAATTCATAGGGCAGACCCAGGGCTTTAAACTGGTCAGCGCGAAAAACTTCCGTGAAAAATCCGCGCTCGTCCTGGAACACCTGTGGCGCCAGAACACAAACGCCCTCCAACGGCGTAGATTCAATTCGCAGTTCCATTCTTCCTCTTTCTATAAATAGTCGTCGTGCTGGGAGAGAAATTAATCGTCATCATCGTCAATTTGATTTTCATTCCCTGGGTCGATGTGAGTCGGCAATTCTTTAGTGGGAGCTACCGCAGTCTCCTCGGCCGCTGTGGTGACACCACTACCGACCAATCGAGCCACGTGTGGAGTGCCCGCATCGCTGTCAGCGATCGTGATTTGCCCCCAACGTGGGCCGTCAACCTGAGGCGTGAAGGTCACCGTAAACTGACAACTGGCCTTCGGTGCCAGTTGTCCAACGCAGTTGCTGGTCTGTTGATAGTCTGATCCAAAAAGAACAATTGAGCTTATTGTGACCGCGGTGGTCCCGTTATTGGTCACATTAAAGTTGGCCTTTGCGCTATGACCTATCTGGGTATTTCTAAACAACAGCATTCCGAGTTGTCCGAACACCGAATCGACTTTAAGCTGCGGGCCGGAAAGTGCCGATCCTATTCCAGACAGAGCAATTTTTTGTGGGCTATCTGGAAAATTGTCGGTCAGGGTAAGCGTGGCACTCTCCGGACCTAGCTGGGTCGGCAGGTACTTGACCTTGATTCCGCAAGAATTGCCGGGTTGGATGAAGCCTCTGCACCCAGAAACCGTAAAATCCGAACTGCCGCTTATGACTGCGGACTTGATTTTAACGGCGGTGGTTCCCGAATTAAAGAGCGGCACGCTATTGGTAATTGCGGTTCCGGTGAGTTGTTCGCCGAAGGTGGTCGCCTGAACGGTAAAGGGGCATTGGCGTTGAGGGAGCACCAGGGGCGGCAACGGAGTCTGCGAAAAATCAAACGCATCGAACATGTTGTTTGCTTCTGCATCGCGATTCGTCAGCGACGGCAGGTTAAAAGTGTCTTCAATAAAGCGCAAGACACTGGAGAATTCGTACTGGGTGTGATCCACCGTCTTCCCCTTCGCGTAAGGAGAAATAATGATAAACGGCACCCGTGGCCCTAAACCGAAACGGTCCAGCTTGGGAGGTTGAACGTGGTCGTAGAACCCACCGAAATCATCCCAGGTCAGGAAAATTGCGGTTGAACTCCAGTCCGGTCCGTTCATGATTGCGTTAATCTTCTGCACGGTCCAATTTTCCCCGTTGCACTCACTGCTGGGGGGATGCTCGGTTTGTCCGTTACGGGCTACCAGCCACGACACTGGTGGCAGCTTTCCATTCAAGGCATCGTTCTCGAAGTTGGTTTCGTCTTCAATGTGAGTAGCCCAATCCGGACCGTAGCGGATATGAGGAACGTTATTGTAGACGTTCCATTGATAACCCGGGATCCCCGCGGGCACGGCGTAGTACTTCCAATCGATACCGGCGGCGTCGAGGATATCCCCCAAGGTTTCCATGTCAACACAGGGAGGGCCCAAGGTGATCGTCCCGTCACTTTGCAGAAATTGCACTTGCAGATTCTTAGTGTTGTCGCAGCCCCATGAGTTACTTTGTTTGTGCCCCTGAGGAGTGCTGATGATGTTACCCGCCTGCGCTGCGATGGCGTATAGGTGACTGGGCAAACTGGGTCCATCGGTAGAAGAAAATACCTTGTCCGCCAACTCAAAACTCTGCGCGTATGCCCAGTAGTTGGGAATGTCTTTTTGACTGAACTGAGAATATGCCAAGTAGTCGCCTTGAACATTCCCCTGGTAATTGAGGTCAAACAAATCCATTTTGCCGTCGGAGTCGACTTCGAGGGCCGACCACCAGTCGTGTCCGAGATCATGAACCGTCTGATCGGAGAGAGGTGCGAGGGGAATGATGTTTCCATTTGAAACCATCCCTTTGGTCGCGCCATCCGCGCCGGGGAACTGGCCAAAGTAGGAGTCGAAGCTGCGATTCTCCTTAACAATGTAGACAATGTGCTTAATGGGATTGGCTTGAGCAACACAGCTTGCGGTCAACAACAGGAAAGTTAGCAACCTCTTGATCATTGACGTTCACTCCAGTCTGGCCTCCCGTCGAGCACGGGTCCAACAGCAGAACAATGAATCGCCCGCTGCGGGACGGCCCTTTGTCGCGGAGGGATAAGACTCTGTCTAGTTTCTAGAACTGAGTACTAACACCTTGGACCTAAGATCCAAAACTCACGCTTGCGGAACCATCTCTGCGGACCGGGCCGCACTTAACGTCTTATTCGAGGGTTTCCGCAGCACCATCGTGAAGTCGGTGATGTCTGGATCAATGTATCCAAAACTCGCAAGCTTGAGCAGCGGTCCCAGGACGGTGTATGCAAAATTGAAGATCCAGTGCTTCTTTTTAACTCGGACCTGCACCTTTTCTTCGTACAGTTCGAGGTATTCCAGCGTCAATTGGTTTTGTTGTGCAAAACGCTCCAGCGAACGGGGGGACATGGAATACTTCAAAAATGTGGGAAACGGAACATGCCCGGGCTTGCCCGCATTCTTGTTGCCCAGGATGCGACGATACACCAACACATGAAACCAATGAGGCGTATATTTCGTGACCATGCCCTTGATGGAGTTGACCACGGGGGCGCCCACGACGATGATGCCGCCCTCGCGGATCGCACGCAAGAAATTCTCCATCGCTCGGTCAGGATGCTCGAGATGTTCCAGAACGTCCCAGCAAAAAATAATGTCAAAAGAAGAGGGTTGTAAAGGGAAAGTCTGAATGTCGCCCAGGATCTTTTCGTGCAGGTCCGGATTATTGTCGAGCTGTTCCTGGCAGATGTCGATGCCGACGAGTTGGGTATTGGGACCGAGTCGAATATGACTTCGCGATCCCGCGCCAGCTTCAAGCACGCGCACGGTTCGGCCTTCCCTCAGCATCTGGTCGACTAGGCACTGTACCGGGTCATCGCCAGCCATAACAGTGTTTCTCCTCTGCAGGACGAAATAAGAGTCTGAGTTCGAGCATTAATTATGATGGTGGAAACCTTCAATCGGAAAAAACCCCATCGGCCTTGGTAAACTGGGTATCCTGCTTGCCAATTTGGGTACGTTGCCGTATAAGAGTGGCAATTTTCTCGATGCAGCGGAAGTTTTCGATCTCGAAGTCTTGTATATCGATATGGGTGTCAAAGTTTTGCTCGATGAATAAAAGCAACTCCACAAATCTCTGCGAATCCAGAATTCCCGTATTAAACAGATCGGTATCTACCGAGGGAACCTCTACGTGCAGAACCTCCGAAAACAGGATTGACAGCCGAGTTTGAATCCTCTTCTGATCGGGGTCTCTCATGTCAGTAACTCCTCTACCTCCTAGCAAACTTCTACTTCGACGAGCCGATCCCCCGGCTTCAGCAGGCCTTGGGCTGGAACACATCTGTCACTGAGTCGCAATTTCGTCGCCAAAATCCACTGGTCCCCGCAAGCCACTGCAGCACCGGAATCTGTTACCTCCCCGACCGTTCCGGGTGAGACATGGCAGTCAATGCCAGTCTTAAGCGCCTTCACTACCGCAACTTCTTGCACACCTAACCGGGTCCGAGGATGCCCCCAAGGCGAGTCGAAGGGCAGGTAATCACAGGCACGAACGAAATTGATTACCTTGGATGCGGGCCATTCCCAGCACATGCGACCCCGTTCCGGCACCTCTCGACCAAAGTATTGCCGGCTTGCCAGATCCTGGTTTACCGACGGGATGCTCTCGCCAGCCGCGGCCACTTCAAGTAAACGCAGCAGGAGCGGAATACCTTCTCGAACGCACTTGAAGCTCAGGGAAAGCGCGGTATCCACGTCCTCGATGGGAAAGGAGGATCGATAGACAATCGGGCCAGCGTCGATCTTAGGCACGATGCGATGGACCGTGACGCCGTGGTTTTGCTCACCCCGGAAAATCGCCCAACTCACAACATTCAACCCCGCGTAGCGCGGCAAAGGTCCAGGGTGAAGGTTGAAGGCACCCAGCTTCGGTGCAGCCAACACGTCATCGTGAATGACGTAGAGGGAATGAACATTCAGGAAAATGTCCACCGCCTCGGATCGCAACCGCTCGGACAAACTGGAATTTCTTACCAGGTTTGCAGGTAAAGTTTCAAAGCCAAGAGCCTGCGCAGAGTTCCACAAGTTGACTCGGCTTGTGCCCGGCTTCGGAGGCTCTGTAAGGACCGCAACAACCTGATGCTCACTCTGTGCCAGCGCGCGCAACATTTGCGCGCCGGCAGATTCTTCAGCTGCGAGAACTACTCTCATTACTCTTGGGCGCTGACAGTCCAAGCGAGCCAAGGTTGTTTACAGGCTACTGCATCCGAGTCAGCCTCGCTGTTGTTGACAAACAACGCGGGCCCGCGCTTGACGCTCCACTTGATTTTATCTCCTGGCGCAAACGCTCTTACGATTTCGGGACGATCAATTTTTCCGCTCGCGTTTTTAGGCAGTTGCATACATCGCAGCCAACGCGAGGGCAACATATAGGAAGGCAGCAGTTTGCCCAGCCTGTTCCCTATCTCCAACTCGCTCATTTGGCAGTGCTCCTGCAGAACGTAGGCGCAGGCGATAAGGTTGCCCTCGAAACTTTCGGTTGGAATGGCCACTGCGGCACATTCTTTGAGCTCTTTGAAGGTATTCAGGGCAGCTTCAATTTCACCTAGCTCGATGCGATAGCCACGGCTCTTAATCTGTGTATCAGCGCGGCCCACGAAATAAACCAGGCCATCCTCCCCGATGCGCGCGCGATCACCGGTGCGATAGATCCGGTCGTTAGACCCGTAAGAAAGAAAAGCTGCACTCGTCTTTTCGACATCACGCCAATAGCCAGGACTTAGACCTACACCTCGAATATAAAGATCGCCGACTTCACCCTGCGGAACCGGGCGCAGCTCGGCGTCCAGCACAAGCAACTCTTCTCCGTCGCAACCAATTCCAATAGGAATCGGCTGACGGCTGTCGGTTGGACATCCCGGAACCGTGTGATAACTGCTGGCAATGGTGGTTTCCGTGGGCCCGTAGAGATTGGTAAAACTAACTCGTGGAAGACGCTGCATCCAGTACATCAAAGCCGGAGTGGGCAGTACCTCACCGCACCAGAGCAGACGTTTCAGCGCGGGAAAATCATTGAACTCCACCACATCGAACCTTGCCATGTAGTTCAGCACGGAGGGAACAGAGAACCACTGGGTCAGCTTCGAATCGCGTATGAAGTCGGCCAGCTTATTGGGCAGCAAACTCAATTCCGGAGGAACCAGATGGAGCTGGGCACCAACGGCGAAGGCACCGAAAATGTCAAAGGTCGACAGATCAAAGTGCAGAGGGGGATGACCTGAAATGCGATCATCTGACCCCATTCCGAAGTAACGAGTGGCCCACCGCACGAAGTGGTTTACGTTGGCATGCGTGATGACAACGCCCTTTGGTTCGCCGGTCGATCCTGAAGTGAATAAAAGATGAGCAGCATCGTGCGAGCCATTCTCGTAAGGTAGCGGCTCACTTGAAAAGTTGCTGATATCTTTCCCGACAAACCGCGGCACAAAATTTCGGCAGTCCGGCGACGCTTCCATCCAGCCCACACCAATCGAATTCCGGAATTCATCCTGGGAGAATAAATCTTCCAGCAAATTGACCGAGGCTCCTGCGCCCAGGATGTAACGAGGCTCGCTCGATCTGATCACCTTGGCAACGCGAGGAGCCGGGCTTGCAGTATCGATCGGGACGTGAATGCAATCGGCCTTCAAGATGCCGAGGATCGCGATAATGGCCTCGGGACTCTTGGGGAGCGCAAAGCATACGCGATCACCTTTGCGGCAACCGGCCGCCTTGAGAAGGCGTGCGAGCCGGTTGGTTATTTCGTCCAATTGCCCATAGGTCAGGGTGCGTCCCTGCATCACGAGAGCTACCGCGTCGGGGCGGCGCTGAGCCTGGATCGAAACCGAATTCTGCAACAGGTCTGTCATTTCGCTGCTAACTGCGAAGCTTGAGAGAAGACGACGCCGATGTGTTCCAGCTCTTCTCGGGTCGGAGGGATATCGAGAATAAAGGTCAGAAACCCGCGTTCGATGTATTTCGCCAGCTCTGACGCAACGCGGTCGTAGCTTCCAACCAGGTAAGGACAGAAAGTTTTGTAGTTTTCAAATGGCCACAACCAGTACGCGCTGTTGTTGGTCTTGGTTTCGACAGCCATCTGAGAAAGTTGTTTGTGCCATGCCGAGTCTGAGGTTTTCATGGCTAGCTGGTGGGTCAGTTGCCCTTTGCGATCGGCCGGAAACCGTGCTTCGGCGACAGTCCATGCTTGCTCTTCTGATTCGCGAGCGATAACGCCGACCCGCATGCCTGATTTCATCCCGGACTGACGATTATCCGGTTCACAGGCCGCCGGTTGGGGATATTTGACCGCAAGAGCGCCGAGGGCAGCCGCGGCCGTCAAACCTGCCTCGGAAGAACCTGAAACGAAGACTCCCGGCATCAATTCAGGATCCAGGGGAGGAGTCAACCGAAGTTTGTCTACCACATAGAATTCGCCGTGGTAGCTCACCTGCGCATCACCTTTTAGCAATTCCTGAATAATGGTTGTATATTCGACGACACGGGCGTAGCGCTTGTCGTGTGGGGTGTTGTCATTGAGCGCAGCCAGGTCGTTCTTGAATCCGCCGGCTACCATGTTCAGATATACGCGGCGGCCGTAGAGGTGGCCCAGAGAGCTCACCATCTTGGCTACCGCGTACGGATGCAGGTAGGCCGGTTGTACCGCAACCAATGGGCACAATCTCTGCGTGTTCTGAATGATGATTTGCGCTACTAGCCAGGGATCGACCAGCGAGTTGTCGGTGTAGATGAGAATTCCTTCGCATCCCGCTTCCTCGCTCCAGCGAGCTACATCGACGATATTTTGCAAGTAGGACTTGCGTTCCACAGCGCTCGATTGGGGCGCGGTAGCAAAAACACGCAGGTGGGTAAGGTGATGAGTACTACGGTTCATCATCGCTGGTCAAATTTGCGGAGGACTCGCTTCGATCGTCGCGAGCTGCTACTTACCGGCGGTTTCCAGCATGATCGGTTTATTGCCGATGGTCACTGAGGCAGTTTTCGCAGCCAGCGGAGTGGAGGCTCCGGAGATATCCCGATAACTTTTGAAGCCGGTCGCGTCAAAGCTCGAGGTTTTTTCGTACTCGTCGTCCCAAACGATTTTGCCGTTGTAAACCGGCCCTTCAATTTTGCACGTCCAGATGTGATTTTTCGCTGCGCACCCGGAGACGGTGTGCCCGAGCAGCCATTTGTGGACTTCTCGATAAGCGGCTCCTGCCGGCAATTCACCAGTCGACTCATGCCACATGGAACCGCAGCAGGTTCGTGGATTTCCGTCATACATGTACCAATAAACCCGCCCTACGCCGGCTGAGGCCTGGAGCACATAGTAACGAACCACGAAGGCGGCCGCCTGATCAAAGCCCTGCCAATTCGCGTAATCGGTTCTGGACCAACTGCCCTCGGTGTTCCAGATAGGCTTGGACGCGAGCGCTGGATAACGGGCGACCTTCTCTTTAATTTTGTCGAAACTCTCGAGAACCGCGCCCTCGGGAATGGGATGTCCGCCGGGGAGAACAGCAGGAGAGTAACCATGCCATGCAATGATGTCAGCATACTGCCCGCCGCCGGCTGCGAAGTAATGGTCGAAATAGGGACCGGCTCCAGCTTCCGGGGTCAGCACCAGAGCGCTGGGATCTACCTCTTTAATGACTGCGGCGGCATCTTTCTCCATGCGCACCATCTGCGCATCTTTGCCATTCCAGAAATTAAAGCCACCGGGCTCGTTCCAAACGCCCCAATATTTAATCTTGGCATAGCCGGAACCCAGATGCAGGTTGTGGGTCACGATGGATCGGACAAAGGCCTTCCATAGTTCGTCGGAGCCGCCACCATCCGCGGATAGGTCGCGCGGGGGACTGCATTCGCAGTCCGCGTGAGGTCCCGAGGAAGCCCATACTGGCGTCTTGCCAAAGGTGTAAACCACATCGTCAATTCCGTTCCGCTTGGCGGTCGCGAGCCAGTCATCCAAACGCTTCCAATTGCAATTCGGGCCGGTCGGGCACAAATGCGCCCAACCCGTCGCCGTCCCCCACAAACGAATACTGCCGACCGGTACATTCGAGTTAATCGAGGCCATGCGGTTGAAGTGCATGCCGAAGAATGTGGGTGTTATTGGACCTTGGGAGAGGCAAGGGATTGCGAGCGCGAGAATCAAAACGAACCTGAGCAAAGGTCTCATCGTTTGCATTCGTCTTTCAGCAGTCGGGGGATCAGGAGCGGGCATAAGCAATGAGATTGAGCCCGAAAGGTCCAGCCGCCTCGACGTGAGCCCCGGGCAACATTTGTTGCAGTTCGCGAGCAGATACTAGCCGGAGTGGCTCCCAACTCCGCATGTGTCCGAAAGAAAGATGAATTGCGATTTCCTGCATCCGCTTCGGCAGTAGATGGTAGAACGGCAAATAGGTGTGGGGGTCGAGAAAGAAATGCTTGTTCGGTGTGGACAGAAAGTAGCCGACACGCGCGACACGCTGCATTTCCTTGGCGAATTGCTGCTGCTTCGCGAGGTCGCCAACATGCTCCAGCACCGCATTGGAGAAGACCCAGTCAAAGCTGCGATCCGGATATGGCAAGGAACATCCGTCTGCGACTTCCACAGTGACGTTGGCTGCAGGTTTCTCGCGAGTGTTACAGTCGGGATCGCAATTCACCACCACGACGGTGTGAAACCGCTCGCGAAGGCGATTCCATTCGCCCGCAATTCCGGGTGAGCCGCCAACATCGAGCAGTGACATCGAACTGTCCGGCTGCATGATCTCAACCGCCGTCTGAGAACGGCTGGCGCGCAACCGAGCGTGGACTGGGCTGGTGAGCCTAAGGAGCAGAGGCGTGGACATTCGGTGGACCTGACCTTCCTTCGTGAGTCGGAGTGTGTTCCGCAATTATTTCAGCGGAACTCGAACCTATAGGTGAACGATTGTTAACAACGTTAGCGATGCAGCGACGACTCGGCCGGCGAGGTCTTCTTTTTTTGCCACGAGAACGATCGGTTGGTAAGCCTGCGATAACTTTCCCACACCGGAAGCGGGACAAATGAGTACGTAAGTGGAATGATGAAGTACCACACGCTGAGAATACGATACTTGATCCCGTCCCAGGCTCGCTCTGGTATCGAAGGCGTTTCTACGCTTCCTTCGAGCGATACCGGATACACTGGCCAGCCTCCATTCTCCTGTTCGCGCCACAGAGAAATGTAGCGTGCAATCTTAGCCTTCATTACTGGCGAGAGGCTCTCCGAATTTCGTCGGAACCCGTGAATCTCTTTGCTCTTTACTAATGAATGGTGACCCGCTTCGTCGATCGCACTTCGATCGGCCCCATCGAGTATCGTCATCCTCGAATCAAAAGGAATCCGCAAGAAGTCGCAAACGCCTTTCATGACCGCGGTTGGTTCGCTAACGAGCTCTTCGTAGTGAACTTGGTGAACTGGAAATCGGTGTCGCAGCAGCCAGTCGCACTCACGTTTCAACTTCCGATATCCCAGCAGGGCGCGAAGAGTGATTCCCTTGCGGCTGAAAAACGTCCGTTCCTCGCCGGCCTTCGCGATACTTTGACAGATGCTGGTTAAGTCTCGCCAAATGATGATGAATCTTGCGTTCGGAAAAGTACCGGCGAGATGAGACAGCAGATCGAAGTAGGTGGGAGATTTGCCGCCCCAGATGGTCGCGCCTTTTTTTTGCTCGCAGTATTCCCGCTGCACTGCTTCTAACGCGCCCTTCAGGTCGTGGATATTTTCAGGGATGTGGCTGCTATCGATTTTGTGGCGTGTAATTGCGCCATTAAAAAAGTCCCACTTGGTAAGCCAGTTGGATGTCTTACGCCGCACCCAAAACAAAGGGCGCAAGAAAACAAGGTCGTCTTCGTACGTTAAGGCAATTTGTGGATGCTGATTCAACAAAGCGTATAACAATGATGTTCCAGATCGCCAGATTCCCACCACGAACAACGGCCCATCGGCAATTATCGCTGGCTCCTCGGCGTTTAGCCGAGCGGTTTCCACAGATGGCATCACGAGTTCGGGCATTTGTGCCTCAAGTTTTTTTTGAGATTGCAACTCTATCTAAAATGTTGCCTGCGTCCTGCCCGGACTTACAGGCTGGAGTCGCCGTCGAAGAAACTCGGATCCCAGGGCTCAGGTCTCTCTAGACGAGCCGCCAAGCGCTGGTTATTTGTCCGATAAAAATATCGCCAGGAGGCAAGTTCCCGATGATGCGGATTCATACTTTCAATGATCCGCTGTTTCTCAGAGCTGAAGCCGACGGCTTCGAGAATATAGATGCCCTCGTCGTGGCACCTGCGCAATGCCTGGTACAGAATGGGTCTGAGCAATTCGCTCTTGCCCGGCTCTGCCTGCAGATCGACAAGGCGCATGCGCTTCAGCCCCAGCCCGGGATTGTCCTGCCGGCATACGATTCCGTATGCGGCAAGGTCATCCCCGTTATTCACGCTCAGCACCCACGCATTGTTTTTCTTGAGAGCATTTCCAAAGTGCCACTCCAGCACCTCGCGCGAGCGGCAAGCCCGCAAACCGGACGAACTCTTTCGAACGCGGCTCCAGAATTGCTCAAAGCTCTCGTCAAAGTGCTTGGAGAAACGAACCTCGACTCCGTTTCGTCTGGAATGCAGGGCCCGTCCGGTGAGAGCGTCTCGAAGGAACAGTCCGGCGGAGAGCGGGTAACTCAAGCCCGGCGCACCTGGGAACTCCCTCTTGTGAAGAAAACTCATGGTGAAAGCGCGATAGTTGGTAATCCAGAATGAGGACCGGTCCCAGGCGCCTGCCGGAACTCGCAAGCATTGGAACATCTCTTGCAGCTTCGACGCTTTGGCGTTGACCGTAGTATTCAGAAACAGGTCAACATTCGGCTGGTTGAAAAACTCGCCGAGCAGAGCGAAAGAGTAAGGACGATAACGGGAATCGACGACCAGAGAGCGGCTGGTGGCGACCAGCAGCGGTTCATCGTCGAACTCGTATAGCAGGGGAATGTTCGCAATTGATCCGACGATTTCCTGGTCGGCATTCTCGCATACCCAACCGATCGGCCATCGCGATGTTCGTTGATAAGCCGGGTTGCGGTTCCACAAATCGACCCATTCTTCATATTTCTTGGGCTGGAGCCCGTAACGGGATTCCAGGGCTGCAATTTGGGGATAGTCCTCGAATGTGAGTTCGCGCAGCTGCGGTGCAGCGGACTTAGAACCTCTTTTTGCCGATCGGGACAACTCCTTGTCCATTTCGGCGTCTTTCAAACAGACTCGCAGCTTGTCGGCCAGCAAGTCGACATTCTCCTCATGGAACATGGACTCGTGTCCGCCCCGAATTTTATGAAGTTCCAAATCTCCGCCAATCATTCCATTCCAGCTGGCATGAAAATCCCAATAGCGGCCTTTGGGCCAGTCAGTGGATTGGAAGAACACCACGCGTCCCGGATACGGCTTCGGGCGATAGACAAATGAAGCCGGATGCACGATGTGCTCCAGATCTTCGAGTCGCTCGATGCTTACACGGCGGTGGAAGGCATGCAAAGCGCGCCAGTAGCGCACACTGAGACGACGGCGAACGCCAATGACTCGATCGGTGAGGAAATCGGCAAGTCCCGGCAAGCCGCTGCGGCGAAGATTGGAAAACTGGAATCCGACCCTTCTGCGCAACAACTCGCTCCGGCTTTCCTGCGAGAAGTCCTCGTAATAAGCGGGATTTTGCGCGTCGAAGACCACCAGGAGCGCAATTTCTTCTCCTTGCTCGATCAGTTGTCTGGCAATCTCGTAGGCGATGACCCCATTTACGCACAAGCCGGCGATAAAGTAGGGCCCTTTGGGTTGCACTTCCCGCATGCAGCGGAGCAGGGCTCCGGCAATGTCTTCGAGCTTATACGGAACCTGCAAACGCGCAGCCTCAGATGCCGGGAGATGGAGTCCCAAGAGCGGACGATCCGTGCCCAAGCGGTGAGCCAATGGAAGGAAGAGTGGCCCACCCCGAACCCAAAACAGCGGCGGCTTGGAACCTTCCGGCTGAATTGGAACCACCGCGGGATGATGAAGGGGTATTTCCTGTCCGCCTACTAGCCCCGCCAATTGCCGAATCGTAGGCGCTTGGAATATGTTGGCCAGCGTGAGTGCCTTCCCCAATCGTTGCTCAATCCGGAGCAAGAGCTTGGCGACCAACAGCGAGTTGCCACCCAAATCGAAGAAATTGTCGGTGATGCCGATCTCTTGCTTGCCAAGAACCGCCTTCCAAACTTCCACCAGTTCGGACTGCAGGGCATTCTCTGGGGGAACAAATGTTGTTGCGGAGACCGTCTGTTCCGCTGTGAGAGCCTGGCGATCCAGTTTGCCGTTCGGCATCAAGGGCAAGGTTTCCATGGTTACAAATGCCGACGGCACCATGGGCTCCGGGAGCCTCTTGCTTAAAAAGCTGCGTAGCTTGTCCGAATCAAATTGCGTCGCATTGAGTGGCACAACGAAAGCAACCAGGCCGGGTTCACCTTCCTTGCCTTCACGCAGCGCCACCGCCACTTGCCGCACTTCCGGATAGTCAGAAATTACCGCTTCAATTTCCTCCAGTTCGATTCGAAAGCCGCGAATCTTTACCTGATGATCGAGCCTTCCAAGGAGTTCCAGAGTGCCATCCGGCAGCCAGCGGACCAAGTCTCCAGTCTTATAAAGCCGAGCACCAGGAGTTCGCTGAAATGGATCGGCTATGAATCTTTCCGCGGTTTCCGCAGGGCGGTTCAGATATCCACGTGCGACGCCAGGTCCACCGACGTAAAGCTCGCCCGGCACACCGACTGGCAAAAGGTTCAAGTGAACGTCGAGCACATACACTTGAGCGTTTGGAATCGGACGACCGATCGGAACCAGCCTCGACGGCTGACCCGCTTCGCACCTGTGCACCGTACTCCACACGCTGGCTTCCGTGGGACCGTATTCGTTGTACAGGGTGGCGGCAGGTAGCAGCCGATGATGACGCGCGACGAGCTCGGCAGGACAGCTTTCTCCGGCAACAATTGTCACCTTTAAGGACGCCAATTCTTCCGGCTTTGCCTGATCCAATAGCAGGCTGTACAGGGACGGAACGCACAAAAGATGCGAAACGCGGTGCTGCGCAATCAGCGGCGCAAGTCGCGTCAAATTCCCCTGAAGCGGCCCTGGAGTTAGGACCAGAGATCCGCCGCGGCACAAAGTGCCAAAAATACCTACGAGCGAACTGTCAAAGGCAAATGACGAGAGTAAAAGGAAGCGTCCGGCATCCGGCCCGTAGTAAATTGAGCGGGCGTAGGTGGAGTGAACCAGATTACGATGCGTAATCTGGACTCCTTTCGGTTTGCCGGTTGAGCCCGAGGTGTAGATCACATAGGCTAAGTTCTCGGGTCCAGCTTGACTGGACACCGGTGTCGTGCTTTCCCCTTCCACACGCGCCCATTCCGAGTCCAAACACAGAACTTCGACGTCGTCCGCAACGGGCAACTCTGCTTTCAGATGTTGCTGGGTCAGGAGCACATGAAGCTGAGTGTCGGCAAAGACATGTTGCAGCCGTTCGGCGGGATACGTGGGATCCAACGGTACGCATGCCCCGCCGGATTTCAGCACCGCCAGAATCCCGACAATCATTTCGGATGAGGGCTCGACGAACAGCCCAACCGGGATCTCAGGACCAACGCCGTGCTGTTGAAGGTACGCCGCCAATTGATTGCTTCTGCGGTCGAGCTCAGCATAGGTCAACTGTCCGCGGCCATCGACGACAGCCTCGGCATCAGGAGCCCGTTTGACCTGATCTACGGACAAGTCGTGCAGGCGAAGATGTGCTGGAAATGTGGCGCTAGTGGCATTCCAGTCTACGCAGAGCTGCTGGCGCTCCTGCGCCGAAAGGATTGGCAGAGCGGAGACATGCTGGTCCGGATTCGCGCAGGCACTCTCCATGAGCAACGTAATATGCTCCGCCATGCGAGCGACCGTTTCAGGTTCAAATAGATCAGTGCTGTACTTGAAGCGCCCCACGATGCCGGAGGGACGGTCATCCAGTTCGAGGCACAAATCAAACTTGGAAATTCCGGTGTCAACCTCCGACTGGGTGAGAGCCACACTCCAACCATCGTGCGACTGAGGCATCGGTGGTTCCAGGGTCAATAACACCTGGAACAGTGGATTGAAGCTCAAGCTACGATTCGGGCGTACGGCGTTCACCACCTGGGTAAACGGAGCATCGTCATTCGATAAAGCATCCAGGGTCACGTTGCGCGTGCGGCGCAGCAATTCGCGGAAGGTGGGATCACCCGCCAAGTCGTTTTGCAGAACGACCGGATTCATAAAGTATCCCAAAAGGCCTTCCAACTCGGAGCGCTTGCGTCCGGAGCTCACCGTTCCAATGGCCACGTCATCGCGCGCAGAATAGCGATGCAGGAGCGCGGCAAAGCCAGTCAGCAGCGTCATAAACAAGGATGCGCCTTCTTGCCGACTCAATACCTTCAAGGCGTCAGCCAGGTTTTTGGACAGGGAGACGGGGTGAATTGCACCGCGGAAACTCTGGATTGCGGGACGGAGATGGTCGTAGGGCAGCTGCAGAGCAGAAGGATTCGCACTAAGCCGCTCCCGCCAGTATGCCAATTGGGAAGATAGCCGTCCGCCGCGAGGAAGCCATTCCCGCTCCCAGATGGCGTAGTCCGAATACTGGATTGGCAACTCGGGCAGAGGTGACGCTTCTCCTCTAGAAAAGGCCGTGTACAGAGCAGCCAACTCGGGCAGAAGTACCCGGTAAATCGAGTAGCCGTCGAAAATAATGTGATGAAGGGTTAAGAACAGACGATGTTCAACGTCGCTGAGCCGGACCAATAAAACGCGGAACAGCGGCCACCGGGACAAATCAAAGGGACGCATCGCGTCTTCGACCGCCAAGCGATGTGCTTCTGATTCTCGTTCCGCGGCTGGGAGTTGACTCAGGTCGACAAAAGGTACGGCCACCGGAGCCGGTGGGCCGATCAACTGGACGGGTTCGGCTTCGGCCAGAGTAACGGTAGTCCGCCAGGCCTGGTGCCGCCGTACGATTTCGGTCAGGGCGAGTTCCAGGGCATGTACATCCAACGTCCCCTGACGATGGATGGTCACCGGTTCGTTGTAAACCGGGATGCCGGGAACCATCTGCGTGTGCAGCCAAATCTGTTGCTGCGCGAACGACAGGGGTGCCGTATCGCCGTTGGCTCGACGCGTGACCGCGTTCGTAACCGCCAGTTTGGCAGTCGACGCCGTGGTAGGTTCCTTAACTTGTGCTATGTTGCCCATCTTGGGGGAGTCGCCGTGAGTCAGTTCCAACCCACTCGCGCTACTTCGGGGCACTGCTGAGTCGAGTACAAAATCTTCACTGGATTTTAGAGGCTTGCGTCACCGTCGAAACATGAGGGATCCCAAACTTCTGGATTTTTCAGGATCTCGGCCAACTCGGGGTTCGCGGTCTTGTAAAAATAGCGCCAAGATGAAAGAACGCGCTTGTGCGGCAAAAGACTATCGATGACACGCTGCTTCTCCGGGGCAAAGCCCATGGCTTCCAACATATGAATGCCCTCCCTCCGGCAGCGTTCGAAGGCATGACAAAGTAACGGTCTGAGAAGTTCCGTCTGCCCGTTGAGTGCCTGAAAATCCACCAGGCGTACTCGCTTCAGCGAAAACAACGGGTTGTCCTGGCGAAGGAAAACCGCGTAGGCAGATAATTTCGAGCCCTCGCTGAGGGTCATCACCCAGGCCCGGCCGTCTGCCAAAGCGTGCTTGAAATGCCAATCCAGCATCGGCTGGGAGCGATTGGCCAGAAGGCGGTCCGGAGAACTCTTACGCAACGTTTGCCAGAAGTCTTCAAAACGTTCGTCAAGTTTGGTGCAGAAACTGGGTTCCAAACCATTGCGGCGTATTCTCAGCGTCCGGCCTTCGAGAGTGTCGCGAAGAAAGAGGCCCGCCGACAAAGGATAATGGAGCAGCCCTTTCGCTTCTCGCATTTCCTTTCTTGCCAGCAGACTCGCACTGAAGCCTTTGTAGTTTGTGATCCAAAAGAAAGCTTGATCCCATATTCCCGCGGGCACGCGCCGGGCACGAAAGATTTCGTGGGCCTTCAATGCACCGGGTCCGACAGTAGTATCGAGAAATAGATCGACTTGTTTCTGGTTGAAGAACAAACTTAAGAGCGGTACAGAGTAGCTTCGATAACGTTCATCGACTACCAAGCCACGAGTGGATGTAACAATCACATTGCGGCTGCCCAACTGGTAGCAACGCGGAAGATTCCCAATATAGCCGACCACGCGGTTATCTTCGTTTTCCAGCAACCAGCCGATGGGCCAATTCGGAAGACTCTGGCACGCAGGATTGTCCGCCCACAGATGGATCCACGCTTCGCTCGTCTCCGTCTCCATGCCGTAGCGAGCCTGCAGTTCGGAAATCTGCCGATAGTCGTCAAACCTGACCTGACGGAACCGGACGCTGGATTTGGGGACGGGGTCAGTTGGCACACCATCCGCCGGAACCTTCATCGCCTCGAGTCCGCCCACCGCGTTCGCACTCGCTTCTTTTGAAAACATCTGCGGTTCAGTCACTAGCCTTTACTCCCAAGGAAGGACACCGGCAAGGCGGTGAGGCCGCGCAATCCCAGATTCTCGCGCCAGGTGATTGGCCCCGGTTTCAACTGCAAGTTGTGAAGCCGTCGCAAAATCGTTGAAAACGCGATCTGTCCTTCAATGCGCGCCAGCGGCGCTCCAAAACAGAAATGAGCTCCGAATCCAAACGCCACATGACGATTCTCTTTGCGGCGGATGTCCAAACGATCAGGATCCGGAAAGCGTTCGGGGTCACGATTCGCAGCGCCCATGACGGCGATTACTGCCTGGCGCTTCTGGATTTTCTTTCCCCCAAGCTCGATATCTTCCGTGGCCAGCCGCGCCGTGTGCTGACTGGGACTCTCGTAGCGCAGCAATTCCTCCACCGCCGTGGTAATCAAGGAGAGGTCGTTGCGGAGTTCCTCCATCACATCCGGATTCCGCAACAGGCTCAAGATGCCGTTGGCGATCAGGTTGGTCGTGGTTTCCTGCCCGCCCACCATGGTGACGATCAGGCTTGCGACGATTTCTTCTTCACTGAGCCGGTCACCATCGATTTCAGCGGTGAGGAGCGAAGACACCAGCCCCTCGACGGGATGAACGCGCTGCTCGCGAATCGCCTCCCGGAAATAGGTAGTCATTTCGTCCAAGCTGCTCCGCACTCGCTTGGTGCGGTTTGGGTTGTGCTGAAAGTTACCCAGCATCTCGGCGAAATCCGCGGACCATCGCTTAAGTTGGACGTGATGGGCAATAGGAACTCCCAACAGCTCTGCGGTGACGATGGCGGGCAGAGGCGCGGCGAAATCGGAAATTACGTCCATTTCACCCAGAGGAAGTACGGAATCCAACAACTGGTTGGCGATGTCCTGAATGTGTTGCCGAAGTGCATCCACGCGGCGCGGCGTAAATGCCTGTGAACACAAGCCGCGCAGCCTGGTATGTGCGGGAGGATCCATGAACAGCATCTGCTTAACCATGACGCTCGCAATTGGACTCAAGTCCGCCAAGCCCATTTGCGAGAGCTGTTCTGGAGTGGGAGTGCGAAGAGCAGAAAAGTCCAGCAGTACTTGGGTCACATCGCAATACCGAGTGACTACCCAGGCGTGCAGAAAAGGATCCCAGAGCACGGGATCCTCGGTTCGTAAGCGGCGATAAAGAGGGTATGGATCGGCCAAGACCTCCGGCCTGAGCAGGTGGTACAGGCTCAAGGGAGCTTCCGGTTTGGCGATGACTGCCATGTTTTGCGAATTCGATTTCGACGATGCTGCGGGACGAGCAGCCTTTCAGTCCGCGGAAATTTCGGTGGTTAAGATGCGTTCGATTTCGAACGACAGTTCCGCTGCTGTCGGCGAATCGAAGACCATCCGCAGCGGAAGCTCGATGCCGAAAATATTTCGGACTCGCGCAATCAACTGCGTGCCCAACAAGGAATGTCCACCCAGAAAGAAGAAATTGTCATTTACGCCCACCTTCTCCAACCCAAGCAGTTCAGCCAGAATGGAAGAGATTTGTTGCTCCACAGGCGTGCGCGGAGAGAGATAAACTTCGTCCCCGATCGTATCCACCGGGGTCGGTGCTGGAAGCGCTGCGTAGTCAACCTTGCCGCTGGATTTCAAGGGCAAGGAATCGAGTCGCACAAAAACCGGCGGCACCATGTAGTCGGGCAGTTGGGCACGCAGGTGTTCCTGAAGCGCGCCCCGGGTGAGCTGAGGATCGGAGCTGACCAGGTAAGCCACCAGCCGTTTGTCGGCGCCATTGTCTGCTCGCGCCACAACCACGCTGGTTTGCACTCCGGGATATTGGTTCAAGAGACTCACGATTTCGTTAGGCTCAATGCGATATCCGCGGATTTTGATTTGCTCATCCTTTCGTCCGAGGAAAGCAATCTGCCCATCCGGCAGGTAACGCGTTAAGTCGCCGGTACGATACAGACGGTCGTTGGGCAAGCTGCTGAATGGATTGAGAACAAAAGCCTCCGCGTCTTGCTCCGGACGATTCAAATATCCCCGCGCCAGACCAGCGCCTCCAATGCATAACTCCCCGACGGCGCCAACTGGGACCTGCTGCAGATCATCATCCAAAATGTAAGTCTGCACGTTGTCGATAGGACGTCCGATTGTCGGCTGACGATCCGGGCGCTTATCTGACGAGACCTGACCGGAGGTTGCAACAACAGTGCATTCGGTCGGACCGTAGTTGTTAATCAGGGAAAATGGCAAGTTCCCCGCAGGATACCGATGCAGCGTGTCAGCCCCAGTCAGCAGCACGCGAAGTGATGTCTGGGCCGGCCAGTCTAACCCCAGAAGACTTTCCGCCATCGGGGTAGGAACGAATCCGATGGTGATTCCTTGAGCCAGCAGCCAGTCGCGTAGGTTTCTGGCGACTCCGCGCGTCGCATCATCCGCAAAGATGACAGCGGCACCGGCAGTCAGGTAGGGCCAGATTTCCCAAACGGCTGCATCGAAACCGAAGCTTGCGACCTGACTCGCTCGGTCGGCTCCAGTAACCGAGAAAGCCCGGCGATGCCAGTAGATCAAATTAAGCAGTCCGGCGTGGGTGATCTGAACAGCTTTAGGCTGACCCGACGATCCCGACGTATAAATCACATACGCAAGGTTCTGGGCGTTGACAGACACAGCCGGTGCGCTCCGCGGCGGAGTGGCCACGTCCGCATCTCCCTCGTCCATGATCAAGACTTGCCAATCACCGGCAGGCAAAGTCCGCGCGACCTGCGCGTCTGTGATGAGGACGCGAAGTTGTGTGTCGCGCAGCATGAATTCCAAACGGCGCACCGGGTAATCGGAATCCATAGGCACGTAGGCTCCGCCCGCCTTCATTACGGCCAGCGCGGCGACTACCATTCCCGGCGAGCGCGGCAGGCAAATTCCTACCAGCGCTTCCGGACCTACTCCGAGAGACTGTAGATTCTGGGCAAGTTGATTCGCCCGGCACTCGAGTTGATGGTAGGTCAGGGTCCGGCTATCCGATTTAAGGGCAAGTGCGTCCGGTGTTGCTCTTGCCTGTTCGCTAACCAAATCCGACACAAGCGACTCGCGAGGATAGTCACGAAAGGTATTGTTCCAGGCATGGGATGGCATCTCGGTCGGATGCACCGATGCCATTCCGTCAGTAGGGGAGTTCGAAGTGGTTATTTGCGGCTTCAAGGTCTGTCTCCAAATCAGTCAGAAAGGGGGAAGAAAAGCAACTAAGTTTCTAACCCTGTGGCGACTATGCGCGAATTGAAGGGCAACCGTGCCAGTTGCAGGGGTCTAAAGCTGTTCGATAAGGCCAGAGTTAATCGGTAAATACCGGAAGGGATGCGTCCTGACCGGTACGCAACATTCCGGTGGGAGAGTGCTGCGAAGCTGCTCCTTTATGGTGTGGATGGTGAATCTTAATGCCATCCGGAAATGGGTAAGGCTCGCTGAGAAACCAGGTAAATCGGTTTGCGGTTTCGTCGAACAAGAAGCCTGAGGACATCCAGAACTTTAAACAAGGCTTGTTCTTGGAGGTTGGAAGATATTGGGCCCGCAACTCCTTCAGGCCTGCGCCTGCGCAGCATTGGACTGCGAACGCAACAATCGCCTTCTCCACATTTCGGCCCATGACGCGGCAGCTCAGTACAAAGTCCGAGATATACGCCACGTCAGAATCCAGATCCAAGCTGAGGATGCCGGTCAGTCCGGAGTCACCAAACTTATCCTTGACCCTGAAAGCCCACAGCTTCCGGTTGCCGGCTTGCAACCACGCCTGCAGTTCCTGTTCCGACACTCTTCGTGTCGATAGATTCATCTGGTTGGTTTTATTCATCAACTGGACCACGCGGACGCGATCCGCATCGCCCAACTCCTCGACTGTAACTTCGGTATCGAGAGAGCGCAGCCACTCCTCGGCGGAACTGACTTCTTTACCCGACAACTGCCGGCGCTTCTCTGCGGCGTACATTTCATTGCGGGAGATGTCTTCGGACGTCGCATACGCGGAATCGAAGCAGTCCAATTCCAGAAGCTGGCTGGCAAACAAAGTCTTGTCATCGGGCCACTCAGGTACCAGGACTTCGGGAAGGGCCTCCCGGACCCGGGCGCGCTCCACCGGATTGTCATCAATGAACACTGCCGAATCCAGCCCTAAATTCAATTCCGCGGCGAGCTCGGCGATATTCGCTGCTTTATCGTTCCAGTTGATCCGGTAGGCCGCGAAGTCATGCAATCGCAAAACCATTTCCGGATGTTTGGCCAGTGCCTCCAACGCGACACTTTCCTCATTCTTGCTGACAATGGCCAGCAGAATTCCTCGATTGCGAAGGCCTTTAAGAGCTCTCTGGAAATCGAGATACGCCTCGCCCAAATAATCGTGCCCGCCCAGACGGAGATTCTGCCATCCCAGATCGCCAACAACTCCGCCCCACAATGTGTTGTCTAGATCAACGATGACGACCTTTTTGGACGCCCCCAAGACCGCGGAAATTGCGGACTTCACATCTGCCGCAGCTCGTCGGAATACCTCAGCATGAAACGGCGTTTTCGTCAGATACCACAACTTCGCGCTATAGGAATTTTTGCCCACCATTTCCATCCAGCGCTGACCGTCGAGCAGGTAAATGCTGCCGCAACTCTCCAGCTCTTCGGCAAGTTTCAAATTCATTTTAAGCAACAGCTTGCGCAACCCCTGTCCCTTCAGGCTCAGGATTCCGTTTCCACGCAGGTGAAGGGGAATCGTCCAGGACACGACGAACACTGCGCGAAAATGCTTCTGCGCCTCGCGCAAGCAATCCGCGAACTGCCGGATCTCAGCAAAGATGCGATCCTCAGAAACTGCCACGCCATTGAGCGCGTCAGGAAAAGTGGGAACGATCTTCTCCGCTGATGTCCACACCAGGGCAAAATCGGTAGCTTGAGCATGGGCCGGCTGGAGCAACGCCGGAAAGACTTGCCCAAAGGGCGCAACCGAAACGGAGAGCTGAGGTGATGCGCCACCGTTCGCGAGATAATGACCGAGCGTTTCGAGATTGAAATCGGAAATAAGGTGCAACTTCAAACGGGTGCTCTCCGTGTCGGCAGGGTTCATGCGGCCGCTATAGGGCTCCGCCCTGCCTCTTGGCGGTCAATTCCAGAATGTAGGTCGCCAGTGAGTGTATGTTTCTAAAATGGCCGGTGGTGGGCGAAAATGGATCGTCTTCTGTAAGATCGATTCGAAAGCCGTAGCGCTCTTCCAATTTTTGTTCGGTGATCACGATAAAATTGGCAAGGCCCAGGGAATCCAGCTTCCCGCCTCCGCCGAAGAGTATTGTGGATAAAGACTTGACGATTTGTTGTTGCGCCGGCAACTGCATATTCAGATCAGAAACCGATTCGTAGATGACCTGTAGCACACCATCTAGATCGCTTGCGCGGCTGGTCGACGGTTCTTTGATCAACGACTCCAAGGACTTAGTTCCTTCCATAGTCATTTCTCATCCTCCAGAGTTGAAAAAGCGTTCCGTTCGTCACTTTTGAAATATTTTGATGCTGGGAGATCATCTGGAAGACAGTTTCTAACTGCTGCCACTGTCCAAGTTCCTCGATTTCCCAGCTGTGCAAATACAAGTGGGCAATGCCACCGTGCTGCTCCACATGGTTGAGGCCGCACAGAAAGTGTTGTTGCCAATCGGTGCTGCCGTTATAAGTGCGTACGAAATTCAGAATCCCGGCAAAATTGCCTTCCAGAACCGCGTGCCGTAGTTGCATGACCTTGCTATGCGAATAAGCGTGAGTGCTGACTCCCCACAAAAAAGGATTGCGCGGGAATGCATGCAGATTAAAAAGACAGGTGCGTCCGCCGAGGAATCCGGCCTTCTTCACCAGCGCCGGAGTTGAGGCATTGAACTTGCCTCGGGGATAGCAGAACGAAATCACGCTCTTTCCAATTGTATCTTCCAGCCACTGCTTGCCCTCTGAGATTTCGGTCCATGCCTGGGAATCGGGCAGAGACTTCAGGGGTGCGTGATTCAAGGTATGAGCGCCGACTTCGAAACTGGCGGACAGCCCCCGCACTTGGTTGGCGGGCATCACCGGACGTTCAGGATTTCGCGCCGGGATGTAGAAGGTCGCCTGCAATCCATATTTGTTCAGCAGTTCCGCGGTCCGTAGATCGGTAACATCGCCGTCGTCGATACTGATCGTTACAAAGCTGTGTGCGCTGGCATCCGTTTGCGGCTTCCCCAATTGGTTATTATTGCCGTTATTGCGCGCCTTTGTATTCACGCTGGCGGTACCTCTTCTGGTACCTGAACCGGCAAAGCGGTACCGAATAGGTCCGGCGAGGACACTCGCCCCGCGACAACGTCACGGTAAATTCGCAGCAACTGCAGATAGTTTGCGGTCGCTGTGTATTTCCTTTCGTACTCCTTGCGCGCCTGCTCCCCGAGCAAGCGCATGTACTCTGGACGATCCCACGCATTTGCTGCCGCGCGCGCAAGCTGTGCCGCATCTCCCGGTGGGAAAAACATGCCGGTACGGCCTTCTTCGATGATTTCCTGCATAGCGCCTAGATGAGAAGCCAGTACCGGCACACCGCAGGCGAACGCTTCGATAATGGTGAGCGGAAGGTTTTCATATAGCTCGCTGGGGAAGACCACAAAGCGTGCGCCCTTCATGGCCTCGATCACCTTGTCGCGAGGTTGCATGCCCAAGAAAGAAACATTCGAAAGGCCATGAGCAGCCGCTTCGCGCTCCAATTCTAATCGGGCCGGGCCATCTCCAATTACTCGTAAGGCACAGGTTCGCGGCAGCTGCTTCCAGGCTCTCAGCAGCGTCGGAGTTCCCTTTTCCTGCGATACTCGCCCCACGCAAAGCGCATAGGACCCTTCCCCGGTTCGTACACCCGGATCCGGATCCACGCAGTTTCCTTTTACTGTGATCTTTTCTGCCGGTAAGCCAGCCTTCACGAATCGGCTGCGCGCAAATTCCGTCAGCACAATGTAGCGATCGACCATGCGGTGCCAGGTCTTGCGGGCATGGTGCAGCGATAGCATCAGCGCAACCGGGGCCGTTTCCATTCGCGAGTCGCGATAGCATCCGTGTTGCACTCCGTGCCAGAAACTGCCCCCGATACAGTCCTCGCAAGTCTTGCCTGCGCGGAAGAAATTCGCGCCCGGACAAAACAAACGATAGTTGTGCAATGTCTGCACGACGGGAACGCGCTGGTTCCGGCATGCCCAATAGACGGACGGTGAAATCAGCGGGAACGTATTGTGAATGTGGACGATCTCAGGCTGGATTTGCCGAAGAAGAGCGCCAAATTCACGGTAGGTGTCGTCGGCCCAAACCGTTCGGGCCAGAAGGCTGACGCGCCTCGTCGTCGAGTACGACTTAATTTCACTGTTGTGGCGCTGATATTCCAAAACTTCGTGACCAGCCGCCTTCAGCAAACCCTTTTCTTGTTCAAAGACGACGTCTTCGCCACCCCGATACTGGTACGTATTGTGAACGAGTAGAATCTTCATCTTGCCAGTATCTGCGACCGATGCCGCTCGCAGCTTCGCCCCCTGAGTCACAGTGCAAACCCGAAAAGCGAAAACCCCGGAACGACGAATTCTACTCGCGACGCTCTTTAACCTTGAATAGAGAAACGTGTTTTTTAAGGGGAAGGGCGTTTGTTACAAGTCGTTCAGGTTCGCGTTAGCCGGCCATACCGGACCTAAGCTCTAGTGGCTGCAGGATATACATCCCGGCAAGCCCTTGCAAGAGTCAAAAGCTTAGAGTCCAGAGTCTCTAGTCGTCATGCCGCTCATCCCCGGGCCGGTGCGAGAGTAACTCACGCCCCTACTAACACATGGCCCATGATCACTGTCCAGTTCCCGTAAGGGCGACTTCCTGGGGTGTGAACACACCGGAGTGAGTAAAGCTTGCGACGCCGGGGATCGCCCCAGTTGCCGAAGGGCTGAAGGTCACGCTCACAGTACACTGTCCAAACGCAGGAAGGCTAGTTCCGCACGAATTACTGCCGCCCGGCTGGATCACGTAATCTCCGCTGGCCGTAAAGGTGAGGCTTAGCACACTATTCTGATTACTCGTCACCGTCACGATCTGCGGAGGGCTGGTGGTTCCCACATTCTGGGCGGAGAAGATAAGGCTGGCCGGAGAAAGAGTGATCGGGAGCACTCCCGTCCCGGTGACGTCGAGTACTTGAGGGCTAATACCCGAATCGTCCACCACCATGACTCCACTCTTCACCGCGCCTGAAATGGTGGGACTGAAGTTCACCGAGAAAGTGCATGACTTTCCGGCGCCCAACGAACCGCCACAAGGAGAGGCGCCGCTGGCAAAGGCAGAAAAATTCCCTCCCGCCTGCACGGCAGAAATGTTAACTGATGTGCTTCCGTTGTTGGTGACCGTCACGACGCGATTGGGGCTGGTAATTCCTACCACGCCGTTGCCAAAGCTCCATGACTTTGGGGAAAAGACTAACGGCGCTGTCGACCCGCCCGAACCCGCGCCTGTGAAAGAAACAACTTGGGGACTCAAGGCGCCACCATACGAAATGGCGAGCGAGCCATTGCTCGCTCCATTCGTGCTAGGACGAAAAGTGACGGCAATCGTACATTTCGCCCGAGGCGCGAGAGTAGCTTGACAGGGCTTGGTTCCACTGCCAGTCGCACTGTAGTCGCCGCTCGCGGAAAAAGTAAAATTGACCGGCGAGGCGCCATTGTTGGCCAAGGTCGCTGTTTGCGGCAGGCTGGTACTACCCACGGTTATAGTTCCAAACGCCATGTTCGCCGGGGCAATCGCCAAAAGCTTCACCCCTGACCCGGACAGACCCACGACTTGAGGAGAGCCACTGGCATTATCGCTAACCGTGAGCGCCCCCGGAATGGAACCCAACAACGCGGGAGCGAATACCACGGACACAACGCAGGTCTGAGAAGGCTGGAAAGTGTTGCCGCTGCAGTTGTCTGTCTCTGTGTAGTTTCCACTGGCCGAAACCGCGGCAATGGTTACCGGCAATGCGCTGCTGTTGCGGACCACGACTGCGAGTGGCGCGCTCGATATTCCCACCGCCTGGTTAGGAAAAGTCAGATGCCCGGGCGACAAGGTCACCGCAGTTAAGACCCCGCTACCAGTCACATTCACCAATTGCGGACTGTTATTTGCGTCGTCGGTTACGTTGAGGGCGGCATTGCGGGTTCCCGTCGCTGACGGCGTGAAGATTACATTGATGGTGCAGTTGGTCCCGGGCTGCAGGCTGGATCCGCAGTTATTGGTCTGACCAAAGTCTGCGCTGTTTGGGCCGGTGAAACCAATGTTGCTGATATTTACCGTCGTCGCTTGATTGTTCGCGAGCGTTACCGCCTGCGAGGGACTGGTGCTGCCGACAAGTTGGCTGGCAAAGGAAAGATTATCCGGTGAAGTGGTGACTCCGGGACAAGCCGAAAATTTGAACGACGCTATGCGGGTATGCCAATTGCCCTTGCCGCTAATAGGGAAGTATTGGTTGGTATACCAGAATGTGCAGTCGTCAATGGGATCGATACTCATGCCGCTATAGTCACCCCAGCGATAAGTTCCCTGCTCGACTCCGGCGCCAGCCATCATCAAAGCCTCATCCTCCATTGTTCCGAGGGGGTCGGTGGCCAGGCGTCCGGTGTAGTAGATTCCTGGATTGGTGGTGGAACTTGATTCGCTATAGCCCAGCGCCATGTCGCCCATCTGATCCATGGCGATACTCGCCATCCAACGAAAATTAGAATCGGGAGCAAATGTGCCTTGCTGGTTCACGGTCGGAGTTCCGCCCGGATTGCGGATCTCGTACCAGCGCACTCCTACATTTCCAGAACTCGTAGCTACAGAATGCGTCGCAACCAAGGTTTCGTGATCGCCAAAATTCCGGTAAGCCAGGCGCCACATCAGCCGGTCGCCGAGAGAGTCCACCACCTGCGTCGTCCCCGGCTGAGGAATGCACACAGCAAACGTCCCTCCGCCACATGCCGGACTGTAGGGCGTAACGGGAATATTGACCGGACCGGTAAAAGTTGAATTGTTGGGGTTGGTGAAATCTACGTGGAACTGCCAAAGATCAACCGAGTTCTTGTTCAGGCTCAGGAAATAATCAGGAGAACCTGCGGGAGGTGGAGTGTGCCCGTCGAGGTCTGCGGGAAGCAGACTCGAGTAGGCGGACGAGCTCAAGGCGAAGCAAACGGTGTTCGCGGCGGAACCGTTCAGCATTGCGTGACGATTCAATGCACACACCACCGCGTGGATAAAAGAGCCGCCGTTTGGGTTCTCGTCGTTGACACTCAGATAATACGCATCTGGCCACACCGACAGCTTGGGATAATCCGGGAAATTGTTCGAAGGCAGTTGGAACGCGTACCGGTAGTAACTCCCTGTGGCATCCGAGGTGCTCGAAACCGCGACGCACTGGAAGTCTGGTCCGCCGCGCTGCGACACACGATGCGTCATGACCCAGCGGCCGGCGGCCTTATCGTACTCGGCAATGATGTCGCCTTCCGCGTCGGTCGAACAAAGTCCACTGAATCCGGACCACAGCGCGGTCTCCAGGACCGGGCCATATAGAATGTTACCGCTCGATTTGTCATACACAGCAAATCGATTGTTCACGTATTGCACATACTGAGTTGCGCCAACGGAGCCGTTCGTGTCCGGCGCCAACCAACCGTTGGAGGGGATACCGTCGAAGTTGAGTCCGGGAAGCGCCTGCAGCCGGTTTCCCGGCAATTGTTGAAAGAGCCGGCGGGACGTCTCAGCAGGTTTCGAGGGCAGCTTTGCGACAATGGACTGATTACCGCCGTGACCCATTTCCTCAAGTTCCTGTTTCTGCCGTTCTTCCTCTTTTGCTTCCGCTTCTTTCAGGGCTGAAGTTGTGGTTCGCGCCTTAATGTCTCTTAGAGGAGCCGAGATGTCGTGGTGCGTCGTCGGGTAAACTCGGGGCTTTCCCAAAACCGACTGAGCCGAACCGTAGGTTGCAGTCAACGCCAGGACGCCGCTAAACAGCCATAAGGACGCCGCTGTTCGTCCTGAGTTGCCCCGTTGTATCGCTTTAGCTGTTTCGTACCGCCGATCGGAGCTATTCATCATGTGTCGATTCCCAGCCTCGGCCCAAGAGCCAAACTCTGCAAGTGTCATGGGCTGATCTCCTCCTCTAACCTCAAAATATTGGAACGTAGCCACAGATGTGACTCAGGTGTTACGAGGGGAGGAATGACTGAGAATAAAGTTGCCGTTGAAAACACTGTGCGGCGGCGACCTCCCGAGGGAAGTCGCCGCCGATTATTTTACGTTCCCGTACCTGTCAGCTTCACAGTCTGAGGACTCAGAGGCGCGTTGTCCTGCACTTTGAGGGTTCCGTTGCGTACGCCTTTTTGTGTCGGCGTAAACGTAACTGCGATGGTACAGGTTTGCCATGGGGCGAGCACGGCGGGGCATTGATTGGTCTGAGAGAAATCGCCCGTAGTGGTGATGCTGGTGATGGACATGTCATCCGATCCCGTGTTCTTGAACGTCACGTTCATCGGTTGGCTCTGCTGACCCACTGTCACGTTCCCGAAGTTGAGCGATTTAACACTCAGTCCGGCAACCGGAACCATGTTGGCAACCTCGCGGATGCGGTTGTTGCCGGCATCGGCGATGAAGAGGCTTTCATGGCTATCGATCGCTAAACCTGCGTTGTCGATCTGGGCGTTGGTAGCGAAACCGCCGTCTCCGCGGAATCCGTAGAACCACCACGCCTTATCGTCGCCGGCGACTGTGACAATAGTGCCCGTGGCGAGGTCGATGCGCTGGACCAGTTCGTCATTCCCGCCGCCAATAAAGAGGTTGCCACGGGAATCCAGCGCAACCTGAGTTGGATTCCAGCGTTGGGCGTCGATGGCGGGTCCGCCATCTCCCTTAAACGACTCCGCGCCGTTGTATGCGTAGTCAACAATGGTGCCCACCCCATACTTGTGCTGGGCATCTCCACAACCGCCCACCGCCCCTATTACACAGCGGACCCGGTTGTTTCCGGAATCGGCGATGTAAATATTTTCGGAACTATCTACAGTCACGCCAGTGGGACGGCTAAGATCCGCCGACGTCGCCGGACCGCCATTGCCCGAGTACCCCGAGGTACCTGTTCCAGCGACGGTGCTGATGATTCCGTTGATGACTTCTCGTATCTTCTGAGCGGACGAATCAGCGATGAAGATGTTCCCAGAAGCGTCCACTGCGATTGCGGTAGGTGTCGACAGCTGCGCACTGGTCGCGGCGCCTCCGTCTCCGCAGCTTCCGGTTGAGGGCGAACAGGCTGAGCCATCGCCCGCGAACGTCTTGATGTTTCCAGCACTCACTTCGCGAACCACATGATTACTGGTGTCCGCGATGTAGACGTTACTCGAACTGTCGAGCGCCACTCCAATCGGCCCATTCAGTTCCGCGCTGGTTGCGGACCCGCCATCGCCACTGTACCCACTCAGTCCATTTCCGGCTATGTTGGTGATGGTGCCGCCGCTGACTTCACGAACCGTATTGTTCGTGGTATCCGCGATGTAGTAATTGTCAGCTGAATCCACAGCCACGCCGTTTGGATTGGCAAACTGGGCTGCGGTCGGGGCCCCGCCGTCTCCCCCATTCCCTCCGCCCAGGATTGTGTTGATTACACCCGAGGGCGCAACTTCGCGGACACGCTGATTGCCGGTGTCGGAAATGAATACATTGCCTGCGCTGCCGACATAGACACCGTTCGGATTGGACAACTCCGCATCCACCGCCTGGCCAGTGTCGCCGGCGAAGCCATGATGGCCGGTCCCGGCAAATGTATTAATTGTCCCCGTGGCGGAGACGATCCGAATGCGCTGATCGCGAGTGTCGGCGATGTACAGATTCAGCGACTTGTCCATGGACAGACCTTGGGGATTGCCCAAGTTCGCGGAGAGAGCAGAGCCGCCATCGCCGCAGGTATTCCACGAGGGGAAGCATGAAGTTCCCGTGCCCGCAAATGCATTGATAATGTGAGTTTTCAAACTTACGACGCGGACACGGTTATCGCCTGAATCGGCGATGTAGACGTTGCCCTTGTTATCGAGCGCAAGGCCCTCGGGAGCACTCAAACTGGCTTTTACCGCAAGGCCGCCATCGCCACAGGATTGGGTGCCACCGCTGCACGAAGTGGCGAAGTTCCCAGCGAAGGGATAAATGTTTCCATTCGGTTTTACCACCCGAACCCGGTTGTCGCCGGTATCAGCGATATAGATGTTGCCTTTGCCGTCCAAGAGAACTCCCTGAGGAGCATTCAACCTTGCCTTCGTGGCCAATCCGCCATCACCACAGCGCCCGGCGTAACAAGGCTTGCTGACGCCTGCGACGACAGTAATATTTCCGCTGGTGTCCACCTTCTGGATGATGTTGTCGTTGGTATCCGCGATGTAAACGTTCCCCTGGGCATCGACGGCCACATCGAATGGATTCCACATCGGCAACGCGTTAGCCTTCCCATTGCCTTGAAAACCGATGACGCCAATGCCTGAGAACTGGCTTACGGCGCCGCCCGCGCTCAATTCGAAAACGTATTGGGAATGGGGCGCGGCGATGTAGAGATTTCCCTTCGCATCTTCGACCACGGATGTGGGGCCCGGAATATCCGCTTGCAATGGGTTGCTGTTGACGGTCCCCCCGCCCGCAGTCGTCTTAATGATGTTGACCTTCTGCGCGCTTGCTGGAAGAACCAGAAACGACAGACTCAATAGAATAGTCAGGGCTGCATTCTTCCCCAAGGAATTCGCGCCACGACGACCAGCAAACTGCAGTTTGGAAAGGATACTCATAGTGAACTCCATTGGACTTCTCGCATATTGAACGGCAAAAACGAGAGTCGAGATTGGTGCTGCATTTTTGGTTTATGTCTGAATCCTCTCGCAATGAAAGCTGCTGGCATCGCGAAAGAACCCGCCTGCTTGAACTCAACCACAACTGATTTTTCGGAATCGACGGCTCCGCACTTGCGCTTTCTGATCCGTCACTCCGTTAGTTGTTGATACATCCGCGATCGAAAACCTTGTTGTGAAAATTTCCGCCAAAGCTTGTCCCCACGCTCGCGCACTTAGGCATGACTAAAGTGCAGAGAAAACTCGCCGCGACGGTTGGTCCGAGGCACCACAGCGCTCTCACTTAGGTAATCTTCACATTAAAACCGATTAATGACACTCTTCGACTTAGCAGCGTCTCTTCGCGAATAAGAACTCCCGAGGGGGCGCCGGAAAGACAGCCCAGCGCTTAGTTTCCTCCTCCAGTTGGGGTCTGGTTCTGCGCGCTTCGCTTTTGAAAATCTCGGGAGGTCGATCATGAAGAAACGGTTTTTCACGGCACTTATTATTGCCGCACTGCTTGTACTCACCCCTGCCGCAACGCCGCTCGGCGTTGCGCAAACCGATTCATCGCAGCGTTCCACTAAGCACCAAAGGCCCGTGGAGCCTTGGCTCTTTGGCATGTCCACACACTGGTTCGAGCCCTGGCCAATGCTCAACTTTGCCGGATTGAGATTGTGGGGCACCGGCACACTCTGGGCGGAAATGAACCCGAGCCAAGGTGTATACGATTGGACGACACTGGATAAATGGATAGCCGCATCGCAAAACAGCGGAAGTCACGGCATCATCTTGACCCTGGCTATGACCCCGACTTGGGCGTCGTCAAATCCCACCGACCAGCAATGCCACTATGGTCCCGGCGAGTGCGACGCACCGAACGATGTGAACCCCGATGGCACTGGTACCGACCAACACTGGAAAGACTTCGTTACCGCAGTCGCCACTCATGCCAACGGACAGATTCGCTTCTGGGAATTATGGAACGAGCCAGTTAACTATTACTACTGGAACGGAACCTTTCCCCAAATGGTGCGCATGGCCAAGGATGCTTACACGATTGTTCACCGGATCAATCCCAACTCCTTAATGCTGAGTCCGCCCAACGGCGCCAATCTTCCATACGGCCAGCACTGGTGGGAGAAGTATGCCGCCCAGGGAGGTTTACAGTACGCCGACGTCATCGCGTTCCACGGTTACAGTTTTCCGCCTCCGTACACATGCGGAGTCTATCCGCAGGCCTCTGCCATCATCGGCCATGTGGCCAACCTCAGAACAATCCTGGCGCAGTACAACGCGCTTGATAAGCCCCTCTGGGACACCGAAGCGAGCTGGGGTGGAGTCACCCATGATTGCTTCACCGATCAAGATTTGCAGGCTGCCTTCCTGGTTGAGTTCTACATGTTCCATCGCAGTTTGGACATCCGCCATTTTTACTGGTTTGCCTACGACGATGGTGACGACGGCAAGCTGTGGGATCAGGGATCCGGGAAGCTCAGAAAAGCTGGCGCGGCTTTCAACGAAGTTCAAAAATGGATGATCGGTAACGCCATGACCGAAAACTGCTCATCCGGCGACAAGACAATCTGGACCTGCGGATTCAAGGGACCTAAGGGCTATGTAGCACAGGCCATCTGGGATACCGCCGAAACCTGTAAAAACGGCAGCTGCCAGACTATTCAATACCCGGTCGACCCGAAGTACACCGCGTACCGTACTTTGGATGGCGACACCATTTCGATAACCAACGGCAAGGTTCCGATCGGAGCAAAGCCCATCATGCTTGAGAACTTCATACCCTAGCCGCACGGGAAGAGAGCTCAACCGACGCCCGAGTAACTCCTTACGCCCACGGGTCTTAAGCCGGCCCGTGGGACTCTAACCCTCCTGCGACGGAGCAGTTCAGCGTAGCCCACAAGAACGAAGAGCAGCAAGGGTACATGCCAAACCAGTTCAACATTGAAGAACGAATGGACCGTAATCACTGCCAGCACCCCGACTGCTTCGTATGCCATCTGCCGACCGTGTGGACTCAGAGCTCGGTCCCTGACGCCACGGATTAAGTACCACCAGGTCCCTCCCAATGCCGCCACGAACGGGATGAGACCCGCAAGCCCCACACCCACCAAGAGCTCGATCCAGTCGCTGTGCAGCGTCGCCGTGTCGGTCCCGAGTTTCGTCATAATGAAGAATCTGCCCGCCGCGTACGCTCCCATCCCCAGAAGGGGATGCGCCGCAAACTGCTGCAAGGCGAAGGTCCAAACCTCAGCCCGTCCGGTAAGGCTCTTCATTGCTTCCGCGTTCTGCTCGCGCTGAAGGTAAGCGATCACGATACCGCCCAAAGGAGTAAAGAGAAGAGTAAGCGCGCCGACAACGCTGCCGGTTATCACGGTGAGAATCCGTCCGGAAAGAATCAGCACTAGCACGACGGCGAAAAGAAAGGCGCCAACTGCATTTCGTGTTTGCGATATCAGAAGAGAAAGAAAACTAAAGACGAAAAGCAATATATACAACGAAGTATTGGTTCGGCGGCGACTCAGCGGCAGTAGCCGGCACAGTGCAATCACGGCGAAGAACGCTCCGGATTGCCCCACCGCGTTCGAGCCTGTTGCCGGAATAAGTCCCCTGATCCGCGAGTCTGCGAATGAATCGCTGGGCCACAGGGGAACCTGCAACCAAACCCAGGCTAACTCGACTCCGAATATAAGCCACGTCCAGTCAAACAGAACCTCGTAATCTTCCAACGTCCAAATGTTGGCGAGCGCAACGCCCAAAACCGAAACGTCGAGGAGGTACTCCAAAGACTTGTAAAGAGTCCAGGCCGAATAAACCGACCATAAGGTAGAGGCACAGCAGACCAAGGCAAAAATTGTCAACGCCCCCGGAATTCCTCCAAACATGCATCGAATCCAGGCTACAGCCTCCTTCCGGCGGTAAAGACGAGCCATCAGCCAGAGCCCCACGATCATTTCCGGAATGATCCGCAGCAAAGTCCAGGCATCCAACGGCTGCGCTTGCGTTGCCTCTTGATCCCGAATTCGGAAGACCAGGGTACTGATATATAAGAGAACCCACAGAGCATGCCACCAGCGCAGTTTTGGCCACAGGGCCGACGTTTTGCGCGCAAGCCGAGGGACGGCCATTACTCCCGAGATCAGCGCCAGCGGTACAATCACAACGATTGCTACCGGCGCCGCCATCCCGAATCGCGGGTAGTTCAGCGCTACCCAGAACAGACCGGAGATCAGCATGAAGCCCAGCGCTGCAATCAGGAGCACCCAAACAACCGTGGACTTGCTCGAAAGCGCGCCCTGCCGCCACCAAGCGCGGCGACCGTAATCTAGTGGGATTTGAAGTTGTTCGGTTTGCATTAAATACCGCGATTCGAACTACTCATCGCGAAGTCTTTCTTTTTTCTTATGCCCTACGCCTGGAACTACGAAATACTGCTGGTGCTCTGAAGCACCGGGTTGAGATCAGCGGCTGATTCTGAAATCCCACTGGCCAGCTGGTATCCCAAGCGCAGCAGTAAGCTGCCGGCATGCTGTTCGATGAACTGCACCTGCGCAGGGCTAAGTTTCGAGCGCCACGCCTGCACCGAACCAGTGCGCACGAAACGATCCTTCACCGACGCCCGCTGTGGCTCCGCTTGCTCCTTCTCCTTCATCTTCTCCAGCAGATTATTGGCCACGGCCCGCCGAATCCGCTCTTGATCCACGCGCACACCCAGGAAGTCTGCCATGCGGCTGAAGCCTTCATCGGGATTCTGGCGCAAGTCTTCGAAGCGCATTACCAGCATATTGTCAGTGCCGGCAATGGGAGAATTCAGCCAGGAAGTAATATGGCGCGGCCAAGGGCCGAAGCCGCTGATCTTTCCGCACAAAAACACGTTTAAGAATTCGTCCAGATCACCACGAAAAAACTCCAACGCCCGCGTATAAGCAAATTCAGACAGAATCACATCGCGTACATCGCGTACCAGATAGATCGCTTTCTTGTAGTCAGTCCGATACTGCTCGTGGGTGGCAATCAACCTCCCGTTTGCCGGTAGAAGGTGTGCTCCAAATTTGTGTCTGCCAACTCCCCGCACCGCAGCGTTAACCGCGTGAAAACTAGCCTCCTGACCCGTAAGAATTTCAAAGAGAGTAAACCGCGACCAGGTCGTACCCGACCTCGGATAGGAAGCGAAGAAGACGTCCGTCGGAGTAATGCCGCGATGGCGCAGCCAGATGTGAGGGACGCGCAGCTTCGTCTTGGAAATGTGCCGACGAAACTTTCGCCAAGCGGAGGTGGGCTTCTTGCGCCCCGTTTCTGTGCCCGGTTTTGAACTTGGCTGCGGATTGTGAGACTGCTCACTCATCGATCGCTCCTCTCTGTAACTGGTAACTGCGTTTTCATCGTTTGATTTTGAACAGCGGCCCAGTTCCTACTCTGCGGGCAACTCCTCGGCTAGGGCTTGCACGGCGGGGCGCTTCCACCCAAGCCATCGCTCGATGCCGCTGACCCTGCCCGCGACTTTACTGCGCAACACGGTTAAGACGATCACCCAGGAGAGAACGTCGGCCAAGTTCGTACCCCAAACCGCTCCTCCGACTCCGAATGCCCAAGTCGCGGGTATCCCGATTAATAAAGAGAGGCCAGTTGCCAGTGCATAGGCGGCGAAGACGGACGCAGGAGATTCCATGGCGCGCAGGGCCGTGGCCGGTCCAAAACAGGCCGTCCACACCAGAGATCCGAAGGCTACTGCAGGCAGTAAATGTGCCACTTCGGAATATCGACCGGAGTATAAGAAACGAAATATAGGATGCTGGAAAATCAAAATCACACCCCAGTACGCGCCCGCCATCGCGACCATGCCGAGCGTCAGTCTGGTGCTTAACGAACCGACACCGGCGCGCCCGCTTTGCGCACGAACTCGAGCCGCGTAGGGAAGAAACAGCAAGGCCAGTGCTGCTTTAATCTGCTCCACCGGCAAAGTGAAATTCATCAGAGCGCGCAATTGGCCGGAGTGGGCCATGCTGGAAAACGAACTAAGTAGAGGATAGTAAATGTAAGCGGGGATCCAGTTGGCCACGCAACCGGCTAAGGCCCAGCGGCCATATCCCCAATGTCGCCGCCAGCTCTCGCCGACGCTTGGTGCCAAGCCGCCCGGACGTAACTGCGAACGCAGGCGCGACAGATTGTAGAACGCTGTTCCCAACGCCGCGAACGCCATTAATACAAACGCAGTGAATGGCGAAAGCAGCCCACGATGATAAAGCAAGAATAGTCCGCTTACGCTGAGCGCCGAGTAAACAAATGCGCCCAAGGCTGCCTGCGAGGCGGCTAACTCCAGGTAAAAGGTGCGGCGAGCCAACCAGAACAGCAAGACACAAGGAGACGTGATGGTCACCCCGGCCAGCGCACCTGCCAACACATTGGAATGCGAGAACTCTCTGGCCCCAAGTGCGGAAACGCTAAAAACGACTATCATGCCCACAGACAGGGCGAGGTGGATCCAAAGCAGCGATCCTAAATATCCGCGTAGACAGTTGCGGTACGAGGACCCGCCGAAAACCGCCATCGGTTCCAGCACGAGTGACTGGTACACCAACGAAATCAAAACGAAAAAACCGAACGCTACCGCGTAGGCGCCATACTGTTCAGGCACCAGCCAGCGCGCAAGCAGAATGCCGGCTAAAAAATTCGAGCCCGAAATCAATCCCTGGTCGAGTATGGCGAATCCGCCTCTTTGCACCCACGGAACAGCCTTGGCCAGCGCTGTGTCTGGCCGGATACCGAGTAACCTGCCGGCGAGCAAGTTTCGACGCCGCTGCGGCGTTTCCGCTGATTCTTCGGTAGATTCTTGAAGCTCAGGTTCCAGCAAAGGAGTTTCTTTCGCTATCCGATCTGCTAAGCGCCCAGGCGCCTTGGCAAACGCCGAGTTGCTGCGAAGTCATCTGGCCTGCAAAGCGCGTCCACGGTGCTCGGATTCCATGCCAGCCTGGTCGATGCAATTTTTAAGGCATTCGGCCAGGGTGTTTACTTGCGGTTCAACCAACATGTCGTAATGGTCGCCGGGGATTTCGTGAATATCCAAACTGGAGATTAAACCATTCCAAGCGGCGAGAGGATCTTCGGAGCTTCGCAAAGATTTTTCCGCAGCTCGTATGAGAGCAGCCTTGCCCGCGTACGGCTTTAGCTCATAGCGGTCGGCGGCCGTCGCGTTTGAGTCGCGTACGTCGCGCAACACTTGCGGCACCCGCCAGTTTTTCAGGCTACGGCGTATTCTCTTCCCGGCTATCCTGGGCAGGTCATGAACCCAATGCTGCCAAGTGGGGTGGAGCAGTAGACCGATCAAGGAGGTGCCCACGGCCTTCAAGTTTCCGGGATAGGTGTCGAAGAGCACCAGCAGGCCGACCTCTTGGCCGCTCGCGCGAAGCTGCTGCGCCATTTCGTAGGCGACCAACCCGCCGAAAGAAAATCCGCCCAGGAAGTAGGAACCTTCGGGCTGCAGGCTACGAATCTCATTGATATAGTGTGCCGCCATCTCTTGAATGCTGGTATGGCAAGGATGCTTGCCGTCCAGACCTTGCGACTGCAATCCGTAAAAGGGATGGTCGGGACCCATGCGACGCCCCAGTTCATGAAAGCCGATCGCATTGCCCCCCACTCCGTGGATGCAGAAAAAGGGTGGCTCGGATCCGCTCGGCTGAATCGGCACCAGCGAAGACCAATGATGCGACCATCCGTCCTGACGCAGAGCCGCGGCCAGTTGTTCAACGGTTGGGGATTCAACCAGCATCGCCAAAGGTAAATTCTTGCCGAGCACCTGGCCCGCCCGGTACATGAGTTTGGCAGCGAGCAGCGAGTGACCGCCAAGCTCGAAAAAATTATCTCGAGTCCCAATCCGCTTTTTACCGAGCACCTCTTGCCAAATCTTAATCAACTGTGATTCCAGAGCATCAGTTGCAGCGTTAGTCTCTCCCGAAACTTCAGCTTCAGGCGCCGGCAATCCACGCCGGTCGATTTTGCCATTCGGCGTCAAAGGCATCGCAGACAGAATCACGAAATCCGATGGCACCATGTGCTCAGGCAAATCGTTCCGCAAATAGCGGCGGAGATCTTGAACCGTGATCTTAGTTTGGTGCGCAGGCACGACGTACGCCACCAAACGCTTATCACCGCCTTCATCTTCTCTGGCGACGACGGCAACTTCGCGAAGCGCCGGATGCTTGGCCAATGCGACTTCAATTTCTCCCAGCTCAATTCGAAATCCACGAATCTTGACCTGGTCATCGGTTCGTCCCACAAACTCAATTTCACCGGATGGAAGATACCGGGCAAGATCGCCGGTCTTATAGATGCGCGCGTCCGGGTCAGTCGAAAAGGGATCGGAAATGAACTTCTCTGCAGTCAACTCCGGACGATTCAGATAGCCTCGCGCCACACCGACGCCGCCAATATGAAGCTCTCCAGCCACGCCAATCGGAACCGGATTCAGTTCAGCATCGAGCAGGTAGATTCGCACATTCGCCACCGGACGGCCGATGGGAATGTTCTCCGGAATCCGATCAAAATCAGATTTCGGCTCGTACACTGTCGCCGCGATACTGCCCTCAGTGGGCCCATAAGTGTTGACCCAACGTGCGCGACGCCCCGCAGAGCCAACCCACGCGGCGTATGCCTTTGCTGATACCTTTTCGCCACCGACGATCACCAGCCGTAGACCTTCGGGCGCCGGCTTTCTCAACTCCGAAATCTGGTGCATCCACTCATGCCAATATGCAGTCGGCAGATCGAGAACGGTTATGCCGTTCCGCTCAACCCAAGCAAGGAACTCTGGAACCGCGAGTGGCATCTCCTCCGACTTCATCACCAGAGTGGCCCCGCTGAGCCAGGTGATGAACATCTCTTCAACGGCAATGTCAAAGCTGACCGAACAGAACTGGAGCACGCGGTCGGCAGGGCTCATTGAATATGCCCGCGCCATATTGAGGTTGTAGTTCACCAATCCGGCATGCGGCAGCAGAACCCCGCGCGGCTTTCCCGTGGATCCTGAAGTGTAAATAACGTACGCAATGTCGCTCGGCGCTACGCTGATGTTTGGATTGCTCCGAGGCGAGCTGTCGAGAGCTTCCGATTTCTCCGCCAGCACAAGCACTTCGCAGCCTGCCGATGTGTTCCCTGACAAAATGCCCCGCTCCGTAATAAGGAGTCGCGCGCCCACGTCGTGAAGCATGTAGGCAAGTCGTTCCTGGGGATACTTAGGATCGAGCGGAACACAAGCCCCACCCGACTTCAAGACTGCCAACACTGCTACTGCGAAATCGAGCGAGGGGTTCAGACAGATCGCAACTCTCTCATTCGGTCCGACTCCTCGCTCACCCAAATAATGAGCCAACTGGTTGGCGCGCGAGTTGAATTCGCAGTATGAGAGCTGCTGGTCCTTCCAGATAACGGCTGCCCTTTCAGGCACGAGTTGCGCCTGGGCTGCCACCAGTTCGTGTAGGCATTTTTCGCGTGGGTACTCGCATGCCGTCTGGTTCCATTCAGTCAAGATTCTTCGCCGCTCCTCTTCCGTGAGCATACACAAATCCTGTTCCGGACCGCGCTCCGCGATCGGCATTTGCTCAGATGCAGGAGCGTGCGCCTTCGGCGGCAAAGATGTCCCGATGGGTATGTTCTCTGTTTGCATGGAGGGGCGAGGAACTAAAAAGACTAAGGGCCGTGTGAACCGTGAGGGAGCCTGCAGCACGACCGTCGCCGAATCAACTCAGGCAGCGCCGGAGCCGCGAAGCACTGCGGGGATTGTTCTAGCGAGAATTTGAAGATCAAGCCACAAAGACCAGTTGCGAACATACTGAAGGTCCAGCTCCATCCACTGGTGGAAAGGCAGCGAACTTCGGCCGTTCACCTGCCACAGACAGGTAATTCCTGGGCGCACACTGAAACGGCAACGTTGCCAGTCCTCGCCGACTTCGGTAAACAATTCGTAATCCCGCAACTGCAGGGGCCGAGGGCCGACTAGACTCATATCGCCGCTCAGAACATTGAAGAGTTGGGGCAATTCGTCAATGCTCGTCTTGCGCAGAAACCTTCCAACCGGCGTGAGCCGGGGATCGTTCTTGATCTTGAATACTGGACCAGAGACCTCATTGAGGTGTTCGATCTCACGCAGCTTGTCTTCCGCGTTCATCACCATGGTGCGGAACTTGAAGATGGTGAAGGTGCGTTTGTTGAGCCCCACCCGCTCTTGCGCGAAGAACACCGGTCCGGGGGTAGTGAGTTTTACCAGAACGGCGACCACCAAAAGTACCGGCGCCAGCGCAATCAGCAGCAGCAGAGAAAGTGTGAAGTCCAGGGTACGTTTGATCACCGTAGGCCAGCCTTCTTCCATGCCGCTATAGTGGGTGATCAACGGAGATCCTTCGAACTCCGCCATCGAATTTATATTCCTGAGATTGAAAAGGTCCGGCATGCCCCGGATGATAATTCCCTGCTGCTCGCACATGGCCGCAATATCGGACGCGTGATCATGAAACGAACGCATGGGTATCGCGATAACCACTTCGTCGACTACGCTACGCCGCAAGAATTTGCGCAGATCCGTCAGGTTGCAACGCACCGTCCAACCGTTTTTTTCGACCTCTTCGATTCCGGCCCACGGGTTGTCGGCAAAACCGATAATCCGGTAACCCAGTTCCGGCCGGGATCGGATCCTCTTCGCAAGTTCAATCGCCCGTTGATTGGCTCCGACGATCAACATGTTCCGCAGATCGCGTCCGTCCCCGCGGATGCGGCGTAGATACGTGCGGATCGCAATTCGGACGCACACCGCGGCGCAAGTACTGAATCCCCAAAAGATGAATAAAAATTCCAGGTTCACCATTCGGAAGTGGAGAATGAAAGAAAACATCCCCAATACCAGAGCTGACAGCGAGGTCGCTTTGATTGCGTCCAGGGCCTCAGCCCGGCGGCTCGAGAGTCGTTTGGAACCGTACAAACCGAGCGTCGTGAAAATGAGATGCCAGATCCACAACAGCGCAGTAAACATTACGAAATTCTGCAGCTTGATCCGCATCTCGAGGAACTGGGTGAAGAATACCGAAGCGCCCATCGCCAGGTGAGGCAGCGTGGCCACTCCAAACGAGAGCGCCAGGATCAACAAGTCGAATACCTTGCTGGCACTGGTCAATACTCGGCGTTTCATCGATCCCATTGGCATAGTCCTGTCAGATGCGGTTTCTGTTCGCTGGGTACGGGACGGGGGAGTAGGCTATTGAATTCTCCTGTACAGAAAGGGGGGGGACAGAGAAGAAAAACCTGGTTCATGCTTTTAAAGCAACCGGACTGGCGTCCGGCTTCGTGCGGAGCCGTACTCCGATTTGCTCGAAGTGCTGAACAATGTGCTGAACTACAGCCGTTTGTAAATGCTCTCGGGGATTGGGAAGGTCCGCTCGTTCAGGACGACTCCCAACACTCGCACATTCGATTCCCGGAGCTGTTGTACGGCCTCCCGCGCCGACTCCCGGCGGGTAGACGTCGCCTTGATCACCAAAACCACGCCGTCCAGCAGACTCCCGAAGGTCATCGTGTGATTACAAATATTCATGGGCGCAACATCCATGAGCACATAGTCGAACTCTGCGCGCAATTCCGAAATCCGCGAGCGTATTCTGCCGGATGCCACCAACTGCTGGGAATTTTCATTGACCGCGCCGCAACTCAGCAGCCAAAGATTCTGGCGCGATAGCTGGCGCGCATATTGACGAACTGGACCATCCCCGGCTAACGCGTCGGCCAGCCCAAAGTGATTCTCAACCCCGAATTGCTCATGCAGAGAAGGAGAGCTGAGATTTCCGTCCACGATACAAACCGAACCTCCGACCTGCGATGCCAGAATCTCGGCCGCATGGGCGCACATCCAAGTGCAACCGTTGCCCAATTCCGTACCTGTAAAAACTACGTGACGCGGCCCTTGCTCGCCCCCTACAAGGAACAGACGGTGTACCAGTTTGGTTACTTCTTCGCGCGCCATACCATGAATCTCTACAGTTGGAGTAGTAGGGGAAAGGTCCAGGGGAACGACCACTGTGGGTGCAGGCTCTGCGTCTGCACGAAGCATATCTCCGGCCTTGCCCACCTGGTATAGTAACTCGAAATTCTTACTCATGTTCGGTCCTCAGATTCCCTTTTCGTGACGGAGGTTAGTTTCGTCGGCTGCCCACTCTCTCATCAGAACTTGGAACGCGGTTCATGCGAATCAGGGAGTTGGGCAACTTTTGTTTCTGGTCGCAATGCAAGTATCAATCGCTCTGCGACCGGGCAATCGGGGAGATCGAAGAAGCGGGTTCCGGAGGTACAAATTCACGAATCCGGCCGTGCCCATTGCCATTACCGTTGCCGAGGTTCGACTGGAAGCTGTCTCCTTTACGGGGCACCGCAGCCAACAATGGAATGTCGAGTTCCGAGGCCACATCGGCAGGCGTGTGGAAGGCCGGATCCAGATGCTCCTGGATATAAACCGCTCCAGCCGCCACAGTACCAGCGACAAGCACGCCTAGCATCATTACAAGCAGAGGAGGATAAACCGGCAGCGTCGGCACCACGGGATTCTCCGCGACCGCGACGTTCACAATCCGAGTCGAATCCAAAGCTTCTGCCATGCGTGCTTCTTCACGCTTGCGAAGGTACAGCAGGTAGCTTTCTTCGTCAGCTTTGTAGTTCCTTTCAAGATTTTGTTCGACAAGCCCCTTCTGAGCCAAGTCGCGGGATTGCTGTTCATACCTGGTCACAATCATTTGCATGGCTGATTCCTGGGCCTTCAACCCGGCATAGTCAGCCTTCGCCTTTGCCAGTTCTTCATCGACCCAGGCATAGGTTGGATTGCGATCGGTGGTTTGCTGCTTGATGGGCTTGGCTTCCTCCGTCGCGATGGAAGCTTTAGTGTCGTTAATCTCCTTGTCGACTTCCTGCACCAGAGGGTATTCCGGCTGATACTTTGTAAGCAGTTCGGTGCGCTTGTTTTCCAGGGTCATCAAAGTGTTCTTCAATCCCTGCAGCACCGGCGCGTCATCTTCCTCTCTCAAGGCAGTCGTCATACGCTCTGGCGTTAATCCTGCCTGTTTTTGCAAGGTATGGATACGCATCTCGGTCGCAGCGAGTTGCGCCCGGGTGGTCTGCAGGTTCAGATGGAACTCCGCCAGTTTCTGTAGAAAAAGGTCCCTCGTCACCGTGGGAGCGACGCCATTCTCCTCATTGGAAAAACTCTTCAGCTGCGCTTCGGCATCGGCAAGGTTTTTGGCGTAATGTTCCGTCTCCTGCGCGAAGAACTGATACTGTCCCGGAGGTGTATGCAGTTCCTTATATTTCGCGATGTAGGCATCCGCCAAAGTCTGAAGCACACGGACCGTCAACTGAGGGTCGCCCGACGTGTAGCTGACGTCGATGAGGTTACTTTTCTTTTCCGGTTCGATCTTGAGGCTTCCCGCCAGACCGTTCACTGCCTTAGCGATCTTCTTCTCAGGCTTGGCCGGACCGAAAATATATTCGCCGAGGGACTTGTGATTGTACAATCCGCACGCAAGCACGACTTTGCGCAGAACGTCGGCGTCCTGCAGAAGTCCAACCTCCGAGTTCAACTCTTCTTCGGAAATCGTAGCGGCAACTGCGCCTGCCTTGTCCTTATCCGGGCTAACCGTCGCCTCTTCACGTTGGCGCTCCAACAAGAACTTGGTGGTGGCGCGATACTGGGTCGGCATCACGAAGGCAAACAGAAACGCACCCAGCAGAACTCCAGAGAAGCAGAGGGTCGCTATCCGTTTTCGGCGAAAGGCGATGGCCAGCAGGTCGCGCAGAGATACGCTTGAAGTTACTTTGTCGGTCGGCGGCGCAAAATCGTAGTTGTTCATAAGTCTGGCCTCGCTCAATTGATCGGCACAACTCCGCCGACACCATAGTTCGGGAAGAAACCTTTTACCTTCGAGATGCGGTTTTGAGGAACGTACAGCATGTCGCCGGGATGCAGAGTCGGATCTTCACGCAGGTTTTTGCTGTTTTGCATACTCTTCACGTTGAATACCTGAGAAGCGACCCATTGGTCCCCTGAGCGGCGGAACAAGACTACTTGCGAATGCTTGGCATCGTCAGTGAACCCGCCGGCGATCGCGATCGCTTCAGTCAGAGTTGTGTCTGCGCGCAGATCGTATTTACCGGGATGTCCGACTTTACCGTTCGCGATGAAGTATGGCTTATTGAAATCTTTGAGCGTGACCGAAATGATTGGATCGTGCAGAACCTTGCCATAAGCATTGCGGATCGTTTCCGTGAGTTCAGGCACGGTCTGACCCTGCACCTTGGCTTCGCCGACGCCATATAACGCGACGAACCCGTCGGGTTGTACCGTCACCGCAAGCTGGTTATATTCAGGACTCAACGGGAATGTGAGATCGAAGGAATCGCTGGGAGCCAGCCGGTAGCGTGGATCGCGTGTCCCAAATTGCGGCGCGGTGTTCGAGGTGGTGGAGGGTACCGCTGGAGTCGACGCGGCGGTTAGCGCATTCGAATTTTGTGTTCCAATCTGAGCAATCGATTGTCCAGCCACAAAAATCAGTGCACCGCAAACGAACAGAACGCAATTCTTTTTCATGACTTATCCCCGCAACATTTATACACTTTGTTGCTTACTTTCCCGGTTGAGTTGGTCGAAGGGGTTGAGGCTAGTCTCGCACCATACCTTGTACGCTGTGAGCTTGTCGTAGCTTCGCCCTCTGAGTCACAGTGAGTGACCCGAAGTTGCCATCGAATCATTTCTATACTTCTTACTTTCTTCACTTATCGTCGGTGGTTGAAACGATGCGCCCGGAGTGTCATCATGTGGGGAAGAACCAGGCTCCACGGATAGTAAAGCTTCAGCTGCAAAACCAAGCTCATTGCCACCGCGACCCTCGAGCCAAGTGAGGTCGAGGCTACATGACCTCGCAACTTCCTGCAAGTGGTAGAAAGCCCTGATGACTAAAGTCTCCATCCGCAATCCGGCCATTTTTTTCTGTAACTTGCAGAGTTTTGCAACATTTTTTCGCACCCTCGCGTTAGAACGGGAGCGATAAGCATGTTGCGTTCATTTACAAGCCCGGAAAAGCTACCGGGAAGCAACCGATCGTTCAGTCTCCTGCGACTGTTGCCGCGCCACTTGCTTGCGCCTTGACAAGGAATGCCTCAATCAGCTACGTTGACCGCCAATCGCTGGGTCGAAGGACATCTTCAGAAACCGAAGTCGCGCGGCAAATACGAATGAATATCCCAGCCCAAGCGAGGACTCGATCTCAATCCTTGAACGCGCGAGAAGCCGGCGGGCCCGGGGCACTGTCTACACAGCTTGACACAGTTGTTGATACGCTCGAACGATTCGCCGGCCTCGTCGAATCGGCGCTTATCCGCCAGCCGTGGGTAAGCATTTTGGTACTCTCGCTCGCGTTCCTGGTCAGCACTTCGATAAAGGCGCGACGAGGTCAGCTTTGGAATGACGAAATCCTGACCGTTTACGTTGCCGCTTTGCCGGGCTTCGACGCGATCTGGAAGGCTCTAGCCGCGCATGTCGAATCTAGTCCTCCGCTCTTCCACTTAGTCACCCGAGCATCTGGCCTTACGTTTGGCTGGTCCCCTGTTGGTCTGAGGTTCCCCGCGATCGTGGGTTACCTGACGATGATTCTATGTGTCTACTTCATCGTCAGACGCTATATTGGACCACTGTACGCAGCCATTGGCGCACTCGCCAGCTACTTAACCTATGCTCCGTACTATGCCACTCGGGCGCGGCCCTATGGTTTGCTGCTGGGCCTAACCTGCATTGCTCTTGTCTGTTGGCAACAGGCATCCCGACAGCGTCAGCGCTGGCTCGCGCTGATGGGACTGTGCCTCAGTCTGGCGCTTGCGCTCGGTGTGCATTATTATGCGGTGCTCTCATTCGCAGCCATCGCCTGCGGGGAACTGGTTCGAACCTGGCGAACGCGCCGGATAGACGGGTTGGTTTGGGCCGCGCTTGCAATTGCGACCACACCGCTATTGCTTTTTCTTCCGCTGATCCGGGCCAACCAAGTCCTGGCGCAAGGTTATTTTTCCCCGGCAACGCTGTCTCATTTCGTGGAAAGCACCGCCCTCTTCTACTTCCCTAAGAACGGGATTCTCGCGGCAGCGTTTGTAGTAGTCGCCAGCGCTTGGATCCTGATTCTTGCCCGAGAGCCCCAGCCCATCGGCACGCCTGAGGCTCCGCCGGCGCACGAAGTCGCAGCGTGGGTGGTACTTTTGCTGGCGCCGGTAGCGGCACTGATCGCGGGCAAACTGTTCACCGGAATATATCACCACCGTTACGCCATCGTTACCATCATCGGCTTCTCGATTGTTCTACCCTTCATCCTGCAGCGCTTATTTCGAAATTCACGCGCAGCCGCACTGACCGTATTGCTTGTTCTGGTGGTGTGTTTTGCCGGATGGTTTGCCGTCCGCGAGCAAGCGGAAGAAGAGACGAATGATGTCAGCACCGGCCTTGCCCATTGGCTACGAACTGCGAATGTGTTGCACTTGCCGATCGTCGTAGCCGATCCGGTCACATACCTGCCGCTTGCCCACAACGCTGCCCATGAACTCGGCGATACTTTGGTATACATTCCCGATACCAAGGAGGCATTGCATTACACCGGCAAGACCAGTGCGGATTACAATTTGGCAGGCCTGCGCGAAATTGCTCCACTGAATCTTCCAACCTATTCCGATTTTACCGACGCGCATCGGCGCTTTTTAGTGTTGTGGCAGGTCTCGGACCTTGATTGGATTGTTCCCAAACTGCGGGACGCGGGCGCGCAGCTTCGATTTTACGATGCCCACGGCTCCCGCCTGTTATTTCTGGTGGATCTTCCAGACACTCCCGCTCCGAATGCAAGTTCCGTAAAATAGAAATTTCATCCCGTTTCTAGGAGGTCGCTATGTTGCGAGGAACAGTTTTCGGGGGTTTGGGGATCGCGGTCGGAGCATTTCTTCTGTTGCCGCTTGTGTTCGCGTTGGCGATGAAGCCGGCACCGCAATCCGCTTCTTCTCCGTCAACTCCGATCATCGTCGCAAGTTTTCTGCCCGCGCCAGGCTCGCGTTGGGCTGCGGACTTTCAGAAATACGTGGTGCCTCACATATCGGCGGTCATGGTCCGCGTGGACTGGAACAAGATAGAAAGCACGCACGGTGTCTATGACTTTGGACCACTTGATGAGAAGATCACTCCCTGGACGAAACAGGGCAAAAAAGTTGCCATCATCGTCGAACTGGTCAACGACGCGGTCGTGGGGCGCGGCCCCAACACATCCACGCCAGACTATGTCTTCACCTCAGCTTGGGCAGAGAAATGCTGCAAGTCCAAGCGGCTCGACACTGCCACCTGTCCCTTCAACTCCAACCCAATCCCCGTGGCTTATGAGAAGCCGTTCGTCGCTGCCGCCGAACCTTTTCTTGCGGCCGTCCTGCAGCACCTCTCCGGCAATCCCGCGATACTATACGTCCGCTCTGGGTTCGCCGAAGGTGGTGAGAATTCACCCGTGTGTCACAGAAAGTGGCCGGGTTGGTCGGATCGCAAATGGCTCGACTACTTCGCTGAGATGAGCAACTACATCGGCGGCTTACACAGCCCGGTGCGCTTCGTCAACAACGCCAGCGGCCTACTGGGGTCAGAAGTCGCTGACGCCGAGGCAGATCTGCTTCACGCCGCCGGCCTGGGTATCGGCATGCAATCTTTGCGGGATACCGACAAGACCAACTACGAGCAGGGCAAGCCATGCTCGGACGACTGGTGCGCCTGGACTACAAAATACTCTAACGACTTCCGCTACCTGCAGCCCGCAGGCAATCAGTCGACCCCATTGGGCTTGACGGTCTATGTGCCCTTCGCTCGTAAACTGGGGATAAATGCCCTGGAGATTTTCAACCGTGATCTCTTAACTGCTTACGATCCCAGTTACCCAGGCTACGCGGAGTACGGTGCCGCGTATCGTGCCGCTCTAGCGCTCCCCTGACCAGAATTGAAGCCAAACAGAAGGTTTTACTTTAATGCTTTTGCTTTTCGACTGGAACGTAGTATGATCCTTCGGCCTTCGGCAGGACCTTTAATATTTTGAGGCGAAACTGAAGGTTTTAAGACTGAAGGACAAACTGTGGCACTGTCAAACCGAGCTGTATATTTCTCGCTACTCGTCGCCTTGCTTAGCCTCATACCGGCATTCAATGCTCGCGCCCACGCCCAGTCAAACACCCCGGGCCAACCTCTAATCGCCACTTCCGGCAGCTCTACTACGGACGGGATTTTTTGGGATGCCAAACAATTCCCCGGCGCCGACATTTGCGCCCAGATCAATGCTGCTTGGGCGGCTGCCATGACGACCGGCGTTACCAGCGCGACCATTGATGCACGTGGCATTACGGGGCCCCAGAGGTGTGCCGCCAGTCCCTTCCCCAAGAAGGCAAGCGGAAAGCTGCTGTTGGGCAATACGGTAATTACGACCGCGGTAACCTGGCAAGTTCCCACATTAACCCATGTTGAAGGCATCGGCGTGAGTGGGTTGGTCGCCTCAACTACCGCCAACACGACCATACGGGCCGGATCCAGCTCAGCGGATCCGGTACTCCAGTTGGGATCCAGCAAGGTGCATTCGTTTAGTGTTCAAGTGAAGGATCTGACGGTAGACGCTGACGGACTCGCCACTACGGGCATCCTGAACAATAGCTCCTACGAAGGCACAACGCTGGAGGGTGTGAACATCTACAACGCCACGCTCTACGGTTTGCTGATTGGGCAATACGACGCCCAGCATAGTGGAGGTGGTAGCGGCCCGTATCGCAACATCAACATACAATACAACAATAAATGCTCGACTTGTGGCAAGAACTCGACCGGAATTTTGATTGAAACTGTCCTCAATCAAGCCGGCATGCCGATTCGTGGCCTTGACAACATTACAGTTACCGGACGCGGCGCGGCGGGGGAATCGATTGGAAGCTGCATCGCGATAGTCGGATGGCCCGTCCAAATCACCAACAGTCACGTGGAATTCTGCACCACCGGGATTCAGATAGGAGCGCCGGGAAAAATCAAAACCAGCGATGTCGTAATTCAAAACGTGTCCACCGATCCCTTCAACGGCTGGAACATCACGATCACCAATGCCACTGACGTTGTGCTCAGCGCCATTACCGGCTTCGGTGGCAGGCTGATCCAGGATAACGTCAGCAATAATCAAATCTTGGGGCACGGCGGGATAAACCCCATTGGTTTTTACCTGCTCGGAGATGGTCCTAATCCGGCGGTGATTTCGACGGCTGCCAAGACATCCACCGGACCGCTCAAGTGGGTAGCCCCAGGAGACCTGCAGGTGATTGGAAATCTCTCAAAGGCCACCGGTACGTTCAAAATTGATGATCCACGCGATCCGGCCAATAAGTATCTGTACCATTCATTTGTTGAATCGCCCGACATGATGGACGTCTACAACGGTTCGGTCACTACGGACAAACATGGCTGGGCGACAGTGACCTTGCCCGATTACTTCGAAGCCTTGAATGGGGATTTCCGTTACCAACTGACAGCGATCGGGACATTCGCGCAGGCTACGGTGGCCAAGGAAATTCAGAACAACCGCTTTACCATTCGCACCAGCAAGCCAGCCGTCAAGGTTTCATGGCAAGTCACCGGCATTCGCCACGATGCCTACGCGAAAGCGCACCCAATTCAGGTCGATGAAGAAAAACCGCCGAGTGAGCGCGGGCATTATTTGCATCCCGAACTTTTTGACAGCAGCGAAGAGCAGATAGCTGGAGAGCAGCCCGCGAGCAAATAAGCAGTCCATTCCCTCGAAGCACGCCGATAGCTTTAGGGAAATTCCAAGATGTGTACTTCCGAGTTTGGCGGAGCGCCAAAACTGTGGCAATATCCCATCGTTCATTCGACTAGAACTCTGGCTTCAGACCACAAAACAAAGCACGACTTGAGCCTTATTTTAGGCGATTAATTTTCTCTGCCCATCGGCAGACTCTGGGGAGGTGGGTCCGTGAAAAGGTTCTCCGTGTTTCTATGCGCAATCGTTTTTATGGCGTTGCAACTTCTCGTGATTTCCGACTCGCCTTTGCAGGCAACAGCCGGCTCCAAGCCGCAGCCGATCCCGCAGACTCTTTTTGGCCTAACCACTCACTGGTTCTCACCATGGCCGCTGCTCAAGGTAGCAGGACTCAGATTGTGGGGTACCGGCACGAACTGGACGGAACTCAATCCGAGCCAGGGTGTGTACGATTGGACGCTTCTCGATCAATGGCTGGACGCGGCCAAGCAGGGCGGAGCAACGGAAAGTATTCTCACCCTCGCCATGACCCCGCAATGGGCATCGTCGCATCCCAATGACACGAAATGTCACTATGGAGTTGGCGCGTGCGACGCGCCGGACGACATTAACCCCGACGGCACCGGTACCGACCAACATTGGAAAGATTTCGTCACTGCGGTCGCGAATCACGTTAACGGCCGGGTCCGCTACTTCGAATTATGGAACGAACCTGTCAACTACTATTATTGGAGCGGGACCTTCGCCCAGATGGTCCGCATGGCCAAAGACGCTCACACCATTGTTCACAACATCAATCCTAACAACTTGATGCTTAGCCCGCCCAATGGCGCCCATCTTCCCTACGGCCAGCACTGGTGGGAAGCTTACGCAGCCCTTGGAGGTTTGAACTATGCCGATGTGATCGCCTTCCATGGTTACATCACTCTGCCTCCTTACCGCTGCGGGAAATATCCTCGCGCTTCTGCACTCATCGGCCATGTCAACGACCTCCGAACGATTCTCGCCAAGTACAACCAACTTGATAAACCCATCTGGGATACCGAGAGCAGCTTTGGAGGAACCACGCACGACTGTTTCACCGATCCCGATCTGCAAGCTGCCTTTGTGGCCCAGTTTTATATGTTTCATTGGAGCCTGCATATTAAGCGCCACTACTGGTTTGCTTACGACGATAATGATGGGGCACTGTGGGACCCAAGAACCGGAAAGCTGAACGCCGCCGGCGCTGCTTACTCGGTCGTTGAGCAGTGGATGGTGGGGAACTCCATGACCAAAGATTGCTCAACCGGTGACAATGCAATCTGGACCTGCAGCTTGAGCGGACCTCACGGTTATGTGGCCGAAGCTGTATGGGACACGAATGAAACCTGTCATCGGGGAACCTGCGGAACCAAGAACTACGACGTAAACTCAACTTACACCCAGTACCGCACTCTCGATGGCCAAACGTTCGCCATTCGGAACGGACAGGTTCCGATTGGCGCTAGACCCATACTGCTTGAAAACCACAATCGGAAGTAACGATTTCGCAACCAGCGCCGAGCGTTCACCGGCGGCGCTGGACGCAGGCGTCAGACTGCGGAGCGGCGTAAGAATGCAACCCACGGCGCACGCCGTGGGTAATTCTGACGCAGACGGCTATGCTTGCGGCCCAACCGCGCTGCCGGGCGTGTAATAAGCGGCGTAGCCAGGACTCACTCGTCGGCCGCTAGAGCTGAAAATCCGGAAGTGCGCCAGGCCCAGTCTCTGCAATGCGAATTGCAGAGTGGTAGCCAACACACCCAAGCCGTAAGTCACGCTTCGCCGGAAGTTGATCGAGGATGCTTCGTCAAAATACTTGGTGGGGCAGGAAACTTCTCCAATGCGGAATCCAAAGTGGACACATTGCGCCAGCATCTGGTTGTCAAACACAAAGTCATCGGAGTTTTCGAGCAGCGGCAACGTGCTGAGAACCGCGCTGCTAAAGGCACGATACCCAGTGTGATATTCGGAGAGTTTGATCTTAAGAAAGAAATTCTCGAACGCGGTCAGAAATCGATTGGCGACGTATTTATAAAGCGGCATCCCGCCGCGCAGCGCTTGACCACCGATAATGCGTGAACCCAGCACCACATCATAAATGCCGTACGCCACCATGCTCGCCATAGCGGTCACCAGCAGAGGCGTGTACTGATAATCGGGGTGCAACATGATTATCACGTCGGCGCCCGCAGCCAGTGCCTCGCGGTAACAGGTCTGCTGGTTGCGCCCGTAGCCGTAATTCTTATCGTGCACGAAAACCTGCAAGCCTAATTCCTTGGCCTTTTCAATGGTGCGGTCGGAACTGCCATCGTCCACCAGGATGCGGATATCCGTTATCTCGGGCAACTCGTTCACCGTCGCCTCAAGCGTCTTTTCCGCATTGTACGCGGGCAGCACCACCGCTATCTTTTTGCCGTTAAGCATTTCTTCTTCCTCGTAGGACGCGCAACCTCAATCGCCTTGCCGAGGCCTTGCCCGGTTAAAGCAAGCTCAGGCGAGCACATCCTTTGGACACCGATTATACACCGCGACTAGCCCTGGTCCACCTTCTGAAAGCTTATTAAGCCGTTTATTAACAATGGCTTACAATGACTTATCATCGCGGTTCGCTGGTCTGCCGTCTACACAGTCCTGGGGGGAGCTAAAGTCTCCATCTCGCGAAATTTGGAATCTCTACCGCGATCGTCCGCGAGCGCCGACTTTTTCTCCAGCATAACGCACACGAACAATCCCGCCGAAAGCCAAATCATCCAATCAATCGGCACACGGTATCGATGAGCAAACGGCACCAGGTAACAGATCAAGGGATAGACAGCGAACACTGTGCACCACATGCGGAACTGGATCTCGCCTACTCTTTTTCGCATCAGTCCGAGGCCCAGGAAACCGAGTATCGTGTACGAACTTATAACAATGGTTTCGTACGCGTGGTTTAGTGGCCCCAACCAAAAATAGAAAAAGCGCTGCACCGACAACCAAACAAACTCTCCCGGATGATGGGATATCCAGTCAACCGCAAGGTGAAGCTCTCGCCGGTTGTAAGCGATCTCGCCCATTTCCCTTACCAGCATGGCCTCCTGAATGCTCTTCCCAGGGTCTGTGCTCAAAGCAGTCGAACCCTGCAAAGACATCACCATGCCCTCGGCAGATGGACGAGCCCCGTCATGGTTGCCGAACCGCAACTCCAGCCCCAGGTTGTCGCGCATCATGGTCCACCCATGCAGCTGTCGCTGATTTCGTATGATCCATGGCGAAATGACCGCGAAAACGACAATCATCGTGATGACGGCGTCCCGTAGCACCGGCACTGTGCGATGGGTCCACCAGTCCACAAATAACAAAGCAACCAGTACGGCTGCGATCGAAAAATTGATATATAAGGCAGCCCCCCAACACAGGCCAATCCAAACCGCGGTCATCGGTTCACGGCGACGGGATTCCTCCCGCTTAAGCATGAGAAACAAAAGAAAAGCCAGAGCCATAGCCGACCAAGTCTCTTCCCATCCGCGGAAAACCTCGGCTGACCTTCTCACTGGCACCAATGCTGACACAAAGCCGGCCAGTAGACCCGCTTGGTATGGAAACCCGAAGGCGGAAGCAAAGGTAGGATAGAGCGCAAAGAGGAGGGAGTAGCCAGATATGATTAGCAGGCCCCGGGCAAACTGTCCTGCAAAACCGGTCCCAAAAGTCTTGTAGATAGCCACCAGCAAAACTGGAAAGAATGGGGTGCTGTGTGCTGTCGGTCCAGTGGGAATCACATACGGATCAGCAAATTCACCTTTCGAGATCAGCGCGTACGCGATTTTCGGCTCCTCGCCGACCGTGTCAATATCCTCCCGGTGCTGCACCAGCAACACGAACCGGATGCTGAACGCCAGCAGAAAAATGAGCAGGAATGCAACGCCCTTGTGTGCCGTGAAATACTCAACTATGCGCCTGGTCCCACCCGCCTGCATCTGCCGAGCCTCCCGAGGTTGATTATGCCCGCAACCCCCGAGGATGTATAGGAGAATAAGGTGTATGGCATTTGGTCCTCAAAGATACTGCGACCGGCTTTTTTTGGTCCAACGGCTGGCGGTTTTCTTTCGCTATGGCCTTTCGTCTCCTTCACCTTTGTGATTGTGTTTAGAGCATGTTATAGCCGTTCGTCTCCTTGACAGCATAGGGTAAGCAAGCAACAATAAGTCGAGTCTAAACTTGGGGTGCGAGTGCGGTGAGGTCAGGCGCAGAATTGCCATATTTGGGGGATGTAGCTGTGGATCCCGCAGCTGCCGTGGGAGCTCCATCGCCCGGCCATCTTGAAATTTCCATTGTGATGCCCTGCCTGAACGAGGAACTCACGCTGGGTGCCTGCATCGAACAGGCCCGCGAGGCCTTGCGTACAAATGGAATCGCCGGAGAAATTGTCGTCGCGGATAACGGCAGCACCGATGGTTCGCGCGAACTGGCCGAGAGCATGGGTGCGCGTGTTGTTCCGGTTGAACGCAAAGGCTACGGCAGCGCGCTGATGGGTGGAATCGCATCCGCCCGCGGCAAGTACATCATCATGGCGGACGCTGATTGCAGCTACGATTTCACCCATATCCCACGTTTTGTGGAAAAACTGCGATCCGGGTACGAACTGGTAATGGGCAATCGTTTCCAGGGTGGCATTCGCCCTGGCGCCATGCCGCCTTTGCATAAGTACTTGGGCAATCCTGTGCTCACCGGAATCGGCCGCTTATTCTTTAAGAGTCCCTGTGGCGACTTTCATTGCGGATTACGAGGTTTCAGCAAGGCGGCTTATGAGCGCATGTCTTTGCGCACAACCGGCATGGAGTTTGCCAGCGAAATGGTGGTCAAAGCCACGCTTTTCAAGATGCCGATGTGCGATGTGCCTACGACCCTTTCTCCGGACAAGCGTGATCGGCCTCCTCACCTGCGCAGTTGGAGAGACGGATGGCGCCACCTGCGTTTTCTACTGCTTTACAGCCCGCGCTGGCTTTTTCTATATCCCGGCCTTTTTCTCATGCTGGTGGGTATGGTCGTTGGCTTGTGGCTTTTGCCGGGACCGCGGAAGGTCGGCAATATTATTCTCGACATCCATACTTTACTCTACGCAGCAGCGGCAGTTTTAACCGGTTTCCAAGCTGTGCTGTTCGCTCTTTTCACGAAAGTGTTCGCGATCACCGAGGGCTTGCTTCCCGAAGATGTCCGCCTGACTCGCGCTTTTCGCATCTTCACCTTGGAAAAGGGACTGTTCGCCGGCGCGCTCCTGTTGGCCACCGGGCTGGTAATGGCCAGTCATTCCCTGATTGCATGGGATCGCACCGGGTTCGGTCCCATGGATGCCGTGCATCTGATGCGCGAAGTGGCGGTCGCCATGGTCTCCCTCACCTTAGGAGTTGAGATGATCTTGTCGAGTTTCTTCCTGAGTATCCTCGGTCTCACACGAAAGTGAGCTTAGTCGACCGGGTCCACGGAGGGTACGTTTTCAAAAGACGTATTCGCCGCCTTAGCCAACTTTTCGCCGAACTAATTCCTCCGAACTGCACCGTGCTGGACGTCGGCTGCGGCGACGGAAAGCTTGCATCGTCCATTACGCAACAGCGACCCGACCTGCGGATCGAAGGGGTCGATGTCCTGGTCCGGGAACACACTTGGGTTCCCGTGCAAGCCTTCGATGGAATCAGCCTTCCTTATGACGACCACAGTTTTGAGGCAGTCATGTTTGTCGACGTACTTCATCACGCGCCCGATCCGGTGGTGCTGCTGCGTGAGGCAGTCCGTGTCACTCGACGATGGCTGATAATCAAGGAGCATCTGCTAAAGGGAATGGCTGCGGGTGCGCGACTGCGATTTATGGACTACGTTGGTAACTCGCGTTTCGGCGTGGCGCTCCCCTACAACTATTGGCCCGAGGAACGCTGGGAGGAGACCCGTCGCATGCTGGGCATGAAGACAAGTTCCGAGATCAAGAGCTTGGGACTCTATCCTTGGCCCGCAGAGCTCATCTTCGGCGCAAACCTTCATTTCGTATCGCGATTCGAAGTCTAGCCGGAAGTCTAGCCGGATATCGAACCACGATCAGCGGACGGGCAACACCGAGCACCAGCCTAACCGAGCAAACATTCTGAGCTTCTGCGCCCGTTTGTGAGACCGCGATCCAGAAGCCCAGGAGAAGTAACATGGCCCAGAGGGGCCGATGGACACCCAACGTAGTTTCCGCGTTCATGAGCTTCTCTCGTCACTATCGAGAATTCTCTACTCGACCCCACAAATGCAAAAAGCTCCATCCATTCCCTCAACTGAACCACCTACTTCTGTACAAAAACACTGACTACGCCTGGTTCTTTAAAAATGAAGTCGAGTAGTCCGTCGGAGTTGAAATCCGCCGATACAACGCCGTTCTCGGCGTTGTAGTTCAGCGCCCCTGGGAGGTTCACGACCTTCTTGTGCTGAAAAGTGCCGTTTCCATTGCCGAGGAACAGGTCGGTCTCGGTGTGGTCGTTCACGCCCGATAGGGAATAATTGGCAATCAAGTCGGTTTTGCCATCAGAATTGAAGTCCCCAGCGGCAAATGTGAACGCACCACCGTAGGCAGGGACGACGAGGGTTGCTGTCTTTTTGAAAGTTCCATCCCCGTTGTTGAGCGCTACCCAAATCTTCCCCTTGTTCTCCGAGAGGTCCCGCTCGCAGTACGCCAAGTCGGCTTTTCCATCGCCATTAAAATCGGTCACCACTACACCCAGTCCGAACCCGCAACCCAGGTGCCGATTCGGATCCACCAGCCGAGGCTCTTGAAACGTGCCATCTCCATTACCCAGCCGGATGAACAAACCGCCATCTCCCATACCCAGCAAGACCGCCAAATCCAATATCCCGTCTCCGTTAAAATCAGCGGCCAGCACTCCGGCGGGACCGCTTTCGTTGTAATCCGCCAGGTGTGTGAAGCTTCCATTTCCTTGCCCAAGAAAGACGGAAAGCGTGCAGCAAGATGAAATGGAAGCCAGGTCCAGGTTGCCATCGCGATTGAAGTCACCCACGGCGATTCCTAGTGAGTAGTTTTGAACATGCCAGAAGCGCGACCCTCTGCTGAATTTGCCGTCACCGTGGCCCAGAGCGACCTGCAGCTGCGTTGGAGGGCCATTCGGATCGGCTCCAAAAACCAGATCCTCGTTGCCGTCGTTGTTGAAGTCTCCTTTGGCGATGGCGGCCTCGTTGAAATAGTTATGAGTGGCGACAGATCCGTGCCCGAAGGTGCCATCCCCGTTCCCGAGGAGGACCTTTATCTCCTCATAGCCGCCGGTCGCGGCGAAATCGAGAATGCCGTCATTGTTGAAGTCTGACAGCACCAGGGACCACGGAGTGTTGTTTGGCAAATAGGAATGTGGCTTTCGAGCAACAATCGTGGCCGTCGGAGCGTGCACCTCCACTTGGGCGTAACTTGAACTAGAAACGCCTCCACCCGGTGCGGGATTGGTAACGGTAATGTGGCCCGCAGTCGCCGTGGCCACGTCCGAGGCGAGAATCTGCGCTTGCAATTCCCTGGCAGAAACGAACGTGGTCGAGCGCGGGCTGCGATCCCAGTTCACCACCGCACCTGAAACGAAGTTCGCGCCGTACACCGTGAGCGTAAAATCTCCGCTTCCGGGAACGACGGCCTGCGGTTTCGGCGGACCAACCACTTGTGGGATCGGATTCGCAGCAAACGCCGACGCCACCAACAGCAAACCTGGCAGAACAGCGGTCCCAGCAAACCATCGAAGAGACTTGAAAAAACAAGAATTCCGTTTCACGGGGCTACCTCCAAAACGATCGAGCCAAGTGAGACAGCTCCGGCATTCAAGGCCGATATGCAACCCGTGACTGGATCGCCCAGTCAGCTGAGTTGCCGTTTCTTGGCCTTAGCATGGTATCCCCGTGACCAGCCCTCGGACTACTGTCAAACGACTGGAGGCATTCCTCCTAGATGCGCCGCATTCCGCGATCAGGCAATCCTGTCCAAAGGTTCTAGCACTAAGGACACGTTCCGAAACCCTCAAGCAAACCAGATACTGGCCGAGATGTCTTCCCATCCCCCTGACCGTCCGGCCCTCGCAGTTATTTACCTGACCGCAGTATTTGCAATATCAGCGATACTTTTCACCGCAGGATGCAGCGGCCTTGCCAGCAGCGCAAAAAGTTCTGGACCGCCGCCCACAAACGGATATCCCACTCCGAACCCAGGAACATCGGGAATGTTCTTCGGCATGAACACCAATTCGCTCGGTGATGCCTGGCCGGGAACAATCATTCCGTTAACCAGCTGGCGCAGCCTGGGCTCGCAGGTCAAGTGGGCAGATATCGATACCCAGACCAACGGCCAACACGTATACGATTTCTCGAAGCTGGATCAATGGCTCAGCCAGGCGAAAGGCAGCAGCACCGACGTCCTGTTTACGGTGTACGCCACCCCTAGTTGGGCCTCCTCGCGCGGCAGTTCCTGCACCGGAATTCCGCTACCGAAAGGATGTTTAGGACAGCCGAACACGGGCTGCGCTTTTCAGCAGCAGGACGGACCCGGAATCTGCGATCCGCCCATCGACCTGGCCTGTGACGGCACCGGAAGCAACCAGACATTCATCGACTTTGTTACCGCCTTGATCCAACACGTCGGGCCAGGGACAGTGAAATATTGGGAAATCTGGAACGAACCCAATGTGCCTACGGAATGGCACGGCGACGCGGACTGTCCCAACACGCCTCATGCCGGCGATCTTATGCTGGCGAGAATGGCGCGTGATCTGAAATCCATAGTCTCAACCGCGGATGCCAAAGCGAAGTTCACCACGCCCCCGGTCGGCGGCGCAGGATTTTGGGTTGCCAATTACCTGAACAACACCGACGGCGGCAGTTCCGCCGACATCATCGCCTTTCACGGCTATATCAATAACGGCGGATGCCCGTCGAATTGTCCCGTTGCAGAGGCGGTCGGCGACGAAATCGATAACCTGATCAAAGCCTTGCCTCCAGCCGATCTGGGAAAACCCATATTTAATACCGAGGGCAGTTGGGGCAGCATGCGCGGCCCCAACAACAGCATCGTCGACTCCATCGCCGATCCCGACCAGCAGGCTTCTTTCCTGGCTCGCTACTATCTCATCCAGATGAGCAAGCAGATCGCGAAATTCTACTGGTGGAACTGGAATATTCCCGGGCAAAGCGAATTTTATGATTCGAACACGAAGTCGCTGAACGCAGCGGGCAAAGCCTACGTACAGTTAGTGCGATGGACAAACGGCGGGACGGCTTCGGTAGGCTGCAACGCAAATGGAACGGTGTGGACCTGCACTCTGAAGCCTCCCAGCGGCGCCGAGGCTGAGGCCATCTGGGATACGTCTCAGACCTGCAGCGCAGGCACCTGCAGCACCGTAAATCTCGGTGTTCCCCCGCAGTTCAATGCATATCTGGACTTGGCGGGAAACACCACGAATCTGTCAGGCGCATCCGCACCGGTAGGCGTAAAACCAATCTTGCTGATCAGCCAGTAACTGCACGACGGCGGGCAAGCTGGGTGAATACTTAGTGCTCCGCAGCTTGATAGGGAGCAGCATTATACGATATCCTCAAGCGGTTTAGCGCAGGGAAGCGGGCGCTCCCGCGCACGGAAACCCACGTGGAGCCAATGAGTTATCGATGCGCCGTTGCGGAAAAAAAATCAGCCTCCGCAACTATTCGCGAAGGCCAGTGTTTTTGACCTATATGGCCATACAAATCTTTACGAATTGAAAACTGATCGACGAAAAAGGAGAAACGATAACTATGACGAACCTGACAAAAATGACATTGCTAAGCGCGACTCTGGCGGCGTTCTTATTACCCGCGACTGCGCAGACTGCTGCACCTCCGGCCTCGGCCAACACTCCGGCCTCGACCAGTGCCCCCTCGAGCACCGCAGCTCCCGCGCCAGAGAGCGCTCAGCGGGTTGATCAGCGCGAAAACAATCAGCAGGAACGCATCGCGAACGGCGTAAAAGATGGCGAACTCACTCCCAGCGAGGCTAGTGCGTTGACGGCCAAAGAGTCGAAGATCAACACCGAAGAGCAGCAAATGAAGAATGCGAACCATGGCCAGCTTAGCGCGGCCGATCGCGCCAAGCTGCAGCAGCAACAGAATCAAGCCTCCCAGCAGATTTACAAGGATGCGCATAATGGCACGACGCAACACTATGGCTCAGGGAAAATCGGCCAGCGCGAGGAAAATCAGCAGGACCGCATCGCCCAAGGGATGCAAAGCGGCCAGTTGACCGGAGGCGAAGCCGGCAATCTGGAGAAGCAAGAAGCCGATATCAACCGGGAAGCGCAGAAAGATCGCGCCGCCAACGGTGGCAAGTTGACCGCCGCGGAAAAGGCCAAGATCCACAAACAGCAGAATCACCTGTCCTCCGAGATCTACAAGGACAAGCACAACAATAAAGTCCGTAAGTAGCTGCAAGGCTCGCATAAACAAAGAAACGCCCCCGGCGACGGGGGCGTTTCTGCGTGCGAATCTACTCTTCCAAGTTTATTTGGGTGTCGCGACAAATCCGGTATTCACCGGCGACGTCCCGTAGAAGCCCACCAGCTGACCCTTATCGTTGATTCCGTTGACCAACGTCGTGCCAACTCCGTTCGGGTCATCGATGATCTTGTAACCCTTTCCCTTCTGCCACAGGAATCCATGGGTCTGCCCCGCGCTGTCCATGAAATCGCCAACGATCTGGTCCTTATTGTTGATACCTAGCGCCTGTGTGAAAGTAGCATCTGGCACATCGAGTGTCATAAGCACTCCATCGTTCAGATACCACCCATGGTTGACGTTCGAGCTGTCGATATAGAATCCGACGACGTGTTCCAGGTTGTTGATGCCTGTGGCCTGTGCTCCATTAACCGCCAGCGGAAGCGTGATCAGTTCAAAGACCCCGCCGAATTCATCGTAAATGTACGGGAAGTCGGGCGTGGTGTTGTTTACGCTTTGGCTGTAGTAGCCAGCTGCCTGTCCGTGGTCGTTAATGCCGAGCAGTTGGTTGAAGGCGGTTCCGGGATAGTCAACCGTGAAGAAAGCGCCGTTGGAATCGATGAAGCCGTGCGTGACGCTGCTTTGGTCTATGTAGAAGCCATCCGTCTTCTTCTTGTTGTTGATGCCAATTACCTGGGTCTGCATCGACTTTGGAAAGTTCTCGTTGGTGAAATGATTCGGCAGAACCAGCGTAAAACCCTTGTTGGTGGAGACCCCATGATACCCAGCGATTTCGCTGGCATTGTTGATCCCGAGCAACTGGGTAAAGGTATCGTGCGGATACTTGACGGATTCGAAGTTGTAACTTGTGGCGTCCTCTGCGAATGCTGAAGTGCACAGCAGCAACGCCAAGGTGAAGATGAGAGCGAGTCGGTTCATTGTTTTTCTCCTGAAAATATGTAGTGTCTCGATTGCGAGCGGGTCAGCCGAACTGCCCGGCCGCTTAATTTCCCGTTCACTTAGTAAGGCGACATTTCCCGACGGATTCCCTCACTTCGCTGAATTTATTTTTGATTGATTTCTCTCGATGAGTGGCGGCAAAGAAAAAAGGCGGCCGGAGAACCGGCCGCCTGAGTCTTGCGCGATCGAAGCTAGTTCACAACCAACGTGATGAGGTTCAGCGGATGAGCAGCCGTATTGCCGCCATTAGTGCCCGCCGTACCCGTTGCCGTGACCTGAATCTGGTAGCTGCCTGCAGGCGTCCCGCCACCTCCACCGCCACCACCGCCACCGGCAGTGCTGCCACCGCCGCCGCAACCCACGAGAGCGAGAATCATCGCCAGCCCGAGAATCAGGAACATGACTCCCAGACGACGACGGTTGCGTTTCTTCCACTCTCCAGCCAGCACCATGCCGAGCATCCCTACGCCCGTGAGGCTCGCCCACAGGTTCGAGTCGCCGTGATGCCGGTTCATATCCGGGGCTTTCATCAGCGCGGCCGTCGGTGCCTGCGTGTTAATCATCAAGGTCGCTGGCGCGTATGGAGAAGCCATCGGGCTAGGCAACGTGCACGTGACTCCCGTCGGCAAGGTCGTCGGACAGCTGAGCGTAATCGTACCGTTGTAGCCGTTAGTCGGCGTCACCTTGATGGTGTAGCTGGCAGAACTGCCCGGATTAACGGTCACGCTGCTCGGCGTTGCCGCAATTGTGTAGTCCGGCTGCGCCGACTGCGCAACCACTTGTTGGACCGCCGCCGAGGTGCTTGGCACGTAGTTCGTGTCTCCGCTGTATTGAGCAGTGATGCTGTGCGTGCCGACAGCAAGTGTGCTGGTAGTGAATGCAGCCACGCCGGAAGCATTCAGTGCCACCGGAGCGCCTAACTGAGTCGAGCCGTCGAAGAACGTGGCGGTACCTGTCGGAATGGGCGGTACGCCACGCAGTTTAGCGCCATGAACCGTCGCCGTAAATGTGACCGCGGTACCCAGTGCACTGTTCGGAGCCGACGACTGCAGCGTAGTCGCGCCGCCTCTGTTGAGCAGCACCCCAACGCCAGAAAAGGATTGCTGGAATCCGCTCGCCACCACATCGAGATCACCGTCTCCATTCACATCGGCCAGGGCAAAGTCCCAAGCCCAGCGGTTGGCCGCGAAATCGATCGGGTCATAGAAGGTGCCATCGCCTTTGCCGTACAGTATTCCCACAGTTCCCTGAAGAGCATTGGTGTACACGAGATCCGGACGACCGTCCAGGTCCATGTCGGCAATTTTCACGTAGCCAGGAAGCGGCTGCGACGCGAACTGAGGGTTCTGCGGGCTGCTCTGCAGTAACGTTGGCGTCTGGAATGTCCCATCGCCATTGCCCAGCGCTACAGCGATCCCTTGGGTAGCGCCCGTCACATCTTGCATGGTTACGGCGAGGTCAACCTTGCCATCGCCATTAAGGTCACCCACTGCAGCGTCGTAGGGGTTAAGGTAAGTGGTCCCGTTGTTGACGAGGCTGAAATCGGACTCCGCTTGGAAGGTGCCATCGCCGTTGCCCAGAAGTATAGCGACAGCACTGCCAGGCGGGGTGCAAACATTGGAAGCGCACACCCCGTATAGCGGCACAACTAGGTCGAGTTTCTTGTCCCCATTCACATCCGCGGCAGTCAATTCCGTTGCCACCGTGGAGAGCAGCGGCGTGTTGACAACGGTGTTGAAGTTGCCGCTTCTACTGTTAGTTCCGTTATTGATCAAAACTCCAACGTCAGCGCTGGTAGGGGCGAAGATCGTGGAACCAAAGTTGTTGACGAAGGCAAGGTCGGGCTTCCCGTCGCCGTTGATGTCCGCAGCTACGATCCCCACTGTATGAGGGTTAGCAGCAGAATCCGCGGCATAAGGTACCGGGGTTCCGAATGTGCCATCTCCGTTGCCGTAGAATATCTCAACCTTTCCGTTTAGAGTGTCGCTGGCCGCAATATCCAGTTTTCCATCTCCATCAAAGTCGGCGACGGCGACAAATTGCAGAACATACGTCCCTCCCGGGGAAATGTTCACACCCGGTTTCAGGCTTCCGTCCGCATTGGAAATGAAAACGGTGATTGGCGCGTGTTTGCACGTGAGACAATCAGAGTTGCCGATGACAAAGTCGGGAATGCCGTCGCCATTGAAGTCCCCTGACGCAAGGCCCACGCCCTCAGGCTCAAACCCGCCACCGGCAGGCGACGCGTAGTAGTTGATCCCGGAACGGAAGGTTCCATCACCATATCCTTGGAGGTATACAAAGTTCGCTTGGTTGTCGGGCACAACAACACCAAGCGGATTGCTAGCGCCGCTGAAATGGGCAATCAGTGCAGGCATTAGCGGAGCGCCTCCGGTGACGTAGCCAGTCGTGGCAGCGCCCACCGCGCCGCTCCCGTTGCCCGGAAGAACCTTAATCGCCGCGGAATTAAGATCAGTTACGACAACGTCGCCATTGCCGTCTCCGGTAACGTCAGCCACCGAGACTGCAGATGGCCTGGCACCGGCGGGGTAGTAGGTACCCGTTCCGAAGGTGCCGCTGCCATTATTTACATACACTGTGACGTTGCCGTCCAGGCAGTTGGCACTGACCAAATCTTCCTGCGGAGCCGTTGCTGAGCCTAAGTTCCCAGCCCCGAGAAAGCAGGAATCATAAGAAGTGTTCGTGTTCGCTAGCAGGGTAGGTCCGGTATAGCCGCCCGCCCCATTATTCAAATAAACAACGATCTGGTTATTGGCAGCCGAGCCACCAGGCGCAGCGGCAGCAGCGAAGTCAAGCTTGCCATCCCCATTGAAGTCAGCGAAAACCATTGGGTTGCCCGGAACACTGGTTGTGTTCCCCAAACCAAAAGCAGAGAGTGCGCCGGTGAAGGCGACGGAGGTCGGGTTTTGGAATGTTCCGTCCCCGTTGCCCAGCATGGTCCAGATGCTGCCGTTTGGTGTGGCAGCGTCGGCGACAACAACGTCAAGAATTCCGTCTCCATTGACGTCGGTTACCGCAGCCCACACAAAGCCGGTGGTTGTGACCGAAACACCAGAGTTCTTTGCAGTGAATGTTCCATCGCTATTGCTGATCCAAGCTTGAATATAAGTATGGCCCGGGCTAACGGCGGGGTGAACGAGCAATATATCGTCCTTCCCGTCTTTATTTAAATCTCCAACGAAAAGCGGATCCTGCTGAATATTGTCCGCTACCGCAGTCGTTTGCACGGTCGTGAAGTTACCGCTACCGTCGTTCATTGCCGCGGAAATTTTGTACACATGGCTGCCTGGGGAAGTGTTCACCAACGTGGCGGCATCCTGGTTCCCATTGCCCGCAAAATCTCCCATGACTGCCGGGAAGATCCCGAAAATCGCGCCGTCCGACATGGCCCGCGGCGGACTCAAGAAGCCAATGGCAGTCGGCGGCGGAGCAGGCACGGAAACACTCGCACTGTTCCTCACGGCCGACGCGTTGACCCGAGCGCTGCGTTTGTTCGCAGCCGAAGTGTTCCGGCTGTCGATGCCAAAGCAGGACAGGAATGTAAATACCACGAGAACGAGGAGAGAGGCGGTTCGTTTGTTCATAGCTATTGGAGACTCCATTTTGAGGTCGTTGGTTTGTGCTCTAGTTCTGGATATCCTTCGCATTCCACTTCTATGGGTGGGTCAGCGGCAGGTGAACAGAGGAGAAACTCTGCCCAAATTCTGGCCGAGTTTACCCCGGAACCGCTTACCTTTGGAATAGCACTTTCGTTACCTTGCGGTAACCACAATTGCAACATCCAGTTTTCATACAATTTTCGAATCCGGCCACAGGGAGCGCTCGGCAGCGGAAAGTTCCGTGCAGGCCGGCCGAATCCGGCGGTTTTCAGTTACGGCACTGTATCATTAAACCGGTCGTCCGCGATACAAAATCTGCGGTGAAACCCTTAAATCTTTCCTCCAATGGAAGCCGCCGGATTTCCCTGTAAAATCATTCTTACCGGCTTTTTGCTGTTAACTTGTTGGAAATACACCGAGTGGAAACATCGGAAGTTGTGTTTAATATCGTACGGAGAGCTCATGACCAAAGCTGCCAGGAAATCCGGTACCCGGATTAAGATGTTGCTGTGCTGCGGTTCGCTCGTTGGTATGGCTGCATTCTTGGCTAGTCTGAACGGCTGCGGAGGGGGATCTGCCGGCAGCACCACTCCGCCGCCTCCAAAATCGAAAATTCAGCATGTGGTCATAATCTTCCAGGAAAATCGCACGCCCGATAACCTGTTTCAGGATCCGGTGCTCGTTCAGAGAGGCGCAGATATCCAGAGCTTCGGCATAAATTCAATGGGGCAGAAAATCACGCTCACCCCCACCTCGCTGCAAACCGACTACGACCTCAACCACTCGCACACCGCGTTCGTCAATATGTATGACAACGGAAAGATGGATGGCGCCGATAAAATCAATGGTGAGTGCAACGGCGGCGGCACCTCTTGTATTCCACCGAACGTCTGGTTCCAGTACATCGATCCCAAGGAAGCAGCACCTTATTACCAGATCGCTGAGACTTACACCTTTGGCGACCGCATGTTTCAGACCAATCAGGGTCCCAGCTTCCCTGCCCACCAATTCATTATTTCTGGTACCTCCGAGCCCAGCACCGGCAGCAACTTGTTCGCCTCCGAGAATCCCATCCGCAAAACCGGTGACACCTACAACCCTTTTAATTTTGCAGGCTGCATCGCTCCACCAGACGAAAGGGTATTGCTGATCGACCCCACCGGTTCGGAATCGCAACGCATTTATCCCTGCTTCGATCACGCCACCCTGACTGACGAACTCAACGCCAGCGCGATTTCGTGGCGATACTACGCGCCCTCCGCCGGAATTATTTGGAATGCTCCGAATGCGATCCAACACATGTGTGTGCCCAATGCGGCACCGCCGAACGGGACTGCATGCACCGGCCCGGACTGGGTGAACAACGTTGTGCTCAACTACAAGCGGGTTCTCTCCGACATTCAAAGCGGTCAACTGGCGACCGTCAGCTGGGTTATACCAAACGGACTCTCCTCCGATCATGCCGGAGGTAACGATGCCTCCGGTCCATCGTGGGTGGCGTCGGTGGTCAACCAGATCGGCAACAGTCCATACTGGGCGAACACCGCGATCTTCATCGCCTGGGATGATTGGGGAGGTTGGTACGACCACGTCGCCCCGCCAATCAAGAATTCTTACGAGTACGGTTTCCGCGTACCCTTAATGGTTGTCTCGCCATACGCGAAGGCTGCCTACGTGTCCCATACCGTTCATCATTTCGGAAGTATTCTGAAGTACATCGAAGAGAATTTCGGGATCAGTTCACTCGGCTTCTCCGATGCGGACGCTGACGATCTGTCCGATTGCTTCGACTACAACCAGACTCCTCTCACCTTTCAGACCATCAACGCTCCTTTGGACGCCAAACATTTTCTGGACGACACAAGTCCACCCACTGCTCCCGACAACGATTGAGAACAGCGAAAGGGAATTCAGAGGTTGTAGCCGTCTTGAATCACCATAATATGAGAATGGCGAAAAAAAGATCGATACGTCGTAGCGGCATGCTTCTTTCGTGCCTGCTGGTTTTTACCGCGGCGGTTCTGTTCACGCAAAACGGCTGCGGGGGAGGAGGGTCTTCCTCAAGCACACCTCCGCCTTCGCAGAAAATTCAACACGTGGTTGTGATCTTCCAGGAGAATCGCACTCCCGACAATCTTTTCCACGATCCCAACCTGATCGCCAAGGGCGCGGACATCGCCAGTAGCGGCTTGAATTCCAAAGGCCAGACGATTCCTCTCGCGCCTCTACCTATGGCGGTCAAGTATGGCCTCGATCACTCCCATACCGCGTTTGTGGAAATGTGCGACGTGGGCGCGGCCGGATGTGCCATGGATGGAGCCGACAAAATCGAGGTTCTGCTTTGCCATCAAACCATCTGTCCCCCACCCAATGCGCAATTCGGTTATGTCCGGGCCAGCGACGTCGCCCCGTATTTCACCATGGCCGAAACCTACACTTTCGCCGACCGGATGTTTCAAACCAATCAAGGCCCCAGTTTCCCCGCCCACCAATTCATCATCTCGGGCACCTCAGCTCCAACGCCTACCAGTAATCTGTTTGCCGCGGAAAATCCCGCCGGGGTGGGAAATGCGACTTCAGACACCGGATGCACCGCGCCCGCTGGCGAAACCGTCGCCATGATCGATCCCACCGGCGATGAATCAACATTGCAGTATCCCTGTTTTGATCATCCCGCGCTCACCGACATGCTGGATGCCAAGTCCCTGAGCTGGCGCTATTACGCGCCCTCGGCGGGAAGCATTTGGACGGGCCCGAACGCCATCCAGCACATACGATCGGGACCGGATTGGACCAACAACGTCATCCTGCAACAAACCCAGGTGCTGACCGACATCGCGAACAACCAGCTCGCGACCGTCAGCTGGGTGATTCCCAACGGACAGGCCTCCGATCATTCCAATGAAACCGATGGCTCCGGACCCTCGTGGGTAGCGTCGATCGTGAACGCCATCGGCAACAGCCAGTATTGGTCGAACACCGCCATCTTCATCGCATGGGACGACTGGGGAGGCTGGTACGACCACGTCGCCCCGACCCTCAAGAACTCTTATGAATTTGGATTCCGCGTGCCCATGATTGTCGTGTCACCCTACGCCAAAGCGGGCTACATCTCCCACGTGCCTCACGATTTCGGAAGCATCCTCAAATACATCGAAGAAAATTTCGGACTAACATCGTTAGGCTACGCGGACGCCGACGCCGACGATCTGTCCGACTGTTTCGACTACAACCAAACCCCGCTAGCGTTCCACACCATCATCGCTCCGTTGGACGCAAGCCATTTCCTGCACGACAAGCGCCCCCCAACCGATCCCGACGATGACTGATGGGATCAACACAAGTACGATCTGAAAGTGATGCGCGCCGGGTGAGGCTAAGCTCGTGTGGGCTAAGCTCGTGTGGGGACGGGCGCCACGCCCGTCCATGCGGAGCAAGGCTCCGCAGGCCCTTGATGGCGGCAGGCACACAGTGTCTCCAAGTACAGAACGCTCCAGCCTGCTCCTCCCGAGCGAGGAAAAGGTTGGACCAGACGGCCTTCCATCTGGATTCGACACGTTAAGCTCACCTGGCCACTTTTATTGTTGACAATCTTTCCTATTCGGGACAGCATGAGCGCAAGCTGTTAGGGTCGCTTTATTTTCCCCCGAGTTTCAATCGCGGCCTTCGAATTAGTGGCGATCCTTCCCTACTGGCAGTTGCTGTCTATCGCATCATCAGGACCTAGCCCTGGGAGTAACCATCATGAAATTGCATGCAGCAATTTACGCTCTATTGCTCGTTGTGGTAGTCGCGGTGGCGGGTTTCATTCCTGGCCGCGCGCAAGAAGCGGGCATGCCGGGACAGCCGCCATCTAACGGCGCGCCGCCTGCGAACCCGCTGAAAGTGGCGCTGTTGCACTGGTACCGGGCCAACACAACCACCAGTTTCAAGGTTGGTCAGCAGCCGTATGGCGTTGCATTCGACGGGACCAACATCTGGACGGCAAACTTCGGCGAAGGTACCGTCACCAAGCTGCGAGCCAACGATGGCGAAGTGCTGGGTACCTTCAAAGCGGGCGCTGAACCGTATGGCGTGACCTTCGACGGAGCCAATATCTGGGTGTCGAACGTTGGTGACGGAACGGTGGACAAGGTGCGGGCCAGCGACGGAAAGAACTTGGGAACATTCACTATCGGCGCTCCCCCTGGGTGGATGGCATTTGACGGTGCCCACATCTGGGTGACGGCTGGCAACAATACTGTCGCCAAGCTACGAGTAAGCGACGGCAAGAATTTGGGGAACTTCGCCGTTGCGGGCCCACCGATCGCAATCGCTTTTGACGGCGCTAATGTCTGGGTGACGAATGGGAAAAACACGGTTAGCAAATTGCGAGCAAGTGACGGTAAGAGCTTGGGGAACTTTGCTGTAGGCGGGAGCCCTCTTGGCATCGCCTTTGATGGCGCTAACATCTGGGTGGCCAACCGAGGGGACGTCACGGTCAGCAAGCTGCGGGCGAGCGATGGGAAGCTCCTCGGCACCTTCACTGTTCCCTTGAGTCCGTACGGCATTGCCTTTGACGCCGCAAACATTTGGGTCACAACCGATTTCGCAGTCATGGAACTGCGCGTGAGCGACGGAACCGTGTTGGGTTCTTTTGATACTAGGAACCCTACGACCGGAGTTGCTTTCGACGGCGCAAACGTCTGGGTGACGGAATTCGGTATCAACGCTGTTCACAAGTTTTAAGGCTATCGCGCGTAAGGATCGTCGCGGCCCCTGTGGAAGCGCTGTATTGACTCATTAACCGACCTAACCCCTGGGAGTAACCAATCATGAAATTGCATGCAATTTACGCTTTAATGCTCGTTGTGGTAGTTGCGGTGGTGGCTTTCATTCCTGGCCGCGCACAGGTAGCCAACACGCTACTGGAGGAAGCCGCTAGCAATAATGGCCAGCCAGGAACCAAAAACTGGCCCGCTGGCAACCCGCTGAAGATCGCGCAGCTGAAGTGGTATGCGGCGAATCTGACCACGAGCTTCAAAGTTGGACAGCAGCCTTACGGCTTGGCCTTCGATGGGGCCAATATGTGGGTGAGCAACAACGGCGACAGCAGGGTGAGCAAGCTACGGACCAGCGACGGAGCGAACCTGGGCATGTTCAACGTAGGCTACGGTCCGGTGGGCCTGGCATTCGATGGCGCCAACATCTGGGCGGCCAACAGTTTCGACAACACTGTGACTAAACTGCGGGCTAACGATGGTAAAAACCTGGGAACATTCCCAGTGGGAAAGGTGCCGTACTACTTGGTTTTCGACGGGGAGGCGGTGTGGGTCACGAATACTCAGGGCACCTCTGTCACGAAGCTGCGGGCCAGCGACGGCAAGAACCTGGGCACCTTTGCGGACAACGGAGCGCCTGCTGGCATAGCGTTCGACGGAACCTACATCTGGGCGTGCAACCTCGACAGCACAGTTACTCGTTTCAATCTCGAAGGCAGCCAGGCGGGGCACGTTCAAGGTTGCGCCGACCCCCGTTCTCTTTAGCGTTCGATGGAGCGGACATCTTCGTAGCGAGCAATGGGGGCGCGGTGACCAAGCTACGGGCCAGCGACGGAAAACTGCTCGGAACGTTCAATTGTGGCACTGACGGAACTGGCATCGCGTTCGACGGACAGAATCTGTGGCTCACCGCTGGACCCTACATCGTGGAAATCAGGCGCAGCGACGGGACTTCCCTGCTGGTGAAGCGCCTGGAGGGCGGCCTAGCCGGTATTGGTTTTGATGGGGCTAATGTTTGGGTTGCGGGCTATGCACGCGACAAGGTTTTTAAGTTGTAGAAGATGTTACTGAGCAGAAACCATGGGGAGACTTCGCCGTACTGAGTTTCATACTCTTCTTGCGATACTGTGGCTTGGGTCTGCAGGGGTGCTTGCCCAGACAGTGAATGTTACGACGTGGCACAACGACATTGCGCGCAAAGGACAGAACACAAATGACCCGTTGACCTATTCCACCATTACCAAGACCGTTTTCGGCAAGATTTGCTCCGCTGCTCGGGAAGGCAAGCAAATCTATGCTCAGCCCCTGATTGTGACCAACGTGAACTTCAACAACCAAGGCTACGGCACGACTGTTGCCTACGTGGCGACTGAGTGGGTAAAAAGCGTTAAGTGAAGTAGCCCTGAAAGGGCGAAAGAATGGTTGTGACAAAGCCCTTGGTTTCCGCCCAGCGTCGGTTATCATAAGGCGATGAGCTTTAGCGGGAGAGGTTCCACTATGTCAAAAGTCCTACCAATGCGGGTTGCTGTCGCTGCGGCTTTGTTGATGATTCTGCCGGTCGTAGCTGTCGCGCGAAAACAGAAAATCAAAAAAGAAGGGGAAGATACCATCTACGGAACCGTCACCTGCACAGTCCCTCCTCCTCCTTATGCGCCGGGCACCCCCGTGCCTCCTCCCGACTCGGTGAAGCAGTGTCTGGACCGAAAGGGCTTGGTCGTAATCGCGCCCGACGGAAACAAAAATGGAGTCACAATCGACAATCCCGACGTTGTCAGAGGATACGAAGGCCACCACGTTTCAGTAAGTGGCTACAGCAAGGGCGAGACCTTTTATATCGTGAGCGTGAGAGTCCTCTGAGTACATGGCGTGCCCGCGACAAAAAGAGATTCTCCCCCACTACCCCTTCAACGCCGTCTCCCGGCAGCCAGGCTCCGGACAAACATACCGCAGGACATTCCGCTGCCGGTCTAAACTTGAAATAAACATGGGCCGTCCGTGTTTGTCACAACATAATTGATCAGGAGAAACAACCGGCGGCTCGCCCCTTTTCGGGGTCACGTAGCCCAGGGACTCGCTGAAACAACGCTGGCAAAACTTATCGGTGCATCGGAAAAACTCCACCGAATAATTGACGCTGAATGGAGCCAGCAGAAACTCCATGGTTCGATAATGCTTATCGCACAGCGGCAGGATGTCGCTCCTCATGGAGCGAGTCTAGCATCGCCCACAAACAAGTGTGGGGACGGGCGACTCGCCCGTCCCCATCGCAATCCCCAAGCTGCCCTAGTTACTGTCGTCCCGCCGCTTCAAAGTAGGCTTATCATCGTCGCCGCTGGTCGACCCGTCTTTCCCCGTATTGCTGGTAGACGAAGTCCGCCGCAAACTCGGCTTGCTGCTGTCCTTGTTATCGATCACCTTCCGCCGGTTTTCCAGCGAAGCCAACCGCGACTTCACATCGTCGAATTCCGACGTAGTCACGGTGTACTCCGCACGCGCCGGCAGGATTTTTTCAATCTCGTTCTGGGATGAAGCAATGCGATCCGGTGTCTGCGGGTGCGAAGCGAAAGTCTTCGCCAGCGTTCCCGGCTTCTTCTTTTCCATGGCCTGAAGCTTCTCGAAGAAAGCAACAAACGACTGCGGGTCATATCCCGCCTTATACATGTATTGCAATCCCAGGTAGTCCGCCTCCGCCTCAAACCCCCGCTGGAAGCTCAGAAAGGTAATCGGCAAAGCCAAACCAGCCGCCTGATAAGCCGCGTAGCCAATCCCTCCGCCCACGAAAATCAGCGGGATGGTCGCGAAGTTCGCATACTGCGCCCGAGTCATTTGCCGGGTGGCGTGCCGGGCGCAAACGTGCGCAATTTCGTGCGCCATCACCCCAGCCAGTTCAGCCTCCCCATCCGCCGCCAGAATTGTCGCCGAGTCCACATAAACGAACCCGCCCGGAAGCGACATCGCATTGACTACATCCGAATCAATGATCTTAAAAACAAAAGGAACCTGCGCATCCGAATTCCGCACCAGGTTCTGTCCCAACCGGTTCACATACTCCGTAACCACCGGATCAGAAACGAACTTAGAACTAGAATCCACCATCATCGCATATTGTTTTCCCATCTTGATGTCGCTCTCGATGGAATACCAGTTTCCGAGGCCGCGTCCGCCCATTTTGCGGTTGCCGATGGCATCGACGTCACTCTTGCCGCCGTCGTGTTTTACTTTGTCGGGGTCGGCGGGCTGGATCGGAGCGGATTGTGTGCCCTGGTTGGCGGAGTCTCCCTGCGGAGGCGCGCTTCCCGAAACGCCAGGGTCGCCGCTGGGAACTGTGCCCGGAGTTGGCTGGCCGCCGGGAACACCAGTCTGCGCGAAAATCGATGAAGTCAGAGTGCTGAAAGTGAATAACGCAGCAGTTAATAGGAAGAGCCGGAACTTCATAGCCAAACTCCGTTTTCCACCCGAGTGGGTCTTTATCGATTATACCCCTGGACACAATGCAAGTTGCGTGAAAGTCCCTAAGAAGTTCGACGCGCAATCGGCTCAGAAGGTTATCCGAGGATGAACACATTGCCCAAACCATAATCACGTTAGCCCGGACGCCTCGTCCGGGGAAGGGTCGAATCGGACATTACCCCCGGAGGCGTCCGGGACTACGTGTTACTTGCCATGGGCCATCACCACGGCGACCAGGGAATCTGCGCATCCGTAATAGAGGAACCACTGGTCGTGGAAATAAACCAATCCCTCGGCAAAAGTCGTCCCCGCGGCATACTGCCCGGTCTTCTCATACGGCATAACTGGCTTCAGCACAGGACGTTGCGACTGCTCCACCAGACGCGCCGGATCGCTCCGGTCGAAAAGCGCTTCCCCAGCCGCATAGGCATTGGGACCTAAATCGGGATCGCCATCCTTCACCGCATTCTTGCCGTTGTAAAGCACCACAATCCCTGCCGAGGTCAGAACCGGCGGCGGCCCGGTTTCTGGAAACGTACTGTCAAAATGACCGGGACGCGGGCGCAACACCTCTACAGGCGAACCCTTCGCATCTTCCACCGGACTCCAGTGGATCAGGTCGCTCGACGTGGCCAGATGGATAGCGCCTTCGCCCCAATACATCCAGTAATGTCCGTTGATTTTCGCCGCCAGCAGACGCCCATTCCTGACCTGGGTTACGATCCCCGCCGACTTGTACTTGAGTTCCGCATACTTGCCCCCAGCCGCCGTTGCAAAGGCTGGCCCACCCTTTGTCCAATGGGTCAGATCTTGCGACGTCGCAATACCGACCGAGTAGGTGTTGCGATTCCACTGCGTATAGGTGAGAACGTAGGTTCCATCTTCCGCTTCGACAATGCGCGGATCTTCAACTCCACCCGGCCACTCCCGCGACCGCTGCGCATCTTCCGCCGGATACAACACCGGATCAGCACGCCGCACGAAAGAAATACCATCCGTGCTCTCAGCCAACCCCAGCCGCGAAGTATGTCCTCCGATTTCCATAGCCCCGGAGTCATCCTCCGCGCGATAAAGCACATACACCTTGCCATCCCGCACGATCGCTGCAGGATTAAAGGTGTGCAGCACTTCCCAGTGCACCGGCTTCTTTATGATTGGATCAACGAACATGGACTCAGGCCGTGGAGCGATCACCGGATTGCCGCTGGCCGGCCGCACGAACGGACCGATCTCCCACTTCGCCACGTCTTGCGCCTGCAAGGCGGCAGCACAGAGCAGTACCGCAGCCAGCCAAAGCTTTCTTTCTACTTTCATGCGCACAGTATATTCGCAAGCCAACCGCAGCCCTTTTTCCCGATTCGGGAAAAACCTTGTCAAGCCCCCTGAGCGACCGATTTCTTCCCAACTCCCTCATTGCAAACCAAATATAAAGTTTGAAAAATGGCATATTTACCCCCTGCGATTTGATAGTCTGGATATGTAGAGAAAAAGAGGCGCAAGCATCAAGCTTGCGCCTTTTGTGTTTTGTGGCGCGGACACTCCTGTCCGCGCAATCTTCCCGGCAATCCAACTCGAATTCCAATCAAAGGGAGAACTGTGCGCGGCGCCGGCGGCTGCGCGTCACTCGTCATGAGAAAAAACCTGGGCATTTCGACGAAACCGTACCTGGTCACCCGCCAGTCCATCGGAAGGCCGAACTGGTACTCCAAACGCAAGGGTGAAATGGCGGAGCTGATTTTTGTGATCAAAGCTGCCAGCTTGGGATTTGCGGTGAGCAAACCCTATGGCGACAGCGAGGCTTACGACCTGGTGATCGAAGAGGACGGGCGCTTGCTGCGCATTCAGGTGAAATCGGCTTTCACCACGGTGCGCTGGGGATACAGCGTGGCCGTGGCTCGGAACCGCCTACGCCGCAATGCGGTTCGCTATTCGGCGAAGGAAATCGATTTCGTCGCCGCTTACATCGCTCCTCACGATGCCTGGTACATCGTGCCGGTCGGCGAAATTGTGAGTCGCGCACATATCCGGCTCTATCCCGAGGGCACGAAGAAGCGCGACGGCGGACTCTTCGAGAAGTACCGGGAAGCGTGGGACCTGCTGCGCGTGGGCGCGCAAACTCCCGCCGAGTAAAAGAAGCTCGGGGTTTTCAGAGGCGGGTTAGGCGCAAATCGGCAAAAGCTTCTTGCCAATCCTGAGCTATCCTCAACCACAAATTGTCTGAATGATGACGGAGTGTGCCAGCCTTCGCAATGGCGGATTGCCCTCCCAGGTTAGCGTCCAAAGAACGGACACGAACCTGGGACACCCGGCGCTGTGGAACTGATGGTCCGCTGGGTGCGCCTGCGATGCGCTTGTGGAGCTTCCTATCGAAACCGATATGGTTCCTCCCGTTTTGGCTACAGCGTTCTCGCCTCCCACCCTTCCGCACAGAACGCGGAAGAATGGGGCACCCCCCTTTTATATGTGATTTAGAGTTGCACTTGGAATAGGTGGGCCACCCGTCCTAATCAGCGTAAGTATTGGTTCCTACTGTGCAAGCTCAAACACAGAGCCGCAACCTCCCTGGCAACTCTGTCCCGTGCCGCCGTTCTGGGTCGTGCTGTAAAGATGACCCGCCTTATCGGGGAATAATTGAGCGGCGGGAAATTGAGCATCTGGTGGCCCTTTGAAGCTGTACAGCAGACCGAAATCCCACTTCTCTCCGTGTGTCCCAGGCACCCCCAGTCGAAACACCGTGCCGCCGAAGTACACGCCCTCTGCGTTGGTCGTTCCGAGGAGATTACCCTTTCCATCGATGATTAGGCCGCCCATCGGGGATGCTCCCCCGTCACCGCCAAGACTGAAGGCATGGATCACAGTCTCGATCCAGCTACCTCCGTTCTCACCGGGCGGAACAAGTTGGAAGACAACTCCGCCTTCCTGTTTTCCGCCCCCTATCGCCGTGCCGTACACATCACCCTTAGTTCCGAGGGTCACGCCCGCCAAGGGATGTACTCCGTCGTCAGGGCGCCCCTTGATGCGGTAGAGCACCTGCTCGCTCCACGCGCCCTCTCCGGCTGTCGATTGCAGCCTGAATACCGTGCCGCACCCAGCAAACCCAGTGAACACACAGTTTGTGGTGCTACCGCCGGAATACGTTGTTCCATACAGCGCTCCCGCCTGGTCGAAGATCAGGCCCCCGTTTGGATTCGCTCCATCCTTGCCGTTCTTGAAGCTGTACAGTACTTTCTCTTTCCACTTGCCTCCCTTGGTCTGCGGTGGACTCAGCTTGAAGATCGTCCCGCAGTGCTGATAGAAGGGTGCGTCGCAGCTTCCGTATCCCCCGCCAAACTGCGTGGCACCGTAAAGATTGCCCGATTTGTCAAAGACAAGATCGCCCCAGGGAAACTGGCCGTCCTTATTGCCTAGAAAGTTGTACAGCACTTTCTCCGTCCAAGCTCCGTTCTTCGTCTTGGGAGGCACCATCTCGTACACCACGCCACAGCCAACAGTGGAACCGAAAAGCGTGCACGGCCCGCTGCCACCGTACGCGGTTGTGCCGTACACATTCCCCGCCGCGTCCAGAATCACGCCGCCCTCGGGAATGGAGCCGTCCTGGCCTTGAAAATTGTGCAGGATGTTCTTGCTCCAGTTACTACCCTTATTCACAGGCGGAACAAGCTGGAAAACCGTCCCGCAGCTTCCGGAGGTGCAGCCCGAACCTCCGTCAGATGTCGCGCCAAACAGATTGCCTTGCTTGTCAAAGACCACTCCGCCCGCTGGTACCGCTCCGTCATTGCCACCTTGAAAGTTGTACAGCACTTTCTCTTTCCATTCCGCTACCGAGACGCCACTTGCAACCATGACAACAATCACAAGGAGTGCGAGCTTCCGGCTTGCGGAAAAAAACCAGTTCTTTGGGCTCATACTGTAGCCAACTCCGAACTTGACACTAGCGCGACCAGCGGGGAGACACAGACTTCACAGGAGCCATATCATACTTCAACAGGTTCCCCAGGTTCGCGTCCGTTTTGTGGACGGTCACCTGGGTCGAGAAACACTCGCGCGGGGCGCTTCTGTTTTTGTTTCCCGATCCGTTGCTGTGCGCGCAGGAAGCAGCAGGTCCCTCCACTCCGCTTCTCATCCCCTTCGGGTCAGGCCCGAGCACGTGCATCTGCTGGCGCTGCCCCACTCAAGCCAAAGGACGGCTTGAATGGGCCACCGGGGGATTCAAAATGATGAGGCTAAACGGATGGCTGGAGGAGGGCTGACCCAGCTTTTCACTTTCATCACACACACAAGCGGGTGCCCTGCCCTTCTCGCGTTCTTGGTGCGAGAGAGCGGGGCTTTTAGCGGCTTTTCGCGGCCGCAAGACTCGTTGACTTTGTGTTTCGGGCTGGTATGTTTGTTCGTCACAGCGGAGGTTCGAACAAGAAAGTAATCTCGTGCCATGCCTTGGGGACTCAAGAGATACCAGAAAACCGGCAACATTCATTTCATTACGTTCAGCTGTTATCACCGCGCGCCACTACTGGGAAGCGCGGAGGCGCGCGACACATTTGTTATCGCTCTGGAAAGAGTACGCCTCTGGTACGGGTTCTACCTGACTGGATTTGTCGTCATGCCTGAGCACGTGCATCTGCTACTAAGCGAACCGGAGCGAAGCAACTTGACCGTTGTGTTGCAAATGCTCAAGCAAAATGTTTCGCACAAGCTGAATGAAGACGCCATGAACCCGTTCTGGCAACCCCGGTACTATGACTTCAACGTTCATCGTGGAAAGAAACTGGTCGAAAAGTTGGATTACATGCACCGCAACCCGGTGGAACGCGGGCTGGTTACGTGTCCTGAGGATTGGACGTGGAGCAGCGCCCGGCACTATGCGACGGGAGAAGAAGGCGCGGTCGAGATTGAATCTCATTGGACAGCCTGTCGTCGTGAGGAGCTTGGAATGTATCCAGTCGTTCGCCGCCGCGATATCAGCTAAAAGCCCCGCCCTCTCGCAAAGAACGCGAGAAGGACGGGGCACCCAGCTTTTATACGTTCTTTGCCAGATTATCAACTGCGCTCAGTTGACTCCCTTTACCGCGAATGCGAGTCCGGGCGTGCTTTGAAAAGCGTTCCAACTGTGGTTATTTCCGGGGAAGGTCGCGATGGTTGCGGCATCCACCTGATTGGTGTCAATGACATTCCAGGCATCCACGGTGTCCGACTCTTTGTTGTTGGTGCTCAGAACGACCCAATACTGGGTTCCGGCGCTGACCGGGATGCCGGAGTCGTCGGACTTCACCACCAGTCCGCAGCAGGTGCCGAAGCGAGGCAGGCCCGAGGCATTCCACGTCTTTAACGCATTGCCGGGAACGCCATTGTTATCGCGGTTGAGGCTGACGACCACTCCATTCGTCTTGCCTTGCGAAAAGCCGACGGCAACCTGGATTCTGGTTACCGTGTGATTGGCGCTGGGGATGAAAGCCGCCGCCATCCATTGCTCGCCCTGAGCTGGGCCCATGACGTTATACCCGCTACAGCACCAGTACTCGCCCTTGGGATATACAGCCGCGAGATTGCTGAAGATTGTGACCAGGGCGGAATCGTTCAGGTTGGTTGTGGTGAAGGATGGAGGCGGATCGGTCACGATCGTCATTCTCGCGTGTTGGCCCCAAATGGTTGTTCCGTTGGCGCGCGGGACATTATTCTGGGCGGCTAGAATAGCCATTGCGCCGGCGAACAGTAGCGCGGTAGAAATCAGCAATTTCTTTGAGAACATTTGTCTCTCCTTGGAAGCAATGGGCTGGGTTTCCATGGGTCTGGTCGGAATTCGGATAGACCGGCGGGTGAGCCCAAGTACGGCGTTCATTCTACCCTAGAGTTCTGCAGGGTGGGTCGTCGTTAGTTTGGAGTGGATCCGGTGGTTTGCCGCCGCGATGTCAGCTAAAAGCGCCGCCCTCTCACAAAGAACGCGAGAAGGGTGGGGCACCCACATTTGTGTGTCGTGAAAATATCCGATCGGGAAGAGAAACCGCTCCCCGGTTAGAGTCCACAGAACGGACGTTCAAGCGCGCGTCTCGTGGCAGCGATGCCCGGCTTGTGGCAATGCAGTGTCTTGAACTAGATTTTCAGCTTCAGGGCGCCGCGTAAGCGCGACCCGTTGAAAGGTGGAGCCTAAGACATCAAAAAACTTGACGTATGGTGGCCCGTCCAAGAGCTTTTCCAGAAGCTTCAACACCTGCGGATAACCGCACGCGTTGTAGGCCTGCGCATTCGATTGATGATCCCAGAAGCTGATGGTTGCGACTTCCAGGCCGTCGGACGTAGCCAGCGTGATCAAATCCAGGAAACCTTCTTGCATTCGCAGCCAGGGCAGAATCTCGCATTCGATCAGATTGGTAAATTCCGTGATCGAGTTCGGTTTCAGCCGAGCCGCGACCTTGCGGGCAAACATCTTAACCTCCTCGGGGTGTCGAGCGAGTCCCAATCATGGGATGGAGCCAATTCGCCGGACACCGCTTACTTGGTAGTGTATTTCGGCATCGCAGCGTTACAGGGAAGAGATATATTCCTGCCGTAGCCGGGCTTTAATGGGGCGTTCACGAAGCTCCGGAGACTCACCGCATTGCCGGTGTCCCAGGTTCGCATTGCGCGCACGGGCGAGGACGCCCGCGCTTACGTTTGGTGTCCTGCGCTGGTCTCAACCTGTGCAGTGGTTTTCAGGAATCTTCGATGACTTTCGAGGACGATGGTGCGTGCCGCCGCTGCGTCCTGCCATCCCAGCATCTGGGTGCGTTTGCCTTCCAGGTCTTTGTAGATTCCGAAAAAATGTGAGATTTCCCGCATGACGTGAGGATAGATCTGCGTGTAGTTGTGAACTTCTTTATATCGGGGATTATGGAGCGCGACGGTCAGGATTTTTTCGTCCTTGATTCCCTGGTCGAGCATTTCCAGAACTCCGATGGGACGAACCTCCATCAAACAGCCGGGAAAACTCGGGGTCTCGACCAGTACGAGCATATCCAGCGGATCACCGTCGGCCGCGAGGGTTTGCGGGAAGAATCCATAGTCGCCGGGATAATGCACGGGGGAAAACAGGGTACGGTCTAAGCGGAAAACGTGCAGCTTTTTGTCGTACTCATATTTATTCACATCGCCGAGCGGAATCTCCACGACCGCGTTCAGCACCTCTGGCACCGAATCCCCCAGCGGCAGTTCAAGATAATTCATCCGCGATTTTCCTTTTAACTTCAGTCAAACATTATCAATATTATACGTCGGCAGGTGCTCCAGGTTCGCGTCCGTTGTGTGGACGCTGACCTGGGTTCTGGGCGGAGAGGCTAGGAGTTTCTGAAAGTGGCTTTGGGAGGCGCGCAGATCGATTCGAACCAGCGGCTGATGTAGACCTGGGCGTGGGCTTCTCCGCAGAAATGGCGGGCACTGGGGCTGTTCGCCGCAGTCAGATCCCACTTGATGACCGCGAGCTTCTGATCTCCGCACTCGATTACAAACCAACGGATCGGATTATTACTGACGATCCCGCAAATCTCGCATTGGAATTCCTTCACACTCGACATGTCCTTACTCCATGCTAGCGCTTAATCGTAATATTCGAGGCCCAGGTGGGTGATCAACTGTTCGCCGCGCAGATGCCGCAGCGTGTTCTTCAACTTCATCGACTGAATAAATAAATCGTGCTCGGGGTAAAGTCCCGGCGCCGTCATCGGAGACTTGAAATAAAAACTCAACCACTCCTGAATGCCAAGCCCCCGAAGTTCCGCGCTACGCTGCGCCAGATCCATAAATAAAACCAGATCAAGCACAATCGGCGCCGCCAAAATGGAATCCCGGCAAAGAAAATCCACCTTAATCTGCATAGGGTAACCAAGCCACCCAAAGATATCGATGTTGTCCCAGCCCTCTTTGTTGTCGCCCCTGGGCGGGTAATAGTTTATGCGGACCTTGTGAGTGAAGTTGCCGTAGAGCTCGGGGTAGAGTTCGGGTTGGAGAATGTGTTCGAGGACTGAGAGCTTGGATTCTTCCTTGGTTTTAAATGACCCGGGATCTTCGAGGACTTCGCCGTCGCGGTTGCCCAGGATGTTCGTGGAGAACCATCCGTTGAGGCCGATCATGCGGGCTTTGAAGCCGGGGGCCAAGATCGTTTTTATTAGCGTTTGTCCGGTTTTGAAATCTTTGCCGCAGATTGGGGCTTCATTTTTTCTTGAGAGCTCGTGCATTACCGGGAGGTCCACCGTCAGGTTGGGGGCGCCGTTAGCGAAGGGCACGCTCTCCATCAGTGAGGCATAGGCATAGATCATCGATGGGGCGATATTCTCGTCGTTCTGGGTCAGCGCCTTTTCGAATGCTTTCAGCGATTGATGGGCGGCGGTGGGCTCGATATAACTTTCCGTGGAACCGCACCAGATGGTGATCAGGCGCGTGGCTCCGGAGGTCTTTTTGAAATCGCGAATATCGGTACGCAACTGCTCGGCAAGATCCATTTTGTTCTTGCCCTTTTTGATGTTGGGGCCATCGATTTTCTTGACGTAGTTGTGATCGAAGACGGCTTTGCGTGGCTTGATGGAGCCCAAGAACGGTTTGACCTGCTCGAGCAGTTCGCGATCCAGCACGCCTGCCTTCTTGGCTGCGGTGTACATGTCATCTTCAAAAATATCCCAGCCGGTGAAGACCAGATCGTCGAGCCCGGCCAGGGGAACGAACTCTTTGATCTTGGGGGAGCGGGCGTCGGTGCGCTTGCCCAGGCGAATGGTTCCCATCTGGGTTAGGGAGCCGATGGGCTTGGCGATTCCCTTGCGTACGGCTTCGACGCCGGCTACGAATGTGGTCGCGACCGCGCCCATGCCGGGGATCATTACGCCGAGCTTGCCTTTGGGTGATTGGATCTGGCTGCCGTTTTGTTTTCTAGTTTCGGTTCTTGCGGACTTCTGCCGAGTCGCCATCTTGTGGGGGCTTCCTTATGGGAGCTCTTCCTTATGAGAGCTGGGAATGTAAGGCAATTGGGTATGTTCTCGTATCGAGATGGTATTTGCAACTATGTGCGGCTGAATGTGGAGGAGGATGATTTAACGGCGCGAGTCTGGCATCGGATGGCGCGAGTCCACTGAACGGTAGAGACGTAGCAAGAGAGACGTAGCAAGCTACGTCTCTACAGAGGTGGGGTTCGCTTGGCTAACGGCGATCGGCAGCCATGGCTATTTTCCCTGGACGGCGTAGCCCGGCAGTATTGCGTTGCCTGCAAACCATTTGTTGTTGTTGCTGCCACACTGGGTTGAGGTTCCGCTGCAGTAACTGGCTATCGGGTGCGACCTCATATCGGTGGTGTTGAGATCCCAGCCATCGAACACATCGCTGTTGGTGGAGTCGGTCTGGGCAACCACCCAGTACTGCTTTCCTTTGGTGAGGCTTATCCCGGCCTTGCTTTTTCCGGTGGCAAGTTGGCAGCACGTGCCAAAGTGGGTCAGATTCTTTACGTGCCAGGTATGAATGGCTTTGCCGGGCAAACCCTTGGCATCGTTGTAGAGACTCAATACAACTTCGTTTGTGCCTTCCGCCCACACGACGGAGGCATCGACCTCCATTGCCTTGACGTTATTTGAAGGGGTGAAAGGAACTGCCTGCCAGTATTCTGGAACGCCGATGGTGTTGTTCGGCCCCGTGACATAGTAGTTGTACAGAGAAAAGTACACGCCGAAGGGGAAATCGCTCAGATTGCCGGCAATGACGGTGAGCGCAGGATCATTTTTCCAGACGTTGGGTGTGACTACCTTAGACGGATGTTTGACCACTACACTTCTTCCAATAATGGTGAAATTGCTTTGATCGCTGGCCACGGCGCTCACAGCCAGAGTAAGAAGCACGATGCAAACCAGCGGGCGGGCAATTGCCTTCACTACTCTCATGATGATCTCCTTTAGGGTGGAATCCGCGCAGAACTTGCAGGGAGATGCGGGTTCGAGCGCAAGAAAAACGTGATGAATATTACATCGGTGCGGCGAGGTGTCAAGGAGAATCGGCGACTGGCAAGGGATTCGCCCCACTGGACACCTAACAAAGGATTGGAGGCGCTAAACACTGGTTGACATCGCCCGGTGCGGGAGCAGTGCGAGTTTACTTGCCTTCCAAGTCCACCGTCTTTACTGGCAAGTCCCAATGAGCCGAGAGAATTTCGAAACGCTGCTGCTCTTCGCGTTCGTAGGTTTCTTTGTCGGGGAATAATTGTTTCTTCAACGAATCCTCGTCGAATGGCTCGTTCGCGACAGTGGCGTTTTTGAAGACGATGGTCACGCGATAATCCCAGCGACCGTCTTCGGTGGTGTGGTAGCGGGGTTGGTCCATCCAGACTTTGAGCATGCGGCCCATTTCTACTTCTTTCTTTAAGAGCGGGTAGTGGTTCTTTTTGAACAGGCGGAGGAATTCGTCGGCGTGTCCCCATTTTGCTTTGTAGTAGTACTCGACGGTGAAGGGTTGGACGGTGGTGGGTGTGTTCTGGGAGAAAGTGAGGGTTGTGCTCAGGAATAATGCGACCAGGGCGATGGTCAAATGTTTCATGATAGGTCTCCGTCGTATTGAGAGCATACAGGCTTGTTGTGTAGGGGTGAAACCGTATTTCGCTCCGCTGGGGCTCGTCTGTTTTCGGCTTTCCCACGGCTTGCGCCGTGGGCTGCATTCTTGCGCCGCTATGCGGCTGACCGACAGCCGGCAGATGCCGGCGCTACGAATTTTACTCTGGGGCGGTGATTCGGTTTTGCCAGTGTGACCAGGCGAACCAGATTATTGCGGCTGCCAGGGCGACGCCGATTACTGCGTCGAACTGGTGGAAGTACTTGCCTAATCCGCGCCAGTTTTCCCCTAGCTTCATGCCTAGATAGGCCAGAACGAAGCACCACGGCCAGGATCCGAGAAAGGTGTAGAGATGGAATCGTCCACGGGGCATGCGGGCTACTCCTGCGGGCAGGGCGATGAAGGTGCGGATTACTGGCAAGAGCCTTCCTATGAAGACGGCGAGGTATCCCCAGCGGGCGAAAAAGCGGTCGGCCCAGTCGAGCTCGCGGCGGCCCATCAGGATCCAGCGACCATACTTTTCTACCAGCGGGCGGCCGCCGTAGGATCCGATCTCGTAGGCGACGAGCGATCCCAGATTGCAGCCGATGGCTCCGGCAGTGGCTACCCAGAACAACTTCATTTTGCCCTCGAAGACCAGGTATCCGGCGAAGGGCATGATTAGTTCGGACGGCAGCGGGATGCAGGCGGATTCGATCGCCATCAGGAGCGCAAGGCCTGCGTAGCCAGTTTTGTCGATTACGGAATTGATGAAGAGGAAAAGAATTGCGAGGATTTTTTCAGTCATGACAAAGGTTAATTTTATAGAACGTAGCTTAATACCTGTGTAGTTGCCGACAAACGCCAGATCCAAATTGACAGCGGCTAAAGCCGAATTGATTCAGGTGCGTTTTGCGATATGGCTAAAGCCATATCCTGATACGAACCATGGTTTGTGAAGACCTGAGACTTCCGCCTGAGACTTCTACCTGAGACATCCCGCGTCTCCGATCAGTGAGACGTTGCAAGCAACGTCTGTACAGAATCCTAGAATGATCCTTCTTGGGTGAATGTGAAACCTGGTAGAGATGCGCCCTGCGCGCCTTTGGCTACTTTCACACGTATTGTGGGAGCGTCAGGGGCGCTGACCTCGGCTGGCCGCAGGACGGCGTACTGCGAGAACACCTCGCTGTAGACCTTGGTGACCAGGTAATCCTGTCTGTCGTCGTCCTTGCGCCAGACTTGCCCGAGTTGGATGGACTTCACGGCCACAGTAGTTTTCCTGGATCACTTCCAGACTACCTAGTGGGCGGATTGTCGTCAATTAGACGGCTGGCTCCTGAGCATTACGAAAGGACGGTTTTAGAGCTGACTGCCGGACCCGTGTCTCCGTTCCGAATTTGCTTCTGCTAACATTTAGTCTTCATTCTTAGTTCGAAGGAAGAAACATGGTACGTGGCATGGTTCCTCGGCAACCTGCGAAGACGGGGCGTCACGAGGGTGCGCGGATGGCGGGCTCGCCTCAGAAGACTGGCGGGTTGCGCCCGGACCGGCCAGGACAGAGACCCGGCCCCACACAGGCTAAGAAGAAAAGACCGGCCGAGGGAGGCGGCAAGCGTTACGATCCTTTGGCGACCGAGCGGATTGCGGAGATTCTGCGGCGACTTGACTTGCTTTATGCTGACGTTACTTGCGCGCTGACTCATAAGGACGCCTGGGAGTTGTTGGTGGCGACAATTTTGTCGGCGCAGTCGACTGACGTGAATGTCAACCGGGTCACTCCGGAATTATTTCGGAAGTATCCTACCGTTGCGGACTTCGCGGCGCTTACGCCTGAGCAGTTGGAGCCGGACATCCGCTCGACCGGATTTTTCCGCAATAAATCGAAGGCGGTTGTGGGTGCGGCGAAGTTGTTGATAAGCGAGTTTGGTGGACAGGTTCCGGACGATGTGGGAAAGCTTCTTACTTTGCCGGGAGTGGCTCGGAAGACGGCGAATGTCGTGCTGGGCACGTGGTTTCGGAAGGCGGAAGGCATCGTGGTCGACACTCATGTCACCCGCATTGCGCGCAGGCTGGAGCTTACCAAGAATACGGATCCTCCGAAGATCGAACAGGATCTGATGAAAATAATTCCCCGCGAGAGGTGGATTCTGTTTGCGCATCAGCTCATCTGGCATGGACGCACGTTGTGTGTGGCGCGGCGGCCTAAATGTGTGGACTGCGCGCTGGAGAATGTCTGCCACGCCGGTGATAAGACGTGGAGCACGGTCGAGATTCATAAGAATGCGAAGTTGTAACGGCCGGGCGGTGTCAAGATCCTCAGCTTTCTCTTCCAAGACATATTCATGACAACGCTCTGCTAAACTTTTTGTTCCCCGTAGCACCGCATCTTGCCTCGGCTGTGCAGGCAGGATGCCTGCACGGCAGCCGCCGGGACGGGGGCGCTACAAAGGACTTTCATGCGCATTTTTATCTCGTTTGCTATTGTCTTCGTTATGAGTTCCTTTGCTTCCACCCAGACTTTGCCTGTGCCTCAAGCCATCACCGATCCTAAGCAGATTGCCAGCAAGCCTAATGCGCAGGTGGAACAGAATCAGCAGAGCCTGTCGGTTGAGAAGCTCTACATGACGCGACAGGTGGGGCGTTCCTCGTGGTCGCCCGACGGGAAGACGGTTGTGTTTGTCAGCAACATCAGCGGGCGGAATAATCTCTGGCTGGTGCCGGCGGAGGGTGGATGGCCGACACAGTTAACCGTTAGCGATCAGCGGCAGATGGCGCCGGCTTGGTCGCCGGACGGCAAATGGATCGCGTACATGTCTGACTACAACGGCGATGAGCAGTGGGACATCTTTATTGTTTCGCCGAAGACCGGGCAAGTGGTGAACTTGACTCACACTCGCGAGATTTCGGAAGAGCATCCGCGATGGTCGGCGGATGGGCGTTATCTGGCGTACACGGTGAAGCCGAAGACTTCATCGGTCTATGAAATCGATGTTTACGACATGCTGATGCGGGATGTGAAACACATCACCACTGGCACCGCTGCCGACAAGGTCAATCACAACGCGATCTGGTCGCACGACGGCAAGTGGATCGCGTACACGCAGGACCAGGCCAAAGGCACGGATTCGAATATTTTTCTAGCGGAGGTTGCTACCGGGCAGAGTTCTTTGCTGACTCCGCATGAAGGTGAACAGCTTTATCACGCGAGTGATTTCTCTCCGGATGGCAAGAGGATCTTAGTCACGTCCAATGCTGCGAACGGCTACGAGAATGTTGGGTTGCTGGATATTGCGACCAAGAAAATTTCGTGGCTCACCAAAGACAAGTGGGAAATCAACGCGGGCAACTTTTCGCCTGATGGCAAGCGTGTCAGCTGGACCGCGAATGTCGACGGGAATACAGACATATATTTGCATGATCTGGTTGCCGGCAAGACGGCGGCATTGCCGTTGCCTAAAGGCGTGAACGAACTTGCGGGCGAACATTCCGCTTTCAGCAAAGACGGATCAAGGTTGCTGTACAACCACAACGGGCCCACCGCCCCGGGAGATCTTTGGGTTTATCAACTGGCGACGGGGAAATCTCATCAGGTGACGCAGTCGCTGGTAGCGGGAGTGCACGCGGAGGATATGGTCGAGCCGTTTCTGGTGCACTATCGCAGTCGCGATGGCAAGTGGACCATTTCGGCGTTCGTTTATGTGCCGTTCAACATGGTGCGCAATGGGCAGAATGCGGCGATTGTTTATGTGCATGGAGGGCCGACCGCGCAATCGGTGAATTCGTTTAACCGGTTTATTCAGCACATGGTCAACCAGGGATACATGGTGATTGCGCCGAATTATCGCGGCTCAACTGGATATGGGAAGGAATTTCAGTCGGCGAATCTGTTCGACATGGGTGGCGGGGATTTGCAGGACGTGCTAGGGGCGGCGGATTTTATCAAGGAGACGGGTTTCCTCGATCCTAAGAAGATCGTGCTGATGGGCGGCAGCTACGGCGGCTATTTGACCATGATGGGGGTGACCAAAGCGCCTGAGGTTTGGGCGGCGGGGGTTCCGATTGTGCCGTTTGTTAACTGGTTTACGGAAATCGAGAATGAGGATCCGGTGTTGCAACAATCGGATATAGCGACCATGGGCGATCCGGAAAAGAACAAGGCGTTATTTCAGGATCGTTCGCCGATCTTTTTTGTGGATCAGATCAAGGCGCCATTGTTGTTGCTGGCTGGGGGGAATGATCCGCGTTGTCCCAAGGAAGAGACGCAGCAGGTGGTGGATGCGGTTAAGAAGCGCGGGGGAACGGTCGAGTACAAAGTCTATGAGAACGAGGGTCATGGTTTTGCGCGAGTAGAGAATCAGATTGAGGCTTATCAGCGGGTGTCGGGATTTTTGAAGGCGCATGTGCCGCCGGCGGACTGCAGTTGTTCGCTGACTGAGTAGGGTCGGGTCGAGACGGGTCTTGAACCCGTCTGTGCTGCGCTGTATGGCGGCCGCCCTGCGGGCGGTCACCGGTCAGACTTCCACACGAGAAGATAGGGCTTTGATCAGGCCTGGGATTGTGTATTCGGTTGCTTCGACGTCGACTGGGAGGCCTAGTTCCCGAAGCGTCGACGAGGTGACTGGGCCGATTGAAGCCATGCGTATGCCGTCGAGGCTCGGTTTCTTTCCTAGCAGTGCGACGAAGTTCCTTACAGTCGACGAACTCGTAAAGCTAATCGCGTGGGGACGACGCTTTGAGTCTTTCAGAATTGCTCGCAACCGCATGCGGGAGGATTGTGGGATTACGGTTTCATAGGCTTCCACAACATCTACCCTGGCGCCGAGGTTGCGCAATTCGCGGGGAATTACATCGCGGGCGATCCGGGCTCGAGCCAGCAATACGCGCTTCCCGGCTACTTGGTTGCGCAGACTTTCGACTACCGATTCGGCTACGTACTCTTCGGGAACGACATTCACTTTGATTCTGCGCTTCTGGATCGCCTTGCTGGTGGCGGGTCCGATGGCCGCTACTTTCAAGTGCTTCAGATTTTTGTTGGTCAGGCTTAGTTTGTTAAGTCGCTCCCAGAGCGCTTCAACTCCGTTCACGCTGGTTAGGATGAGCCAGTCGTAGTCGTCGAGATTCTTGAGGGCTGAATCTAGAGGCTGGTATGAGCGTGGCTTGCGGATTTCGATGAAGGGAATCTCGATTACGTCTGCTCCCAGTTCGCGCAGGCCCGAGGAAAGGGCGCTGGCTTGATGGCGGGCGCGACCCACCACGATACGGAGCCCGGCGAGCGGCAGCTCTTTTTTCGCGGTCATCGAGATTGGCTACCTAGTCCCTCTTGTTGCATGAGTTCCGCGACTCCTGAAATGTTCGAGTCTTTGCTTTGGTTCAGCGATTGAATGACTCGCGCTTGCTCGCGTTTGGTGCGATTTTGACTGAGCTTGAACTTTGCTTCCAGCCTTTTGACCTTTATCTCGAAACCTACAATGTGCTTCATCATTCGGCTTTGATATTCGCCGCTCAGCTCGGACCATTGGGTCATGTAGGCGGCTTCGAAGGTATCGATCATGCGGTGTAGCGTTTCTTTCAGGCCGTCCTCATCAAAGAATAAAGTAGGCTCGCCGTAAACATGAATGGCGGCGTAGTTCCAGGTGGGGACGCTTTCTCGAATCTCGTACAGGCTTGGCGAAATGTAGGCGTGAGGACCGTGAAAAATTACCAGCGATTCCTCGCCGCTCTTCATCGACTTCCAGTGCGCATTCGCCTTGGCCATGTGGCCGCGCACTACGACTTGACCTTCGGCTTCTTCTACCAGGAGCGGGAGGTGAGTGGCGAAGGGAATTCCGTCTGCATTGGATACCAGGATGGCAAATGGATTTGCCCGCATGAAGGCGAGGATTGCGGCGCGGTCTTCCTGGCGGTTAAATTCGGGTATGTACACTTTTCGGTCTCCAACGTTCGTGCGACGACGCGGCGCGTCAAAATCGCTTCATGTCCTCCTGAGCGTAGCACGTCCGGTTGCTGGGACGGACGTAGGTTGTCGTTAAGACATTTTGGGGAAAATTCCCCTGCACATTGCCGGTTGTACAGGCGCCAGCGGATCTTTCGACTCCGCTCAAGATGACAAACTTTGATTAGGTGTCAATTTCCGTTAGGGTTGTTGCGGCACCGCGATGCCCTGGCCGTAGACTGTTTCCAGGATCGCATCTCCGCCGCGCTGGAGCAAAGTGTCGCCTACGGATTCTCCGAGTTGCACAGGATCGGTGCCGTCACGGGACTCGCGCAGAACCTTGGAGCCGTCGGGGTCAGCGACGATGGCCTCAAGGTGCAATCGTCCGTTGCGAACTTCGGCGAATGCGCCAATAGGTACCTGGCAACCTCCGCCAAGTTTGTTAAGCAGGGCGCGCTCGCATGTAGTGGTGGCGCGGGCTGCGGCGTCGTCCAGGAAACTCAGGTGCTGTCGGGTGACCGCGTCGCCAGCGCGAATCTCGATTCCTAATGCGCCTTGTCCGGCTGCTGGGCACATGATCTCGGCGGAAATGACTTGTCTTACAAGCTGGGTTTTGCCCAACCGGTTCAGGCCCGCTGCCGCCAAAATGATCGCATCGTATTCGCCCGCTTCCAGCTTGCGCAGGCGGGTGTCCACGTTTCCGCGCAGCGGGTGGATGTCGAGGTCGGGACGCACCGCTTTCAATTGTGCCTGGCGGCGTAGGCTGCTGGTGCCAACTCGTGCCCCACGGGGTAAATCTTCAATGCTCTCGTATTTGAGAGAACAAAATACGTCGCGCGGATTTTCCCGCGTGGTAATCGCGGCGATCTCGAATCCCGGAGAAAGCTCGGTGGGAAGGTCTTTCAGGCTATGCACGGCAAGATCGATACTGCCCTCGGCCAAAGCTTCTTCGATTTCCTTGGTGAACATGCCCTTGGTTCCGACTTTGGCGAGGGCGACGTCGGTGATCTTGTCGCCAGTGGTTTTGATGATCTCGAGCTCGACTTCGTGACCGCGGTCGCGGAGCAGGGCGCTGATGTGATGGGCTTGCCAGAGCGCGAGTTGGGAGCCTCGGGAACCGATGCGGAGGTGAGCCATCAGGCGCGTCCTCCGGGTCCGCCGCCAGCTGCCTTTTTATCCCTTTCTTTTTCCTGAAGGTTAAACAAGCGGCGAACGATGTCGACGACCGTAGTGGCTTCGGACTCGCGGGCCGCTGTCTTTAATGTGCTGATCGGCGTGTGCATGATCTTGTTCACGATGCCGTGGGTGAGCGTGTCAATGGCAAGTTCTTGCTCGGGGGATAGCGGGCCGAGGCGTCCGCGCACTCGGTCGATTTCCGCTTGGCGGATGGTTTCCAGGTGGTCCTGCAAAGAAACGATGGTGGGCACAACGTCCAGGGTTTGCAGGCGAGCCTGAAAGCGTACGACTTCGCTTTCGATAATGTCGGCGGCGCGCTCGGCTTCCTTCTTGCGATCCGCCACGTGCGAAGAGACCGCCTGCTGCAGGTCGTCGATGTCGTAGACGAAGATTCCGTCCACCTTGTTCATCTCCGGGTCGACGTCGCGCGGCACGGCAATGTCGATGAAGAACATGGGACGATTCTTGCGGCGGCTCATGAACAGTTCGCCGTGCTCGCGGCGGAAGATGGCGTGCGGAGCTCCGGTCGAGGTAATGACGATGTCACCTTTGTCGCAGGTATCGTACAGACGACTGAACTCGATGGCTTGGCCGTCGAACTTCTGCGCCAGGCGAATAGCGCGATCATACGTGCGATTGGCGACAAAGATGGAGGCCGCACCATGCGCGAGCAGATGACGAGCTGCCAACTCGCTCATCTTCCCTGCTCCCACCAGGTACACGTGTTTGCCGTTCAGCGAGCCGAAAATTTTCTTGGCGAGTTCGACCGCAACCGAGGCTACGGAGACCGCAGATGAGCCTACAGCGGTCTCCGTGCGCACACGTTTGGCCACGGCGAAAGCCCGAGTCAACAACAAATCCAATTGCGAATGGATTGCGCCCACGGCGCGCGCGGTCGCGTAGGCTTCTTTAACCTGTCCCAGGATTTGCGCTTCGCCGACTACCATCGAGTCCAAGCTTGATGTCACCCGGAACAAATGGCGGATTGCATCTTGCTCGCGATATTCGTAGAGGTGCGGGGCAAGGTCGGAGTGCTCAATTTGGAAATAGTTGCCGAGGAATTCGCGCAGGTCAGCACTGCCGTTGTTGGTTTGGGCCAACAGTTCCACTCGATTACAGGTGCTTAGAATCAATCCTTCGTCGACGCCGGGGTGCTGCGTGAAACACTTCAGGGCATCGGGCAATCGCGACTCCGGAATCGCCAGGCGTTCCCGGACTTCGACCGGAGCGCTGTTGTGATTGACGCCAATGAGCTGGAAGTTCATGACTGTGCGAACCTGTGAATCGCGCTGAAGTAATTGGCGGCCCAGGCGATGACGGCAAAAACAAACGCTCCGGCGGCGAGATAAGCGGCGCGCCGGCCTCGCCACCCCGCGGTCCAGCGGGTGTAGAGCAGGATCAGGTAGACGACCCACATCAAAATCGAAAGCAGGATTTTAGGGTCGAGAAGATCCACGCGCCCGTAAGTTGATTGGGCTACGACCGTACCTGCTATCAGACCCAGCGTCATGAAGGGAAAACCGAGCAGCAACGATCGGAATCCAATTTCGTCGATCACTTCAAGCGCAGGCAGACGCGAGAGAAGTCCGCCCGACTTTTTCGATTTCAACGAGCGCTCCTGGATCAGATACAGAAGGCTGGCGCCAAAACTCAAAATCAGCGCGGCATATCCCGTGAAGATCAGCGCGATGTGGGCAAAGAGCCAGCCGGTCCGTAAACCTGGAGAGGTGAACAGAAATGGCTGTTGTCCGGTTGCGGCAACGAAAGTCAGCAGAAAGACAAGAGGAAAAACGACAATGCCAGGAGACGTGGTCTTATAGATCAGGTACACGAGCATGAACGCGACCATGATCAGGAAGCCCAAAACCGATTCGGCATTGTGCACGGAAGCCAGCGTGATCTGGCCGGTGAGGAGAATGGAATCAGTCAGCGAGACGAAATGGAAGACCATGCCAAGATAGGCTGCATGCAAAGCGACCTTGTTCAACAGGTCGCTGGCGCGGGTTAGGGCAACCAGCGCATACAGTAAACCCACGGCATAACAACCCAGCGCAACTCGCAGCCAAAGTACGGGCATAACTTAGTTTCAGGCCCCCACACGGCCTCGGGCATCCTCTCCCAATCCGCTGGAGTTGATTATAGTCTGCCCCGCGGATGAGGCAGCAGTCGGCAGGATCACAGGTCGTTGTGATGCGGGTCACAGCGTGGCCCGAGGTTCAACGGCAGGCCGATGTTTATTAATCGACGCCCAGGGTGCTAAGAAGTTGCTCGAGGGTTTGAGGATTGACGACTAGCTGCCGGCCGTCCGCGATCATGTTTTCGATTTCATCGAAGGCCTGGAACAGGCGCATCTTGACTGCGCCGTATTGTTCGGCTTCCGTGAGAGTACGGCTGTGGCTTGCCGCCCATTGATTGGTGGCGTCTTCGGTCAGGAAGACGCTGACGGCAAAAGTGGTTTTGCGGTCGGAAGTGACATCGAAAACGTATTCGGTCGAGGCAGCCTCCGACGGATTACTCATCGCCGTGCGCTTTCCCACGAAGTAATACTGGTAAACGTATCCCTGGCCACCGGTATAGGTTTTCATGCGGCGGATGGTCATAAGTGGTTGGTCATTGGTCGTTTGTCGCTGGTGGTTCCTCGAATCGGTTGCGAACGACCAAGGACTAACGACTACGGCTCGATCCTCGCGTCCCGCAGGCGCTTTACCGCCGTTTCAGAGGACAACGGTGAATAGTAGACCTCTTTGAAGGTATAGGACTTCGCCTTGGCGGCCAGCACTGGCATGATTTCGATGTGCCAGTGATAATCTTCGTCGATCGTCTTCCAGTAACCTAAATTTCCTGAGCGGTGCAGGCTATTGGGGGAAGTATGCAGCACCAGGTGAAAATCTTCAGTGATGCTGCGTATGCGTTGTAGCGTGCGTCGCAGCAGGGCCCCTAGATCGCGCATGGTTGCCGGACGATTCAGGCCGAAGCGTTCGAATGCAGCTTCGTGGGTGCGCGGCATAATCCAACTCTCGTAAGGCACACGCGGCGCGTAGGGACAGACAGCAATGAAATCGCCACGAAGCTCGATCACGCGCAGATCTTGCTTTATTTCCTGGGAAATAATGTCGCAGAAAACGCAACGTTCCTTGGTCTCAAAGTATTCGCGGGCGGCACGCAGTTCATACAACACGCGGCGGGGCACAAAGGTGGTAGCAGTCAACTGGGAAGCGGGATGGTCGAACTCCTGCCCAGCACTGGTTCCGTGATCCTTGTAGATGCTCACGTACTTGAAGCGTCCGTCGCGCTTGAGATCCTGAATACGCTGTGCGGCCAGCAGCAGGAATTGTTCTATCTCGGAGTCGCTTGCATTCCATAGGTGCCGGTCGTGGGCGGCGTTTTCCACCAGGACTTCGTGCGCGCCGATGGGACGCATACGATCGTAGATGCCGTCTCCGCGCCGCGTTGCCTCACCCTCAATGTGATACAAGGCGGTGGGATGCACGACTGCACGCGCGGACCACGGCGCGCCGGAAATTCCGGACATATTGACGATGAGTTGCGGCGGTTCACGGGAGTCAGGACAGAGCCGGCAAAACGATTCCGCACGCTGCGGGTTATCGGGAATATCGTCGCCGGTAATAACCCACGAGCGGGTGATCGGATCCTTGCGTAGTTCCATGCACAAGGAAACCATCTCAACGAAGTTGCGTCAACTGTCTTCTGGCGCAGCGGTGTTTTGCACCGGGCGTTGAGGGATTGCGGTTTGTTATAATCCGCGCACGAAGCCGCCGGAGATGACCGAGCCGTCCACCCCGCTGATGCGGCAGTATGCCGCCATCAAGAAGGAACATCCTAGCGCCTTACTTTTCTTTCGCCTGGGTGATTTCTACGAGCTTTTTTTCGACGATGCCGTTCTGGCATCGCGCGAACTGCAGATCACGCTGACCTCACGCAATAAGGAAAAAGGTATTGCTGTTCCCATGTGCGGAGTTCCTTATCACGCGGCGGAAAGTTACATTTCCAAGCTCATTCGCAAAGGATTCAAGGTCGCGATTTGCGAGCAGACGGAGAACGCTGGCCTTGCCAAGAAGTTGGTGCGACGCGAGGTCACGCGCGTAGTTACGCCCGGGACGGCTGCGGATTCATCGCTGGGCTCTGAGGAGAACAACTTCCTTGCGGCGGTGGCGCAGATTGGAGATCGGGCAGGTTTCGCGGCTTTGGATCTTTCCACGGGCGAGTTTCGCGCCACCGAGTTTAGCGGTGAAGACGCGGGCAAACGGATAGAGGAAGAGCTGCAGCAGTTGCGACCGAAGGAACTTTTGTACGGTTCAGCAGCTCCATTATTTGACGAGCAAGGATCGCGTGGAGACGGGCGTACCCGCTCGTCCGGCCGTCCAACGGGCAGCAGTACCGGCTTCGCTGAGACTCCGCTCGATGATTGGGTCTTCGCGCCCGACCATGCCATCCCATTGCTGGAAAATCATTTCGGGGTACTGTCCCTCGAGGGTTTTGGACTGGCAGGAAAACCGGCGGCAGCCTCGGCGGCCGGAGCCATTCTTTATTACGTTCGCTCCACGCAGCGTGGAACTTTGGACCACGTGGACCGCGTGGGATTTTATGAGCGGCAAAACTATTTGGTTCTCGACGCGGTGACAGTGCGAAATCTGGAACTGATCGAACCCCTGTTTGCGGGGACCGACGCTGGAGTGACTCTGTTCCGCTCCATCGATGCGACGGTCACGCCCATGGGCAAGCGTCTGCTGCGCTCCTGGATGCTGCGGCCGTCGATCGAACTGTCGGAAATCAATGCTCGGCTGGACGCAGTTGAGGCCCAGGTGAACGAAACCGTGGCGCGCGAGGAGTTGCGGCGAGCGTTAGACGGCATTTTGGATTTGGAGCGTCTGCTGAGCCGGGTAACTCTGGAGACGGCGAATCCGCGGGATGTGCTTGCTCTAGCAGCATCGCTGAGAAAGATTCCGGGGTTGCGAGTTGCGCTGACAAAGTTTGCGACGGAGCGACTGAAGACGCTGCACGGGTCACTTGATGAGCTTGGCGATCTGCGGGAGCGGATCGACAAAACGATTGTGCCCGAGCCACCGATTTCGCTGGTCGACGGTGGCGCAATTCAGGCCGGAGTGGATAAGGAACTCGACGAACTACGCGACCTCAGCCGCAACAGCAAGCAATTTCTCGCGCAGATTGAGCAACGCGAGCGCCAGCGCACCGGGATCAATTCGCTGAAGATTAAGTTCAATTCTATTTTCGGGTATTATCTCGAGGTTTCCAAACCTAACTTGCATCTGGTCCCCGCGGACTATGAGCGCAAGCAGACCCTGGTCAATGCAGAGCGCTTCACCACTCCTGAGCTCAAGGAGTATGAGTCGAAAATCCTCGATGCCCAGGAAAAGATCGTAGAGATCGAACGACGGCTGTTCGCCGATTTGCGGTCAGCAATTGCAGGCGAAGCGCGACGCATCCGGCAAACGGCACTGGCATTGGCCGAAGTGGATGTGGTTTCGGCGATGGCGCATGTCGCGGCGCTACGCAATTATTGCCGGCCGAAGTTTGACGACTCTGCTGATATCGAAATCGTTGGCGGAAGGCATCCGGTGATCGAGCAGCAGGAAATGTCGGGTGGCAACGAGCGCTTTGTGCCCAACGACCTTTATCTTAATTCGACTACGCACACTGTGCTGGTTCTCACGGGTCCGAACATGGGCGGCAAGTCTACCTATTTGCGCCAGGCGGCGCTGATCGTAATTCTGGCGCAGATGGGATCGTTCGTTCCGGCCGCGTCGGCGCGGCTTGGCGTGGTGGATCGAGTGTTCACCCGCATCGGAGCTAGCGACAACTTGGCGCGTGGGCGTTCAACTTTCATGGTTGAAATGACCGAGACAGCCGCGATTCTGCACACGGCAACCTCGCGTTCGCTCATCCTGCTTGACGAAGTGGGGCGTGGCACGGCCACTTATGATGGGCTGGCCATTGCCTGGGCGGCGGTCGAATACATTCATGCGCGCATGCGGGCCAAGACTCTTTTTGCTACCCATTATTTCGAGCTTACTGAACTGGCCGAGCGGCTTTCAGGAGTCAAGAATTATCACGTGTCGGTGAAAGAGACCGCCGGCGGAATTGTGTTTCTAAAAAAAGTGGAGCCCGGAGCTGCGGATCGCAGCTATGGAATCGAAGTCGCGAAACTGGCCGGGCTGCCAAATGAAGTCATTGAGCGGGCACGGGAAGTGCTGGCAGAACACGAGAGCGCGGAACAACGCGTCACGGAACAACTGGCTAGTGACGAGTTGCGTCCTCCGCCGCCGGCTCAGCTCACGATCTTCACGCCGCTGTCGCAGCCAGTCTTAGAAAAGCTGCGCGAGTTGGATTTGAATCGCTTGACGCCGCTTGAAGCCCTGAATCTGTTGGCAGAGTTGAAGAAGCAGGTGGATTGAAGAAAGTGTCATCAATTTTCGGAGAGATCGGCCAACTGCTGATCATTGGCTTCGACGGCACCGAAATGTCACCGCAGCTCCATTCCTTGCTCACAGGAGTGCAACCGGCCGGCGTGATTCTTTTCGCACGCAATATCGCTGGGGGGGGACAGACTCACCGCCTACTCAACGACTGCCGGTCATACGTCTCCACACCTTTGTTTACGTGCGTGGACATGGAAGGCGGTCGAGTCGACCGTTTTCGCAACGTGACCGGTCCCGCACCGTCTGCGGCCGATGTCTTCGCCACTGGCAACCGTAAACTCTATCGCCAGCATGGAACGATCATCGGCGAATCTTGCCGGGCACTGAGTTTCAATACGGATTTTGCGCCGGTTGTAGATTTGGCGTTTGAAGCATCGCGCGCCGTCATGAGTTCACGTTCGGTTTCGGCCAATCCCAAAGAGGCCATCTTGTTCGCCCGCGAGTTTCTCGCGGGACTTCGCTCAGCCGGAGTGCTCGGAGCGATCAAACATTTTCCCGGGCTCGGTGAAGCCAATCTTGACACTCACCATGAACTGCCGAGTGTGGAAAAATCCTGGAAGAAACTCTGGGACGCGGATATCGCTCCATATCGCGCCTTGCGGCGCGAATCACCGCTAGTTCTGGTCAGCCACGCTGCATACCCTGCGGTGACCCGCGATCGCATGCCGGCATCTTTGTCCAGGAAATGGGTTACCGATATTTTGCGCAAGAAGATCGGCTACCGCGGGCTGGTCGTATCGGACGACCTTGAGATGGGCGGAGTATTGAAGGCCGCTCCCATTGAGCAAGCGGCCGTGGAGCATATTCGAGCCGGTGGCGATCTGTGCCTGATCTGTCATATCGAGGACAATATTGTTCGTTCCTACGAGGCGCTGGTGAAAGAGGCGGAGCGTGACGCGAAATTTGCGCGGCGTGTAAAGGATTCGATTACTCGTGTGCTGGCATTCAAGAAGAAATCCAAGGAACTGAAGCGTCGGGCGCCTGCTCCAACCGCTGCAAAGCTTCAGAAACTCTCACGCCAATTGTGGGAGTTCAGCGAGCAAGTGCGACTGGCGACGATAAAGCGGCGGGATCTGGCATGATCGTTGCCGGAGTGATGAGCGGAACGTCCGGGGATGGAATTAACGTCGCGCTGGTACGGGTGACCGCTTCATCGCCTCGCCGGGCGGGGGCGCCGAGGCTCCACTTTCTTGCGCATGCTGAGTATCCTTATCCGAAAGCGGTCCGCCGCGCCGTGTTGGCGGCGATGAACTCGACTAAGGCCAGCGTGGCTGACTTGGCCAGGTTGAATTTCTTGCTTGCCGAACTTTACGCTGACGCACTCCTCGCCACTCAGCGTCGTTTTCATCTCAAAGCCGAACTTATCGGCTGTCATGGTCAGACGCTCTATCATCAGGGCGAGGCTGCTCGGTTTCTCGGACGCGCGCTTGCGGTCACATGGCAAACTGGCGAGGGCGCGGTGGTGGCTGCGCGCTTAGGCGTTCCAGTGGTCTCGGATTTTCGGCCCGCAGATATGGCCGCTGGCGGTAAGGGAGCGCCGCTGGTTCCGTTCCTCGATTTTCTTTTGTATCGCGACAGTCGTGTGGGGCGAATTGTGCAGAACATCGGAGGGATCGCAAACTTCACCGCCATCCCGGCGGGCGCGTCTTCCGATCAAGTGCTGGCTTTCGACACTGGCCCAGGCAACATGCTGATCGATGCGGTCACCGAGCGGCTGTTTCGCAAACCCTACGACCGCGACGGGAGGATCGCCGGCTCCGGCGCGGTGCTCGACCGCGTGATCAGCGATATTTTGCGTGGGCCATTCTTTCGCCGCAACCCGCCCAAGACCGCAGGGAGAGAGGAATTCGGACGCGAGTTTACCCAGGAGTTTATCCGTAGGTGCGGACGCGCGGATAAACGCGATATTGTCGCCACTGCTACAGCATTGACGGCGAACTCCATTGCAGATGCGCTTCGACGATTCGTGGTGCGACGTGCCGGCACGTATCGAGATTTCATTGTGTCCGGGGGCGGAGCAAATAATCCGACACTTATGGCGATGCTGGCAAACGAATTGAAGGTTCTTGGCCTGCAGATTCGTTCGTCTGACGAATTCGGGCTGCCCTCGGAGGCGAAAGAAGCGGCGGCCTTCGCGTTGATGGCTTTCCAGACATGGAATCGGAAGCCGTCGAACCTTCCGGCGGCAACTGGAGCGAAGAGGCCTGCGATTTTGGGAAAGATTTCGTATGCGTGAATGGAAACCCCTTCGCCGCAAAGCGGCGAATGCACAGCCGAGGGCGGCTGTGTCCACGTGGTCTCTGGTGATTCTTACAATTCTTATTCCTCTGCTGTCTTGCTCTGGTAAACCCGATCCCAACACGCTGGTGATGGTCATCGAGAACAGCCCTACGAATTTGGATCCGAGGGTTGGTTTAGATGCGCAGTCCGAGCGGATCGATGAACTGCTCTTCGATGGCTTGTGCACGCGGGATGAGCACTTAAACGTTCAGCCGGGATTAGCGGAGCGCTGGGAAATCCCGGATCCTCTCACCTATGTATTCCACTTGCACCGGGGCGTGAAGTTTTTCGATGGACGAACGCTCACCTCACGCGATGTAAAGTGGACCTTCGATTCCCTGCTGCAAGGCAAGATTCGCAGCACCAAGGCGGCCACCTATCGGCCCGTAGATCACATTGATGCGCCCGACGATTTCACAGTCGTCTTTCATCTCAAAGAGCCATTCGCGACTTTGTTGTGGAATGTTTCGGATGGCGCCATGGGAATCGTTCCCTTCGGAAGTGGTGACGAGATCAGCCGCCATCCAGTGGGTTCGGGGCCCTTCCATTTCATCAGTGCTGAACCAGACAAGGAAGTAATTATCGAACGCAACGATAGCTACTGGGGCGAGCGGGCGCGGCTGAAAAGGGTACGATTCGCGGTGATTCCCGACGCTACAACTCGCGCCCTCGAATTGCGCAAGGGCAGCGCTGACATTGCGGTCACTTCTCTAAGCGGGGACACTGTTCTCGCCCTCGAACGCGAGCCAAAGCTAGAAGTCATGCATGCTTCGGGCACGGTGCTGGCTTATCTGGCATTCAACACTCGGGATCCTGTTCTAAAAGATGTGCGCGTGCGGCAGGCTTTGGCGTATGCCATTGACCGGACGCCGATGATTCACTATCTGCTGCGCGATTTTGTGCGGCCCGCGTACAGCCTTCTCCCTCCTGAGAGTTGGGCGTACAACGGAGATGTGCCGCATTACGACTACAATCCTGATCGGGCGCGGCAATTGCTCGAGCAGGCCGGATATCCGGCGGTGAATGGCGTACGCTTTCACCTCACCATGAAAACCTCGACCGATGAAAACCCGCGGTTGATAGCTGCCGCCCTGCAGCAACAATTGCGCGATGTTGGCATCGCCCTGGACATTCGTACGTTCGAGTTCGCCACTTTCTTTTCCGACATCACTCGCGGCGCCTACCAGTTGCACTCTCTGCGTTGGGTCGGGGGAAACGAGGATCCGGACATTTTCGAGTATGTCTTTCATTCTGCCAAGTTTTCCCCGCACGGGGCCAATCGCACCTATTACGCCAATCCTCGCGTCGATGCGCTGATCGACCAGGCACGCGGCGAGCTCGACCAAAATGTCCGTAAGCAGATCTACGCGGAGATTCAGCGAATCCTCGCGGATGACTTGCCGTACATTAATTTGTGGTATTTCGAGAACGTGATGGTGCATACCAAACGAGTTCAGAACCTGACTCTGAATCCCCCGGGGAACTACGACTTTCTGAAAACAGCAGAACTGCTTCCATAACCGCGTGGATCTGTGATTGCGTGGCACCGGGTCTTCGACCCCGTTCAGCGTCGAACTGGACGCGGGAGTCGCCAGTGCAAAAGCCTTCGAGCTGCGCTCGACTGGACGGGTCGAAGACCCGTCCCCACACGCGCCTTCGCACACGAGCGCAAGTGGGCAGCCATAGACCACGTGTTACCATCAAACTCTCGGTAAAACTCACTTGCGCATTCTCTTTATTGGTGACATTTTCGGCAGGCCTGGGCGGATCATCGTCAAAGATCGGCTTCCCTCTCTGGTAAAAGAACATTCCATCGACCTCGTGCTCGCGAACGGAGAAAATTCTGCCGCCGGTTTCGGTATCACGCCGCCGCTGGCCGAAGACCTCTTCGAGATGGGCATTGACGTTCTCACCACCGGCAACCATGTCTGGGATAAGCGCGAGATCATCGATTTCTTCGAGGCTGCCAACGGGAACCCGCATAGCCCAGCGCGCCGCCTGTTGCGTCCCGCCAACTACTCGCCTGGAATGCCGGGATGGGGCTTCTACGAGGGTCACAAGGGCGATGTTCCCTACGCCGTCATTAATTTGCAGGGTCGCGTTTTTATGGCTTCGAACGACGACCCTTTCCGTGTCGCCGACAAAGTGCTAAAGGAAATCCAGGCCAAAGTTATCTTTGTGGATTTTCATGCGGAAGCCACGTCAGAAAAAATTTCATTGGGCTGGTACCTCGACGGACGAGCCACGGTCGTAGTCGGCACCCACACCCATATTCCTACAGCGGATGAGCGCGTGCTCCCGGGCGGAACCGCGTACATCACCGACGTCGGGATGACAGGACCATACGACAGCGTGATTGGAGTGAAGAAGGAATTGGTCGTGGGAAAGTTTCTCAGCAACATGCCGACGCGATTCGAGGCGGCGACCGGGGACGTCAGGCTATGCGCGGTCGTGGTGGACTGCGATGAGCGAACCGGCCGGGCGCGAGAGATCAAGCGCTTGATGGTGACCTAGAGCAACGGGCTTCAGGCTTTCGGCTTCAGGAACTGCAAGGCAATTCATGAACGAATTTCAACTTCAGACACGAGCAGTAAAAGTGAACGGCTTTCGCTGGATGGACGCGGACGCCTATCTTTTCGACATCGATGGCACACTGCTGGTCTCCCGCGACCGAGTCCATCGCAACGCCTTGCATCAGGCGATGCGCGAGGTTTACGGCGTCGATACCACCATCGACGGAATTGCCTATCACGGCAAGACTGACCTCGGAATCTTGCGGGCCGCCCTGGAGCGCGTTGGAATTTCAGGCGATGAATTCCAAGTCAACCTCCCGGCCGCGCTGGAAGTTGTCTGCCGCGAGGTATCCGCCAACGCCGACCTCGTCTCACCAACGGTCTGCTCCGCGATTCCCGAGGTGCTCGGTGAATTGCAGGCTGCCGGCAAGTTACTGGGGCTGGCATCAGGAAACCTTGAATCCGTCGGCTGGCTCAAGGTTGAAGCTGCCGGTCTGCGTGAAGTTTTTAGCTTTGGCTGCTTCAGCGACCGCCACGAAAGTCGGTCGGAGATTTTCAGCCAAGGCGTGACCGAGGTGCAACGTAGGCTGGGAGAATCGGCGCGAGTTTATTTCATCGGCGACACTCCCGAAGATATCAAGGCGGCTCGTTTCGCCAATTCCAAGATCGTCGCGGTATGCACCGGGATTTTTGGGGCCGATGAACTGACTTGCCTTGAACCCGATGTCTGCGTGGCTTCATGCGCGGAGCTGTTGAACAAAATGCCGCGAGAGTGAGCTTAGAGTTCGAGAGCTTTTTTCAATTTCGCGCGATTCCGCACCGGCAAATATTGAATCGCCGCCCGGCCCAATGCCAGATACACATCGAGTCCTGCTGGAATGGTTTTCAGAACCTTCAGATGCTTGCGTAAGATCTCCGCATCGCCGCGCACGATCGGCCCGCTGAAGGCACCCGCTGGACCAAGGGTTTCGTAGTTTGCAATGGTCTGCCTAATTATGGGCATCATCTTTTTGCGGGCTTCGACCGCGGAAAACCCTGCCTTCCGCGCCAACTGTTCGCCGGTCACTACCGTCGCCACCAGCAATGGTGAAGTGAATGCTCCCCATGCGTGGTAAGCGGCTTTGTGCTGCTTGCGAATGGGAAAGGCTTCCCCGCGCAAATCCCGCACAATGCGACGCGCTGCGGCGACCGCTGGCGCATCACCTTCCACCGCGAACGGCACTCCCTTGAGCGATGGAACTGATTCACTCACGAACGTCATCAAGGGATGAACCGAAGCCACAGCCGCTCCTCTCTCGCGAATCGGATTCAGTTCGTCGCTGAGCAACGCGCCGCTCGAGTGGAAGGCGATTTTCTTCTTCCAGTCAGCGACCGCAGCAAGCTGCTGTGAGGCCGCAGCTATTTCGCGATCAGGCACGCAGAACCAGACGACGTCGGCATCGAGTTGCGCGTTGTCGCGAGTAGAGGCCCGCGCTTTGACTTTCCGAGCTAACTCCGGGGCTTTTCGTTTTGATGGGGCACTCCTGCGGGAAACGATTTCGGAGATCGTGTATCCCGCTCGCTTCAGCTCTAATGTTAGTGCTCTGCCCAATCTTCCCGGGCCGACAATCGCAATTCTTGGCTTCGCCGCCATCGCGGGCAGCATATCAGGGCAGATCCTTCACCACAAAATCTCGGCCCATCCTCAGCCCAATGCGCCGCTTGTCGCTTATATTGTTTGATATGCCAAAATCAGCGCATCCCAAAACTAAAGCTCGCGTTCTTTCTTCCGTCGAGGCCTATCGTGGCCCCGCCTTTTGGGTCACCACGGACCAGGTTCTCGAGCCCACCGGCGTGCGGGGACGCCGCGACATCGTGCGCCACACCGGCTCAGTCGTGATTCTGGCAGTGGATGAAAGCCAATCCGAGCCCCGCATTCTGCTCGTCCGGCAATACCGTCATGCCGCTCAGCAGTATCTCTGGGAGCTGTGCGCGGGCCGAATTGATAAAGGCGAAAATGAGTTGCCCGCCGCCAAACGCGAACTGCTCGAAGAAACCGGCTTTACCGCTTCCCGCTGGAAGCGGATCTTGAACTTTTATGCGACCCCCGGCTTCGTTGCCGAAACCATGTCACTCTACCTCGCTCGGGGCTTGCGTCCCGGAACCGCGCAGCCGGAGGAGGATGAAGTCATCGAAATCAAATTCTTCCCTTTGAGCACCGCCGTCCGCATGGTAATGTCCGGACGAATTCACGATGGCAAGACCATTTCTGGCGTGCTCTGGCTCAGTCAGAAACTTTGCGGCCAGAACCGGCTAAAATAGTATTTTTTCTCACTCTCTTCCCTTGACAGCGTTTCCCCTGTAGCCGGAAAATGACAGAAAATCGGAGGCATGGATGCGAAGTTCCATGTCCCAGGGGGCGTAAGTGGAACGCTTGAAAGGTACGGTTAAGTGGTTCAACAATGCCAAAGGCTACGGTTTTATTGGTCGTGAAGACGGAGCCGATGTATTTGTGCATTACAGCGCAATTACGTCCGAAGGTTACAAGAGCCTGCAGGAGGGCGATCAGGTTGAGTTTGAAATAACTCAAGGACCTAAGGGTCCACAAGCTGCGAATGTTACAAAGCCTTCATAAGGCAAGACCTCAAATTGCGGCACCCATTAGATATTCCGCGCGGAGGTCAAGCTCCGCTCGTCAGATTCTATTTCCAGGTCATCGTCGCCTCTGCCTCGTCTCAGTACTCCCTGAGAGGCTCCCATCTTTCTCCGAGAAGCATTCCCAAGTAATTTGACGCGCCTTACCTTTGGGTGTATCTGTAGTGGCGCGCCACATGTCCCGACAAATCCTTTTGCTGCTGACCGTCTTCGCTGCCTTGGTAGCCGCGGCACGCGACAAGACGGAGAATTGGCTGGAGGTTCGCAGCCAGCACTTCATCGTGTTTACTGACTCCAACGAAAAGCAGGCCAGACGCATCACCGACCAATTCGAGCGAATGCGGTTAGTGTTTCACGTTGCCTTTCCGAAAGCGCGGGTGGATCCTGGGACCCCGATCGTAGTTTTAGCTGTCAAAGACAAAAAGGACTTCCAGGCACTTGAGCCCGAAGCCTACTTGGCGAAAGGACAGTTGGAACTTGCTGGGATTTTCCTGCGGGCGCCGGATAAGAATTATGTTCTATTACGGCTCGATGCCCAGGGCGAGCATCCCTACGCCACGGTTTATCACGAATATACGCATCTGCTGTCGAGCCGGGCGGAGGAATGGTTGCCACTCTGGCTCAATGAAGGCTTGGCCGAGTTTTACCAAAACACGGAAATAAGCGATAAGGAAGTACTGGTGGGAGAGCCCAGCCCGGGAAATATCCTTCTTCTGCGCCAAGAGCGCCTTCTTCCGCTTACGACTCTCTTCACCGTTGACCGCAACTCGCCGTACTACCACGAAGAGAACAAGGGCTCCATCTTTTATGCCGAGTCCTGGGCTCTCACTCATTATCTCCGGATAAGGGACGCCAAGGACAATACGCACCGCTTGACCGATTATGCGGAACTGGTTAGCCAGAACGTGGACCCCGTTACCGCGGGCACGCGTGCATTCGGCGACCTGAGGCAATTGCAGATAACGCTCGACAAGTACGTATCGCAGGGCATCTTTTATCAGTTCAAGGCGGCGATGTCCACGGAAGTGGACGACACAACTTTCAAGGTTCAAGCTATCAGCCTGACCCAGGCAGACGCGGTGCGCGCAGACTTTCTGGCCTATAACCAACGCGTAAAGGATGCTCGTACTTTGCTTGAGCGCGTGCTCCACGACGACCCGGCCAATGTCTCCGCGCATGAAACCATGGGATATCTCGAGTTCCGCCAAGGCAACCCTGGTGAAGCCCGCAAATGGTACGAGCAGGCGGTGAAGCTTGATTCGCAAAGTTTTCTAGCCAATTATTATTTTGCGGTCTTTACGATGAACAGCGGACAGCTCAATTCCGAAAACAAGTCGCAAGTCGAAAAAAGCCTGCGAGCTGCCATTCGGCTCAACCCTTCTTTTGCTCCTGCCTACGATGAGTTAGCGGTATTTTTCGGAACCCAGCGCCAGAATCTTGAGGAAGCTCACATGTTGGGGATCAATGCGGTGCAGTTGGATCCCGGCAATCTGCGTTATCGGCTGAACACAGCTAGCGTCCTGCTCGAAATGGAGCGGGGAAAGGATGCCATCACGGTTCTGCAAAAGGCAGCGAGCTTGGCCAAAACTCCTGAGGATATCAGTTCGGTTCAGAATCTGCTGGAATCAGCTGAGCAGTACCAGGTGGCAAGCGAAGCGGAGCAAGAACGTAAAGCCGCGCAGGCGATGCAATCCACCGTTCCCCAGGAGCAATCTCCCACTCAGCCGACGGTTGCGAATCCCAAACCACTGGGCTCAGATCCGCAGTTGCTTCGTCCTGCCAAGGAAGAGGCCCACGGTCCACGGCGCGGTGTGAAGGGCACCATTAAGAGTGTGCAGTGTTCTCAGCCGGCAATCATGGAACTGAAGGTCGAAGGCGACGGGAAAAGCCTCTCCCTGCACAGCAACAATTACTTCAAAATTCAGTTCACCGCTGTCAACTTCACACCAGCCGGCGAACTTCATCCCTGCACTGACTTGGAAGGGATGAAAGCGCATGTAGAATTTTTCGAAGCCTTGGGAAGGTCCGCTGAAGGTCAGATTTTTTCTATCGAATTGAGTAAGTAACAAGCGGTTTTTTTCTCAATTCCAAAGTGCGTGAGGGATTCAGTTTTCCCGCGGGAGCGCAAGCAAAACCCGGATTCCTCGTCGCTTCGCTTTTCGGAATGAGAGTGCCTTGTTAGGTTTCAGGACGCTTTGCCAAACACCAGCGCCTGCCGCATACCCCCAAAATGAATTTCAAGCAGAGTTCGCGATCCGTCTATGTTTCTTCTGTAGACATACGCATCGTTCGGGAACTTAACGTTGCGCTTCTCCCATCTTCCACCGGCGGTCGCAACCACGCTATTGTTGCGCATAAACTTCACATTCGCATCGCCGATGTAGGATTCCCAACTGATGGTGTAATCCCCCTCCGGCGTGCGCGCACCGTTCAAAGTCAGCGAAGAAAGGATTGTAAAATTTCGGGAACCTTTTTCGAAAGGTCGCGGTTTGAAACCGTTCGACACCAGATTCTCGTGGGTCAATTTGGCTTGCTCTTCATCGGGATACGGACCCACAAGAACGTGGAAAGAGTTCGTCCAAAGACGCCCTTTCGCTACCGCAGTTGCGGGAAAACCCAGTTGCGCCAGTTTGTCGGTTTGGTCATGAGCCTGAAATAGATCCTTGAACTTGCCAACTTCGAAGTAAAGTTGCCTGGTCGTATCAGAATTCCCTGCTCCGGAGCCTTCGGTGTGAATCCCGGGCTGGTTGGCGGGTTCGACCCTCGCAGCCACAGCGGGTTTAACCGAAAGGTTGGGACCGCTTGTTGCGGCAGTCATTGGCTGCGGAGTTGGCGCCGCGATCGGCAAAGGTAACGTCGGCGCTGGCGAAATCGCCGTCAACGCAGCGGCCTTCGGACTCGTAGGGACATGGCTTGCCCTATCTCCAGCGGTGGTGCCAACAATGGCTGACGTGGCGATTGGCGCCGCAGGCTCAACCTTCGCCGGCGAAGATTTAGCTGCATCCGCTAACGGCTGTGGCGCAAGTTTCTCAGGCTGGAGCAGAACCTTCTCGGGCTTCTCAACCGGACGCGGCGCGGGCTGCGGCGATACTATCGCCGCAACTGCGGACACCGGCCGCGTCGTCGCCGCCGTCATCCGAGGCGCAGGTGAGACCGCTGGAGGCGCCGGTGACACAGCTTGTGCCGCGGGCAAGACCGGCGTCGTCGCTGCCGACACCGTGAGAGTCTGCGCCTGGGGCTTTGCCGCGAATCGTTCTCCCATCCGGATAAGCGATTCCCCAAACTCACGCCGATAGTTATTAAATGCGAACACCGCCACCACAACGGCCGAAACCATAAGCCCAGTGGCCAAACCGCGAGAGAACCCACTCACCGGCGCGGTCACTTTCAAATCGGGCGAAACCATCGCAAACCCCGCTGCGCCAACCCTTGCGTCAGCCGGGCGGCCAGGAAGAGTGGGAACTGACCCCAGTTGCTGGACCGTTACTGCCTCCACCTGGGGAGTAGGAAGCAGGATTTTAGGGCGGCCCATCCAATCGTGGATTTTCTTCCGAGCTTCCTCGGGCAGGCTAGTGAATCGTAAGCCTCCATTTTGCTTCTCATCCGTCCACGCCAGCGTGCCGTCGGCTTCAATTCTCTGGTTCTGGTGCGTGAACCAGAAGCGGATCGTCCCGTTCCGCTGAACCGCGTCAAGGGAGTGAAAGCACAGTCCTCCCTCTGAAACATTCAATACGATGCCGCCATTATTCGGCTCGATATTGATATAGGCATGCCTCGCTATCGTCGTCCGTGGGGTTTGGCGGCGTTCCGGGCCAGTCATTGGCAGCACCAGTAATTAGATAGAATTTTGGAGGTTCGTTACACGCAGCAATCGAGTCCGTTCAATAAACGCCGAACTGACCTGCAGCAGGTGACCGCACGCCGGAATGTGTATTTTTGACTTTCCGACAGAGCGGTAATATACACCGGAGCGCGTCTCCACACAATAACTTTTGCACTCGTTTCGGTGCATGGCCAATCCCGACAGGTACTCAACTCTCACCAGAAGGTTGTAATCTTAATATTCCACATGGATAACAAAGCCATCGCTGGCATTCTCTACGAAACCGCCGACCTGCTCGAAATCGATGGCCAGGATTCCTTCCGCATCCGCTCCTATCGCAACGCCGCCGAGGCTATCGAAGCCTTCCCGCAGCAGATCGCAGACCTGATCGACGAGCCCAAGAAGGTTCTCGCCATTCCCGGCATCGGCAAGGGGATGCTGCTGAACCTGCAAGAAATGTTCAAAGAAGGGCGGCTCTCCCTGCATGCCGAGATGCTGAAGAAGTATCACCCCTCGATGCTCAACCTGCTCAAGATTCAGGGCCTGGGGCCGAAGACCATCGCGCTGATCTGGAGCGCCTATCAAGTCTGCGACCCGGAGGGCGTAGAGAAATTGGCCCAGGAAGGAAAGATTCGCATTCTCCCCCGCATGGGAGAAAAACACGAACAGAAGCTGCTCAAAGCAATCCAGGACTACCGCCGGATCGGCGGACGTTTCCTCCTCGACACCGCCGAAGCGCAAGCCACAAAAATTAGCGAGCACCTGCAAGCGTATCCCGGCATCGACAAAGTCACTCCTGCGGGATCCTTACGCCGCGGCCGCGAAACCGTAGGCGATCTCGACATCCTGGTAACTGGAAAGGTTTGTTGTGATGATGCCGAACGGCAAAGTCTGATCGACCACATCATCAAGCTACCCGGCTTGATGGAAATAATTGCTCGTGGTGAAAACAAAGTAAGCTTTCGCATGCGCGGCGGAATGCAGGTGGATGTCCGACTTCTCTCGCCAGATTCTTTCGGCGCCGCCATGCAGTACTTCACCGGCAGCAAGGCCCACAACGTAGCCCTGCGCCAGCGCGCGTTAAAGATGGGATATACCTTGAGCGAATACAGCTTAGCGACCTTGGAAGAGGAAAAAGCTGTCGCCGGAAAAAGCGAGGAAGAGATTTATGCCAAGCTGAAGCTGGAATACATTCCGCCAGAGCTGCGCGAGAACCTCGGCGAAATTGACGCCGCTGAAAAACACACCCTGCCTGCGCTCATCTCGCAAGCCGACCTGCAAGGCGATGTCCATATGCACACTGTCGAAACCGACGGCCGCAACACCATCGAAGAAATGGCCGAGGCCGCCCGCGCTCACGGCTACAAATATATGGCCATCACCGACCACTCCAAGAATCTGGCCTTCGCCAACGGCCTTGATGACAAGCGCGCCGTCGAGCACATCCAACGCATCCGCGCCGCCAATGAAAAACTTGAAGGCATCCGCATCTTCGCCGGAATCGAAGTCGACATCCTCGCCGATGGCACCCTCGATCTATCCGATTCCGTGCTCGAACAAATGGATCTAGTCATCGCTAGCGTCCACTCCCACTTCAATCAAAGCCCCCAAGAGATGACCGATCGCCTGCTTAAAGCGGTCGTAAACCCCAACACCTCCTTCCTCGGACATCCGACTGGACGTATGTTGCTCCGTCGCGACGCTTACCAATTCGACATCGACGCCGTCCTAAAAGCCGCCGCCCAACGAAAAGTTGCCATGGAACTAAACGCATACCCCGACCGTCTCGACCTGTGCGACCGACATCTTCGCCTGGCCAAACAATACGGCGTCAAGATCGTAATCAACACCGACTCCCATCACACCTCGCACCTCGATAAAATTCGCTACGGCATCCTGCAAGCCCGCCGCGCGTGGCTAACCAAAGAAGATGTGCTCAATACCCTCCCAGCCCAAGAATTCAGCAAAGCCATGAAGCACATGTAGGCGCGGGCGTCCCCGCCCGTGCAGCACTGCAACCAAAAGAAATCCTTTGTGTAACTTCTTGTCCTTTGTGGTTCTAGCATTTGTACTGATCAACCAGGAGGACGCGAGAGGCACCGGCAAATTGTTACAGCAAGGTTAAAAACCGCCTTGACACGGCGGTACATCACAGACGAAACCACTCTCGGCCAATTACAATTGCCGAGCAGTTGAAGCTTACATACGCCAATGGCGAAGAGAATTTCCCTACCCGATCCAAGAGTCACCCCGGCCAGGAACGCCAGGAAGAAACCTGATGACCGCCGTAACGGTGGTGATCGCGTCGCCAGAAGGCAAGTAGCCATCGCCGAGCCAGCCGCGCACCTCGACGATCCCAAGCTCTTCGTGAATCGTGAGCTCAGCCTTCTCGAGTTTCAGAAGAGGGTATTAGAAGAAGCGCAGGACGAAACTGTCCCACTGATGGAACGAGTCAAGTTCTTGTCCATCGTCGGCTCCAATCTGGACGAGTTCTTCATGGTGCGAGTCGCAGGGCTCAAAAGACAAGCCGAAGGAGGCGTTTTCGAGTGTGGTCCAGATAGTATGACGCCTTCCGCACAACTCACCGCCATACGTTCGCGCGTAACGAATCTGTTTGAAGAAGCACACGAGTGTTGGCAGCGGCAAATTCTGCCAGCCCTCGCCAAAGCTGGCATCGAGGTCGCTGATTATTCCCAGTTGAGCAGCAGGCAGCGATCGGCGTTGAACAAATATTTCCGCCAAACGCTTTTCCCGACATTGACTCCGTTGGCCTTCGATCCCGGCCGGCCGTTCCCTCACATCTCGAATCTGAGCCTGAATTTGGCAGTGCTGATCCGCGATAAAGAAGGCGTGGAACATTTTGCCCGGGTCAAGATCCCCAATTCGATTCCTCAACTGGTTGCAGTGGACCTTCCACGGGAAAAGGGCTTGGACCGCGAGCGCCCCGTCCGACAATGTTTTGTCTGGCTGGACCAGTTGATCGTGGCCAACTTGGGGATGCTGTTCCCAGGTATGAAGGTGCTGGAAGCCCATCCCTTTCATGTGACCAGGGATGCCGACGCTGCCATCCAGGAATTAGAGGCAGCCGACTTATTGGAATCGGTCGAAGAAGGCGTCTGGCAACGCCGTTTTGCTGATGTCATTCGTTTGGAAGTCAATCAAGCCATGCCCCCGTCGGTCCTTGAAATATTAATCGAGAATCTCGAAGTCAACCGCGACGACGTCTATCAGCTGACCGGACCGTTGGCTCTCGTCCGGCTGAAATACCTGCTGCCGGTGGATCGTCTCGAGCTCAAGGATCCGCCCTTTGTGCCCGCAACTCCCGCTGCGCTGCAACCGGAAGACGACCGGAAGGATATTTTCACCGCCATTCGCAGGCAGGATATTCTGCTCCACCATCCTTTCGATTCCTTTCAATCGGTCCTGTCTTTCTTGCAGCAAGCCGCGCGGGACCCCGCGGTGCTGGCAATCAAGATCACCCTTTATCGCGTGGGCCGGAACTCCCCGGTAGTCGAGGCTTTGCTCGAAGCGATTGAAAACGACAAGCAAGTGGCCGTCCTGTTGGAACTGAAAGCGCGCTTCGATGAAGAAAGCAACATTGAGTGGGCCAGAGCGCTGGAACGCGAAGGTGTGCATGTGGTTTACGGATTGCAAGGACTGAAGGTTCACTGTAAAACCGCGTTGGTCGTTCGACAGGAAGGAAACGTGATCCGCCGGTATGTACATCTCTCCACCGGCAACTACAACACGATTACCTCGCAGCTCTATACCGATTTCGGAATGTTCACCTGTAACGAAGAGATAGGCGCGGACTGCACCGACCTGTTTAACTATCTGACTGGTTACTCGGCCAAGGCCGAATATCGAAAACTGCTGGTTGCGCCCATTGGCTTGAGAGAACAGGTGGAGCGGCTGATCCAGCGCGAGATCGAGCATCAGCGCCAAGGCGAGCGTGGACACCTGATTTTCAAGATGAACGCATTGGTCGACAAGCGAGCCATCCGGTTGTTGTACGAAGCATCGCAGGCTGGCGTACAGGTGGACCTCTTGGTCCGCGGGATATGCTGCCTGCGTCCGGGCATCAAGGGCATAAGCGAAAACATCAAGGTGATCAGCATTGTGGGACGTTTCCTGGAGCATAGTCGAATCTACTATTTCAGGAACGCAGGCCAGGAAGAGGTTTACCTCGGGAGCGCCGACCTTATGCCGCGGAACTTGAACCGGAGAGTCGAGGTAGTGTTCCCCGTAGGTGATCCCAAATTGATTTGCCAACTCCGCGACGAAGTTCTCGCCACCTACTTAGCTGACGAAGTAAAGGCACGCCACATGCAACCGAACGGAACTTACTCGCGAAGCTCGAATCGTACGACCCAGGATTCGGTAAATAGCCAGCAATGGTTCATCGACCGCGCAGTGAAGCATTCGTCGCGGGCTCAAGCGCCTCCCTTAGAGGAAGCATCCCGGAGAATGTAGCAACCCGGCCATGAGAGGTTTAGAATCAATCCGCAGCTTCCTGACTATTTCTGGAATTAAATAACAAAATGCCTGACAACATTCCACCTCCGGCTCCTGCCCAACCCGGCACCCCATTTCAGATCGGCGAGGAATTCGGCACCGCAAAAAAAAATCTGCCTCCGGTGAGGATTGTGCTCATTGGAGTGGCCGTGATCGCACTTGTTGCACTCATCGCTAGCCTGGTACAACGGCCCCATTCAGCAACCACCGGAGCGATCGACGATCTGGTCTCAGTAGAAATTCCCGACCAGAACTCAATCATGGTCGCCATCAACGTTTCGTTCCAGAACAATGGCGTCAAGCCGTACTGGATTCACACCATCAAGGCCGACCTCGATACCACCAGCGGTAGCTTTACCGACGACGCCGCGTCCCCAGCCGATTTTGACCGTTACTTCCAAGCGTTTCCCACCCTTAAGCAGCACGCGCTCGCTCCTCTGGAACGCGAGGCCAAAATCAATCCCGGCGGCCGAACCTCGGGCACAATCATCGTTGCCTTTCCAGTAACGCCCGACGCATTCACCAACCGCAAATCGCTGAAGGTCACAATCCAACCCTACGACCAACCAGCACCCCTGGTTCTGACCAAGTAGAGACGTAGCTCCGTCTTCGCATGCCGGCGATCCCGTGATTTCGTATCAGGATATGGCTTCAGCCATATCGCAAGCGTCCCCCAATTGATTACGGCTTCAGCCGCTGCCTCCCAATCAGATGTGTGGAAATAAGCAGGCTTCACTGATGCTTCTGCAGAATTTTCCGCCGCTGCGCGAGATGGTTGTTGGCATTGGGGTTGATGTCGTCGTACTTCAAACAACTGATCGAGCCATCCACCTCCAGCACGGCTAGCGCAACGTCGTGACAGGTGGCGATTCCATGCTCACGCAGTGCGCGCTGCAATTCGTCCATGCTGACGTGTTCTTTTGCCATGTGCGATTCGATGACCGTGCCATCGTGCACCAGCAAGCTGGGCTGGCCCTGAACAAACTTTCGGAAGCGGCGGTTGCCGCCGGAAACCTCGGCAACAAAATAGTTCAATATCAGCAGCGTAGCCGCCGCCACCACGCCTCCCAAGAGCGATGTGTCCGGCCCAGTCATGGCATTCTGCACCGCGTTGCTGAGCAGCAGTAGGAGGGTTAGGTCGAAGGGCGTCATCTGTCCCACTTCTCGCTTGCCGCTGAGGCGCACGCCGGCCAGGACGACGCAGTAGATCACCGCCGTGCGCAGAAAAATTTCGAGCAGTGCGTGGGCCGTGGGAACCATCACGGAGCTATTGGCCCGTCGTCACCGGTACGGGCGCGTTCTTAGGCGTGCTCAAGTATCCCGCCGCTTGCTTCTTATCCACCGTCCAGATCACCATTTCATACAGCATGTGATCGCGTCCGGAGTAGAACTGGATGGGCTCGCTGACGTTGCGGTCTTTCTTTTCGATGGTTCTGTCGTCAGCGGTCACGTTCACTGTGAACTTGCCTCTTTTGGGATCGGTCTTCTTCAACTGCAGGCTGACTGTCGAAACCGGCTGCGGCTTGGCGCCCTTGACGAGGGTGAACTCGTAATAGTTGCGATCGCCTTTGTGCTTGAGAACCTCGAGGTCGCTGCGAGTGTTAGCGATCAAGCCGCTTTGCACTCCCAAGTCGCCGACTGCGCTCTGCAGTTTGGCTTCCGCGGCTGCGAGTTCGGCCTTGGTGGCGGCAACGTCGGTTTTGACTCCGCCCACGTCGGTTTTAACGTTGGCGAATTCGCCGCTCACCTGGCTCATCTGCTGCTTCTGTTCTTCGGCGAGACGTTGTTGTGACGCGCGCTGCGCCGCTTGCTCGCGCTGCAGCTCGCCGGAACGCGAAGCGAGTTCCTTCTTCGTCATGCCCAGTTGCTTGGCCAGGGTTTCGGAGTCGGCTTCGGCAGACTGCATGCGTTTGCTCAGCTCGGCGATTTGCGCGTTGCTGGCGTTTTGGCTCTTGCCCAGCTGGTCGATACGCTCGCGCAGGTTGAACAGAAAGTAAAGCGAGCCCGCGACGTAGAGCACGGCAAGTAACACCAGTACCCACTTTACAGCGTTTCCCCCGGAGCCGGGATGGACCTCGGCTAGGTATTCGCCTTCGTCGGCCATAACTTTTCTCCAGTAGTTGTGAATGGTAGTTGCTTCTATTGTTGTGCAGGGCGGCGATAGTGTCAATTGGCTCGGCAAGGTGGGAAAAGTGAACAGCAAAATCGAGTCAGGCGGCACCGCAGGTCAATCACGGCGGAGGTGCTTACCCTGGTGGCCCTACAATGCAGTCACCGCAGAGCAATGCGACTCTATGTCGCGCTGGCACTCAGTTCCAGGGCGCACTGGTTACCCCGACGGATCTCTGGCAAACGCGCTGGTTGCGCACCTGCCGGTAAGTGGCTGGGTTCTGTCTTCTGAAGATAAGTGAATTTAGGTCATCGCAATGCCAAATGGCATGGTAAAATGCCATTATGGTTACCACGCTTACGATCGATAAGGCGGGGCGGATTGTCCTGCCAAAGCCAGTTCGGGACGAGCTGCAGTTGAGTCCCGGTGATTCTTTGGAGGTGGAAAGTTCCGAAGAGCGCGTCGTTTTGCGTCCCGTCCGCGGCCATGGACGCGTGTACAAAAAGCAAGGAGTATGGGTTTTTGATTCTGGCGAGCCGCTTGAGTCCGACGTGGTTAACAAGACCATCCGGCGCGTGCGGGAGGAAAGAGATCGCCGCAATCTGGGGAAATTGCGGTGAGGTTCTTTTTGGACACTTCGGTTTTGATCGCCGCAGTGTCCGTGCAGCATGTCCACCACGAACCCAGCCTTGCGGTTTATCTCGCAGCGAACAAGAACCAAGCGGGTTGCGCGGCTCATAGCTTGGCCGAAGTGTACGCCACCCTGACCAGGCTGCCGGGAAAGCAACGAATGAGTTGCGAACAAACCTTGGTTTTTCTCGATGAAATCAGAAATCGATTGAAGACCGTGGTTTTGGATGGCGAAGAGTATTGTTCCGCCATCGCTGATACCGCGGCAGAGGGTGTGCTGGGCGGGATGGTTTACGACGCCCTTATCGCGCGATGCGCACTCAAAGGACAAGCGCAAACCATCTTCACCTGGAACGTTGATCATTTTCGGCGCCTGGGGCCGGAAGTCGCGAAGCGGGTGCGGACGCCGTAGCACACTCGGAGAAATATTCCCTTCACTTTTGCGATTGATTCCTGCCGTGCTTCGTGTGGCTCCCGCACGAGGACGTCCGGCGCTACGTGTTCGTCGATAGAGATGCCGCCGAGTTTCTCTTGCGACCGGCAGCGCGGACGGGGGTGTCCGCGCCACGCAATTCAGTCCACACTATCCCCGCTACTTCGGCTGGGGGACGATTCGCAGGTATGGCTTGAGGGTCTTCCAGCCTCCCGGATATTTCTGTTGGGCTTCTTCGTTCGAGACTGCTGGGACAATAATTACGTCGCCTCCTTGTTGCCAGTTAACGGGAGTGGCGACTTTGTGTTTGGCTGTGAGTTGGATGGAATCGAGAACCCGCAGCACTTCGTCGAAGTTGCGCCCGGTGGTCATGGGATAGACCAGCATCAGCTTGATTTTCTTGTCTGGTCCGATGACGAAGACCGTGCGCACGGTGGCGTTATCCGCGGCAGTACGGCCCTCGGAGGTGTGGCCGCTTTCAGCCGGTAACATGCCGTAGAGTTTGGCGATTTTGAGCTCGGTGTCGCCAATCATGGGGTAGTTGACCTTGTGGCCTTGCGTCTCTTCGATGTCCGCCGCCCACTTGCTGTGATTGCTTACCGGGTCCACGCTCAGTCCGATAATCTTCGTGTTGCGTTTTGCGAATTCAGGTTGCAGCCCCGCCATGTAGCCAAGTTCGGTAGTGCAGACCGGCGTAAAGTCTTTGGGATGGGAAAACAGGACGGCCCATCCGTCGCCGATCCATTCGTGAAAATTGATCGTGCCTTGCGTGGTTTCGGCAGTAAAGTTGGGGGCAGTGTCGTTAATCCGAAGAGCTTTGGTTGCGGTTTCAGTTAGAGTGTCGGTGGTCATAATTTCTCCTCTCTAGAATTTTTCGCCCCGGCTTATTGGGTGGCGTTCCGGATAGAAAAACGAAACCCACCCTCAGTTCGCCGGGTGGGTGTGAAGAAAACCTATCGCACTACCCACGCACCGGGGCCCGCATACAACCATCCATGGGGCGTGCCGTGGAGTAAACGCGCATATATTCAGTTAGGATACGCAGCTGATTAAATCGAGTCAAACGGCGGCCGTGTTCTATCGACCCCTGTTGACGCGCAGGAGCATTCCACTGCCGCTGCGCACTTCAACGTCGCCTCTGGTTGAGCCTAGAGTAACTTGGCCAACCGGGCTGCTGCGGCCTGCGTGAACGATCGTCAAGTCGGGGAAACCGTAGGCTCCGCAGGCATCCGCAGAAAATATCCAAAGCGCTTGCGGTCGATCGTTGCCGTCGGCCTCGCCACGACAGTTCCCTGCTGAATTGGCGCGGACGCGGCATAGAACACCGTCGGCGGTCGGCGTCCCGACCACTTCCAATCCGTGCGCGACCGGCCCGCCACCGCGGTACACGACATCACCGCCGATCTGAATCGTCGTCCATGAGTTTTGCGAAGTTCCGCGGTCCGGACCGCTTTGCGGAAGCTGCGCCTCATGCACTTCCATCATGGACCCCAGTGCCCGCAGGTTCGTGGCTATTGTTACTCTTTGCTTCGAAATTACTATTGTGTCGAAGCGCAGCGAGATTTGGGCTCCACTGCCTGCGGTTGACGGGCTCACATCGAGAATATGGCCGAGCACTTTGGCACCTGCGTGAATAGTCGATCGAGGTGCCAATGGAACGTCTTGCATGATGGTTGCAGTGATGGCTTGCCCGGATTTGCTTTTCCTGGAATTCAGCGATGAGTTCAATCGGAGCGGCAGAATGGTTCCGGCGGGGATGTTTTGCCCGAGAACCGCTACTGAGCAGAGGAAGTGAACAAGCAGGAATATATTTCTCACAGACTTTCTACCTTATCTATTGAGAACATTCTACGCTGCGAGTCAGGGTTGAGCGGAATTGCCGGAGTCTCGTCTCTCTCTAACTAGGCGCTTATAACGCCTTTGACACTTTTCCACAGCCTTGTTCCGAAAACGGAACAGAAATCGTTTTGTTTTGTCGTGGGCGTGTGGGTGGTGTAAATAGAGGGCTCTGCAATGCGGGGCCCTGCATTTCAGCTCTCCCCCATCCAGTGTGTACGGGCCCCGCAGCTGTTGACTCCGGTTTTGCTCCTGTGGTTTTGCCCATGTGGAAGCGGTAATTTGGCGGTATAATTTCGCTTATCGGAGGAACCTTGTATGCGAAACTTCGGCCTCCTGCTTATTTTGCTGTGCGGGTTGGTTTCAGTTTGTGGGGCTAGCGACTCGGTGCGGCAGAGTGCGTCGCCAGCTGCGGCGACGAATCCCTTCAGCTCGGATTGGGACGATGCTTCCGGAATCGTACGTCCGGCTTTTTCCACGGCTAATGATCGCTCGGATCCGGACCGCCACTTCGATCGCGATGGGGAGCTGACTTGCTATACGATCCACACCTATCTGGTGAAACGGCAAAGTGGCGATTCCGATGTGATTGAGCCGGTGGGGCATTCCACCTGCCAGCGGGCTTCGAGGTATGGCGTGAAGAAGGTCGAAGAACCTCGCAGCGCTCCTTCGCGTTGATTCTTCTCCCGGCCGCAGAGGCGTGGACGCCCGCGCCTACATTGCTTTTATCCCGTCTTTGAATTATTCTGCGTGACCTTTTCCACTAGCCGTCGTTTTTATCATTAGAGGCGCGATGGTGGTTCGAGCACCGGCATCGAGGCGGTCCCCGGAGCAGGCGGAGGAACGCCTGCTGGTCGAGGCTGCGCAGAAGGATCCCTCCCGGTTTGCCGAACTCTACGAAATCAATTTCGAGCGGGTGTACGCGTTCGTCGCGCGGCGCGTGGGCGATCGCGATGCGGCTGAGGATTTAACGTCCGAGGTATTTCACAAGGGGCTGGCCAATCTTCGACAGTTCGAGTGGCGCGGCGCACCGTTTGCGGCTTGGTTGTTCAGGATCGCTGCAAATGTGATTACGGATCGCGCGCAGCGGGCGGGGAGAGAATTGGCTGTCGACGATCCTCCGGAGTTGAGTGCGGAGGCGAACGTCCTCACCGATCTCGAGGAAGGAGAGCATCGGGCGCAGTTGTTTCGCTTGGTGGACGCACTTCCGGCGGACCAGCGGCGCGTAATCGCTATGCGCTTTGCGGAGGAGAAGAGCATCCGCGAAATCGCAGAGGCGCTCGGGCGCACGGAAGGTGCGGTGAAGCAGTTGCAATTCCGGGGATTACAGAGTCTGCGGGCACAGATTGAAGACCCGAAATCGCAGAGGACGCGAAGTAACACGAAGCCGGGTGGTAAAGATGCCTAGGCGCAGTTTGATCGAACAACTCGATGACGCAGTGCAAAGGCTGATTAGTAGTCCCGGTGCGCCTTTGCCATCGGGGGACGCTGGCGTGAATCCACTGGTGCGCCTGGCCGCCGAATTGCGCGATCTGCCACGGGAAGATTTCAAAATCCGTTTGAAGAATGAATTGGAGAGGAGTATTTCAATGGCGACGACAACAGCACCGATGACTGCAACTCGCACCCTCGCGGCCCCCAGGTTGACCTTCAACGATGTGGCGAAAGCGATCGAATTCTATAAGCAGGCTTTTGCAGCCAACGAGACCATGCGTTTCGATACCGGAGCGGGTATCGCGCACGCCGAAATCATGATTGGAGATTCGGTCATCATGTTGTCCGAGGAATGGCCGGAAGGCGGACGCTACAGCGCTGAGACGACGGGCAGTTCGCCGGTCAGCATGCGGATCAAGGTTCCCGACGTGGACGCCTTCGTGGACCGCTCCGTGGCCGCTGGGGCAAAGGTGGAACGCCCGATCGCGGATCAGTTCTATGGATACCGCGAGGGAACTTTGCTCGATCCCTTTGGATACTCGTGGAGTGTGGCCACGGTGCAGGAGGAGATGTCGGTCGAAGAAATGCACCGCCGCTTCCGGGCAATGATGAAAGAGGAAGAAACGAAAAAGCCTGCGGTGAATCCGATCCCCAAAGGCTTCCGCACGGTCACGCCTTACATGGTTGCAGAAGACGGTCCGGCGCTGCTGGAGTTTGCCAAGCAGGCGTTCGGCGCCGAAGAGACATTTCGTACCGTGGGACTAGCGGGCGGGCTGCATGGCGAAGTGCGCATCGGCGATTCCATGATCATGATGGGTGGCGGCATCCCGGGGCGTGAGTTCCGTTCTACGACGAACACCCACGCGATCCATCTCTACGTTCCTGATTGCGACGCGGTTTACGAACGGGCACTGCAGGCGGGTGCGACGTCCCTCGATGCGCCCAGAGACCAGGAGTATGGCGAGCGCTCGGGCAGCGTGAAAGATCTGGCGGGGAATTTCTGGTACATCGCCACGCACCAGGGCGAGAGCTACATCCCCAAAGGACTGAACAGCGTCAACGTCTACCTGCATCCGCTGCGGGCTGAGCCCGTGATCAGCTTCCTCAAGCGGGCCTTCGGGGCACGAGAGCTTGGGAAATATGCATCGCCCGACGGGGTTGTTCACCATGCGGAGATACGCGTTGGCGATTCGGTGGTGGAAATGGGCGAAGCCCACGGGAAGTATCCACCCATGCCGACAATGTTCTATCTGTACGTGCCGGATTGCGATGCAGTCTACCAGCGTGCGCTGCAGGCGGGCGCGACGTCCATTGCGGAGCCCGCCGACCAGCCCTACGGCGACCGCAGCGGCGGAGTCAAGGACGCTTTTGGCAATCAGTGGTATATCGCGACGCACATCAAGGACGTGACTTCGTAAGAGCCACGGCAGCGTCTGTAGAGACGTAGCTTGCTACGTCTCTACCCAGCCCGGCCTGCTAGCCTCCCATCAACTCCCAAGCCTCCCGATAACTCTCCCACCGCGCGCACCTGCACGCAATATCCGGATAAAACCGCAAATTCTTCGCCAGCGCCAAAGCCTCCACTGGAATCAAATACCAAACATCGCAAGGCCGGATGTGCACCGCCAGCACATCGATCTCATCGGCCGTATACCCAGCCTTCCCCCGCCCCCGCGCCCCGCGATAAACGCTATAAAGCGGCTGCACTTCATACCCTCGCGTATGCACCACCGAAGTACTCTTAAGCTGCACCCGCCACAATCGCTCCCCAGAATTCACAATAAAGTCATACCGTTCACTGTCACCCCAAGGCTTGGCCACCCGAAGCCCCATGCTGGTAGCCTTCAAAAGAAAAGCCGCCTCCGAAAGCTCCCCCGCACGCTTAGGATTCCTCCGCCGCCCCACCCCAGACAAATCCTCAACCACCCCAGTCAACTCAGCCAAAACAATCGATTCCGCCATGATGTCCATATACAGCTATTATAAATTAAATAATCATTCACTACCAGTTATAATTGATGGATTGAATTGAATAGAGGACGGGCGTCTCGGGCCTGTTGCCCAGCCCTTCCTGAATGAACAACCAACAATGAGGGTGCCCCACTCTTTGCGTTCTGTGCAAAGGGTGGGAGACGTGAATCCCGGCGGGTGGCCGCGCAACACTTACTCCCTGCCCAACTCCCAAAACAGAAACGAATAAACATCCGTCAATTCCCCGGCCCACCCAAGATTGTCATCCTGAGAAGGCGGAGTCGCGCGCGCGAGCGACTCCCAACGAAGGATCTCTGCACTCTTGGTGGCAATCAGGCTCAAGCATGGGATCCACATGGGCCAACCGGTACGCGCCATCACCTCCAAAGCCGAAGACCTAACCCCAGCCCCGGAGGGGCGAAATAGCGCAGCCCAGGGCGTAAGCCCTGGGTAAGCCCAAAACCAGATTCAGGCCCCGCAGGGAACAGCGATCTGGTCCCCCGCGCCAAAGGCCCGCGGCTTCCCATAAACCCAAAACCGTTGTCATCCTGAGAAAGTGGAGTCGCTCGCGCGCGAGCGACTCCCAACGAAGGATCTCTGCACTTCATTGGCAATCAGGTTCAAGCGTGGGATGAAACGAATGGACCAACCGGTATGCGCCATCGCCTCCAAAGCCGAAGACATAACACCAGCCCCGGAGGGGCGAAATAACGGCAGCCCAGGGCGTAAGCCCTGGGTAAGCGCAAAACCAGATTCAGGCCCCGCAGGGAACAGCGATCTAACCCTGCGCGCCCAAGCCCTCCAGTAAGATTTCCAGAAAATCCGAGTCGGGATCAGTCTAGACGGGTGCAGAATCGGCATCACTGTCGTCGACGGGGTTAGAGAGAGGAAGCGAGTTAGTTCCCCGCCTCCTACTCAAAAAAAGGTGGTATCGTGCCTTCCTGTTGGCGCGGCCAGATCGGGATGGGGTTGTTGCCGGACGGTGTACAACCGTTAATGAGCGCTATCGCATTTAGCCGCGCTGGTCCATGATGAGTGGCCTATAATACGAGCCTCGATCAGGCCTTCCTGAGCTAGTGAATGCCTTTTCTGGCAATGATCCGTCGAAACAGGAGTTTATGAAGCGAAATACGACTTTGGGAAGGCTGAGTGCAGTTCTGTTGGTCGCCTCAATACTATCTCTGGCGTTATCACCGCGCGCATGGGCACAAACCAAGTTCAAGACGCTGTACGAGTTTTCCGGCAGTAAGGACGGACAGTATCCCGTCGCCGGCCTGATCTTCGATCAGGCAGGAAATCTCTACGGGACGAACGGTGGTGCTGACACTGCCGGCACCGTTTTCAAGCTAAGCCCAAATTCGGACGGAAGTTGGACAGAGAGTGTGCTCTATAGCTTTTGCACCCTCACGAACTGCGCCGACGGAGCTAGTTCCTATGCCGGACTGATCTTCGACGCGGCCGGAAATCTGTACGGCACAACAGCGTACGGCGGTGCATCTGGAGGCGGTATCGTCTTCAAGCTAACCCTGAACCCGGATGGGCGTTGGACAGAGAGTGTGCTCTATACCTTCTGCACCCTCACGAACTGCGTCGACGGAGGTTTTCCCGCGGCTAGCCTGATCTTCGACCGGGCAGGAAGTCTCTACGGCACGACCGTGGTGGGCGGCGCTCATGACTTTGGCACTGTCTTCCAGTTGACCCCAACCGCGGACGGCAGATGGAAAGAGAAGGTGCTCCACCATTTCACCGATGGCAAGGACGGAGCTAGCCCCTATGCCACTCTGATCTTCGACGCGGCCGGAAATCTGTACGGCACGACGATGTTCGGTGGCACTTCTAGCAACGGCAACGTCTTCAAGCTGACCCCGCGCGCGGACGGAAGCTGGAAGTTAAGCGTTCTTTATAGCTTTTGTTCTGTCACGAACTGCGGCGATGGAGGCGAACCCTTTGCTGGCCTGATCTTCGACCAAGGGGGGAATCTCTACGGCACGACCTGGGTTGGGGGCAGCCGCGGTAGCTGTGCCGATAGCGGCAGCGGTTGTGGCGTGGTCTTCGAGCTGACGCCAAACTCGGAAGGACGATGGAACGAGAGAGTAATCCACCGTTTCACGGGTGGCGCGCAAGGAGGCGAACCCCGTGCCGGGCTGACCTTCGACCGGGCAGGAAATCTCTACGGAACGACGGAGCTCGGAGGCGCTCTTGGTCTCTGCAAGTTTGCCGGCCGTGCCGGCTGCGGCGTTGTCTTCAAGCTAGCGCCAAACTCGAAGGGCGCCTGGACCGAGACCGTGCTACATCATTTCGTCGACCATCCGGGAGCCCGTCCCGTTGCTGTCCCGATCTTCGACGCAGTGGGGAATCTCTATGGGACGACTCTCGGCGACGGCACCGCGACCCACGGGTCGGTGTTTGAGATCACGCCGTAAGTTTGCTGTTGCAAAATCGCCATCCACTCATTGACTCCTGCGGAGGTGGCTCTTGAGTGACGGGCAGAAAACCGCGGAACAGGATATTTTCCAGGGAATATCCACACCACTACTCCCGAACCCCCAACTGCCAAAACAGAAACGAATAAACATCCGTCAATTCCTCAATCTGCTTGGTAATTGGCTTCCCCACACCATGCCCAGCCTTCGGCTCGATCCGCAATAGAATCGGACGCTCCCGGCTCTGCCCATTCGCCGCCTCTGCCTGCATCAGCGCCGCCATTTTCTTTGCATGCATGGGATCGACGCGGGTATCGCTGTCCGCCGTCATAAAAAGGACTGCGGGATATTCCGTCCCTGCCTTCACGTGATGATAGGGCGAGTAAGCGTAAAGCCAATCGAACTGCTTGGGATCCTCCGCCGAGCCGTACTCGGGAATCCACAGCTTGGCAATTTGAAAGTGCTGATAGCGCAGCATATCGAGTAGCGGAACTGCGCAGACGACCGCGCGAAAAAGATCCGGACGCTGCGTAAGCGCCACTCCCACCAGCAATCCGCCATTCGATCCGCCACGAATTGCCAGATGCTCTTTGTCCGTATACTTCTGCGCAATCAGGTACTCGGCTGCCGCGATGAAGTCGTCAAAAACATTTTGTTTTTTCTCCAGCATGCCGGCTCGATGCCAGTCTTCTCCAAACTCAGATCCGCCGCGCAGATTGGCCACGGCGAAAACTCCGCCATGCTCGAGCCAAAGATAACGATCACCAGCAAAGCTTGGAGTGAGGCTGATATTGAATCCGCCGTAGCCGGTGAGCACAGTCGGATTCTTGCCATTCAAAACCAGACCTTTTTTGTGGAAGACGAACATCGGAATCTTGGTTCCATCTTTTGATGGGAACCATACCTGATTGACTTCGTAAGCCGAAGGATCGATCGCAGGCGCATCCACGCGGGCCCATAGCTCAGGAGCGCTGCTCGCCTTGAAGTTGATGGCCCCGAAGTCGAGCCTATAGATGCTGGGCGGGACCGTGAACGACTGGAAGCCAAAGAACGCTTCATTGCTATCCCACTTGCCGCCGATGGCGGTGATCGAACCCAGTCCCGGCAGTTTCACATCGGAAAGAAACCGTCCGTCATCGCTGAAAATCTTCAGCATGGAACTGACGTTCTTCTCGTAAAGACCAAAAAGATTGCCGTGCACCATCAGCACGTTTCTCAGGACAGCGTCAGATTCTGGAATAATTTCGCGCCAGCCCTCGCGTTGCGGCTTCTGGGCATCAACCCGAAAGACGCGATAGTGCGGCGCGTCTTCATTGGTGAAAATGTAAAGCTGATGGTGCAGAATCTCGCCGCTATAGCTGAAATCTTTGCCGCTGGTGACTTCGACGGGGGGCGTGCCCGCCTTCAGGTCCTGCAGAAACATTTCCGTTTTCGTGTAGCCTTCCATTACGGTGATCAGCAACCAGCGATCGTCATCGTCGGCGAGTTGCGCCACCGGGATATCTTGCGCGCTGGTTCGACCTGTAGAAGATCGATCACCAAAAATCAGCGGATCTTTTTCCGGATCGCTCCCCACAGCGTGATAGAAAATCTTGACGTGATAAACCTCTTCACCCGCGGGCACGTCGCCTTTCTTCGGAGTTCGTCCGTAATAAAAACCAGAGTTGTCCTTCTTCCAGGTCAGGTTGGCATGCCGCGTTCGATCGATAGTGTCAGGCAACAGCTTGCCGCTTGCAGTCTCAACAATGCGCAGCGTGCTCTCCTCCGAGCCGCCGGGCGAGGTTCCATAGGCGACATACTTACCATCATCCGAAGGCGCCCACCAATCCAGCGCGACGGTGCCATCCGCCGACATCAGATTCACATCCACCAGTGCCCGGTCTTTTCCGAGCACGCCCTCCCGTACCAAAAGCACCGCCTGATTCTGCTTTCCGTCGCGCCGAACATAGAAGTAATATTTCCCGCCGACTTGCGGCGTCCCAATATTTCCAATCGAAAGCAGTTCGGTGAGCTCCTGATGAATCTGACTGCGTCCCGGCAGCGGATCCAGAATGCCGCGAGTGTAAGCCAACTCCTGACGAACATATTCCTGCGTAGCCGGACTCTCCGCGTCCTCCAACCATCGGTATGAATCGGGAATCTTGTGTCCCGGGAAAGTTTCTTCGACAACCTCCACTTTAGCGTTCGGAGGCGCCCCAGGCGCAGCCACGGCAGCGGAAGAACCGCCCTCAGCCCAAACCGCACCCACCAACAAAAAGAAGCAAAACCAAACCAGAGTCCAGACCAAACCACGACCTCCCCATCCCCACTATCTTAAGCACAAACAAAAAAAATGGCGAAGCCCCACGCAACTTTGCAATCCCCACAACCCTCGCCGATGATATTATGAATACCGACAACAGGGCCCCGCCCTTCGGGCGGCGCCCTGCACACTCCTCAGTAGCTCAATGGCAGAGCATCCGGCTGTTAACCGGAGGGTTGTAGGTTCGAGTCCTACCTGAGGAGCCATTCTTTTCATGGCTTAGAACTGCTGGAATTACTTTTCAAAGCCAATTCAGCTATTTTCGATCCGGGCTGGTATCGATGTGTCGATTCACGATCTCATGCGACTGAAGACGGCGACCGTGAGTTGCGTCTGCCCTAGTTTTCATTGCCTGCGCCGTGTTTCTGGTTGCAAAGCTTGCACTCGGCCACCGGTTCGGAGTTGTCGACGCGATGCTTCACCGCCTTCGTTGTACGAAGGAAGGCAAAGATCGCCTTGAGATCTTCGTCGGTCAGATTCTGGTAAACCATCACGGGCATGATCGGGCTGAGCTTGCGCGCTCTGACCTGTCCGGTGCGCATGACGTTCAAGAAAAGAGCTTCGTCGTAGTAAGGGATGCCGGACGGATCAGGCGTGATGTTCGCGCTAGCGACGTTGCCCCACGGGCCCGTGAAGGAGAATCCTCCGGCAAAATCCATCCCGGGCACGTTTTCTCCTCGCACTTGTGGGGTGTGGCAATCAATACAACCTGCCTGATCGGCGAGGTGGGTTCCGTATTTGAGTTGATCGGCCGAGCTGACGTCGGGGACCGGCGCGGTAACCGGTTGGGGAGCGGTGCGGATCAGATACTTCACGGGGAAAATGATTTGCGTTGCCGGAAGCGGGTTGTGGACCGGAGGCAGTGACCGGAGATAGACCACAACGGACGCCAGATCTTCGTCCGACATGTTGTGGTAGTGCATGTATGGCATGATGGGAAAAAGCGCACGGCCGTCATGGCTAACGCCTTCGCGAATAGCGCGAGCCAGCTGATCATCGGTCCAGCGGCCGGCACCGGTTTCCGGATCCGGCGTAAGGTTAGGGGCCACGATGCGTCCCGGGAGATCAGCGTAGGGGAGCACCTCTCCGCCGCCCTCCATACCGGCGACCATGGGTGTGCCTGGGGCAGCCCAGTCATGCAAGGTGTGACAATACAAACAACCGGTCTGAGCGGTCGCAATGTAGCGGCCCCGCTCGAGGCGCCGCGGCGTAGGCTCGAATGTACGGTTGGTCAGAGCACGCGTCCTTGGGCCAAGAAACGGAGTCCACCCAATGGTGAAAGTAATCGCAATTGCCAAAAGAACTGCGACTGAAATAACACCAATCAATAGCCATCTGCCCAGTCGTCTCATGATGTACCTCGCAGTGTACGATACGAAGGCGATATCCGCGGCGGTTGGGTGAAACTAAGTCACCCTTTCACCATGGAAACGGGAGGGCGGCTTTCGCTCTCCCGAGTGTATTTTCAGTTCGGATCAAGGTCCTTACTTCGTGACCGTGAAAATTCCCGAACTGTTTGCAGTGCCTCCCGCCGTGGTAATTCCGATCTTGCCAGTCTTGGCGCCGGCCGGAACTGTCGCGACTACCTCTGTGTCCGAATTCACAGTGAACGTGGTCGCCTTCACTCCACCGAAGGTAACGGCCTTGGTTTGAGTTAGCTGTTCCCCTTGATGGTCACAGATGTTCCGACCTTACCGCTGGTCGGACTGAAGCTGAGGATTACAGGAGTTACGCGGAATAGCTTGTTGCTGGTCAGCGTGCCGCCTGGCGTTTTCACGGTCACGGCGCCCGTCGTCGCCCCAGGCGGAACGACCGCGGTCATGTAGGTGTCAGAAACGACAGTGAACTTCGCTGCGGTTCCATTGAACGAAACAGCGGTTGTTCCCTTGAATCCTTGACCGAGAATCTCGATGGTGTTTCCGACCTTGCCAGAAGTCGTCACCAGACTTACAAAGGGTCCCATGCCCGCGCTAAAGCTGTAGAACACACCGCAACCGCTGTTTCCGCATGCCGGAACGCTGGTGCCGCCTTCGTAGGTATCTCCATACAAAATCCCATTGGTGTGTTGCAGGAGATTCGCTTCCGGATGGAGTCCAGTCGTGATGTCGAAATCGTGCAAGTCAGAGACTTTGCCTTTCGCACTCATACTGAAAAGAGTACCGTCGCCCATGGTTCCACCCTGGTAGGTAGTTCCGTAGAACAAGCCGTTTGTCGCCCCAAGCAATCCGGCGTAGGGCACGGCTGGGCCGGAGCTAAAGCTAAAATTGTGAAGCACGGTAAGCTTACCGCTCGAAGTGATTTTGAAAGCAATCCCAGCGCCAGCAGAACCTCCGCTGATTGTGGTTCCGTAAAAGTCACCGTCACTGCCCTGGATGAGTGGCGAGAACGATGTGGTTCCGTGCGTGGAGTCGAAGTTGTAAAGGACAGTCAGCTTGCCCGAAGGAGTGATTTTAAAGATCATCCCTTGATTGTTCTTACCTCCTAAAGCGGTAGTTCCGTAGAAATTACCGTCGGTTCCCTGAACCAAAGGAGTTCTCGGTTGGTCGCTGCCCTGTGTGCCGACGAATGTGTACAGGACTGTGAGTTTGCCCGAGGGCGTAAGTTTGTACAGCGTGCCGTAGCTGCTGAAATCTCCTTGCGTAGTTCCGTACCAATTCCCGTCGGTTCCCTGGATCGGCGGGGCCGAGGGATACAGTCCGTCTTTTCCGCCGGTGAAATTGTAGAGTGCGGTCAGGGTTCCAGTTGGCGTGATCTTGAAAATGGTGCCGAAGCCGGCTGTGCCGCCAAGAAAGGCAGCACCGTAAAAATTGCCGTCTGTGCCCAAAGTAAGACCGCTGCTTAGGTCGTAGCCGTGGGTTTCATCACAGTTATAAATAACGGTAACGTTTCCCGCGGGTGTGATTTTGAAAACTGAGCCCAAACCATTGGTACCCCCGGTGACCGTGGTGCTGTACATGTTGCCATCCCGCCCCTGCGCGATAATTCCTGGATTGGAAGGATTCTCTGGATCGCCGCTATGGGTTCCGAAATTGTAAAGCACATTGAACTGGGCATTTGCGATGGGTACGGCAGCCAAGGCAAGCACCGCGATGGCAAGCATCGTTATGCGGAATATGCGAGTGGTGTCAGAAGGTTTCGAAGTTGAAGCATTTGTGTTGTGGTTGATTCTGCCGGTCATCGTGGAGCTGCGTGTAGTGGGCGCCGTGCAGAGGTTGCGCGAGTGAAACGATGAGAAATTCATTTGAATCTCCTACAATTGTGTTTTGGAATGCGAACTCGGCAGCCTACGAGAAACTGTCAACCAGAACGGCGTTTCCAACTTTGTTTTCTACTCGTACTTGCTGCTTAATGACTAACGCGCACTTTCGCAGAAAATCTGATCATCGCCACGATTTTTTTATCGGCGGTTCTTCGGGGCACCCAGCAGGCTCAGCAGAACAACTCACCCTCTAGCATTCAAGAATTGAGTTCACAACGATTTCAAGAAAAAGGGGAGAGCATCTTCGCTCTCCCTCTGTTGAACCAAAGCTTACGGTTGGACGGTGAAGATTCCGGAACTGGTCGCAGTGCCTGCCGGAGTGGTGATTCCGATCTTTCCTGTAACCGCGCCATTGGGCACGGTCGCGGTCACCTGGGTGTCGGAATCTCCCTTAAAGTTGGTCGATGCCACTCCTCCAAAAGTAACTTTGGTGGCCCCCGTGAAAGTGGTTCCGGTAATCACCACGGGGGTGCCGACCTTGCCGCTGGTTGGGTTGAATGACTTGATGTGCGGGATGACAATAAAGATGTGGTTGCTGGTTACCGTTCCAGTGGATGTCTTCACGGTGACCGAGCCTTTGGAGGCGCCACTCGGGACAGTGGCATTCAGGTAGGTATCGGATACGACCTTGAAACTGGCTGCTTTTCCGTTGAATGAGACGTCGGTTGTCCCATTGAAACCTTGACCCAAGATTTCAATGGAATCACCAACCTTGCCGGAAGTAGACACTAAGCTCACGAAGGGCGGCAGCTTGTCGTCCAAACTGTAGAACGTGCCAGCGCCACCACTGCCACCTTTAAAGGTTTCTCCATACAGCATTCCACTCGTGCTCTGGAACAGAGTGACTTCTGGCGTCGCGCCGGTGGCGTTATCGAAATCATAGATACGAGTGAACGCGCCCGACAGACTTACTTTGTACAGTGTCCCGAAACCCTTGCTTCCTCCCGCTGTGGTTGCGCCGTAAAAGGCCACCGTGTTGCCTTTGCCGTCCGTCACCTGCACTAAGCCAGCAGAGGGTTGTTTGCCATCGACGCTCCCGTCTAGAGCGTGCAGAACTGTGAGTTTACCCAGTGGGGTTATTTTGAATATAACTCCATCGCCATTGGCGTCACCGCCTGCCGATGTTGTGCCATAGAAATTACCGTCGCTTCCTTGAACTAAAGGACCCAACGGCCCTGCTCCGTGGGTCTGGTCAAACTTATAAAGGAACGTGACCCTCCCGCCAGGCGTAATTTTGAATACCGTACCGCAGGTTGGACTATCAGCCCAGCAGGCGGGTTGAATAGTCTTGCCACCCTTGGCGGTGGTTCCATAGAAGTTGCCATCGGTCCCCAGGATCAAGGGATCGTTAGGGTTGCCGCCGGAAGTACCGTCAAAGGGATAGATCGTTGCGAACTTGCCTGCGGGCGTAACTTTGTAGATTACGCCATTGTCCGTTCCATCGATGGTATGCGGCGTCGTTCCATAAAAATTCCCGTCTCTGCCTTCGACGGGAGGCGCTTTGGGGTATACCCCTTCTTTGCATGGGTATTTGCAAGTGCCAAAGTCATACAGTTTGGCCAGATTTCCGCTCGCGCTGATTTTGAATACCGTCCCGCCGTTGAAGTTGCCACCGGCGGCGGTTGTTCCATAGAAGTTGCCATCGGTCCCAAGCGTCAGGCCACTGTAAGGCGTATAGCCTGCTCCGTTTGGGTAATTGAAGTCGAAGACGTGGGTGAGCGCGCCCGAGGGTGTGATCTTGAACACCACGCCGCAGAAACTGCAAAGAGTGCCGCCATCTGGTGTTGTGCTGTACAGGTTGCCGTCGTGGCCCTGCGCGATAATGCCCGAAGATTGAGGGCTGGAGGGGTCTCCGCTTTTTGTCCCTGGGCTGAAGTTGTAAAGCACGGTATAGGTTTGGGTGTGAGCGACGGGCATGGCGGTCAACGCCAAAACTAGAGCTGCGATTGCGAGGCTCATCATGCGGAGTAGTTGAGTTGGCTGTAGGACGGTCAGAGGCAAGGCGTTTGCGCGGTACATGATATTCCCGATTCTTAAGAAGCGTAGGTTCTGTGTCGTGCCACGTCTGCCCGAGCGAAGCGATTTGGAGTTCATTTGGTCTCCTTATTTAGTTGGTGGTTTGGAAGTTGATACTTCGCAGCCCACGAGAAGACATTGATCCAGATCGTTGCGGCTTTGTTCCACTGCTCGTATTCGCTGCTCACTGATTAACGCGCAGTCTCGAGAGATATCTGATCATCTGCAAGGAACTATTTGTTTTAAAGTCAGAGTTGCCCGCTAAGCCATTGATTTCGTTAGCTATCAGATTCTGCACAAAAGGAATTGCGTTCTAGCTCCGGGCTGCACATGTGCAAGCAAGCCCCAGAAAAGCCCAAACTTTGATACAGATATGGCTTCTGGCTCCTGCCTTCGCGGATTAAGATGGAGGGCGCTGACCTGCCGACCCGACCGGACGGTCTGCTCAAAGGGCGTGCATTTTGACCGAAGTACCCACCCAACAGGTCACCCAACTCCTCGCCGATTGGTGTCGCGGTGACGAACGCGCAGCGGAGTTGCTCTCGCCTTTGCTATATCAGGAGCTTCGGCGGCTCGCTCGGAGCTACATGAAACGTGAGCGGCCGGGTCACACGTTGCAGAGTACGGCGCTTGTCCATGAGGCTTACCTGCGCCTTGTCGACCAACGAGTGGAGTGGAAAAGCCGAGCACACTTTTTCGGCATCGCGGCGCAAATCATGCGGCGAATTCTTGTAGACCATGCCAAGAAGAACTCCGCGAAAAAACGAGGCGCCGGAGCGCAAGTGCTTTCGCTCGACGAGCCGTTAGCCATTTCAAAGGAGCCGGGAAAGGATCTAATCGCATTAGACGAGGCTCTGGGCCGACTTGCGAAGTCTGATCCTCAGCGGGGACGGATTGTAGAATTAAGATTTTTTGCAGGTCTTTCAAACGAGGAGAGCGCACGAGTGCTCGACATCTCGCCTGCGACAGTTCAGCGGCAGTGGGCCGGGGCTCGGGCTTGGCTGTATCACGAAATGAGTCATCAGGGCGCAGACTAATGGCCGTTACTTGGAATCAGGTTCGTGACGTAATTGATGAAGTTCTGCAACTGCCGCCGGAAAGACGATCGGAATACCTCAAAGTCGCGTGCACCAAACCAGAGCTTCGTCGTTACGTCGAATCGGTAATTCTTTCGTGCGAAAGGGCTGATGGAGTTCTGGATGCCCCTGCCCTGATTAATTCCCTCGACTTCGCTGAAGAACAAGACTCATCCCCATCGATGATCGGACAGCGCTTAGGGTCCTTTGAAATTATCAAGGAAATCGGAGCGGGCGGTATGGGAGTGGTTTACCAAGCGTCGCGGGCCGATGAGAATTTCGAGCAACACGTCGCCATCAAACTACTGCGGAGTGGGTTCCATTCCGATTTCACCCTGGCGCGTTTCCGCTCGGAGCGGCAGATCCTTGCGAAACTCCAGCATCCTAATATCGCGCGTTTGCTGGACGGCGCCGCCACTGCGGAAGGCCAGCCCTACTTTGTGATGGAGCTCATCGAGGGAGAGCCCATCGATCAATATTGCGATGCGCACAAATTATCCACCGTCGAGCGGCTGCGCCTTTTTCGCGTGGTTTGCAGTGCGGTGCAATACGCGCATCGGAATCTATTTATCCATCGCGATATTAAACCGGGGAACATCCTGGTGACAGCAGAAGGGGTTCCGAAGTTGCTAGATTTCGGCATCGCGAAAATTCTGGATCCGGTAAGCTTGCCGGGGGAAGCCGAGGCAACCGTCAGCTGGGCACGAATGTTGACGCCCGAGTATGCCAGTCCCGAACAGGCCCGTGGGGATCCCATCACCACCGCGAGCGACGTCTATTCCCTGGGAGTGCTCCTTTATCGTCTGTTGACTGGACATCCACCTTACTGCGTTGGAGGTCGTGCGGCACAGGAGGTGCTGCTGGCGATTACCGAGACACAACCGGTGAGGCCCAGTCTCGCTATCGATCGAATCGAAACCGACACTGGTGCAAATGGACAAGCGATCACCCTGACTCCCGAGTTGGTGAGCCGCTCACGAGACGGAGAACCGGAACTTCTGCGCCGACGGTTGAGTGGTGACCTCGACAACATCGTATTGAAGGCGTTGCGCAAAGAACCGGACCGGCGCTATCCCTCGGTCGACCAGTTTTCCGAAGACATCCGTCGTCATCTCGAAAATTTGCCGGTCCTCGCCCGCCAGGACACTCTCAGTTATCGCACTGGAAAGTTCGTGTTGAGGCACAAAGCCGGCGTTCTGGCCGCCGCCCTCGTGTTGCTCACGCTGGTGGTTGGAGTCGTTGGTACGGCTTGGGAAGCTCACATCGCCCGCCAGCAACGCGCCCGGGCGGAGCAGAGGTTTAACGATGTTCGAAAGTTAGCCAATTCCTTGATCTTCGAGGTTTACAACTCGATCAAAGATCTCCCCGGAGCGACCCCAGCGAGAAAACTATTGGTGAGCCGCGCCCTGGAGTATTTGAACAGCTTGTCCCATGAAGCCGCCGGCGATCCGTCTTTACAAAGCGAATTGGCGACCGCTTACGAGAGAGTCGGCGACGTTCAAGGCAATCCCAGCCACGCAAACCTGGGCGACATTCCTGGAGCCCTCGACAGCTACCGCAAGTCGTTAGGCATCTTGGAGTCTCTGCGAACCGCTGATCCAAACAATATAAATGTGAAGCGCCAGCTATCAACAGAGTATTACGACGTCGGCTTGTGCCTGGATGCGATGGGGGACTATCAAGGCGCCTTGCAGAACTCTCGCAAGGCTCTGGCAGTTGATGAGACGCTGTCGAGTAGCGCGGACCCGAGCGACGTCGACAATCTGGCGGGCGACTATAACGACATCGCCAACAAACTCGAGCACATCGGTGATCTGCCAGGATCGTTGGAGAACTACCGTCGAGCCGCGGACGTAAGAGAAAGGATCCATGTGGACGATCCCAAGCAGAACGCCAACATTCGAACGCACCTTGCCTCTGACTATCAAGGACTGGGCAGAGTAATGACCATCGAGAAGAATTTCGCCGAAGCTATTCCTGTCGAACAGCGCATGGTCGCATTGATGAAGGAGTTGTCGGAGCAAAATCAGGACAGCGCTACGCTTCGGTTTTCGTTGGGGCAAGCCTACGAGAGTCTTGGCCAGACGTTAGAAAAAAACGGTGCCTTGGCCGCGGCCTTGCAAACGCAGCGTCAGGCCTTCGCCATCTTCCAAAACGTGTCCGCCAGCGATCCGACAAACGAACTCAGCCAGCGCTTCCTCGGTTTCAGCTATGCAGAAGTAGGGAGGCTGCTGGTCAAGAGAGGCGATGTAACCGGCGGTCTCGAGAACCTTGGGAATGCGCTCACGATTTTCAAAACGCTACCCTCGGAGGAACAGAACAACAATTTTGCTCTCTCGGGATTGGGCGAAGCCTACTCGGGCATGGCACTGGCGCATGCTGCGCTGGCGGCGGCAAAAGGTGTGAGTGTTGAACAACAGTTAGAACAGTGGCGCGAGGCGCGATCGTGGTATCAAAAAAGCCTCGACATCTGGGTTGAAATGCGGAGTCGCGGTGCGTTAGCTCGCGTGGACGCTGATAAACCGCAAGAGATGGCCGGCGGAATCGCTCAATGTGACACGGCCATCGCGAGGGTGCTCGGCTCGCACGCCTCCCGATCAAACTTGATACCCTCGCCCCATTCACCTTTGCGTTGCTACGCTGGTGGCGCAGTATCAACTTACCAACCTGGTTTCCAAGCGAATAGGTAATGCCTTTGATCGGAGCGTGGTGTCGGAAACCGTAGCATTTCAAGTTAACCGCCAAGATCTCAAGACGAAGTGGCTGCAATGACCTGATCGAGGCCAACCCTGCACTGATTGAGATTGCCAAGCGAGGAGGTTGAGTACCCATGATCCGCCGCTGTGACGACCGCGACTTCGAGCTGATTTGGACCATCATTAACGATGGCGCGCAGGCATACAAAGGAACGATCCCCGCAGATCGCTGGTCGGAGCCGTACATGTCCAGGGAGAAACTGCAGCATGAAATCGATCAGGGCGTTGTGTTCTGGGGCTACCAAGAGGCGGCGGAATTGATAGGCGTTATGGGTATCCAACAGGTCCAGGACGTGACTCTGGTCCGACACGCCTATGTTCTTACCGGCAACCAGAAGCGAGGAATCGGGGGGCAGTTGCTATCGCATTTACGGCGACTGGCAAGCGGACCGATGCTGATCGGCACATGGGCGACCGCGGTGTGGGCGATTCGCTTCTATGAAAGACATGGCTTTCAGATGGTCGGTCCCCAAGACAAAGATCGGCTCCTCAAAAGGTATTGGGCTATTCCCGAACGCCAGATCGAAACGTCCGTAGTTTTGGCGGACCCAAAGTGGTGGCAACTCAGGGTTGAAGCATGATGCTTTCTTGAGTGGTAAGTTGTTGACTATGCCAGACGATCTACAAGTGCCATGCACGTCTGTCACTTTGGTCAAGACTCTATAGTTCGCTAGGATGAGGAATGGCCTTAGATTGCTTGGTCGTGACCTGCGATCCCACCCTGTTAGGCCAGATCAAGGCAAATTTCAGCGCGCACGGTGCTTCGGTGGATCTTCGGCAGGATTCTGCCAGCGCGGTCGAACTCGCCTCCCGCCGCCACTGGGATGGACTGATCATCGACTGTGATGATGTTGCTGGAGGCGCGGAAGCACTTGTCAATATGCGGAGTAGCCGCTCGAATCAGCAAACTCTGATTGTCGCGGTTTTAAACGGTTCGACCAGCGTAGAAAAGGCGCTTGACCTGGGGGCTAACTTCGTACTCTGTAAACCGATTGAAGAGAGTCGATTGCGCGGAGTCCTGGATATCGCCATTCCCAAGATGGAGCGCGAGCATCGGCGGTATTTCCGTTACGAGATAGATTTGCCGGTCCGCGTCCAGAATCACCTTGATCAAAGCTTCAACAGCAGGATGAAGAATGTGAGCGAGGGCGGGATGGCGGTCAAGTTGGTTGATCCAGTGCATCTCAAAGGAGTTGTTCCGGTGGCGTTTGACATTCCCAGCATCGAGCCACAACCGTTTCGGGCAAAAGCGGATATTGTGTGGAGCGATTCTTTTGCAATGGGCTTGCGCTTTTTGCACATCGAAAAAGACTGCGAAGCAGCTCTTCAGTCCTGGCTGCGCTCGTTAGAGGCGCAATCGCAGTTCCGTGACGCAACCGAACGCATCAGACAATAAGCCTCATTTGCTCGAGCACAGGATTGGGATTCGCGTCACCAGCGTGAAGAGCAATCCCGATCCGATCGTAACCCACCAGTTATTGCAGTTTCGCGTACTCGGCCTTGGCTTGCTTCAGAATGGGGATGTCGGGGTCGGCGTCTTTCCAAAGATTGAAGAAGTCTTGATACGCGATACGCGCCTTGGCAGCATCACCGGTGAGCGCGGACGCCCTCCCGAGGCCGAGTTTCGCCAGCGCGATGTACGGCGTCGCGCCGAGCGCATCCCGGTGATCCAGTACCTTCTGGAATTCGGCCGCCGCCTCCGTCCCTTGTTTGTTCTGCAAATATGCCAGACCACGCAAATATGCAGGAATACCAGACTCGACGAAACCAAGCTCGTATGCCTCGGCGACGTGAAGATCCTCGATCGCCTTAGCTGGATTCGCACGCTGCAAATCTGCTCGCGCGCGAATTTGAGGAATCTCCGACTTTTGCAAGAAACTGTTGAGCGGATATTCCTTGTTCAATTTCGCGATATTCATCGCGGCCTTTTGCTCCTGTCCGCAACTGGCAAATGTCATGCCGGTAACCGTAGTCGCGGTTCGAGTCGAACTGGATGCCAACTTGCCCGCGTTCTGTAGCGCCCGGTCACAGATCCCGAAGTCTGCCTGCACGATGGCCAGCCATCCCAGGTCGCCTTCCGCGGTTTCGTTCAGGCCTTGATTTTTTTCCATGTCCAGCAGCCGCTTCGCGGTTTCCTCGGACAACCGCAGCTTGCCCTCCTCCTGCATGGCAAGCTCCTGCTTGAGCAGAAAACGGAATTCAGTCTGCTTTCCTTTCGACCACGCCAATTCCCGGTCTGCTTCGGCCGACTTTCCTAACGTCAATGCCATGAAATAGGAAAACCAATGCAACACCTCTCCCTCCGGCATCCGCGTTAACGATTGCTGCATCGTCTGCTGAGCCTCGTCGGGCCGATTCGACCCAAGATACGCGTAAGCCAGATTGGCCCACGCCCCTGCTGAATTTGGATCGATCCGGACTGCGTCACGTCCGGTTTCTATCGCCTTTGTAAAATCACCTGACATCTCATATCCCACTGCGAGGTTATTCGGAGGAGTCTCGTCGTTCGGATAAGTCCGTCGGTAAAGCTCCAAGGTTTCCATTTCCTTGTCGTGGTCGCCCGTTACGGTCTGGTAATAATGTTCGGTGATATAGAGCTTTTCTCTTTCACTCACGCGGTCTCTCAGTTCGTAGGCTCTCCGGGTGGCCTCGATCGCCTTGTCGTTCTCCCCCGCATTGCTGTAGATGACGCCCATGCGGGCATGTACCCACGCGAAGTTTGGATCGAGTTCGACTGCCCGCCGGTAAAACTTCAGGGAATCCAACTCCTTGCTCTGTTCGAACTCGGCGTTCCCCATGGCAAATGCCTTCAATGCTTCGAGCGATGAGGTGGTAACCTGATCGATAGGTGTGTCGAACTTTTGGATTGAGGCCAGCGACTCGCCGAGCCGGCCACGTAATTTCGTAGCTGCTCCGCCTACCGCGGTGAGCACCTGCTCTTTACTGCCAGCTTGCGCCTGCTCCTGCGCCAGCGAATCCCCGGTCTGGCAGTTGATTGCGTTCAAGGTCACGACGTACTGGCTGCCAAGGCTGGCAATCGACCCCGAAAGCATGGCTTTGCTTCCTACACGCTGACACAAATCGCGAGCCACGTCCGCTGTGAGCCGGTCGGTCGGCTGCCGTCCCATAAAAGCCAGGGTCTGCTGCACTCGTGCCGGTGGAATTACCTGCAGGAACGGTGACTGTTCGAGGTCGACTGCCAGTGCCTGTTTCAAAGTCCCGTCGAATACGGAATCGCCTGTGGTGTTCGCGAAGTCGGCCAGTACCACCGTGTCTTTCTCCGTGAGCGCGTGGGCCTGTTTTGCACGAAAGTAAAAAGTCCCTGCAACCCCGAGGGCAACCAGCAGTGCTGCAGCCGCCACAATGGGCATCCATGATTTCCTGTGTGCCGGGAGCGCCGTCGCTGGTGGCGCAGATAGTTCCGACGATAAAACCGATTGCGCCGAAGGAGAAGGAACGGCCGGTGCGGCGGCCACCGCCGAGCTAGATACAGGTCCAGCTGCAACGCTGGATTCCGATGCCGCTGGCCTCGGCGTGCTGTGCCGAGAGTCGGAGTCGTGCACGACGACGGCGGCGCCAGAACCGGCCCCGGCAACACGGCCCGTATCCGTGTCCCGCTTCAATCGCTGCAAGTCGGTTCGAATATCCGCTGCATTCTGGTAGCGCAGGTTGCGGTCCTTCTCTAGCGCCTTGAAGATGATGTCTTCGAACTTCGCCGGCAGATCGCGATTGAAACGAATCGGTGGGGCCGGAACCGAGTCAAGAATCGATTTGAAGATGACTCCAGAACTCTCGCCATGGAACGGCAAGACGCCGGTTGCCATTTCATAGAGCACCGCGCCGAACGAAAACAGGTCTGTGCGCGAATCCAACTCCTTCGCCCGGACCTGCTCCGGCGACATAAAGGCTACTGTCCCGACCATTGTGCCGGGGCTGGTCAAATGTTCTTCTCCGACCCAACCGGTCTGCGTGTTAAGTGCCGCAATTTGGCTTGATGAGCTGCCCGCAAGGCTGACCTTTGCCAGACCGAAGTCGAGAATCTTGGCGTGTCCGCGCTTGGTGACGAAGATGTTCGCGGGCTTGATGTCGCGGTGAACGATGCCTTCTGCGTGCGCAGCGTCAAGCGCATCCGCGACCTCGATGGCCAGCGGGAGCAGCACTTCCAGATCCAGTGGCCTGCCGCCGATGCGATGTTTCAGCGTCAAGCCGTCGAGGAATTCCATGGCGATGAAAGCTTCGCCGTGCTGGTCGTCAATCTCGTAGATAGTGCAGATGTTCGGGTGGTTCAGGGCGGATGCCGCCTTGGCTTCGCGCTGAAAGCGGTTCAGGGCTTGAGGATCTTTGGCTACATCGTCGGGCAGGAACTTGAGGGCGACAAAGCGGCCGAGCTTCACGTCCTCCGCCTTGTAGACGACGCCCATGCCGCCACCACCGAGCTTCTCGACGATCCGGTAGTGAGAAATAGTCTGGCCGATCATGGCGTCGCGCCATATTAGGCGGGTTAACGGGGCAAGTCAATGTAGCTCAAGGGTCGGCGGGTCCCGCGTGACTACTACCCATAGTTTCGCAGTTTCAACCGGTTCCGCTAATCAGGTGATCACGGGTGGGACTGGCGCATCCTTGATGACATTCTTGTACCAGCAACGCAAACAGCTCCTCCATGTGCTTCTGGCGCGTGCGGAAGTTCACGGGGTTAATACGAAACCATGTCTTGCCCTTTAACTCTGTGGTCGAAATCCAGAAGCGCCCGCTCTGCTCGATTCGTTGCGCAACCTCAGCATGAAATTTCTTCGATTGCACGTCATTCAGAGCTGGGTCTTTGAAACGTATACAGATGGCGGACATGGGTGGATCGCTCGCCGGCTCAAATTCAGGATGCGCTTGAGCTAAGGCATGCAAATGCCGTGCCTGGCGTACGTTGTTATCGATCCAGTCGCCGATCTGTCGAGCCCCATATCGCTTGAAACTCATCCAGACTTTCAGGCTCCGAAATCGACGAGACTGCTCGAAACCATGTACATAATACTGATAGCGCTCGTCGGATTGGTCGAGTTCGTCGGTGAGGTAGGAGGGCTTTATACCAAATGATGCAGTCAGCCAGCTCTGGTCTTTGACCAGTACGGCTCCGGCATCAAGCGGAGCATAGAACCACTTGTGAGGATCGATGGTGATCGAATCAGCCAGTTCGAGGCCGCGATCGCGCATTGGCCACTTGTTCGCGAGCAGCATGCCGCCACCATACGCGGCGTCCACATGAAGCCACATACGCTCACGGTCGGCAATGCGCCGCAGTTCGCGGATATCGTCGACAGCGCCGGTGTTCGTGGTGCCAAAGATACCAACGACACACATCGGGCGGATACCATTCGTCTTGTCCTTTGAGATTGCTTCTTCCAGTGCGTCCAGCCGGACTTGGAATTCAGCGTTGGTCGGCAACGGGCGCAGCGCATTTCGACCCAGGCCAATAGCATCGACCGACTTGTCGATGGAGACGTGCCGCTCCTCCGAAACGTAAACAGCCCAGCGCTCACGGATTCCGTCATGTTGCGCTCGCTGGCCGCTGACAACGTCGCGCCCCACTTTCAGACCGATGAAATTGGCCGTCATCCCGCCGCTGGTGAGGTTGCCCCCGGCATTGTGGTCGTAACCGCAAAGATCGGTAAGCCAACGCACGACGCGGCGTTCCATGGCAACTGCCGCCGGGCCAATGGAATAAGCGCCGACGTTCTGGTTAATCGCCGAGCAGATGAAATCCGCAATAATACCCATGGGATTAGGCGATGGAGTGATAAGGCCCATATAACCGGGATGGCCAACATTCGTGCAGTAAGGAAGCAACTTGTGTTCAAGCTCTTCCAACACGCTATCGGGGGAGCACGGTTCCTGAGGCAAAGCCTCAGAAAACAGCTGGTTCAAAGTGCGCGGTTCCACTTCGGGGAACACGCGTTTTTCTTCGATGTGGTCCAGGTACTCGGCCAGTAGGTCAACGACCCGGTGTGCGACGTCTCGAAATTCTTTGGCATCCATTAGAAGTTTCCGCCAAATTCTTGATAAGCGTTTTAGTGGCCGCGATTCAGTCTATTCGCAGCCGCTGCTGCGATTCTAACAATCAACTCTCGGACCTTGCTTGCCGAAACGGGGCGATGACTCCCCCGAGTTCCACCCGCGAATGCAATTGGTTCAGCAGCACTTTTCTGGCCGGAGTCAGGGGCGACCCGCCAATCGCTATAATAAAGAAGCGTACTTCGCCGCTGAAATGTGGCGGAGCATGAATAAAGGAAGATATGACGAAAGCGCACCAGCATCCTCTTGAAAAGATCCTCGAGAGTCGCATTGCCATCATCGACGGAGCGATGGGCACGACGATCCGCACCTACGGCATGACGGAAGCGGACATCCGCGGGGAGCGGTTCAAGGATTCAAAGAAGGGCCTTCTGAATAACGGGGACCTCTTCTCATTGACTCAACCGGAAATGATCGGCGACATCCATCGCCGGTTTCTGGAGGCCGGGGCGGACATCATCGAGACGAACACCTTCGGCGCAACCAGCATCACGCAGAGCGAATTTTTTGTGGACGATCCTCGGGAACGGGGTGGGCGGAAGGATCCTGCGTTTTACCAAAAGGTCATCGAGGATCCGTTCCTCGGCGGTCTGGCTTGGGATATCAACGAGCAATCGGCGAAGCAATGCCGTGAGTGGGCCGATCGCGTTAGCAGCGCAACCTCGCGTCAACGGTTCGTCGCGGGGGCGATTGGGCCGCTGACCGTGTCTCTTTCGAACTCGCCCGATGCCGATGATCCCGGCTTCCGCGTAGTCACATTCGATCAAGTTAAAACAGCCTATGCTCAGCAAGTGCGAGCACTCATCGCCGGGGGCGTAGACCTGCTCCTGGTTGAGACAATCTTCGACTCCCTGAACGCCAAGGCGGCGCTTGTCGCCATCCGTGAAGTGTTCGATGAAGACGGCAAGAAATTGCCGGTAATGATCTCGGCGGCGGTGGGGCGTGGCGGCGAGACGATGATCTCCGCACAAACCACTGAGGCGTTCTGGAACGCGGTGCAGCACGTAAAACCGCTGTCGGTGGGGCTCAACTGCTCTCTCGGTCCCGATCTCATGTATCCGTTCCTGGAGGAGTTGTCGGAGAAGGCGGACGTGGCGATCTCGTGCTACCCGAATGCCGGTCTGCCGAATCCTCTCTCGCAAACCGGGTTCGACCTGGGACCTCAGGACATGGCGCGTTATCTGGGCGACTTTGCCCGGGCCGGGCTGATCAATATTGCCGGCGGCTGTTGCGGCAACACACCCGAGCACATTGCGGCTATCGCCAAAGCGCTCGAAGGCCAGCCTCCGCGAAAGTTTGGAACCCCGCTTACTGAGGAATCCTTCGCCCAGCAGATTGAGAGTCGAGCGTGAGCGTGTCTGATGACGCGGCCCAGCCCATAAAGACGAAGCCACTTCGTCTCTCGGGATCGCAGCCCTTCACCCAACAGTCCGGCGTCTTCATCATGATCGGTGAGCGGACCAATGTAGCCGGTTCGCCCAAGTTCGCGAAGCTGATCAAGCAAGGCAAGTATGAAGAAGCGGTCAGCGTAGCCCGGCAGCAAGTTGAGAACGGAGCCAATGTCCTCGACATCTGCATGGACGAAGGCATGATCGACGGCGTCACCGCAATGACGCGCTTCCTGCAATTACTGGGGAGCGAGCCCGAAGTTGCCAAGGTGCCCTTTATGGTGGACTCCTCAAAATGGGAGGTCATCGAGGCTGGGCTGAAGTGCCTGCAGGGCAAGGGCATCGTTAATTCGATTTCGCTGAAAGAGGGCGAAGAAAAGTTTCGCAAGAATGCCGCCACCGTCCTGAAATATGGCGCGGCGGTGGTTGTGATGGCTTTTGACGAACAGGGTCAGGCCGCGACTTACGAGGACAAGATCCGCGTCTGCGAACGCGCCTACCGGATCCTGGTCGACGAGGTTGGTTTTCCGCCCGAAGACATCATTTTCGATCCCAATATCCTCACCGTTGCCACTGGGATGGAGGAGCACAACAACTACGCGGTTGACTTCATCAATGCCACGCGCTGGGTCAAAGCCAATCTCCCGCACGCAAAGGTCAGCGGCGGCGTCTCGAACATCTCGTTCAGCTTCCGAGGCAATAATAAGGTCCGCGAGGCCATGCACTCTGCATTTCTTTATCACGCCATCACGGCGGGACTGGACATGGGCATCGTGAATGCCGGGATGCTCGAGGTGTACGAGGAGATTGAGCCCGAACTGAAGGTGCTGGTCGAGGACGTGCTGCTAAACCGCCGCCCCGACGCAACCGAGCGCTTGGTGGAGCACGGCGAGTCGCTCAAGGGTGAGAGTGCGATAGCGAGTGAGAAGAAGGCCGAAGAATGGCGCAATGGCACAGTCGAGGAGCGTCTCTCACACGCACTGGTCAAGGGCATCGACACATACATCGAAGTCGATGCCGAGGAAGCTCGTGTCAAACTGGGCCGTCCTTTATTGGTCATAGAAGGCCCACTGATGGCGGGCATGAGTGTGGTCGGTGATCTATTCGGGGCTGGCAAAATGTTTTTGCCCCAGGTGGTCAAGTCTGCCCGCGTGATGAAGAAGGCCGTGGCCCACCTGACGCCGTTCATGGAAGCTGAGAAGGAAGCGAGGGCTGCGGCTGGCGAAACGGTCAAGGCGCAGGGAAAAATTGTACTCGCGACGGTCAAAGGGGACGTTCACGATATTGGCAAGAATATCGTTGGTGTCGTCCTCGCTTGCAATAACTACGAGGTGATCGACATGGGCGTAATGGTCCCCTGCGAAAAAATCCTCGAACGCGCCAAGACGGAGAAGGCGGACATGATCGGACTCAGCGGCTTGATCACTCCGTCATTGGACGAAATGGTGCACGTGGCTCGCGAGATGGAGCGCCAGAGCTTTAAGTTGCCGCTGCTGATCGGGGGCGCAACCACGAGCCGGGCGCACACCGCGGTTAAGATTGCGCCGCATTACAGCGAACCCGTGGTGCACGTGCTGGATGCCAGCCGGGCGGTGCCCGTGACGACCAGTCTTCTGAGCGACGATGGCAAGTCAGCGTTCGTGGCGCAGCATCGCGCCGATTATGAGGCGCTCCGCAAGGCCCACTCCGCACCACGCCTGACGGTTGTCTCGCTTGAGACCGCACGAAAAAGACGGACTCCCATCGAGTGGCGCGCCGAAGACCTGCCTACACCCGCGTTTACCGGTGTGCGCGTGCTGGACAACTTTCCGCTGGCGACGCTGCGCGACTTCATCGACTGGACTCCGTTCTTCCACACATGGGGATTGAAGGGCGTTTATCCCCGCATTCTTGAGCACGATGGACAAGGTGCACAGGCGCGTCAGATATTTACTGAAGCCAACGCGCTTCTCGATGTCATCATTGAGAAGAAATTGATCACGGCGCGGGGCGTATACGGCTTCTTTCCCGCAAATGCCGTAGGCGACGATGTCGAACTGTACACGAACGATACACGCCGAGACGTACTCGAACGATTCCACTTCCTTCGTCAGCAATCAAATAAGGAAGGCAATGAGCCGTGCCGATCGCTCGCCGACTTCGTCGCGCCGAAGGAAGCAGGACTGCCCGATCATATCGGTGCATTCGCGGTAACCAGCGGGATCTGCCTGAAGGAACTGTGCGACGGTTTCCGGGCCAAGCACGACGACTACAACGCGATCATGGCGGAGGCCATCGCCGACCGCCTGGCTGAAGCTTTCGCCGAATGCCTGCACAAGCGAGTGCGGTGTGAATGGGGCTACGGTCGTGAGGAAGGCCTGAGCAACGCTGATCTCATCCAAGAAAAGTATCGAGGCATCAGGCCAGCGGCGGGTTACCCCGCGTGCCCGGATCACACGGAAAAAGGCACGCTTTGGCGCCTGCTCGATGTGCAGGCGAATACCGAAATGCTCATCACTGAGTCATTTGCCATGTGGCCGGGATCGAGCGTAAGTGGTCTCTACTTTGCCCACCCGGAATCGCGGTATTTCAGCCTTGGCAAGATCGACCGCGACCAAGTCGCCGACTATAGCGAGCGCAAGAAAATGAGTGTGGCGGAAGTCGAGCGATGGCTCGGACAAAATCTCAACTACGACCCTGCGGAATAGCATCTGGACATAAACCTTTGGCCGAACGCCCGACGCCTCTGATCGCTTACTGTTGTTGCTACTCTCTGCGCGCCATGATTGCAACTCGTGTCATGGCTGACCGGCTCGCAATCGTTCGATCGAAGTCCGCGCCGCAACGAGATCGGGCCGGGCGCGCAGCACGGCTTCATATTCGGCGATAGCCTGCTGGCGCTGCCCCGGAACTTTCGCTAGCGCATCTGCGAGGCTCAAGTGCGCATCCAGGTCATCCGGTTGAATGCGCAGTGCGACCCGGTACTCGTCAATCGCCTCTGGCAACCGGCCCGGTATTTGCGACAACGCGTCTCCCAGCAGCTCATGGTTTCGCGCGTCATTCGGTTCACTCTGCAACGCGGCCTGGAATTCGGCGATCGCGTCCGGCACCCGGCCTGGCATTTGCGACAAAAGAATGCCTTCATTGGTGTGTGCCTGCGCCTTGTTGGGTTCAATGCGCAGCGCGGCTTGGTACTCGGCAACTGCGTCCGCTTGCCGGCCGGGCATTTGTGCTAGGGCATTTGCCAGGTTCATGTGCGCGTTCGCATAACGCGGTCTAATCCGCAGTGCGGACTGGAACTCCACGATCGCTTCCGGCACCCGACCCGGTATTTGAGCCAGAGCAATTCCCAGGTTGTTGTGCGCCAGCGCGTAGCCCGGATCACTCCGCAGCGCCGCCTGATATTCGGCAATTGCATCGGACAACCGGTCTGGCTGTTTCGCCAGGAGATACCCGAGACTGTTGTGGGCCAAGGCGTAGTCCGGTCGAATTCGCAATGCGGTCCGGAATTCTTCAATCGCCTCCGGTTCGCGGCCGGGGACTTGTGCCAGCGTGCCTCCCAGGTTGTAGTGGGTTAGCCAACTGGCGGGATTGCGTGCAAGCGTGGCCCGGTAGAGCGTCTCTGCATCCCGGTAGATGCGAGTCTGCCGCCAAGTCAATATGCTGAGGACTGCGAGCAACACGACGAGAACTGCTGTATGGGCCGATTTCTCCGGGAAGATCCGCGCAGTCACATAGGTGAGCGCGTACGCCACGGGCACAATGATTCCCAGACTGGCCAGGTACTGGAAATGGTCGGCGACGTAGGAGAACTGGAAGGGGAAAACATGGAGAAATCCGAGTACCGGGAAAAGCGTTCCAACGAAAATCAGAAAACCCGCCAACGGACCGCGGCGGCGAGGCAGCCACCACAGGCAGATGGCCACAGCGACGGCCACTCCGAGAGGATAAAGATATTGCCACCACACCGTGGGATCCACTTGCCAGCGCGGGTAGGAAAACATCAGATCGGAGGGCCACACCAGCTTGCCGGCGTAAAAACAGATAATGCGGCCTGCCAGAAGAATGTGTTGAACCGGGCTTAGATTGTAAGTTGCGCCTTCGGCGCCGATGACCGTCCGCTCGACCCACGCTGTGAAAATGCCGCAAGTTGCCCCCAGCAAGAACCACGGCAGCAATGGCCGCACGTCGCGCCGCCATTCGAGGCTGCCCCGCTTCCACCAAAAGACTACCAACAACGCGGCTGGAAGCGTCGCAGTCACGGTCTTGCTAAGCAGGGCCAGGACGAACAGGCCGAGCGCCCAAAAATAAAGTGATCTGCGCCGAGTTTTGTCGAAGTGCAGATAAGTCAGCGCCGAAGCCAGATAGAAGACTCCGGAAAGCGTGCTCTTCTGCTCGGAGATCCAGGCCACCGATTCCACGCATACCGGATGCAAGGCAAAAATCAAACCCGCCAACCAGGCGCCGGGCAGATTAAGACGGCGGACGATCAACACCACAAGCAACGCCCCTGCCGTGTGCAGCGAGAGGTTGAGCAGGTGGTAGCCCAGCACTGAGTCACCCCATAGGCGGTGCTCAAGCCAGAAAGCGCTGTGGAGTAGCGGATAATATTGCGCAGTAGCACCAAGACGGAACCAGATGTCCCAAAGACCGTGGAGCGACTGCAGTCCTGGACGAGTAACGTGGTCTGTATCATCCCAAATCAGCCCACCACGAAGCGCCGGAAAATACGCAAGCAGAGTGGCGATGAAAATGGACGCCCAGATTGCCAGGTCCCGAATGGAAATGATCGCGAACACGGGCGATCCGGCGAATCGAGTCCGATTCACAGTTGGGCGCACCTTACTCTTACGCCCTTTACGCTGACCCAATCGGGATCTCCTCCTGGAGCCGAAAATGTTGGCCTTATACGCCGATCTCCGCTGCCAACACACCCGGTGCGCAGACCTTTAGCCACAGACCAGTAGACCAGTACTGGGACGATCAGAGAGTCTTCCGCTTCTAAGTGCTAAGTCCCAATCATCTGGGAACAGCGGATGGGCAACCCATGGCGGACATCTTTCGGTCCGGCCTTGGCGGAATGGTGAAATGTACACCTAGGCCCGGTCAATACTCAAGTGCCGTTTGAAAGGCGACTCTTCATTTGCGGAGCTAATTCGATTTTGCCTTCCCCGACTCCACCGACGCTTCCTCAACGATAGGGGGGCTAGACCTTGCTTTGACATTACGGGGACCAGCAGAATTTGTGAAGGACGCTTGGACTCTCGGAGGTAAATCATATCGAGATATGTTGTCAATAATTCCGCGCCAGCCCGCACTGGTTTCAGCTATTATTGCGGAGCCGAGGTCATGGAAAAAAACCCCAGATTCGGCCAGCAGTCAGACTTACCCGGAAAAGATGTCGCTGGCATCCGTACTCCGTCCGAGGGAGGCAGTTCTTCGTCTGATGCGACCCTTCCTTCCGATTCTCCAACCTTAGTGGATTTGCCGCAAGATTTCACCAGATTGATGGACACCTCCCGGCAGACTCCGGCCACGCCGGCGAAGGAGAACGCAGAGCAACGACCCAGAATCGTCGTGGTTTCAAACCAGCCCGAACTGGAGCCAGGCATGCTTCTGGCACAGAGATATCAGATCGTGCAGATTCTCGGGCAAGGCGGCATGGGTGCGGTGTACAAAGCGACTGACCTCGAATTGAACCGCACCGCGGCCGTGAAGGTAATACGCCGCGACCTGGCTCGCGACAAAGCTATCGTGGATCGCTTCAAGCAGGAATTGCTGTTGTCCCACCAGGTAACGCACCGCAACGTGGTCCGCATTTATGACCTCAGTGAAGCTGATGGGATGAAGTTCATCACCATGGAGTACGTCGAGGGAGAAAACCTGCTGACTCTCCTTCATGAGAAGAAGAAGTTTTCGCCGTCAGAAGCAGTGGAAATCATGCTGCAGGTATGCCGGGCATTAGAAGCCGCACACAGTGTGGGCGTGATCCACCGCGACCTGAAACCGCAGAACATTATGCGTGATAAGACCGGGCGAATCCTGGTGATGGATTTTGGCCTGGCCCGCACCCTGGAAGGCGATGGCATGACCCAGAGCGGAGCTCTGGTGGGAACAATGGAGTACATGTCGCCGGAGCAGGCGCTGGGTAAGCCGCTGGATCAGCGTTCGGACATTTTTGCGTTGGGACTAATCTTTTACGAAATGCTCACTGGGCAGATGCCCTTCAAGGCGGACAGCACAATCGCGAGCCTGATTCGGCGCACCCAAGAGCGGGTTGCGCCGGTTTCGGATCACGACAACACTATCCCGCCGTCGGTAAGCAACATCGTCACTAAGTGCCTCGAGCGCGATTTAGAACTGCGGTACAAAACCGCTGCGGAGCTTTTGGCGGACCTGGAGACCTGGCAAGGCAAGCGTGCCGGCGCTACGCTGAGCTTCGAGCCGAAGATCGGTCCGTGGGGCCGCACAATTCCCTGGCCGATAATTACTGCGGGCTTGATTGCGGTCATCCTCGCAATTGGGGGATACCGTTTCCGCGACAGCCTGTTTCAGGCGTCCGGGCAAAGCCGGGTGCCTCCTGCTGTTTCGCTGGCAATTCTCCCTTTTAGAAACGCGTCAGGAGACCCGAGCTTCGACTGGTTGGGGCCCAGTTTGGCGGACATGCTCAACACCGACGTCGGCCAGTCCGCGCGGTTGCGAACGGTTTCCCCTGACCGATTGCACCAGGTCCTTCAGGACCTGCACATCGCGCCAAATACTTCGTTCGATCCGACTGTACTTCGCCGTATCGCTGAATTCAGCAGCGCCGATGTGGTGGTATTCGGCCAGTACGCGCGCTTCGGTAGCCAGATTCGCATCGATGCGACTTTGCAGGATCTGAAAAACAACCGCATCACTTCGATGAAAGCGGATGCTGCGAGCGAAAAGGATATTCCCGCCGCATTCGACAAGCTCGCCGATTCCGTCCGACAAAACCTGGCTTTGTCCCCGGATGTGTTGAAGGAGTTGAAGGCCAGTTCCTATCAGCCGACCTCAACCTCGATTGAAGCGTTGCGCGACTACAACGAAGGGATCGGCCTGCTGCGCGAAGGTAAGAATCTCGAGGCGCAGAAGCACTTCGACGCTGCTACGAAGAAGGACGTTTTCTTCGCTTTGGCTTATTCCAAGCTGGCGCAAGCCTACAGCAATTTAGGTTACGACGCCGAGGCTGAGCGCGCAGCGCAAAAGGCCGTGAATTTGAGCCAGAACCTGCCGCAGGCGGAGAAATATTTGCTGCTTGCGATTCAGGCCCAGATCACTAAGAACTTCCCCGGCGCCATCAAAGCGTATGAGACCATCGCAAAGGCCTCGCCCGATAACGCAGACGTGCAATCGGCATTGGCGGCTCTCTACGAGCAGGCGGGAGACTTCGCCAAGGCTGGTGAATACAACCAGCAAATCCTGAAAGCGAATCCCAAAGACATCAACGCAACCCTGGCAATGGGACGCCTGGGCATTAAAAGCGATAATGCGCAAGGTGCACTTGAATCCTTGAGCCGGGCGCTGAGCCTCGCCATTCAACTGGATAATCAGGAGCAGAAGGCTGCCACACTGCACGCGATGGCAGTGGCTTACCGGATGTTAAATCGTCCGCTTGACAGTTTGCGCGATGGCGAAGATGCCTTGACTATCTGGCGAAGCATCGGGCAGAAGCGCGGAATCGGCTCCAGCCTGAACGAAATTGCGAGAACTGAAGTTTTGTTGGGCAAAAATAAGGAGGCGCTGCAGAATTTTCAGGAAGCGTTGCAGATTCGACGGGACATCGGGGATAAGCGCGGTCTGGGCGACACTTTGATCGACTTGGGTAATTTCTACGATGATCGCGGCAACCATGAGCAGGCCCTGACCATGTATAAGGAGTCGCTGCAGATCGAGCGCGATATCGGCAATGAACGTTTGCAGGCGGCTTGTCTGAACAATATCGCGGGTGTGTATTTTGCAAAGGGACAGTATGAAGACGCCCGCACCTATTACCTGCAGGCACTGCAATTGCGCGAAAAATCCAAGGCGCCTGAAGACATCGTCGAGGCCGTCCACAACCTGGCTGAGACATCTGTAAGGATGGGCGACTACGACCAGGCCTTTTCCCAATACATGCGGGCATTGGATCTGCGCCGCAGTATGAACGACACTCGCGGCGCGGCAATTGAGTCCTACACTCTGGGGATGGTCTTGGACTATCAGGGACGATACGGGGCCGCTATCACTTCGAAACAGGCAGCACTGAAAACCTTCCAGGATCTGAAAGACAAAACCTACTGGATGGCAGAGATCCTTGGCGGTTATGCTCAGGCGCTCATCCTCGCCGGTCGAGGCGACGAAGCGAAGAGCTACCTGGACGACGCACTCAATCTTTCACGGGAATTGAAGAACGATGGAATGGTATCGCAGACTCTTTCTTTCCAGGGCGACGCAGCATACTATCGCGGTGACGCAAAGGCCGCCGGGGCATTGTATGAACAGGCTCTGCAGGCGGCCAACCATAGTAAGGAGCCAGAAAAGATCTTGACTGCCAAGATCAGTCTGGCAAAAGTTGCGATCCAGGAGGGACGCGCGCAGCAGGCTATCGCGACATTGCGACCGCTACTGCAGCAAACCGAGAATCTCGGATTGAAGTATGCGCAAGTGGAATGCTCAGTTTCCATGGCGGAAGCCATGATAAAGATCAAAGACAGCTCCCACGCCCAACAGGAACTCGAGCGGGCGCTTCTGCAAGCTGACAAACTCGGCTTGAAACCATTGAGCGCTAAAGCGCACTACCTGCTGGCCGGCATCTTTCGAGCGTCGGACGACCAGGCCGAAGCTCTGCAGCACTATCAAGAGGCTCTTCAGTTAATCAACGCCATGCACGATGATCCGGGCGCGGATAAAATCCTGGAACGCTCTGACTTCAAGACCATGGACGAGGAAGCCACGCGCTGGCTGCAAGCGATCAAGAGTTAGTCGATCCTATTTCTCTTCTGCAATAAGCTCAATTTTGAATCAGTTACTACTTCTAGCGCGCGCCCGAAGAAAAAACGGGGTGCAGTCCGTGGCCTGCACCCCATCGAAAAGCGACATCAGCGTCATTTGTATTGGAAAGTTGCAGGGAACACCACCAAGCCGCTATCAAATGTCGCCACCACGATGACGCAGCCGGTTGAACCCTTCACCGTTTTCCAGTTGAATTGGTAGAGTCCGTTTCCGAGGTTCTGCAGGCCTGAGTTGCCTGAGGCCCCGATGGTCGTTTCGTTGTCAGAGTCACCCGAACAGGCAGATGGAATCGTCCCGAGGTTTACCCACGGAGCGGTGCAAGTTCCGGGCGCCGGGTTCGGGCTGGAACAGAATGTGAGATTTGTTTCGGGAACGTTCGGGGCGAGGAACTGTTGCCAGATCAAGGGCACCGCGCTTCCCGCCTTAATGACGTTTATCTGATTATCGGACACCGGCGTTTGAAATCCCACGAAGCTGGTGAAACTGGTAACGATCTGATCGCCGGGGGTAAATGCCGCAACGAAGCATGACAGCCCGCCGCCACCCCCCGAGTGCGTCGTGTCCTGGGTGTAGAAGCGGAAGATGTTCTTGTCAAAGAGACTGGTTGGACAGCTTTGCCCGCTGGCTTTCAAAAACCCGGGACCGCCAATCCCCGGAAAGCCTTGGGGGAAGCTGTAATGGGTGGTCGCCGTGTACAGGAATTGCTCGCAATCTGACGCGCCCGCGCAAGTCAATTGGAACTCGGTACACTCTGGGTTTCCAACTTCGCTAAAATCGCCATACGGGGCGCAGCTAAACGTGGAGAACAATGTGCCCGGATTGAATGTGTTGAATGCATTGGACCCAGGATTGGACAAGGACTGCAACACGGGAATCGGAAGGAGGGTAATCTGCTCGCCCCCCGCATTATCGAGGGCCGCCAGTTCGTAGTCGTCAGTGCCGACCGGGAATATTGCGGTCGCGCCGGCCGCCAGGGTTTGGGTCTGCGGAGCATTGTATCCTCCGCAGTTGCTGCTATCCGGGGATAATGCCAAGGTGACCGAGGCACCTGGTGCCAGGCCTGCGGTCCAAGTATCAAGAGCCATTCCTCCTGGCGCACAGTACGGCGCTCCCCCCATTGGAGACTTGCCAGATAGAGTAATCGTACCGCTGAAACTCGATGTGCCGTTGTTTGTGACCGTAAGAAATCCGCTATCCGGGTTGGCGCAAATCGTACCGCTCGTATTGCAGCCGCCGGTTTGATAGAAAGTCTTTACGTCAAACTTATATCCGGTGCCAGCGAACTCGAACGCGCCAGGCGTTTGGTTGGTCTCGTAGGCATCGCCGGGATCGCATCCCGTTGGCGATCCTCCCTGCAGCACATAGGCATCGGTTACAACGCCGTTGTCGCACGGGCTGCTGGATACGCCAAGGCCTGAGTGAACCTGGCTGTCGTAAACGGCGAGTCGCAAAGACCCATCCGCACTTTGGATCGAGAGCAGTGCGCCGCTTTCAAGACTCTGCGCAAAAACCATGGTTGGAGCGAACACACTGAGGGCTACCACCGCCAACAGAATAGGGATTTTCATAACCAATTTGTCCTTTTGCAAGTTCGCATGGATGGACCGAACTGCTGAGATTGCCGCCCGAGGGCGGTACTGAGATTAAGGGGGAGAGATCGCCTGTGACGCGCATCCGAGAGCCGACCACCACCGGTTGCCGCGCTGCACAGCCGCTCCATATAGTGTCGCCTGGGACGCAACATGTCAACACAATTCATAGTCCGTGTCGCTACGATTCTCCGCTGATCCGGCGCCGGGCCCGGGCTGGCGCCAGCCGCTACGGCTGCTCAGGCGCTGATAAATTTTGCGGGAGACCAATCAGGAGGGTATAAACACCAACTGCCTTAAACTGGGGACGGACGGCGCCGTACTCTCCAGTACACGAGCGACATCGCCAGAAGGAAAGGCAAGAATGCAGGGAGGGCATACTGCAAGCCATCTACAAAAAAAGTACTCGCTGTGATGCCCAGCAGGGCGGCGATGCCGATCCAATTGGAATACGGTGACCAGGCTAATTTGATGGGTAAGCGGGAGCGAACCTCGGGGTTAAGCGACTTTCGGAAGTAAATGTGGCTGAGAAGAATGACAATCCACACAAAGAACATCCCGGCAACCGCTACCCCGTAGAGCATCAGAAAGGCGCGTGAAGGCGCATAAACAGCAAGCAATATCGCCGCGATCATGCCCGCCGTCGAAACACCAAGCGCGCGATGGGGGACTCCGTTGCTGCTCAACCGGGAGAGCCACGCGGGCGCGTAGCCGCTTCGCGAGAGCGAGAAGATCATCCGGGTGGTCAGATAAAGATCGGCGTTGCAACTGGAAAGCGCCGCGGTGATTACCACTAGATTCATGATGCTGGCAGCGTATGGAATTCCGACACCGGCAAAGGCGCTCACGAACGGACTACCGCTAATTCCGGTTTCGCTTCCCACTCGGTTCCAGGGAGTCATAGCCAACATCGCGGAAATGGCGAGCACGTAGAAGAAAATCAGTCTGTAAACAATGGTGCGCATCGCGCGTGGAATCGAGCGTTCGGGATCGCGCGCCTCGCCGGCTGTCACGGCGATAACTTCCACGCCCATATAACTGGTCAGGGCGAGCGTAAGCGCCAACCAGACGCCCTTCGGGCCGAACGGCAGAAATCCGCCATTCGCAACTAGATTCGAGAGTCCGAGCGCCGGCCTTGAACCGACTCCAAATATCAGCATCGCGCCAATGGCGATAAAAGCGATGATGGCAGACACTTTGATCAAAGCAAACCAATATTCAAATTCGCCAAAGCGTCCGACCTGCAGAGCGTTGATCGCGACCAGCGTGAGCGAGGCGCCCGCAACCCAAACCCACTGCGGCACATGTGGAAACCAAAATCCGCAGTAAATTCCCACTGCGGTCACCTCAGCCCCGATCGCGATGATCTGCGCCAGCCCATAGGTTGCACGCACCGCGAACCCTGACCATGCACTGAGATAAGTCTCAGCGTAGACACCAAAAGCACCCGCCACCGGATGAATGACAGCCATCTCTGCCAGCGAATAAGCAACGATCATCGCAATGACTGCCCCGAGAAGGTACGACAAAATCACTCCCGGTCCAGCAAGCCGGATCGTTATGCTGCTGCCCAGGAATAGGCCAACGCCAATCGCTCCGCCCAGGGCGAGCATGGTGAGTTGGCGTTGAGTGAGCCGCCGTTGGAGGTTCTCCGGCGGCGGCGAAGCATTAGTACTTGGGACCGAGCTTTCGAGAAGATGGGCTGGCGGTGGCGCCTCAGGCATAGCGGCTCATTGGCAGGATTACGTCGCGGAAGCGATGGATTTCTTCTACGGTGTTGTAATGCACGAGAGACACGCGGACCGCCCCAGTCTCTGGATCCAGACCCAGCCTCCGCATGAGGCGTGGGGCATACATGTGCCCATCGCGAATCCCGATGCCGGCATCCGCCAGTGTCTCCGTGACGCGTGCCGGATGCCTTTTCTGAAGATTGAAACAGAAGGTGGGGACGCGTTCGCGCAGCCGCTCTTCATCGCGGATGCCATAGATTGTGGCGTCGGCCTCTTTCAAGACGCGCAACAATTCCAATGAGAGCGATGCTTCGTAAGCCCGCACTATGTTCATGGCAATGACGAGGTTGCTGCGCCTGGAATTTTCGGAGTCGCGGTTCAAATTTCCGCCGAGACTGGCCCCAAGCGTTTCTAAATAAGTTATGGCTGCATCCAGGCCGGCCACGTTTTCATAAATGAATGTACCGGCTTCAATCTTTCCGGGCGGTTCGTCAGGGATGAAATCTTCGCGGAAGGTAGGCAGACTTTTCAACAACTCCCGCCGACCCCAGAGAAATCCCATGTGCGGCGAGAATATCTTGTAACCCGAACAAACGAGGTAATCGCAGTCGAAGGCCTGTACATCGATGGTTCCGTGCGGGCCGTAGTGGACACAATCGAGAAACATTTCCGCGCCCGCGTGATGAGCGACCTTGGCTGCTTTCGCCACATCGACGATCGAACCAAGCGCGTTCGAAGTAACGGTGCATGCTACCAGCCGCGTTCGTGAAGACAGAAGTCTCTGCAAATCTTCTACGTGCAAATTTCCGTCTTCCCGTATTTTCCACCAGGTGAACTTGGCATTGGGGAGGGCGAGCCAGGTGGCGATGTTCGCCTCGTGGTCCATATCGCTAACAATGATCTCATTGCGTTCAGCCAGCGTTTGACCAATCGCCAGACTTATCAGCCGGATGAACGAAGTTGCATTCATTCCAAATGCGATCTCACTGGGATGCCGCGCATTGACGAGCACAGCAACACTCTCGCGAGCGCGCGCGATCACTGCATCAACTTCCTTGCTTTTGGCGTATCGTCCACCCCGCTGGACGTTATTTTCGAGCAGGTGCTTGTTAACCGCATCGAAGACGACCTGCGGCACCTGTGCTCCGGCTGCGTTGTCGAAGAATATGAAATTCTCACCGCGATTCAGAGAGGGAAACGCGCGGCGAGCGGCCTCAACCGGGAATTGTCTGGCGGTATCGCCAGTTTCTGCCAAAAGAATAGATTTGTTCATTCATCCTCCACCGCTCACTCCAGGCAGGCATTCATGAGCGGCTAGAGGCGGCTAGAATATCACAGACATACAAAGTGTATACGGTTTGCTGCAACTGATTTGCGTGATGTCGCCCCTCCTAAACCTTGGAGACATATGGTATTCGTTGACATAGCAGCGACTCTCGGGAACAATTAGTTGTTTTGTGAGTGGAGGAATTCTTGCCAAAGACCGCGACCCGGAGCAAAGGATATCGTATCCTGGCGCACACTCTTTCTTCTTTATCGCAACCGCATCTGATTGGTACGGTTCCCGCGACCCTGAGCGAGAGAGTATATTCGGCATTCAAACGCGACGTCATACAGGGCATTTTCCAGCCGGGCGAGGCCCTGAGCGAGAAAGATCTCGCGCGCCGCTATAAGGCAAGCCGCACGCCAGTGCGTGAGGCCGCGGTCCGGCTTCAAAATGACAGACTGCTGCGTATTGTTCCGAACCGCGGGTATTTCGTAGCTCAGATCACGTTGCAAGTTCTGAATGACATTTACGAATTCCGCAGCGCGGTCGAATGCGCCGCGGCTGAACTTGCCGCCGCCAAGGGGGGTACCGGCGAGGCCCTGAAGGAGTTGACCAATCTCGCCAAGGCATCGTGCAGCCCGGATAACCGCGCGAGTTGCGCGCGCTTTATCGAGGCCGATACCGCCTTTCACGTCGGTATTGCGCTGTTAGCACGCAATCAAATGCTGGTGAAGGCGGTCAGCGAAGCCCGCAGCCAGATGGAACGAATCATGTTGGCCGCCATTGACATTCACTATTTTGGCGAAGTCCCCGGCCGCGAGCATCTTGCGATTCTCAACGCGATCCGCGAACGGGATTCTGAGCGCGCGCGCCAGCTTATGCACGACCACATTATGCAATCGAAAGACAAGGTCATGGGAGTGGCTTCGGTTCTGCCCGTTCGCTCGACAATGCGATAGGCCGCAGATCTTATCCCCCGTTTCTCAAGATCTGTCGCGCAAATCGATACTAATTTACCGGCTCGGTAACTCATGAACCATGGCGTGCAGGATGTTTTCAAGAAACTCAGCCCGCATTTCAAAGGAACTCTGCTTCGGCCCTGCGACGCCGGCTACGGCAACGTCGCGCCTGTGTGGAATGGGATTTTCAATGGCAGGCCAGCCTTGGTCGCCCGCTGCTCTGACATGGATGATGTCCAAATGTGCGTGCGGGCTGCTGCAGCTTCGGAGGTCGTCACGGCCGTTCGCTGCGGGGGGCACAGTCTGGCAGGTTTCGGCACATGCGATGACGGATTAGTCATCGATCTTTCTCCTCTGCGTGAGGTTCATGTAGATGCTCATTCCCGGAGAGCGCGGTTCGCGGGAGGATGTCTGTTGGGTACTGTGGATTCCGCGACGCAAGCGACAGGTCTCGCGTTTCCGTCCGGAGTTGTGTCACATACGGGGGCGGGCGGGCTTGTCTTGGGAGGAGGTACAGGATGGCTGAATCGACTGTATGGCTTATCTTGCGACAACGTCGAAGCTTTCACGCTGGTCGCGGCCGACGGATTAGTGCACCAGGCGAATGCTAAAGAAAATTCGGATCTTTTCTGGGCGCTTCGGGGTGGTGGCGGTAATTTCGGCATTGTGACGCAATTTGAAGTCCGGCTTCATCCCGTGACTCATGTCTTGCTGGGGACCGGGCTCTGTGTCGGTGAGAACATTGCCGGCCTGCTCCAGCATTGGCGGGAATTTATGCCTGAAGTTCCAGACAATCTGCGCTGGGGCTTTTCCTTGCGCATTGCGGGCGACGGGCATTGTGTTCCGCAGGAGGTTCGGGGAGCGCCGGTTGCGAATGCCTCGGTGCTTTGGATTGGCGATCATGACCAAGGAATTCGTTATATCGATCATGCGCTGACCGCTGTGGAACACAAAGCGATAAAGGTCGAGGAGATGTCATTCCTTAGTTTGCAGACGATGGCGGATTCCGATTTCCCGCACGGGCGCCGCTACTATACGAAGTCCGGCTACTTTCAAATCTTGGGCGATGACGTAATTCGTCTTCTAATCGACGCCCTAACAACAATTCCATCTCGCTCCAGCGAAATTGAATTGACTTACCTGGGCGGCGCAGCCGGACGGGTGCCTCCGGAGGAAACGGCTTTCGGCAATCGTGGAGCGCCATTTGTTCTAAACATTCTGAGCAACTGGACGGAACCTTCCGAGGATGCTGCGAACATCGCCTGGAGTCGGAATCTGTTCTCGCGCTTGCGTCCGTTTATGGTTCAAGGCGTCTATGTAAATTTCATGAGCGGCGATGAAGAAGAACGCGTTCCCGAGGCTTACCCGGGACGATGGGAGCGCCTGCGGAGTATCAAAACCAAGTATGACCCTCGGAATGTCTTTCGTCTGAACCAGAATATTCCACCTCACCGTCCTCCCGCTCGCAACTAGTTGGCCGTCAGCCAGCAAGTTCAACTTCACGTCGGCCTGACGCAAGACTCTAGACAAAACAACCGCGAACTTTCAGCGGATCCTTTTGACATACGACCTGAATACCATTGACATACTTGTAGCTTACGCGATAGCATGCGCCGATTAACGGCTGAGGGGGGAAATAACGTGAGGAACTTTCACGCGATTCGCTTCATAACGTCGAGCATCGCTTTTCTCGCTCTTTGCGGTTCGTTTGCCGCGGCCCAGCTTTTTCCGGGTCGAATCACCGGAACGGTACGGGATGCTCAGGGTGCTGCGGTGCCCGGCACAACCATCAAACTCTCAAACCCCGCCACCGGCCAGGAGCGGACGCTCGCCAGCGATCAAAACGGCGAATTCAATTTCCCGGACCTGCCGCTCGGCACGTTCCGGTTGACGGTGAGTAAAGAGGGCTTTCGCACCACGGTGATCAACGACATCGTGACTTCGCAAGGGCAGGTAAACAATGTCAACCCCGTGCTGGCGGTCGGAACCGTTACTTCACAAATTGAGGTGACCGCAGCGCCGGCGCTGCTGCAGACAGAAACGAACGAGGTCGGCGGTCAATTGAGCGAGGTGCAAGTCGAGGCTCTTCCAATCGGCAACAGTGATTACACGAGGCTTGCTCTTGTCTTGCCGGGAGTCACTCAAAATAGCAACTTCGCGTTCGCGCAATACACCATCAACGGCTCACGTGCGCGCTCGAACGGCTTCAATATCGACGGCGTTTCCGATACAGACCCTTCGACCTATCTTCCCTCCATCAATGAAGGCGGAAATTCGGCGACAGCGGCGACACGCCTTCCTCTGGACGCAATTCAGGAGGTCATCGTCAGCGCGAACGCCGGTGCCGATAGCGGGCAAAATTCCGGCAGCGTAATGAATGTCATCATTCGCAGCGGCACGAATCAAATTCACGGCTCGGTGTACGAATTGCATCGCGATGCTGCTCTGGATGCGGCCAACTTTTTTGAAAATCTCCATGGAGTACCAAAAGCGCCATTCGTTTGGAATGAGTTCGGCGGAACCATCGGCGGAACGATCTCCATTCCTCACGTGTACGATGGCCGGAACCGGACCTTCTTTTTTGCAGGCTATGACGGAAGCCGTCTCAGGCTCGGCACCACACTCAACGGAGTTGCGCCAACTTCCGCACAGATCGCGACAGCCACAGCTTTGGTGCAGGGGCAGGGCATCACACCGAATCAGCTAGGGCTCAATATTCTGGGACTTTATTCGAATCTGGGTCTATCGGGTCCCTTCGCTATCGACAATCGAGGTCGGCAAACACCCAACAGCGGCGTTTTGAAAATCGATCACAGCATCTCGACCTCCGATTCGCTTTCAGCCCGCTACCTTCATGGTAGCGGCGAAGATGAGTTTCCTGGCGGCGGACCCGGCCCGGGCGGCGGATCTCAGCTAGGCCCGTGGTTTGGAGTGACCCCCACTGTAGCCGACAACTTCGCGATTAGCGAGGTTCACATCTTCAACCCGGCTTTGATCCATACCATCCGACTCGGCTGGAACCGCTTCAGCCAATTCCAAAAAGGCCGCGACTCGGACGTGAACCCCTCCACGGTTGGCTTTAACACAGGGGTAACTCCGGTCAGTTACGGCATCCCGGAGGTTGACACATATGGTTTCGCAAACCTCGGACTGCAGTATGGCGCTGGCGGTCGGGTTGCGACCAGTTATCAAATCGCTGACGAAGTCAGTTGGACTCGTGGTGCACATGCCTGGAAGTTCGGGTTTAACTTCCTTCACAATTATTCCAATTACACCCTAGCCGGGGGACGCGGCATCTTTTCCTTTACCGGTTCACAGCTTGGAAATCAGCTAAATCAGAGCGGGGGGATGTCGTCTCTGGTCGACTTGATTGCCGGTCTTCCTACGCCCGGCAACGGCCTCACGCAAATCACACGGGTGGGCAGCCCCCGAGCCAATATTGACCAGAACATCATCAGCGGCTTCGCTATCGACACGTTCAAAGTTAGTCCCCGCCTTACGTTGATTGCAGGGTTGCGCTACGACTTCTTTACGACTGTGAACGAAGCGCGCGGGCGTTTCTCCGCATTTGACCCCAATCTGGGACTTGTCCCAGCCTCGCAATTGCCGGGGGGAGACATTTACAACACCCCCAAGGGCAACTTCGGCCCTCGCGTGTCGCTTGCCTGGGCGCCTCAATCCCACCTTATCTCGGGACGCCAGACAGTTGTCCGCGCCGGATTCGGAATTTATTACGATACGATTCCACTCAATAACTTCGAAGAAGGGCTCGCGCAGAATCCCATCGGGCCGACGGCCGGCTTCACGATTGTGCCAAGCCCTCCCATCCCCTTCGGCGTTGGAGTGCCAATCTTCGGCACGGGCGCACCCCAGCCGCCTTTCAATATTGCAAGCATCCAGCACAATCTGAAGACGCCGAACACGCAAGAATGGAATTTCAATATCCAGCAGGAGCTCAGCGATAAGGTCGTCTTTCAGATTGGGTATGTCGGGAACCATAGTGTCCATCAACTTCAATTGCTGGACATTAACCAGCCGCCACTGGGCGCCGGCTACGCGGCCGGATGTGCGCCCCCGTTACCCAATTTGACGTGTGAACAGGACGCGCGCCCGTTTAACGCGAAGTTCCCCACCTTGTCGCAGATCAATACAATTTCGACGCCGGGTTTTGCAACTTACCACTCTTTGCAGGTTTCGCTGAAATCGAATGACTTTCATGGCTTGACCAGTCAGGTCGCTTTCACCTGGTCTCACAATCTCGACACTGCGTCCGAGGTGGAAGATTTCTTCGGCACCAGCGGCTATGTGCCACAGGACTCGACGAATCTGAAGGGCAGTTACGGCAATTCAGAATTCGATCAGCGCCGTGCGCTAATCATCACTTACGTGTATGCCATCCCCTCCCCCAAAACTGGCAACGCGTTCGCCTACGTGGCAAAAGATTGGCAAGTCTCCGGGACCACAACTTTTCGTGACGGCTTCGCTGCACCCCTGTTGACCTTTGGTGACGAGAGCGGCGTGGGCAATAATCACACGCGGTACAATTGCGTTGCGCCGATTCACTATCAGTTAAGCAACTTTTTGCTGCCGTACGCGTCGCCCAGTTCGTTTCAGGAGCCCGCGCCGGGAACGTTCGGCAACTGCCCGCGCGATCCGTTGGTTGCGCCAGGTCTGAACGCGTGGGACATATCGCTGCAGAGAACGTTCAGGCTCGGCGAACGGTTTGCGTTCCAATTCCGGACCAGCTTCTTCAACGCATTCAATCACCCCAACTTTGCCGAGCCCTCCCCCGGTCCAGCAAATGCCACGTTCATCACAGCTACTGCAGATGATGGCAGCTTCGATTCGCACTTTGGCGTCGGCGGACCACGCAACATCCAGTTCATGGGCAAGATCACGTGGTGAGTATTCGCTGGTTTCACAAGAACATGATGGCAAGTCTCCCTGCCGAGTTTGGCGGACAGGTGTTCACAATTCCAAACGCTCGGCCTTGCGAAGCGGATGAAAGGATCGCTGCCGCGTAAAGGATCACACGATGAGTTATGGCAGGAAGTTCGCGAGCCTGTTTTGTCTGGCAATCGCGCTGGTTGGGGCGCTGTGTGTACCGGCGAGTGCGGCTAGAGCTCCTGCGGGCGCGATTGCAATATCCGTCGATGCGACCCAGGTCTCGCAGCGGATCCTGCACGCGAAACTCGTATTTCCAGTCCATTCCGGGCTGCTCACGCTCTACTATCCGAAGTGGATGCCCGGAGACCACTCGCCGGACGGCCCTGTCTGGAACTTGGTGGGACTCAAGTTTTTTTCCGGCACGCAGGAGATTCCATGGCAACAGGACGACGTGGACATGTATGCCTTCAATCTCAATGTGCCCGCCGGAACAACCTCGATCGACGCTTCACTGGATTTTCTGATTTCGGCTCCCGGCCCGACGATTGATTTCAGTGCCTCCGGAGCTGCCAATCTTTTCATTCTGATGTGGAACCAGGTTCTTCTTTATCCAAAGGGCTGGCCCGCCGCTGATCTCATCTTTCATCCGACTCTAACGCTGCCTGGCCAATGGAAATTCACCACCTCGCTACCGGTTAGCAACCAATCCGGCGGCACGATCTCATTCTCGCCTGTCCCACTCGATCTGCTGGTCGATTCGCCCGTGCAGTCGGGTGAGTTCATGCGGACTTTCCCTCTCAATGCAAGCGGCAGCCCTCCCCAGGAATTAGATGTGCTCTCCGATGATGCATGGGCGCTCGATGTTCCATCCGGATTGATCGAACGCTACAAACAACTGGTAGCGGAAGCAGGCGCTCTTTATAAGTCGCATCATTTTCGCGATTACCATTTTCTGCTGACGCTGAGTGACAACGTAATGGAACTGGGGCAGGAGCATCACGAAAGCAGCGACGATCGCGTAAAACAGCACACGCTGGTTGATCCGAATGCGCGGCTGCTGATGGCGGGACTTTTTCCCCATGAGTTTTCACACTCGTGGAATGGGCAATACCGCCGGCCAGAGGGTTTGGCGACGCCGGATTTCCAGCAGCCTATGAAGGGCGAGCTTTTGTGGGTCTACGAGGGTCTGACCGAATATTTGGGCACAGTGCTCACCGCTCGCAGCGGACTCATGACGGCAACTCAGTCGCGCGACCAGATCGCACTGGTCGCTGCGACATTGGAGCACCGGGCTGGCCGCCGCTGGCGTTCACTGCAGAATACGGCGAACGCCGCGCAGATTTTGTATTTCAGCGTCCACGAGTGGTCGTCGTATCGCCGTGGAACAGATTTCTATCCTGAAGCGGTTCTGATCTGGCTCGAGGTGGACACAACCCTTCGCAAGCTTACCGGCGATCGGAAGTCCATGGACGATTTCTGCCACGCCTTCTATGCCGGACATGAGGGTCAACCTGTTATCGAGACCTACACCTTTGCGGATCTCGTATCGACCCTGAATGGCATCGCTCCCTATGACTGGGCATCGTTTTTCCGCTCGCGTCTGGATTCTACCGCCGCCAATGCCCCGCTGGGCGGGATCTCCGGCGGAGGTTGGCGGCTCTTCTACAACGATGATCCAAACGAAATTCAATCGGCTGAGGATGACATATCGGGAAGCATCGACCTCACATCTTCGATTGGACTCCGCGTAAAGCGCGACGGTGCAATCGTTGACGCTATCCCCGGCATGCCCGCATTTGAGAGCGGGCTTAGTCCATACTCGAAAATTATTGGTATCAACGGGCTCGCGTTTTCAGTGGAAGAAATGAAGCGGGCGATTCGGGATTCCAAATCAAAGTCCTCTGCGATCGAGCTCCAAATCGAGAAAGCAGGAAAATTAGAAACACACACAATTCAGTATCATGGCGGCAATCAGTTTCCCCACCTGGAGCGGGTAATGGACACTCCGGATTATCTGGACGAGATCCTCAAACCACTGACAGCGCCGGCTGTAAATTAACGCAGGGACTGTGGTGTTCCAGGTGAGGTAGGTCTGTGTTGGGACAGAGCTAGGTGTGGGCGACCGGCGTTTCCTGATTCAGAATGGCAACCCAGCGAGCGCCTCGCTTGATCCAGGTTGTGCTCTCAATCACTGCCCCTTCGGGGAACGATTTGCCGGCTTCTTCGCCCAGGCGCAGAGCCTCATAGTAGACGATTACGGTTTTTGAGTTTGGCATAAAGCCGCGAAAACGGCGTAGTTCATAGCGCGAGATCGTTCGTTCATTCATTGTTGCTAAATACTCGGGTTGAGGCACGACTCCCGATTGGAAGATCATGATGGCATCCGCGGGCACGAGTTGTCGGAATCTATCAGCGTCTCGCTTCTGTGCAGTCTTCCATACGAGCTTTTCAAGGCGGATGACCTTTTTCACGATCGCGGATTCCGAGTTCGTTTTGTTTTTTCGCTTCGACTTAGACTGGCGGCGTTTCATTCGAATCCCTCGTGCTATAGATAGCCATTAAGCGCTTGTGTTCCCATGTTAGTCATATTTGATGAAAACTCCGAGGTGGGCTGAATAACTGCAGTTTTGCGTTAGTTTCTTATCTTGATTAGAGGTCAAATATTTGTCTACCGAGATTGAATCCGCCCGTGCACACTTTCCCATCTTCAAGAACAAAATCTACTTGAATTCCTGTTCACAGGGGGCCTTGAGTGATGCGGTGGAAGCGTCAATGCAAGCACATATCCGCTCCTGGCACGAATACGGGTCCCCATGGGACCGCTGGGTCGAAGAGTACGAAGCGGCGCGGACTGCATTCGCCCGCTTCATCGGCGCCGCTCCCGAGGAAGTCGCGGTCATACCAAGCGCCTCCGCCGGGATCAATTCCATCGCGAGCGCTCTCGATTTTGGCAAGCGCCGAAAAGTCGTCATGGGTGAATTCGAATTTCCCACGATGGGGCAAATCTGGCTCGCTCAGAAACGTCGGGGCGCTGAGATCGAATTCCTCGCGGCCCAGAATGGCAAAATATGCGCGGAGTGTTACTCGCGCGCGATTGATGACCAGACACTCATCGTGCCGCTGACCCACGTCTGCTTCATGAACGGCTTTCGGTCGGAGGTGGTCCCCATCGTCAAGCATGCCCACGAGCGTGGGGCTCTGGTCATGCTCGACGACTATCAGGATTGCGGAACCCGGCCGATTGATGTCAAGGCGCTTGATGTGGATTTCTATGTTAGTGGAGCGCTCAAATATCTTCTTTGCCCGTCCGGGATCGCGTTCTTGTACGTGCGTCCCGAATTGATCTCCTCACTGACTCCGACAATCACTGGCTGGTTTGCCCAGCAGAATCCGTTTGCCTTTGACGTCAAACATTTCGATCCGGCCACCACGGCCCGCCGTTTTGAAACCGGCTCTCCTTCGCTACCGCACGCCTACACCGCAACGGCCGCCCTCAAATTGCTCGACGATTTTGGGCGCGAAAAGACCGCGCAGCATATCAAGTCCCTGACCCGCGCGCTGACGGACGGCGCTCGCGACCTGAAGATAAAGGTGAAGACACCGGCCGAAAGCGTGGGCCCCTTGGTTGTCCTGCAAATGAAAGATGCTGAAGCGATGGTAAAGAAGATGGCGGCTGAAAATATCGTCGTATCCAATCGGATGGATGGCTTGCGCGTGTCGTTTCATCTGTACAACACGTTGGACGATGTGCACGCTGTTCTTGGTCGGCTGGAGAAAAATCGAACTCTCGCAGTTCTCGAATGACGCAGAAGCACGGCCGCGCCGCCCCGCTGTTGCCGAGGCACTTTGATGGGTTTCTTGGAATCACGTAGGGCAATAACGTGCACTGGTTTCGAGTTGCCTCAGAAGAACTTGCTCCTGAATGCTTCGTGTCGCTGCCGGGCCACGTTCAACAGCGCGGCAAATTCAGGATCATTTCGCAACCCGTCGAACAGCGGATCAGTTGTGAAATACGGATAGCAGAAGAATCCGCCTTCAATGCTCCGACGCAATGCCCGGAGTGCGGACGTTTTGTCTCCCAATACCGAGTAAGCTTGTGAAATCTTGTACATGCCTTCAGGATCACCGACTCCGCGTTCCCCGATCTTGTTCTCCAAAGCGCGCAGGATTTGCAGCCCGTCCGCGTCCCGATGGGCAATCGAATCACTAAGAGCCTTTCCGATTTGTGCATACAGGGAGGGATCGAGCTCGTAGGCATGATCGAAATCCTTGGCGGCCTGCTGCCAGTTCTTCTGGTGAAACTCTCCAAAACCACGATAGAACACGACGAGCGGATCGTCTAGATCAGGCAAGCTACGAAGAAACTTGTCGTATTCCGCGAGATAGAGGTAGGTGTTGAAGACCGAGCCGTTGGCTTTGACCAGAGGATCGAGTTGGAGTGCGCGCTCACCTTCCGCGACCGACTCGTTCAGCATGCCCGCAAAGCGGTACGCATATCCCAGTTCCCAATGTACCGCTGCCTGGTTCGGATAAGTTTTGAGCGCATCCCGCATCAAGGGCACAGCTTGCTCAACCTTGCCAGTGTCAACGAGTAAGTTTGCCAGAAAAATATGAGCGTCCAGTTGTGAAGGTTGTATCGCGAGCGCGTGTTCGTACGCAGATCGGGCGCGGCGGTACTGCTCGCGGCCACCAAACTCGAAAGCAGCATCGGAGGTATAAGATGCTCCAAGATACGCCCAGGCAGGAGCATAGTTCGGATCGATCTCTGTTGACTTCTCAAGCATTTTGATCGCCAAGGGAAAATTGTGTTTGCTGTGGAGATCAACTCCGCGCAGATAGTATTCGTAAGCAAGGGGATTAATGGGCGCGTCAGGCTTGATGCTGTTGGCCTCGGATGGTGACAGATTCAACTGCAGCGCTTGAATGATCTGCTGGGCTACACTATCCTGGACCCGCAAGAGCTTGTCATACTTCAGATCAATCGTACCCCTGCCTACAATTTTCTCGGCCTTCGCATCAATCAACTGATAGGTAATTCGCAGATCATCGCCATCTCGAATGAAGCTCCCGGTCAGCAGGGTGTCAACGCTCAGGTCGGCTGCGACCTTTTGAATATCGATGACCTGGTTTCGATATTTCTCAACCGCGGTGGAAGGCCTGACGGTCAACGAACTCACGTAGTCAAGCTTGGTAATGACGGCGTCTGCCAGCGAGAATCCCAGGAAATCATTATCGGGATCTTGTTTGAGGTTCTGGAGTGGAAGAATCGCCAAATTCCTATGCGCGGTTACAACCTGGCTTGTCTCGGGTTTCGTCGGACGCAGGGATTTTGTGATCGCTAATATCAGGACGCATAAAAGCGCAAATGCGGCAATCGATAGAACCGTTCTTCGTATCGTCTTGCCGTCTCTCAATTTGAGCGGTACCGGAATCCGTTCCGCGTTTTCCATCCCCGTCAGGTCCGCACCGGCCGGCTGCACAACCTTTTGCCCGTTCCGGCTTGCGGCTTCGCTGACCAAAGGCGGAGCAGAAACAATTACGCCAAGATGTTCTTTTTCCTCCTCCCAGCTCCTGACCTCGGCACTGAAGCGATAACCTCGTCCGGGGACGGTCACGATAAAATGCGGATCTCCGGGGGAATCACCCAGGGCTCTGCGGATCATCGAAACTTGTTGGGTCAGGTTCGATTCCTCCACGAAACTGTCTGGCCACAGCGACTTCATCAGTTCTTCTTTGGAGAGCATTCGTCCGCTGTTTTGAACCAGCAGCAGCAGCATGTCATAAGTTTTTGGGCTGAGGGCTACCGGTCTGCCGGCCTTCAGCAACACGTGTTGAATCGTGTCCAGAAGAAAGGGGTGGAATTCGTACAACTGAGCCTTGGTCCCTCGCAAACTTGGCTCGAAGTGGTTGGCTGTACTCATTGACCGGCTCTTGGCAGACAATCCCTAAACCGCTCGCCCACCGATGCGGTGGACCCTATCTATTAGAAGGGTCCGTTTTCTTTGAGGTTCCTACGAGGAGGCTCAGATCAGATTCTCCGCTTTCCGCACATCCTTTCCAGATGGTGACGCGGAGCGAAGAATCGAATCTCAAACGGCGCCTTATTCTACAACAGGAGTATAAGGATGCGGAACGCTGAAGAGGAGCCCCCACCCGCCGCCCCTCCTCGAGGTCAGCAATCGCGTGTTTCGCGAATCTCGTTTGTGGTTCCTTTCTTTCCAGATAGATACGGCTTTCCTAGATTTTTTTGATCGTTTTTAGAGATCTTTTAGGACCTCCTCAGGACAGTTCTGCCGGTTCCGAGCGAGAGTGTCCCGTCGACGCGAATATGCGGCGACGGTCGAACTGCCCAGTCTCGGCTCGGCAGCGGCCAAACTAACCAAAACATTTAGGAGATCGATCTCATGACTTACTCAGGGAATACAACTCGAGCCAGCAAGTGCCTCATGTTGCTGGCGCTTGCCATGACCATCCTCACTGCTACGGTAGAGCCGCAGGCAGCAGAGGTCCACAAGACAACCTTCAAGCTCTACCCAAACCCGCCCTTCGCAAGCTGCTTTGGGTCTAACGCCACCGCTGACGTTGCGGTAGTGCGGGGCAATCTCGCCGACACCCTACATATCACTGGGCAGAACTTCCAGCCCAACCTTGCGTTCGACCTGTTCACGATCCAGCGAACCCAGTTGTTGCCGGATGGTCAGGTCAATCCTAACTTCACCAACTTCGGACTGGCTTGGTATCAAACCGATCTGGAATCAGACCAGTACGGCAACATCAATGCGACCATCCACACCATCCTGCTCGATCAGATCTTCGGCTTTGATCCAGATGTCACTCTTGCCCCGACTAACACCTTCCACGTTGGCTTCTGGTTCAACAACCCGAAAGATGCCGTCCCTTGCGGTTTCAATGCGGACAACCCGACCCCATTCAACGGTCAGCACGTAGCCGGTCCGAACGCCATGATCAGCGTACCGAATGCAAAGACCAACCTGGGGCCGTTGTGCACTGCCCCGGTCAAGCAGGGCAACACCTACGTCTGCAACATCAACCAGTAGATTTCTTCCGCACCGTGCCTCGGAGGATGGCCAAGAAAAATAGCTGCCCTCTGAAGCACGGTTGAGGATACATCCCAAAAAGGAGAATTAACATGAAAACACAAGACCCTCGCACTTTTCGATTCGCTTTGATTGTCTCAACACTGCTGCTCGCCCTGAGTTCCTTGGGGCTCACGCAGAATACCGCTACCAGTACCGCCATCAGCGTGCCCCACCTGATCAAGTTCAGCGGCGTTCTGAAAGATGACGCGGGCGCGCCGAAGACCGGCGTCGTCGGCATAACCTTCGCTTTTTACAAGGACCAGCAGGGCGGCGCACCGCTGTGGCTGGAGACGCAAAATGTGCAGGCAGATGCGAACGGCCGCTACACCGTGATGCTGGGAGCCAGCAAGCCGGACGGCTTGCCAATGGAATTTTTTAGCTCTAACGAAGCCCGATGGGTCGGGGTTCAGCCGCAAGGACAGAACGAACAGCCGCGCGCACTGCTGGTCAGCGCACCTTACGCGCTGAAGGCGGCAGATGCGGAAACCCTGGGCGGAAAACCGCTTTCAGCGTTTCAACTGCTGGCACCTTCGTCTAAATCTAGCAGTGGTGCAACGCAGCAACCGCAACCACCGGCTGAGCAGCCAAATGAAATCACTTGTGCCAGTAAGACGGGCTGCAAGGCCGCGTTCGTCCCCCTATTCACCAGCAACGGCGGAAGCGCTAAAGTCAGCGACTCCATCATCACCCAGAGTGGGAGCACGGTTAACGTCGGCGGCGAGGTCGTGGGACAGACGGGGTTCTTCCGAAGCAGCAACAATGGAGCCATTTTTCAAGCAACTCAGACCAACAACGGAGCCGGCGTCGCACTCGGAGGCGTCGCTGAGGGCAGCACCGGGATTGGGGTTGAGGGTAGCGGCGTGACCGGCGTCTCGGGAATTGGGTTGAGCAATGGCACGGGCGTTGCCGGTCAGGGCGGCACCGGTGTTTTCGGATTTTCATCTCCAACCAGTGGGTTTGCCCGCGCTACCGTCGGCATACTCAACACGACTTCAGCCGGGTCCGCTGCCGTGTATGGACTTGCCCAGAATACGAGCGGCCAAACATTTGGGGTGCAGGGATACAACTTCGCTAATACTGATTTTTCCGCAGGTGTCTCTGGTGTCGCCGATGGCGACCAGAACAAGACCTTCGGGGTGACCGGTCAGAGCTTCAGTCCAGCCGGCACCGGTGTGTGGGGCTTGGGACAGGGGCAAAGCGCAACCGGTGGCCTAGTGGGCTGCTGTTCGGTCGGCGTTTGGGGAGACACGTCGTCGAACGCGGGCGGCGCTGCCGGTTTAGTGGGTACGGCAGACGACGCTCAAGCGCTGTTTCTCGGCAACAACAGCACTAATTTTTTGACCGCTGCCATCAACAACTTCGAAAATTCCCAGCACAACGTCGCGATGCTACTCGTTCAAGATGTTAATTTCGGCCAATTCTGCAATATCAATACCGACGGGGTTCTGTTTTGCTCAGGCGGGCACGCGCTCGTGGTCCCGGTCGACGACAGTCGACGTCAGGTAGCTCTCCACGCTGTCGAATCGCCGCAGAACTGGTTCGAGGATTTTGGCAGCGGGCGCCTGGAAAGCGGCGTTGGCACGATTGGCCTGGAACCCACCTTCGCGCAGACCGTGAATACAGGGTCGGACTACCATGTGTTTCTCACGCCGGAAGGAGAATGCCGCGGCCTGTACGTCAGCAACAAGTCGGGTAGCGGGTTTGAGGTGCATGAACTTGGCGGCGGACGGTCGAACGTAGCGTTCGCCTACCGCATTGTGGCTTTGCGCCGCGGATACGAAAACCTGCGCCTGGAAGATCAGACCGCGATGGTGGCGAAGACGAAAGACAGCGCGCGCCTGCCGTCTGCGAAGCCAGCTCAGCACTGGACACCGCCCGTGCGTCCGAAGCCATTCACGGCGCCGGCTATCCCGGTGAACCACGCGGATGTAATGCCCACCAAGTTTATGTCGGGCCCATCTCCACATTGATCACTCAACAAACCGCGCGAGGGGTTGGCGCTCCTCGCGCGATGTCATGGCCGGAGCTTGTCCTTCGGCGAAGGAAAATACGCCTTCAGCTGGCGGACAGCTTCACGAGCTAACCAGAGCGAGTGCGGATAGAAAAATACGTATTGCATTGAGGCTTACGAGTACTGCGCGATTCTCCTTAAGCCAACGATACGCAAAACCGTAGCGGAACACTATTTAACAACGAGGTGTTGAGTGAAAAGCTCTGCAGTTACCCGGTCCGCAAGGACCTTCAGCGTGAATACCCATCTGTGGGGAGCGATAGCAGCATTGGTGCTCTTTGTTCCCGCGGCACAGAGCCAGCAGGAAGTCGATCCCACGTGGTACGACCCGGTACCAAATAGAGTTGTGGCGCAACCTTCGCAGCCGAAACCATTACATCGTAACGTGAAGAGGACAATGAGTAATCCGGACACTGCTCACGTCCTGCTGACACCGGACAAAATCAAGTGGCAACCTTTGCCGCGGGAATGGGCAGATGGTCCGCCACCGGCAGCTCAGGCCGACGCCGTGTCGCACGCGACCGAAGTGGCGATCATGCAAGGTGACCCGACCAAAGTGGGGGCACCATTCGTCCTTCGCTTGCGGTCTGCGCCGGGCGCACGGATCCCGCCTCACTGGTATCCGGCCGATGAGAACCTGACGGTTCTCTCCGGCGTCTTCTGTGTGGGAACCGGCGACAACGTTGATGAGAATACATGCCGCGATATGCCCGCCGGTTCATACATGGTGCTGCCCAAAGGCATGCACCATTTTGCTATCGCTAAGGGCGACGTCATTCAAATCCACGGCGTCGGCCCCTTCAAAATCTATTGGGTTAGATGAAGAGCAAAGTCGATGGTGAGCCGGTTGACCTCATTCGCGCCAACCGTTTCTGAAAGGAAGTGCCTTGAGCTTGGCAAACGTTCAATCCACGCCAGATCAATCAGTCATCGTTTCAACAGATGACGTCCGTCTCAGCCAAACTCAATGGCTGGTGTGTGCTGTTGCTTGGGTTTCGCATTCGATCTGTACGAAACTCCAATGATGCCTTTGATCGTGCGACAAGTGCGGAACGACGGCTGCGTAAACAAGCCGCAAGCCTCGGGTTTCAGTTGACGCGTATACCCCAATCAGAACCGTAGTCGTATTGTTTTTCAGGAGTCGGCTAATGAGGAGTGATCGCGATTGCGTCTTGCCGTTCAGTTCGCGCGTTTTGCGGATGATTCTTGCCGTTGGGCTCCAGGCCACGACGTTCCCTCAAGAGGCGGCGTCACTGTAGCCCAGCGCTCGGCGATCTTGTCACCCTCAAAACGCCAGAGCACGAAGCCGTGAAACTGCATGTTCTTGCCTGATGCTGTGTCGGTCCAACGCCAGATGTTGCGGCAAACTACCTTGTCGCCCTCGGCAACCATGTCCTCAATCGTCAAATGCAGGTCTGGCATGGTCTTATACATTGCAAGCATCATCTGCTCGTCGCCATCCACCCCCGTAGGCTTGCCGCCTGGCCCATCGTGGTCATAGAAGTCCGGCGCCATGTTTTTGCGGATTACGCTGGCATTCCGCTTGTTGACGAAATCTTCGAAATGGTCCCTCACGAATTGTTTCATTTCCGCCGGTGTCAGCTTGGTTGGCATGTCTTCCTCCTTCTCCTCCTCTCGGATTGAATGAGTCCTTCTCTGAGCTGGATCTAACATTTCTCAACTTACAGCTCGCCCCCGCACCTCAAAAGCGTACTTGTGGTCCCGGGAGAACTGGGCAAAGCTGATTGGTTTGCGTCCGAGAATCTGTTCTACATCCCGAGTTACGGTTGCTGCCTTACCTTCGCGATACAGCCTTTGTAGGTCGAGCACAGCGTCCGCATTCCACTCTGGCACGCCGGCAGCCAGCAGGGCCTGCTTCAACTCCGCGGGTGGAAGGTTCACAAACCGAATCTCACGGCCAAGATCGTCGGAAAGGATCTGAGCGATCTCCATGTTCGTGAGCGCCTCCGGACCAGTCAAGGTGTAGGCTTTGCCAAGGTGGCCATCTTCCGTCAGAGCTTTTACCGCGACTGCGGCCACATCCCGAAGATCGATCTGGCTGACTCGCCCTTCATCCTCGCTTCCATAAAAGGCGTTCTGCGTATTGATCGTTGCCGCATTGTAATTGACCATGTTCTGCATGAATCCGTTTGGTCGCAGAAATGTAAAGGGTACGCCCGAAGACTGGATGTAATCTTCGGATTGGACATGCTGCCGGGTAAATATTGCTTCACGTCCGCCCATTGCCGAGAGTTTCACCACCTGATGAACACCCGACTGTTTGATGACATCAATCGCCTTGCGCTCAAGCGCCGGAAGTTGCGCGGTTGGGGGGCCGACCAGGAAAACTCGGTCCACGCCCTTCAGGGCCGCTCGCAGAGTCTCCGGTTGGTTGTAGTCTACGGTGACGGGTTCGACTCCTGAAGGTGCCACTGCCGCCTTGCTTACTGACTGGAAGGCCGCTCGCACCTGGACACCTGTTTGGACGATCTGTTTGAGAACTTCTTTCCCGACGTTTCCGCTCGCGCCTGTGATCAGAATCATGACAGCCTCCGTACGTCACATTTTCAGCCGATGCTCCACAAAAGAAGGATCATCTCCAGAGCCGGATTCAACTGTGGACTTCATATTTTAATGGATGCGGGCACCAACGACAGTGGATTCCAGCTAGCGAACCGCTGCAAGTCTCCGACGCTAGCAGCCCGTCAACCAAGCTCGACTCTTACCGCAGGAATCGGGAGTCGCCGAAAAGGCGGCCACTTGCTCGACGGAATAGAAGTGTTCACTTGCGAACAGCGATGATCCATTTCGGACAACCGTCAATGCCAGAAATATTTACCTAGCTGACATATCTCCCGGTAGATAAAAGATTTGGACACGAAAGGCGGTTGGCACAGCAAGTGCACCCACAACAGAGGTGCCACGGGTGTCTCTAAAGGCTTCCATACATACGTTGCAGGACCTACGGTTCAGCTTTCGCACCTTGCGCAAGTCACCGGGATTTGCGCTCACTGCCCTGTTGACGCTGGGCTTGGGAATCGGGTCAGTCACTGCGGTGTTCAGTGTCGTGAATTCAATACTTCTGAAGCCATTCGCCTTCCACGACCCTGGTCGTCTGATCGTGGTGCGGGAAGTGAACCGCCAGCGGAACGAACCTCCGGGTCCCGATAATTACAAACACTACCTGAATTGGAAAACCAACTCGAAGGCCTTGACCGATGCAGCGATCTTTCGCAACCGGGGTTACAGCGTCTCCGCAGACACCGATCACCCGAACATCGTGGAGGGGCTGGAAATCTCTCCCAATTTCTTTTCCGTGCTCGGCGTTCAGCCTGTTCTGGGACGCAGTTTTCTGCCCGCAGAAACTATCGAGGGGCGCGATCAGGAGGTCATTCTCTCCTGGATCGCATGGCAGAAATATTTTCGTGGCGACCCTGACGCGATCGGGCGTACGCTGCGCATCGCCGGCATTCCACAGACCGTCGTCGGAATTGCGCCCGAGGGTTTTAGCTTCCCGCACATGAGTGAAATGTCCACTGCGGTTCTGCAGCGAGCTATCCGCCCCTATGAAGTCTTTAAACCGCTGTTGCCGGACATGTCGGACAGTGGCAACTACAATTACCTGGTCGTCGGTCGCCTCCAGGCTGGAGTTGCTCAGGCACAAGCACAGAGCGAACTAGACGGTGTGCAACAAGCTTATGCGCGAACCGTGCCTCAGATATCGGCGGATACCCACGTTCTTGTGGAGCCGCTGACGCAGGAGGTGGCAGGCCGAGTGAGTACGGCGTTATGGCTTTTGCTGGCCGCTGTAGGAGCGGTGCTGGTGATAGGCTGTGTGAACCTCGCAAACCTGCAACTGGCGCGCGCCGTTACGCGTGAACGCGAAATCGCGGTGCGAGCGGCACTGGGCGCAGGAACTGGCCGACTGGTATGGTCCGCCTTGATGGACAGCTTAGTGCTGGCCCTGTTTGGGGGCGCCCTCGGCATCTTGTTGTCGTTCACCGGTGTGCGTCTGTTTGTGGCCGCGGCTCCGGCAAACATGCCGCGTCTGAACGAAGTGCATGTAAGCTGGTCGGCGCTGCTCGCTGCGGCAGGCCTGTCGATCATGACAGCGCTGCTGTTTGGCCTACTGCCAGCGCTGAGGTCGATCCGCGTCGATCCGCAGCGGGCTATGCAAGCCAATCCCACCCGCATCGCCAACACGCGCGATGGGCAGCGCACACGCCAGTTGCTAGTGGGCGGAGAAGTTGCCTGCACAGTAGTTCTGCTTGTCGTCACCGGATTACTTGTTCGTAGTCTTTCGCAGCTGTTGTTGCAGCAACGTGACTTCGACGCCGGCCATATCACCCTGACGGGCGTTAGCCTCGCTACTCCCCAGTACGGCAATTCACCAGAGGAGGCGGGCGCAGTTAGGGCGAGTTTCATCGATCATGCGCTGACCGACCTGCGCCAGCTTCCCGGAGTCGAATCGGTCGCCATGACCAGTGAGATGCCCATCGCCGGCGAAACCTGGGTCAGCAACATCATCCGCTCGGACCATCCCTTACCTCCGGGACAGGAACCGGAGGCCAACATACGCTGGGTGAGTCCGTCCTACGCCAGCACGCTGAAGATTCCGCTTCTTGCCGGCCGTGATCTTCAGCCTGCGGACCAGAATCATCCGACCAACGTTCTTATTTCTGAGCAGACGGCGCGCGCAGCGTGGCCCGGCCAAGACCCTGTAGGAAGAACCTTCGAGGTTGGCGGAGAAACGAATTACACCGTAGTTGGCGTGATCGGCGACGCCCGCATTAACGATCTGAAGCGGACTGCCAACATGGTCTACGTGCCGTACTGGCAGAATCCGTGGTGGAGGGCGTTCTTCTTTATCCGCAGCCCGCAGCCGACGCCTGCGTTGGCGGATTCGATTCGCCGGACCATTTGGAACATCGATCCCCAGGTTGCGATTCCGACGCTGAAATCCCTGGACGATCAAGTGAACGACTCCGTAGCGACGGAGCGTTTCCAGGCGATGCTGCTGTCAAGCTTTGGTATCGCAGCTTTGTTGCTGGCGGTGCTTGGTGTCTACGGAGTTCTGGCGTACTCCGTGTCGCTGCGGCAGCAGGAGTTTGGCATCCGGGTTGCGTTAGGCTCGGATAAAACTGCCTTGATGCAATTGGTCATGCGACAGGCAGCAATTCCAGTCGTGGGAGGCATCGTGGCTGGCTTGGCCTTGGCATCCGGAGCAACGCGGTGGATCGGTAGCCTGCTCTACGACACTAGGGCCGGCGATCCCGCCGTCATGATTGCAAGTATCACAGTGCTCTTGGTAGCCGCATTTTTCGCTGCCCTGCTGCCTGCTCGACGTGCGGCCTCGGTTGATCCCATGCGAGCCCTAAGAACCGAATAATGATTGCACCCTCCGATTATTTCTATCACGAGATCCGACACTCTTTTCCATGGGCTGTAAGTTCCGCTGCATCCGATCCACTCCAACCGAAATGCCGTCGATAAGTTAAAACGACTTTGAGTGTTTGGCCAGCACCGGGTGTGAACGCGGTTGAGACAATGTTTCCAGGTACCGGTTCTGTAAAAATTAGATTTCCGAGCAGTCGACTTCTGGGGCTGCTCAAGGCAGCCGCTCCTCCCATTACTTAGTGCAGCTTTTCTCGCTTCTTTTCTGGAGTAAGATCAATCGAATATATTTGTGCGCAGGCAAAAGGTTGGACTAGAAAAGGAGGTCCGCATGGTGTACTCCGACACTGCATTCCGTGGGTCGTCGGCTGTCCTCATTCTGATCGCATGCCTCGCGTGGTCAAGTACACGTTCCCTCGCCCAGGAAACTAGTCAAAAAGCTTCCTCAACAACGCGTGAAGCTGGTCTCGCCGCCTGGCAGCAGGTCTATTCCGTGCTGACAACTCCTCGCTGTATCAATTGCCACACTGCCACGAACTATCCGGAGCAGGGTGACGACCGGCACCGTCATTTGTTCAACGTCGTGCGCGGGCCGGGAGGCAAGGGCGTGCCGGGCCTGAACTGCGCTACTTGTCATCAGTCCGCCAACGCGGATAGCACCGGTGTTCCTGGGGCTTACAACTGGCACCTGGCGCCTCTTTCCATGAAGTGGCAGGACACCAACGACAACATCCTGTCGAGCACAGCGGTTTGCGGGTCTCTTACCGATCGCTCCAAGAATGCTAGCGTGGACGGCCCCGGCATCTTGCGGCACCATGAGCAGGAGCCTTTGGTGCTCTGGGCATTCCAGCCAGGACGCCGCCGCGACGGTACCGCACGATCTCTGCCGCCACTCACCCACGAACAATTTGTTGCCGCCACGCGGACGTGGGTCGATGCTGGAATGCCTTGTCCACAGAACCCTTGACTTCGGAGGCTCTTATGCAAACTTTCAAGCTGACGGTAAACGGACAAACCAGAGAGGTCACCGCTGACCCCGGTACTCCGCTGCTTTGGGTGCTGCGTGAAGACTTGAAGATGACCGGCACGAAATACGGTTGCGGCATCTCGGCATGCGGTGCGTGCACCGTGCACCTGGCCGGAGTCGCGACTCGCTCGTGCGTGGTTCCCGTTTCGCTGGTCGGCGACCGGCCGATCGTGACCATCGAGGGCATGGGAGAAGATCGCGTGGGCCGCGCGGTTCAAGACGCCTGGGTGGCCGAGGACGTCGTGCAGTGCGGCTACTGCCAAAGCGGTCAGATCATGAGCGCTGTGGCGTTGCTCAAGAGCCGCCGGAAACCCACTGACGAGGACATCGAGGAATCGATGGGCGGAAACATTTGCCGCTGCGGCACGTATGTGCGCATCCGCAAAGCGATCAAGACGGCTGCACAACAGCTGGCGTAAAAGGAGAACATAATGTCCGCGACCACCATGTTGAATTCGGAATCAGGTCTCAGCCGCCGCAGTTTCCTGCGCATCTCGGCGACGGCCGCCGGCGGGTTGATCGTCGTTCTCTATCTCGATTTCCCAGTACAGGCTCAGGCTCCACAAGCGAAGACGTATCCTCCGGATGCCTTCGTTCACATTCAGCGAGATGGCAAGATTGTGATTCAGGTGAATCGCCTCGAGTTTGGTCAGGGAGTTCAGACCTCGCTGCCGATGTTGCTGGCCGATGAGATGAACGCCGACTGGGCGCATGTTGTAGCCGAACTCGCCCCCGCAGCCGATGTCTATAAGGATCCCTTGTTTGGAATCCAGATGGTTGGCGGCTCGGGTTCGATCGCGCATTCTTTTCAGCAGTACCGCGAATTGGGAGCAAAAGTCCGCGCCATGCTGGTCGCCGCTGCCGCGCAAAAATGGAAGGTGCCGGATGCTCAATGCCGGACTGAGGCCAGTGTTGTGTACGGTCCCGGCGGGCGATCTGCCACTTATGGCGAACTCGCCGATGCCGCTGCCCACATACCGGTGCCGGAGAATGTGCCGCTCAAAAAAGCATCCGAATTCAAGCTCATTGGCAAGGACACGCGACGGCTCGACAGCCGTCCGAAGTGCGACGGCTCCATGAAGTTCGGCCTCGACCTCGACCTACCGGGAATGAAGGTTGCAGTTGTGGCGCACCCTCCTATCTTCGGTGGAACACCCAAATCAATCGATGACAAGGCGGCGCGGAGTATTCCCGGCGTGATAGATGTGTTTGAAATCCCTACCAGCAGCAAGGGAACCGCAGTGGTCGTTGTGGCGGATAAGTTCTGGACCGCCAAGCAGGCACGCGATCGACTTTCCATCGATTGGGATTTCTCTCGAGTCGAACCGGCAGACAGCGAGCAGTTGCGGGCGAAGTACAAAGAACTGGCTGCGAATCCGGGCAATATTGCCGTGACTCGCGGCGACCTCAAGGTGCTGGATGGCATCACTGCCGCCAACCGGATCGACGCGGAATATGAATTCCCCTACCTCGCTCACACTCCCATGGAGCCACTGAACACTACCATCCGGTTTGATGGCGATCGCGCTGAAGTTTGGGCTGGTTCTCAATTTCAAACCGTCGATCAAATGGCTATCGCCGAAACCCTCGGTCTGAAGCCGGAACAGGTTACGTTTCACACCGAAATGGCCGGCGGCGGCTTCGGAAGAAGAGCGACGCCTGATTCTCATGTGCAGCGCGAGGCGGCTACCATCGCCAAGCGTTGTAAAGGCATTCCCGTAAAACTCATCTGGACCCGCGAAGACGACGTGCAAGGCGGCTACTATCGTCCCATGTTCGCGCACCGAATCGAGATTGGGATCGGAACGGACGGTATGCCTTTGGCATGGAGACATGTGATCGTAGGACAATCGATCGTGGCAGGCACACCGTTTGCTTCCATGCTCATAAAGAATGGAGTCGATGAAACTGCGGTCGAGGGCGCCGCCGATAATCCGTACGAAATCCCGAACTTCACGGTCACGGCGCATCACCCTACGCCGAACGTGCCGGTACTGTGGTGGCGTTCTGTCGGGCACACCCACACTGCCTTCGTGATGGAAACGCTGGTCGATGATCTCGCGAGTCGTGCGGGAGCGGACCCGATCGCCTATCGCCGGAAGCTGCTGAAACCGGAGGAAAAAAGAATTCGAGGAGTGCTCGATCTGATGGACGAGAAAAGCGCCTCGTGGCGGAATCACCTGCCGGAGGGCCACGCCGCCGGAGTTGCATGTCATGAATGCTTCGGGACCAATGTTGCTTGCGCCGTGGATGTTTCGATCGAGAACAAGCGGCCGAAGATTCATCGTGTAACAGTTGCGCTCGACTGCGGCATGGCCGTGAATCCCTTGACGATCGAGAGCCAGTTTCAGGCTGGTGTGAGCTTCGGCGTATCGCAGTTGATGGCGAAAGGAGCGATAACTTTCAAGAGCGGCCATGCGGAGCAGAACAACTTCGACAGCTACACCCCACCGTACATAATCGACACACCGGTTGCCGTCGACGTCCACATCGTGCCGAGCACGGAAAACCCCTCAGGATGCGGCGAACCGCCTGTTCCGGTGATTTCCCCCGCCGTGGTGAATGCATTGTTTCGCTTGACCGGCAAGCGGTACCGTGCCCTACCGTTGCGGAGTCTCTAACCTGGCTTTTGGGAAACCAGTCGTGCGGGGGAAGCGCAACTTTCTAGGCAACCCCGCGAGTTGAACTGCAAAAATTCCATGATGCAACTCACGAACGAACCAGGACGTTTTGCACGATCCGGCTGATGGCGCCGTTGGGGCTGGGAACATCGGGTTTGAGGTTCCAGCGCATCGAAAAAAACAGACCCAGCAATTGTCCAAAGATCACATCCAGCGGCGGCCTGTAGTCATCCGGGAGTGATCCTGAAGTCTTGAGCGCAAGCACTCCTTCTGCCCGCGTGGCAAGGTCGAGACTCGGACTCTGGCATACCACGACTCTCGTTTTCACCAGCCGCTTCCTGCCGATTTCTTCCAGCAAAAGGATTTCATATTTCTGCACCATCTGCGCTCCGGACAGGAAAGACACGAATAAGGTCTCTTCGTCCAACGCTGCCATCGGGCCGTGACGTAGTCCGAGCGCCGACTCGGACATGGTTTGGGTCTTACCCGAGGTTAGCTCCAGAAGCTTCAAGGCCGATTCTTTGGCGACGGCTTTGAGCGGCCCGGAGCCAACGAAGCACGCTTTCTTGAAAGGCCCACCCGCCAGTTCCGCCGCACTTTCTGCGGCCGTCCCCAGGAAACTTTTTCCCGACTCCACCAACTGCTCGAGGATGCTTTGAAAAGCACTCGGATTCTCAATGTTCGCCAGACATTGGCCAAAAACCACCATGTTGGAAAAAGAACTAGTCATGGCCAATCCGCGATCTTGGACCGCGTCCGGCAGCGGAACCCCGAGCACCTGCTTGCGGCCGGCGGTCTCACAAAGCATGCGGCCCTGAGCGTTACAGCACACGATCAGATGATGAATATCAGGATGAGCTTCCAAGGCTCGTTGCAATACCGCAACGCCTTCGGGACTCTCACCCGACCTGGAAAACGAAATCCACAAATAGCGGCGACCGGGCACCAGCCAGTCTCGCAGGTTAGTGAGCAAGTCCGTGCTGGGAACCGCCAGCACCTCGCACTGCCAAAGACGCCGCAACAGTTGGGTCAGCGACCTTCCAATGTAGTCGGACGTGCCTGCGCCCACTAAGAACACGGTAGGTCGCGAGTTTGTTTCTTGCGCGAGACCAGCGGCACGAAGGAAGTCCTTGATCTCGGCCCGGCGCTCCTGGAAGCACTCAAAAGTCGAAGGCCAGGTCGCCGGTTGTTGCGCAATCTCTGCGGGCGTGTGCACGAGTCCGCGTGCGAACTTTTCGTCCTCCGGCAGCGCCAAAAGCTGGGACAAGGGATTCATGAAGTTCTCACGGCTTCTCCTGGTAGCGCTGATAAAGCTCGGGGCGGAAAATAGTGTCGACCGTTCCCGTAACTGTAACCGGGTAATCCTTTTCAAAGGGTACGCCCTCGATCCCTTCTACCTTCAGGTGTACGGTGTAGTTTGCAGCGTGCGTGAAAGCGTGCGTGACCGCGGTTCCTTGGGCGCTGGTGCCGTCCCCAAAATCCCAGTGATAGAAGAGTGCAGGCACGTGATCCGAGGAGCTTTGAGCCGAGAGTGTCAAGGGCTTGCCAGCTTCGATCTCCTGCGGAATGGCAACATTTACCAGCGGAGCTCCCGCGGGGATTGATGTGTCGAGGATTTTCACGATTTGCACAGACTGCGGGGCCAGGCTCAGCGAAAGCACCTTGACATTTTCCCCAAGGAGCAAGCCCGGAGTGAAAACGTCGAGCACCTCATTATGTGCGGCGCCCAGGCCGAGATCGGAAAGCGAGAACTCGTGTTTCCGCTCTTTCTTCGTCCAATTGAATACTGCCAGAATCGACTGCCGATTGCTCTCCCGCAGCAGGAAGATACTTGGCATTTCGTCCTCGGGCGCGTAGCTCATCAGGTCCAGGGGCGTGGCGGCATGGGCATAACGGGCCATGTTGAGGAGGTCGCGATTCTTGACCAACGCCATTCGGTCGGCGTCCGAAAACAGAGTAGGGAGGTCGTCACCAATCTCATACAGCCCTCCGGACACCGCCGATAGTGCAATCGAAACCTTTGCTTCCTCGAGTGTCAGAGGCCGCAGCTTTCCGTGATTCTGGCTCTCAGCAACGATCTGCCGCGAAACCGTGAACGCGTCGGGATCGCTGAGAAAGAAGTTCCGGTTCATGTAGTACCGGGCGGCGATGCCTGGAGCCGCGGTGCGGCTGGCTTCGAACGAATGCCCGGTATCGCACGAAATCCGGCCGGCATCGACGATTCCTACCGGATTCAGCATCGGGCTACCATCCTTGTCCAACAGCACTTCATCTCCAACTGCTTCCCGAATAATCTGCAATCCGATGCGTTGCGCTTCGAGCGCGGTAGTGTTCGGACGGTAGTAATATCCTTCAATGGCGCTGTCGTCCATGAAGTCCAGCTTGATGTACCGAACTCCCCAATCGCTGGTTAGTGTTTTGTACGTTTCACGCAAATATTGCTGCGCGTTGGGATTTGTGGTGTCGAGCACGTAGAGCGGATCAAGATTAGTTTTAGTATCGGGAGCCTCGGTGACAAAGCCGGCGTGAATGGGCTGTCCTTTAGCGTTGTGCACCAGCCAATCTTTGTGGTTGGCGAATACAGATGAACGCTCGGAAACCTCGAAGGGCGCAGTCCAGATTCCCGGAGTCAATCGCAGTCCGCGCACCTGATCTTCCAGCTTCTTGATGCCATGGGGAAATTTGTAGGCGACCGGTGAAGTGTAGTCACCACGCGCGTATTGGTAGCCTTCGTCGATATGAAAGAAGTTGTAGCCGGAATCTCTGAGCTGCTCGGCCAGGAACGCCGCGTTGGTTAGGGCGCTACCTTCGGTGATGCCGAAGTAGTATGCCGTCCAACTCCACCAGCCGACGGGCGTGGGCGCGCTGACTCTCGCGTGGTGAAGCTTGCGGATGGCTTCGCCGTAGGTTTCCAGTTGAGCGTGATAATCAGACGACAGACTGGCCATGACGCGCTCAGAAGCGAGACTCTGGTCCGGCGCTAGAGGCAGACTGAGCTCGACTTGGTCCTCCTTCGGCGAGTTTTTGATCGAATTTTGCATCGCGAGCTCAGTGGTCCCGGTGGAATCCACTTCGTAGCCCGTGATCCGCGCCTGCTTCTCATCCACATGGAGATGCAACACGGTGAGCCATCGCTCTGAAGTCAGAGCTCCAAGAAACCAGCTCTCGCGGTTCTGACGGTTATAGATGAGCTGGCTGCCCACCGCCAGATGCAGCCCGCCCTTGGCCGGTGCTAGATCGTGAATCTGCATCTCCGGGCGGTCTTCGCTGAAGCTGTCCGACAGTATGCGATCGGAAGCTGGCGGACCGTCAAGGTCGACGAACGGTTCCACAGCATCGACGAGGCGAATGCTCTGTACTGTCACAGGTACCCCAGTTGTATTCTTGACCTGTACTTCGATCTCCGCGAACGCAGGTTCTGGGCGGAGCCGAATGAGGCAGACAAGATCTGGCTCGCCCAACCTGCCACTATGCGTCACGGTAAGCTGCCGCCCTTCGCCTGTGCCGTCAGTGGCGGAAGATTCTCTTACCGTGTGACGGGGATAGCTGCTGGACGACAGCCAGCGATGGTTGACCTGAGCCGCCACTCCGGCCGTGAACTTGACGCGTCGGTTTTCCATGGACCGGATAGTGTAGGCTCCGCTTTGCTCGTCTGCCTCCACAGCAAGTTGCGCATTCTCGATTTTCGCTGTGTCTGGAGCGCCTGCGCGCAAGGTCTGGACTGTACCAGGCAGAAGGAGTGTCGCAACGATAAGCCCGAGAGGCAGACTGGCGGCAGTCGACATGGCTGGCCTTTCCGGCTGACGCAGCCCTGGTCGGGGAGCCCGTGCTGAAACGAAAGGAAACATAATCTTTCGTAATATACCGCGAAAGCCCTTACTGTCAAAAATTGGGGTCGTTTTCACGGAAGGATGATATAGGCCAGTTCAGTATGGCAACGGGAGATCGATTTCTAGGGCTTTTTCCAAGGTGCTAATTTTTGTATTGACTTTGCGCTCAGATCGCAACTAATAATATCAAATCGTAATAATACGAAAGCCCGGAACCATAATTTTGTTGGATCAGGGAATCTGAGATGAATCAATTCTTGTACTGTTCTTGTTCACGACGGTCAGGACACTTCATCCATCTTCAATCATGGCTGGGGATACTCGGGGTCGTGATCCTGTCTTGTGTTGTCGCGATCGCGCAGAAAGACACCGGCGGCCTCGCCGGCGTCGTTAAAGACCCAAGTGGAGCAGTCATCGCCGGCGCAAAGGTTGGGATCGCCGACACCGAACGCGGAGCAGAACTCGCCACCACGACCAACGCGCAAGGCGAATTCGTATTCAGCCCGCTTAAGATTGGTAGCTATCAAATCACCGCGGAAAAAGCGGGATTCAAAAAGACGGTCGCCGGCCCGATCGTAGTGAACGTCGATGAGCGGCCGGCGGTAAATCTGGTCCTTTCGGTTGGCAGTATTCACGAAGTTGTGAACGTCACGACCCAGGCTTCCCTACTGCAAACGGAAACTTCCGATCTGGGTCAACTGGTGGACAGCCGCCAAGCAGAGACGCTTCCTCTCAACGGACGAAACTACGCGCAGTTGGCACTTCTCGGTGCCGGAATTGCTCCCAGCGAACCGGGTTCTCGCGTCGAGACTAGTTACGGTTTCAGCTCGAACGGCGCGCGCTCTCTGCAAAACAACTACCTTCTCGACGGCGTTGATAACAACTCCAATCTGGGGGACGTCCTCACTGGGCAGGCATACGTCATTCAGCCTTCGGTCGACGCCATTCAGGAATTCAAGGTCCAAACCAACGCCTACAGCGCAGAATTCGGCCGCGGCAATGGCGCTATCCTCAATGCGGTGCTCAAGTCCGGCACCAACAGTTTCCACGGGGACCTCTACGAATTTTTCCGCAATGACGTTCTGGACGCGCGCAATGCCTTCGACACGTTCGGCAGGCAGCCCTACCATCAGAATCAATTCGGTGCGACTTTCGGCGGTCCCATCCTCAAGGACCGGACCTTCTTTTTCGTGGATTACGAGGGCTTCCGCGTAGTGCAGTCTCTTCCACAGCTTTCAGCCATCCCAACGCCGGCTGAGATTGGAGGGGATTTCTCTTCTTTTCTCACCACTACGGTGGCGCCACAAGTCGATATGAACGGAAACGTTCTGTCGGGGACGACGGCCCTTGACTGCAGCGGTCACCCAGCGTATCTCAGCGAGATTTTCAATTCACGGTTAACTCAAGCGTCCAATTTGAACCCGAACGGGTATTGCGGCGTGCCCATTGGTATCGATGGAACGGGAAATCCCACGAATATCTTTCCTAAAGGTCTCATTGATCCGCTGGCGGCTCGTCTCTCCGCCCTGTTTCCCTCGCCGAACGTGAACATTAGTGGTTCCAACTATCTAGCGGAGCCCAAGAAAACTTATAGCCGGAACAACGCAGACGTTCGTATCGACCAGAAGATATCCGATCGCGACAACCTGTTCGGAACCTTCAGCTATGAGGATCAGCCCAGCTTCACGCCGTCACCGTTTCAGAACGCGCTCGACGGCGGCGCATTCTCCGATGGCACTGAACACGATTCCTTCCGTAGCGTCGCGTTGAGCGAGACCCATGTCTTCTCACCCAACCTCGTCAACGAGTTTCGGTTGGGCTACAACCGCATCAATACCCATCGTTTCCAGCTGAATTACAACACCAATGTTTCCGCGCAGCTTGGATTCCCTGGAGTTCCGTTCGGACCGAATATTGGTGGGCTTCCGCAGATCAGCATCAACGATGGCACGGCGACTCTGGGTAGCGCCGGCTTCCTTCCTGCGATTGAAAAGCAGAACAGCTACATCCTGACCGATAACTTCACCTTGGTCCATGGTCGCCATTCGGCTAAGTTTGGCGCGGAAATCCGCCGTGAAGAGTTTACGTTGTTCGAACCTGCCGCGCCCCGCGGGACACTCGGCTTTGGAAGCGATTTCACCGACAATCCTGCGTCTCCGACCACGGGTGGTGAGGCTTTTGCAACATTCATGTTAGGAATTCCCGATACCGGTCAAATCACCAGCCTTCACACCGTTGATTATCGCCGCCCAGTCTATGGCGTCTATGCAGAGGACGATATCCGTGCAACACCGCGGCTGACGTTGAATCTGGGGTTGCGCTATGACTTATTCACGACCGTGAAGGCAAGGAACAATGAGCAGGCTAACTTTGATTTTTCTTCCGCTTCGCTTATCGTCCCTGCGGGGCAGACGGCCAACCTCACTCCATTTCTCGCAGCGAATATTCCGATTCAGAGAAATGCGTCGAGCGGTCTGATTGCGCCGGACCGGAACAATTTCGGGCCGCGCCTCGGCGTAGCTTACCAGATCACCAATAAGCTGGTGATGCGTGCCGGGTACGGCATTTTCTACGGGGGTGACGAAAATGGACCGTACTCAAATCCTAGCCCCGGCTTCAATCCCCCGTTCTTTGTAACCCAGTCCTACTCGGTCCCATGTTTTTTGTCGTCGGCGAATCCGGCTCTGGGTCCGAATGATTGTTCGATTCCTGGCCTTAACACGCTCTCGCAAGGCTTCCCCACGAACGCTCTGACTGATCCCAACACTCCGTTGCTGTTTGCCGTCAGTCCGAATTTGCGGACGCCATACACGCAGCAGTGGCATTTCGGCTTTCAGTATCAATTGCCCGCGCAAAGTGTGCTGGAGGTTTCCTACGCTGGGTCCCACGGAAACGATCTGTATAACTATTACAACGGCAATCAAGCTGTGCCGGATTCTGTATTTTGCACCACTCCGCCAAACACCCCGGGCAATTGCCCGACCGCTCCGCGCCGCCCCGCCAAGCTTTGCGACAACTCAGTGTTTCCGCCAAACTGCAACGGAGTGCTCGACACTGCCATCAACCAACTACGCTCTGACGGATATTCCAACTACAGCTCATTGCAAGTGCGCTGGGAGAAAAACTTTTCCCACGGCTTGCAGTTTCAAGCTTCTTATACTTACGCGCACGCTGAAGATGATGCTTCCAGTGCGAACTTGGGATCACTTAACAATGGCGATTTCCGCGATCAGAGATATCCCTATCTCGAATATGGCAACTCCGACTTCGACGTACGGCATCGCTTCGTCTTGAGCTACATTTACCAGCTTCCCTTTGGCAACGGCAAAACCTTCGGCGGAGGCGCAACCGGCGTTCTCAATCAGGTTATCGGAAACTGGCAAGTCGCTGGCATCGTGAGCGCGCAGACCGGCAATTGGTTCACCGTCACCGATGCCGTGACCAACGTCTCTACCAGCGACAGCGGAGGGGGCGTGGGATTTTTTGACGTGCGGCCGAACCTCGTCGGCAATCCCAATGGGAAACCCTGTGTATCGGGAACGCTGTTTAACACCTGCGCTTTCGTGGACAACACCATTCCATTTACCTTCGGCAATGCATCACGGAACATTGTTCGCGGTCCCGGACTGCAAAACTGGGATTTGTCCATCTTTAAAATGTTCCCGCTCAACGAACGGATGCGTTTTGAGTTTCGCTCAGAATTCTTCAACATCTGGAACCACGTAAATCCAGTATTCGAGCCAGTGGGCCTGATTGGAGCAGAACCGCAGCCAGTTGAATTTGGAACTCCGCAATTTGGCTTCGCGCAAGGCGCGCGTGATCCGCGCTTCATACAATTCGCGCTTAAGTTTTATTTCTGAACCAGCTTTCGATTCGAGTGATCATTGAGGCATTCGCTTCACTCCACACGCCGCGGCGTAGACGCGCAGAACACTTCGGATATGCTCCTGAATTACGTCTTCGAAGTTGGCCGGGCGGCCTCCGGCTCGGATCGCTGCGTATTCCAATGGCAGGTATTGACTCACCAATGTCAGGGGAGGGGGAGAAGCGCGAAGGTTGGCGTGAAGCTGCTCCAGTTCTTGCTGAACCGCGGCATCGTTCCAGTAATACCGGCAACGGTCGCTGTAACTATACATGCGGGCTAGACGCATCTCGACCTCACTGCCGCGGTAATAGGAACGCCAGTAAGATGGATTCCGCAGCATGGCCGCGTCCAGTGTTTCCCTGACTTGCGAGAGGCGAACTCCGCCGCGATGCGCCAGCCATTCCCGCTCGATCGCACTCAACGCGAAGACGGCCTCGCGAAATGCAAATGTCAGCCACGGCCCCACTTTCAAAATTGCGAAATGATCCTCCACCATTTCTGCAAGAGCCACCGGCTTCTGGTAGTCCGTGGAGTGAGCTTCGTAAACCAGAGCTGGATGTTCCGGTAAGGCGGATGAGAGCGCCATCGCCTTCTCACGGTCATAGTCAAAGATTAAGTTGTCGCCGAACTCCACTCCCGGCTGCACCACCATGCCAATCACGCGATCCCATGCGGAAGTCACATTTTGCTCGTCGAAAGCAGTGTGGAAAAGATCCAAGGTGTGGTGAATCTGGTCGGCTGGGGAGACGGCAGGAGGCGCTCCCGAAAGCGATTCACCTCCTGGAGCGGGAACCTCGGTGCCGATTACGTACAGGAGCGGCCAAGAGTCTGGCGGCAAGTCTTCAAATGTTGTCTCCGCGGCATGACAGAGAATGGCCGCTCGCTGCGCCACGGTATGTTCGTCCGGGCCACCGGCGCTGTCATCGGCACATGCCATACTTGCGTCGAGATGAATCTTTTTGTATCCGGCAAGTACGCACGCGCGAACCAGTTCACAAGCATTCTGCATCGCCACTTTTGAAGGCTGATCTCGCCACGGGTACGGTCCGAGATGGTCCCCACCTAACAAAACACGGTCTCGGGAGAGTCCTGCCTTTTGTGCTGCGGCATGAACAAACTCAGCGAACTGAATGGGAGTTTGACCGGTGTAACCGCCCCACTGATTCACTTGGCTCGAGGTGGATTCGACGTGCAAAACTGACTCATCTTCGACCGCCTGCTGAACTGCTGCCGCGATCACGCTAGGGTTAGCGGAACAGACGGCGTACACACCCACCTTCTCGCCACGCCGATTGCGCCGGACAAGTTCCTGTAGCCGCTCACTGGCACTCACTGGAACTGATTCTCCATTCTTCTGCTGGCTCCCTGGAATAAATTGGCCAAACGCAGCCATTGCGATATATTGCGATCAATTACTTTTACTTTCGTTCGTTTGGCATTGTCAAGAACACTGCCGGCGTATGGAGGCTGGGAGGCCAATGTCGATCAAAGTGCGTGTGAGTTGTTTCTTATTGGCGAGCGCTGCGGCATGGCTCGCTGCGCAAAGCGCTCCCCCACCGCAGGATCAGTCCCAAGGACAGATTGGTTACAGCTCCGCCGCCGGTGCCGATCAAAAAAAGACACTCTTGCTGAAGGATTTTCACCCTGTTCCCATGTTGCACGCTCCGGTCCACAACGTGGACCGTGCCAAGTACTACGTGATCGACGTTCACAATCACGTCAACGACGCCATGCGAATCGACGAGCGCATGCCGCCCGAACGGGTGATCGCCATCATGAACAACACCAACGTGAAGACGGTTGTCATTCTAACCGGCATGTGGGGAGACAAATTGCAGCAGGTAATCGACGAAATGGTCAAGCCTTACCCCGGTCGCTTTATGGTTTTCGCACAGATTGACTGGAGCAAAATTGACGATCCGAACTTCAGCCAGGAGATGGTGGCGCAACTCGACGATGCGGTCGCGCGAGGCGCCCGAGGCCTGAAACAGTTGAAAGACCTCGGACTAAGCGTCCGCGACAAGTCGGGGAAACTGGTCGCAGTTGACGATCCGCGACTCGATCCCATCTGGGACGAATGTGGACGCCTCGGTATTCCCGTTTCCATTCACGTTACCGATCCCGAAGCTTTTTTTCATCCGGTAGACAACACTAACGAGAGGTATGAAGAATTGATCGAACACCCCGACTGGAGTTTTTATGGCCCACAGTTTCCCAGTAAGGAGTCGATCCTAGCCGCGCGCGATCGGATGTTCGCCAAGCATCCTCACACAACCTTTGTTGCCCTCCACATGGCGAACTGGCCCGAAAATCTCGACTATGTTTCTCATCTCCTGGACAGCCTACCGAACGTGATGGTTGAATTCGGAGCGCGCGAAGCTGAACTGGGCCGCCAACCTCGGCGTGCCCGAGAGTTTTTTCTCAAATATCAGGACCGCATCATGTTTGGCACTGACAATGGTATGGACGAAGCCCTGTATCGCAACCATTTTCGCTGGCTCGAAACTGCGGACGAATACTTCGATTACTGGGGATATCCCGCGCAAGGCCGCTGGAAGATCTACGGCCTGGAACTTCCGGACATTGTCCTGGAAAAGATCTATCACAAAAATGCGGAACGCGTATTCGGACAGTTCCGTGGAGTCGAATCCGTAAAAATCAAATAAATGTTCGGCATCGGCTAGACAAGCGTCACGTGCATTCCAGTTTTCCTTAGTGTCGCAAGGTCTGGCTTTGGAATTCCTCGGTCGGTAATTAAGTGGTGCAAGGCTGACGGGGGCGCAATCGAAGACAAACTACGTCGCCCGAACTTGCTGGAGTCACACACCGCGACCGCAATCCGGGCAACCTCCATCATGGCCCGGTTCACTTTAGCCTCAAGCAGGTTCGGTGTGCTCAACCCGTAGCGCACATCGAAACCATCCACTCCCAGGAAAAGAATGTCTGCGTTCAAGCGCCGAAGCGTCTCCTCCGCGATCGGTCCCACCAGCGAAAAGGAATTCTTTCTGAGGGTGCCTCCAGTCAGAATAACCTCGAGGGAAGAGCTAGAAAGTTCCGCCGCAATATTCACCGCGTTGGTAATGATGGTGAGGTTCTCGAATTCCCGCAGGGCCCGCGCGATCGCCGTAGTCGTAGTTCCCGAATCAAGAATTACCACCTGACCTTCTCTCACCATGCGGGCAGCCGCCGCTGCGATTTGTAGCTTCTCCTTGCGGTGCAGCTTTTCTTTTTCCCGCAGAGTGGGATCCTCCAGCACACTCTGGCGCGACGGCAAGGCGCCCCCATGAGTGCGGTGAATACGCCCCCGTGACTGGAGAATGTCGAGATCCTTTCGGATGGTGACCTGGGAGGTGCGGAAACGTTTGGCCAATGCTCCAACCAGCACACGTCCGTCGTGATTCAATACTTCCAGAATCGATCTGCGACGTTCCTCGTTCAGCACAGGCGCACTCAAAATACTATCCCGGTCAGATCGTATTTTACGCTTGACACTCAAGCAAGACGAAAGTAACAGTTATTAAACGAAAGGATACGAAAGCCACGCTAATCGATTGACTAGGCCCAAACGGAGGCATCAGCCGCGTAGTACAGTATATCGGCATTCATTCGTGACTCTAGCCTAACCACGTTGCTGAACTTTATGAGAGGAAGCTGCAAATGATTGAAGTCTGCGTCGTGGGTGAGCTCAACCTGGATCTCATCCTCTACGGATTACCCGAGAAACTGGTGCTGGACCGGGAGCACCTGGCCAGCAACATGGCATTCACGCTGGGGAGTTCGTCAGGAATTTTCGCGCACAACTTATGCGTCTTGGGCACGCGGGTAGGGTTCATATCGAAAATCGGGAGTGATCCTCTCGGGAAGATGGCCGCGGAACGGCTGTCCGCGGCGGGCGTCGATATCAGCCGTATGAAGCAAGCCGCGGGAAATACGTCCACCGGACTCACCGTGGTGCTGCCTCATCCCCGGCACCGATACATGCTCACCTATCCCGGAACTATGTTTGAAATGCAGTATTCCGACATCGATCTGGATTACCTTCGCACTGCCCGGCATTTTCATCTTTCCTCTTTCTATTTGCACCGTGCTCTCCGCCCGCAAATCCTTAACTTGTTTCAGCAAGCCAAGCAAGCCGGACTCACGACATCACTCGACACCAACGATGATCCGGAAAATCAGTGGGCTCCAGATCTGCTCGATGTCTTGAAGTATGTTGATGTCTTTCTGCCTAATGAGCGCGAGGCGAAAAACATCGCGCGCACCGACGATCTTTCACAAGCGCTCAATGTGTTGGCGGGACTCTCGAGCATTGTAATTGTGAAACGTGGCTCCCAAGCCGCCATATGTCGCAGCGCCGATCAGCAGTGGAGCCTGGCCCCACCGCCAGTTCAGATGGTTGACGACATCGGCGCCGGAGACACGTTTGATGCCGGTTTCATTCACTCGTATTTGCTGGGCGCGCCCCTGCCAGACTGCCTGGCCTTCGCCAACCTTGCAGCCGCGTACTCGGTGATCAAGGCCGGAGGGACAGAAGCTTTTCGCGATCCCGTTGGGCTGTTCAGCTTTATTCGCCAGCAATGGAATTCAATTGCAAGCGGCCCCTTGCCGACAATCTCGGATCACGTGGTCTGAGGTGCGATCATCGATAATTACTATCTGACCTGCTTTAAGCCAACGCGTAGAGATACTCGACGAAGGACCGCACAGCCCCGTCAATCCCCTCAACCTTTGCATTGGTGGAATCGATCAGATAGTACTCATTCGGAGCATGTGCCCCGTTCCCGTGCCCCACTCCAAAATGTCCGGCGGGAAGATTGAGAGGCTCGGAAGTGAAAATGTATCCCGGCCAGGAGCCGGCGGATCGAGGCCACAGCACGGGATCTAGACCCAGCTTGCGGTAAGTTGCAATTTGCGCCTGGATAAGCTTCGAATCCTGCGAGGTCTGTGTCGGATCATAGCCGCCACTCATGTTGACCTCGATATCGCCGAAGCCGTGTTTCGCAAGGTGCTCCTTCAGAAGCGCCAGTGTACCGGCAGCCGTCATGTCCGGCACCAGCCGCATATCAATCTTCGCGACAGCGCGATGCGGCAGAACGGTCTTGCCACCGGGCCCCGTGTACCCACCGACCAAGCCCTCGATATTGATCGTGGGCTTGGATTCGAGCAGCACGAGCGAGTCAAGCCAGTTTGTGTCATGCACCCAATGCTCAACGCCTAGCTGCTTCTTGACCGTGGCCTCACTGCGGCGAGGGGCGGCAGCCTGAATCATCTTCATTTGTTCGGGAGTGAGCGGCTTGACCTTGTCAAAGAAACCCGCCACAGCAGGCGTGTGTCCATCGGACTCGATGAGTGTGTTGAGTGCTTGCACCAGATGCCACGCGGGGCTGTCCACCTGTGCCTCAAGGCTGGAGTGAACATCGTGTTTGGGTCCTCGTCCCCATCGCTCTCCACTGGAAACCAGTTCAAGCTCAACGACGCCCTTGCCGCCTAGCGATATCTGTATGCCTCCATCCGCGTCTTGGCCCGCTTCTGGTACGAACACACCCATGCATTTCTTCAACGCAGCGGTGACCTTGGGTTCGTGGACAACCTCCGGAAAGTGGGTCGAACCAATCTCTTCTTCGCCTTCACAAACGAGCACGAGATTTACCGGCAGCTTTTTCCCCGCTGCCCTGAAGGCATGAAGGGCGCCGAGGAAGGCCGTTTCCGGACCCTTCTGGTTCACAGCGCCGCGACCCACGCAAATCCTGCCCAACCCTTCCTTGTCCACGATCCGCCCTTCGAGCGGTGGCGAAGACCACTCCGAAGGTTCAAACTGCTTCACGTCGTACATAAAATAAATCCCGACGGTGGTTGCCGCACCTGCATCCAGAGTGCCGAAGACCCCAGGCTTGCCTGACGTTGGCACGATCTCGACGTTGGCGAATCCAGCATCGCGAGCAAGTTGTGTCATATAGTCGGGGCCTTGCGGATAGTTCCGATTCTCAGCCGCAATCGAGGGCAACGCGATCCAGTCCTGCAACCGCTTCACGTTCTGATCATGCATTTTCGGTATTTGACTCAGCACCGATTGCAGATCGGGATTGTCGAAAGAGAAAGCAGAGGTCGGCCATGCTGCGAAGGCGGCTCCAACAAGCGCGCGGTGGATGAACTCACGACGATTAAACGCGTTATAGCTCGAGTCAGTCAATGTGTCCCCTCAGATTCAATCCTGGAAGTGAACGCTCTGCTTTTTATCGAAGGTCATCATAACAGTTGGTTCGCTACGGACCAGCGATCTTTTCTAAGGAGGAGGCAAGACAACTCATTATGTCGCCTACTCAGAAACTCTGGAAATGACCGTGTCCGAAAACCGCGAACTCGGGCGTGAAGTACATGAGAGAATCCGTTTATGGAATTGCCGGATCGTGAGATTTGCTATCGCGCATTGCAAAGCCGTGATTCCCGTTTCGATGGGCTGCTCTTTGTCGGCGCGACGTCGACCGGCATCTACTGCCGGCCAGTTTGTCCCGCGCGCACGCCGAAATTTGAGAACTGCCGATTCTTCGCATCGGCGGCGGCGGCGCAGGAAGCAGGCTTTCGACCTTGTCTGCGTTGCCGCCCGGAGACCGCGCCGGACCTGGCCTCGTGGCGTGGCACATCGAACACCGTTTCACGCGCCCTGGCTCTGATTACCGACGGCACTTTGGATGAGAACGGTGGCAGCGTTGCGCAGTTGGCTGAGCGGCTTGGCCTGGGCGAGCGCCAGCTTCGGCGGCTATTCTATCGGCATCTGGGTGCTTCGCCAATCGCAGTGGCTCAAACCCGGCGTGTGCTTTTTGCCAAGCAACTGATCCATGAAACGCGCATGTCTATGACGGACGTAGCGCTGGCATCGGGATTCGGCAGCGTCCGCCGCTTCAATGAAATCTTCCACAAGCTGTTCAACCGTCCCCCGCGCTCTTTGCGGCGGAAAAGTCCGGCAAGTCCGGTCAGTACCGACGCTGGAGTCACACTCCGTTTACGCTACCGGCCGCCGTACGACTGGGAGTCCATTCTCAGCCATCTATCGGCTCGCGCAATTCCTGGCATTGAGGTTATCGAGGATGGAAAGTATCAACGCACGGTAGAAGTCGAGAACAGTGCCGGCTATATCGAAGTAGCACACTTGCCTCACCGTGAAAGCCTCGGGGTGACCATCCACATATCCAAGGTTCAATCTCTGCCCGCGACCGTGGCCCGTGTGCGTCGTTTGTTCGATACCGGGGCGGACATCGAAACGATCAATGCACATCTCTCATCCGATCCGCGGCTGGCGCGTTTGGTGGCGCGGCGTCCTGGGCTACGCGCTGCAGGCGGGTGGGACGGTTTTGAATTAGGAGTGCGTGCGATCCTGGGCCAGCAAATCAGTGTCGCGGCGGCAAGCCGGCTCGCGGGTCAGCTCGTTGCGATCCATGGCAAGCCTATGCCAAAAGATTCCGTCCGCCACCCGAAGTTAACGCACCTGTTTCCGCGACCTGAACACCTCATCCGGGCGCAGACTCTCGCGCTCGGTATGCCGGCGGCGCGCCAATTCTCGCTGAGGGCCTTGGCAGAAGCAGCTGCGACAGACCCCAATCTGTTTCGCCCATTTGGAACCATCGAGGAGGCAATCCGACGCTTGCGATCGATTCGAGGAGTGGGCGACTGGACCGCACACTACATCGCCTTGCGGGCCCTGCGCGAGACGGATGCTTTTCCCGCGTCCGATTTGGGCTTACTGCGCGGGGCTGCCGTGATGGACGGAATCCGGCCAAGCCCCGTCACTCTTCTCGACCGTGCGGAGGTGTGGCGTCCGTGGCGCGCCTATGCTGCCCAGCACTTGTGGGCCGCACAAGCGGCCGAGGTTTCGGATTTTAGGAGTGCGTCGGACTGACGTCTTGCAGTTCCGGGTCTCTTCCCAATCTTGTCTGTTCTCCATATTGGTCGATGCTCGCTTACGTTCGTAACTTGTCTGACTGAGATCTCTTTGCCAACATGAAGTGAACTTAACCCATTGGACTCAGGGGGTGTCCGAGCCGCGCCCTGTGAGCAATGCATCGCTGTCTGTCGTCCGACTCTCCCTACAGTCAGGCGTGCTTAATGTACTCGCAGTTACGAGCCTGTACCCGGAGGCAACATGCACAGGACGCGCAGGATCACGAACGTTGAACAGCTTGCCATTGAGTGCGTTGCCACCCGTCGCGTAGTTCGGCATTTTTGTTCCAAGGGCGCTCACCGCAAAAGCGGGAACCTGGACTGTGCCTACGCTCGTGGCTCCGCTCACCTCACCGAGCCATTCCCGGCATTTGGCGGGTTCTGAATGCACAATGGCGGGTTTTGCATATCTGAGTACGCGGCGAACATCTATATTGAGTACATGCGAAACACAAGAGCTTACTCTGTTGCTAGCGCGACATCGCCGCTAGCCTCCACCACGATCCCGCGGCGTGACCCAACCGAACACGACGTACAGATCGAAATCCTGTTCTGCGGCATTTGCCACTCTGATCTTCACTCGGTACGTAATGAGTGGAGCGAGTTCATGCCTACGGTTTACCCGATTGTTCCGGGCCATGAGATCGTAGGCCGCGTAACCAAGGTCGGCTCCGCGGTTACGAAATTCAAGCTGGGCGACCTCGTCGCGGTTGGCTGCCTGGTCGATTCGGACGCCACGTGTCCGGAGTGCCGAGCGGGGTTTGAGCAGTTCTGCCCCAACCTGGTACTGACTTTCAATTCCCCGGACAAGTACCTCGGAGGCGTCACCTATGGGGGCTACTCCGATAGCATTGTTGTCGATCAGAGGTTTGTCCTCCGCGTCCCCTCAAATCTGAACCTCGCCGGAGCCGCACCTCTCCTCTGTGCTGGAATCACAACTTACTCGCCGATGCGCCACTGGGGCGTCACCAAGGGCAAGAAAGTTGGCGTGGTCGGCCTCGGGGGACTGGGCCACATGGCCGTGAAATTTGCGCATGCGCTCGAAGCCCATGTCGTTGTTTTCACGACTTCACCGAAAAAAAGGGAAGATGCACGCCGGCTCGGGGCCGATGACGTCGTTGTCTCCCGTAATGCCGACGAGATGCAAAAGCACGCGGAGAGTTTCGACTTCATTCTCGATGCCGTCTCCGCCGATCATGACATCAACGCCTATATCAACTTGCTCCGCCGCGATGGCAACCTGACGATTGTCGGAGCGCCGGCGAAGCCTCTCGCCGTCACTGCCTTTAGCTTGATCATGCGGCGCCGCAGTTTTTCAGGCTCGAATATCGGCGGCATCGCCCAAACCCAGGAGATGCTCGATTTCTGCGGGAAGCACAATATCACCGCCGACGTTGAAGTCATCCCGATCCAGAAGGTCAATGAAGCTTACGAGAGACTGCTTAAGTCCGATGTGAAGTATCGCTTCTCCATCGATATGGATTCTCTCAAGTCTGAGTAAACTCATGAATAAGCACTTTCGCGTGTCTGGCAGCACATTCCAGAAGCTGGAAGAATTGGGAGTCAGCGCAGCTACGGTCCTCCGGAGGGCGGGACTCCCACTGGGGTATAGCAAAGAACCGCGCGTGCTTTTGAAGACTGAGGAACTTTTCGCCTTATGGCGCGCCATCGGGGAAATCAGCACCAATCCAGCGATTGGTCTCCTCCTCGGCACAGAAAATAGGGTCGAACGGTTCCATCCCATCGGTGTCGCCGCTCTCTCATCAGAGAACCTCGGCTCAGCCATAGACCAGGTGGCTCGCTATAAGCAGCTCACGTGCCCGGAAGAGATCCAGCAGGAAAAAGACGACGAAGAGTGGAGCATCCAGTTCCACTGGCTTCTCGCTGACGAAGTCGAGCCTCCGGTGCTGAACGACTGCTGCTTCGCCTGGGTGCTCTCGGTCGCTCGCCACGGCACGGGCACGCGCCTGTCGCCATTACGCGTGGAGTTCGTTCAGCCTCGGCCGCACGTAAGAGCCATTGAGCGCCACTTTGGCTGCCCCGTATTCTGCGGAGGTTCACGCAATGGGATCGTGTTTCGCGCCGTCGATTCGCAGAGACCGTTCGTCACGCGGAATGCCGAGCTTCTGGGAATGCTTGCACCGCAGTTTGAGGAAGAACTGAAGCAGGAGACCAGCGACGACAACTTTGTCGAGCGCGTCCGCATAGCGATACAACAGAAACTCACTGGCCGGCGTCCCAACGTCGAGGACATCGCCGATGCGCTACATATCAGTTCCCGTACTCTGCAGCGTCGTTTGCAAGACCAAGGGTCCAGCTTTCAGCGCGTTTTAGAGGAAGCTCGTCACCAGCTTGCTCGCCACTACCTCAATAACTCCGTCCTCGAGTTGAATGAGGCTGCCTACCTTCTCGGATACGAGGACGGAAACTCATTCGTTCGCGCTTTCCGCCATTGGGAAGGAGTTCCCCCGTCTCGTTGGCGCGAACAACAGCGTGCAAGAGCAGCATCGTAAACTGGGCCCATTTGTGAGGAAAACTAATTAGTAAGGAGAGAAGACAATGCAAAAACGCAAGCTTGGAAAAAGCAATCTGGAGGTATCAGCCATGGGGCTGGGCTGCATGGGACTGAGTTTCGGCTTAGGGCCCGCCGTGGACAAGAAAGAAGGAATCTCGCTGATTCGAGCGGCTGTCGAACGCGGCGTCACATTTTTCGATACCGCCGAAGTCTACGGTCCATTCACGAACGAAGAGCTCGTGGGCGAAGCTCTTGTTCCATTCCGCGGTCAGTTGGTGATCGCAACGAAGTTCGGCTGGGCGCCCAATCCGGAGGACGGAGGCAAGTGGACTGCCCTGGATAGTCGGCCGGAGCACATCAAGGAAGCGGCCGAGGGCTCGCTCAAACGGCTCAAGACTGACGTCATCGATCTGTACTACCAGCACCGAGTTGACCCGAACGTTCCCATCGAAGACGTCGCCGGAGCGGTGAAGGAACTCATTCAGCAAGGTAAGGTGAAGCACTTCGGCCTTTCTGAAGCAGGCGCGCAAACGATCCGCCGCGCAAACGCAGTCCATCCAGTCACGGCACTCCAGAGTGAATATTCACTCTGGTGGAGAGAGCCCGAAGCCGAAATATTACCGGTACTCGAGGAACTCGGGATCGGATTCGTTCCATTTAGCCCCTTAGGAAAAGGATTCCTCACGGGCAAGATCAACGAGGAAACGAAGTTCGATAAAACCGATTTTCGTAATATCGTCCCTCGCTTCACGCCGGAGAACCGCAGAGCGAATCAGGCCCTGGTAGATTTGCTCAGCAAGATCGCCGAACGGAAGAAGGCGACACTCGCGCAGATCGCGCTCACCTGGATTCTCGCCAAGAAACCTTGGATGGTTCCCATCCCCGGCACAACGAAGGTGCACCGGCTGGAAGAAAACATCGGCGCCGTTGCCATTCAACTAACACTCGACGATCTCCGCCAAATCGATAGCGCTACTGCGAAGATTCCTGTGCAGGGAGCTCGGTACCCGGAGAACCTGCAGAAACTGGTCAATCGCTAGTTCGATCGGGCAAGGACAACTGAGTGGTTTGGGCTCCGACATGGCGTTGGTGCATCTGTTTCTTCGCGACCGCTTTGAACCTGGGAAGCCCCTGTGGATCACCGAAACAGCCGATGCAGCATGTGGAGGCAACCGTGGGCTTCAACGTCCCTCGATGCGTTTCGTTATCTCATCGATTTAGAAACCCTTACTGCCTTCACCTCTTCGTTCATTGGCTCCTTCAGAGACCTGCCGACCTCTAGCCGTAGCAGAAAACGCGTTGTTAACCTTCGCAAATCGAGTTTCCAACATCACAAACGATGAGAAAGAGAAAGAAAACCGCGCTGCACACCAATTCTTCAGCAGCCTGCTAGATCCATGGTGTCACAATAGCCTTCACCGTTACCTCGAAATCAGAAGCGTTGCGCGTGACGAGAGTCAGGCCGTGGACCTCCGCGGTAGCAGCAATAAACGCGTCTCGAGGTTCTATCGGCCGGCCCACCAATTCACTCCGGGCCACAAGGCTGCCGCAGGCATCGGCTATCCCAAGGTCAACCGGCAGAATTCTTCCCTTAAACCGCGAGCCCAGATCCTTCCGTAGCCATTTATCGAGATGGTCACGACGCCTGCCGATAGCGAGTCGTTCAATGCCATAGCGTAATTCTGTGATAGTCACGACACTAAGAAAAACGCTGTCTTCGTCCACTTCGGCGAGCCATATGAGCACCCCCGCATTTGGCCGTGCTCTCATCGGTTCAGTTATGACGTTCGTGTCTAAAAGAAACTTCATAGCTCAACTCTGCGCAGGCGCACTGGGAGGCGCTTGAGCTTCAGCCCGGAACGCCGCAGTGGGGATGCGGCTAGGAACTCCGCGAGATTGCCTTTCCGCTCGGCCTTGCGTTCCCATTCCTCAGCCCCAACGACCACCGCTGTGGTGCGACCGTGCTTCGTGATCTTTTGGGGCCCCTCCGATTTTGACTTGTCTATCAATTCGCTGAACTCAGCCTTCGCCTCTGCCACCGTCCATGTCTGCGTGCTCATTGGCCGCCTCCGCCGAATCGGCGTTATGGTCATAATAGTCATTTTGTATTGTAAAAGCGCAAGAAGGTCTATTACTCTTGAGATCGCCAACGCAGATTGCTTTTACCGAGAATGCTGGCGCCAGACCTAGATCCTTGCGGCCGGAAGAGGAACGTCGCCGATATCTCAACCGAAAATCGGAAGCTCGGACGATACGCCTAAGCAATGTTGTCCCTTGTGCCACAGTGATGCGCTTCCCTCGCTCTGCGGCCACCAATGCATTACCAAGCTCAAAAGGCCATATCGCGGCGTGAGCACTTCGGTTCCCCTCTACATCGTGGTGCATGATGCCATCGCAAGAAAACCTTCACAACCTGCACATCCTACATAAGCTCTTCAGATAGTGTGCCTTGCAGTTCATGACAGTGCCCACAAGCAGGCTCTGGTGGGAGTACCTCATAAGCATGGCCCAGTCTGTGTGCGTGAGATCGTATAGACTTGTCAAGCACCAGTCCTCTTCCCGCACTACCTAATCGACGGCTATAGAGACCGAGTGATCTTAATATGTGCCCCGCAGTCTCACTGCTCATTTTCAGTGATTCTCCCTCTTCGACATAGATCCGGTTCGCCGCAGAGGCGATATCACGGACGTACGCTTGCTGCAAATCAGGCTCATGGCAGAGCGAGAGAACCGCTCTGACAACAATCCCGTTGCGACCGCTGGCTCGATCGACTCCTGACTGCTCGTCACGTTCTCTCAGCAAGTCTATGATGTCGTGCTGTAGTAGAAGATCGTCCACGATTATCGCCCCCAGCGACTCGGCGATAGCACAGACTTCCGGGCGAAACCCATGTACGCGAAACTTAGAAGCTGCAACGTTTTCGCGACCCAGAAACCGGTAAAGGAGCAATTTATTCTGGAAGGTCTCTATGACTTCTGAGGTCGGCGATGGGTAGGCCAATCTTCTTGACTTACTGCTGACGTGAATTTGTATGCTGCTCGGAATCAGGGACCGATCCACGGGGTCTCCCAAATAAATACACTTTGGGCAATAGAATGGCTGCATGTCTTTGCCGGTAGCCATTAGATAGCCGGGCCGAGTGGAGGCATCAAGCAACGTCCCCATTCGCTTGTTCAGCTGTGGCGCACGAATCAGTAAAGTGGGCATCAACTTTCCCAACCAAGGTGCACGCAGCACCCCAGGGTCGATGCCAGCGAGTAATACTGGTCTTCGGCAAATCGCCGCCAAAGCCCGAAATACCGGTTCTGCAACAGCGGCTGTTCCTGTAATCACCGCCGAGGGGAGAAACGATAAAAAATCTGGGAACCACGTAGCTATCGACCAGTAAGTAAGAATTCTTGCTTCGTCATCCGAAAGCAGGGTGTGGTTCTTCAGGAAGACGAGAATATCATCGAACAGCTGGCGACAGGATCCGAACCTGTGCCAACCGGTTGGCAAAGTTAGTGATCGGTAGAGCGCGGGTGGCATGTCGGGCACTGGGTGACATCGCCTTTCGGGATCGTCCAAATCCAGCCAGCGGAACCTGTCTTCGTCCGCTACAATGACATCGATTTGTATGTGAGCGGGATGCGGGCGCGTCAGCTCTACCATCGGCGCAGGCGTCAACGGCGGCCGGTAGGAGGTTCTATCAACATAGTCGTAGTTAGATTCGTCTTCGAAGAATTCAGAACCGGAGAGAGAATAGTGCTTTTTAGATTCGTCTCCTGGCGATTCAGAATCGGATCCCGGGTAATTAGTTGAAGCATAGTCAACGGGTGCCTGTGCATCATATGAGCCATGTTGATCGTTCGGGCTAGTCTCACCGCTCGACTCATCGCTACCCTGCATCTCTACGTCAGGTAGCTTTTTCGGGACTTGTTCTCCATTCGACCGACTCGCGGTCTCAGCAGCATTATCCGGGCCTTTTGTTTCCGGCGCTTGACTTTGCGCTTCATTCCCGCCGCTGGAATCGTCGGGCGAAGCGTCAGGTGGCTCTGGCATAGTCCTCTCAAGGTAACCTTTGTTAATCAAAACGCCACTCGTCGACGACTGCAAGACTCTTCGTCGAATTTGAGTTACAGGAGTAACTCGACCTCATTCTGGTTAGTAACAATCGGGGGCTTAGTGTGGCGAGAAAACTTTTACTTTAATTTCGGACTTTCTTTGATCCTGTCTTCGATCGCTTCGCGGGTTGCAGGTTCTTGCGAAACTTAGGGTATTCGTCCCTGATGCCCTGGCCCCAAAGACTTAACATCGATGCTCGTCCTTTGGCTCGGGCGATACCCCCGATTGGCATCGACCGATCTTTAATAACTAGGCAAACCCGGCTGTCGGTGTCGTTTGAGTCTTACTCACGGTGGCCGAAGTTCTCAGGAGACTAACACCTCCGCCGGCAACCAGAACACTCCAAGGGAAATCACGGAGTTGCGCGCTTCGATGCGTTGGGAAGTAGTCTGTTGCCGGCTGGACGACCTGCCAGAAGACAAGGATATGCAAGCGACGATCGAGTCTATCTGGCGCTAAATTAGTGGACGGCTTACGACGGCTTGATGCCCTTCACAAGTAATTGATTTTGCAGCTCAAAAAGTCTGCCTGTTGATACCTAAAATTCAGACCGAGAAGGTAGAATATGAGTCCCCACACCCAAAGAGCGGAGGCTCAGCATGGCTTTGAAGACACGCTTCGTCCGTGATTCTGGGGATCGGATCTGCGGCACCGTAACCAGCGGTTATCCGGACGGCTCGGAAGCCGTTCGCAATCGCAATGGGCAACTCATCGGACATGTCTTCAACACTCAGAAAATCACCAAGGACATATACAACTGCATCATCGCGCACAATGCCGAGTCGACCTCTCGGAGGAGTAGTTGATAGCAGCCAGCTGCGCAATTCCGGATAACAGGGCACTCGGTTCAGGGTGCTCACCGTTTACAGGGACCGTATTTCTATGCAGAAGATCGGCACACCCGGGTACGTGTTTTCCAGCCGCACCATCTCAGTTTGAGCATTTTGAAAACTATGGCTACTCAGTCGTCGAAGAAGAATGATTCCGTAGGAAAGGTGTACCTCTACATGAGCCCGAACGAAAGGCGTTGTTTGATCTGCCTTCAAGTGTTCTCACGCCTGGGCTCGCTGCAACATTCCTATGAACGCTGTGAGCCTGTCACGTGCTCGGAACACGTTCCAGCATATTCCGGTGGCTCAGTATCACCCGACCCTTTGCCAAATGCGTAGACGTCTGCCCTGCGTTGAGCGGACGAGTATTGGGGCCGTCACTGTCGGGCCGCCCCCTTCCAGTTCCATCTGAGTTCTTTCAAAGTCGCGAACTCCCGCCCCAGTCCCGCAATACGACCCGGCGTACCGTCGAGTTCGAAGTGCCGCGGGCCGGAGTTCCTAGCGAAGGCCGGCTTCCTTGCACCCCTCTTCGATTAAGTTGCGCAAAGCCCACACAGCTTTTTTGATCCTCTGCTCCCCTTCCCTCCGAGTGAGCCAGCACTGATCGCTCGCCAAGTATCGTAAGGAAAAATCGTTGATTTCTTCGCTGACAACGACAAGGGGGCTCGGTTCTGACATCCTAGTTCTTCCATTTGTGCCACGTGTGGCACCTCGCCCGGCCGGCGCGGCGACACTGCACATCCGTTCATGAGTTCTTCTAATGTGGGGGCTTTCTTGAACCGTCCATCCATTCTCCTTCCGCTTGGCTAACAATCGTGGGCACCTATAACAGGAGTTCTGTAGCGGCGAAGCGTCATTCCGTGTGAAGAAATAATTTACGTAAGCCGATTTTTGCCTGTCTTTGTGAGATTTTAGCGAATTCGCCGGTTGACTTGAGTTACGCAAAAGCTGGGTGGTGTGTCGGGTGCCTTCCTGTCAAAGCGAGCGTCGGCCGTGGAAATCGGTCTATTCTGGGAGCATGCTACGCCGCTCCCCCGGTGGCGGCTCTGGTGTCGGCTTTTAGGTGCGCTTCGCGTTGTCGGATCCGCCAATTGGCAAGATTTGCTGACAATACTCAGCGGAGCTTACTTTTGGCTCGGACGACGGTCGAGATTTCCCAGAAAAAAATTAGTCGCGAACCCCCAAAACGGGGCTGGCTGTCGGTATTAGTAAATAGAGGATAAAAGTCCCTCGATCTGATCTACAAAGGAAGGAGCTAGAATAATGTTTGATCTTGTCAGCAAAAGCGATCCTGTCAAGGATCTATATTGCATTGGAGTTGTCGTCGATGGAGCGGCCTACATATACGGGTGTGACTGTTTCAACCATTGGGAAGCTTTAGAAATGGCTCTTATACACTATCGTGCGGCAGGGATTTCAATTTCGGCAGTGACCGACTGCTACGTGTACGGTCCCTGTCACGGTCCTGGTTGTGACTGCGGAAAGGATCGGGTGATAAAGTACAAACTGACGACAGGCGAACATTCCAGTACGTCCGATGCGCGCAACCGCGACTTCGATGCCTAACCCACAGCGGACCCGGTCGGGTTCTTTTCTTGCTTCTCTTCCTCTTCGGGATGGATTGTGAAGAAATGCCCTTGTCCAGCATTTGTACAAATGGAGAACACATTACGGGTCGGAGTGAAGAGCTTTACACACACTTTTGCACGCAAACCAACTGAGTGGCCTGCGTGCCCGCTTAGTTATGCACGCAATGCCGGCCTTTCCCTTTGTCCTGGGTGGGCGTGGCGGACACGTCCGTGAATGGTTCGCTTGCGAGGGTGGCCCCTTGCGCCGAGCTCAGAGCCGCCCTCAAAGTGCGTCAGCGTGCCGAGGGAAGTGTAGGGACGGTGCAGAAATCGGGTGTCAGGAACCGAGTTAGCCACGTCGACATCGAGAAACGGAGTCAAGCGATCAAAGCCGTGAGCGAAATGATTGTCCCAGTCAAACGTCACGCGGCCAGTGCTGAGACGCTTGGCAGAGCTCGCTATGAGAAACGCTCCATACAGACCCGTGCGGAAAGCAAATAAAGGCCCTTTTCCAGAAATATCGGACAACCAACGATGGGTTCCCCATGCCAGACGCAGAAGATTAAGGGAGATTCGCTGTTTAGGAGGCAATCCACAGCAGCCTCACCCGTTGAACGGAACGTCCGCTCGTGCTTCACCGCCTGATTATTCTAAGGGGTTAACTTGAAGACCACGCCGCAACCGGCGCCCTGGCCGCATGACAAATCGCCGCCCACAGGGGCGGTATTATGAAGATTCCCGACTTGTCCAGAATCAGTCCCCCGAAAGGTATTCTCCCGTCACTCCCTCCCGTGAAGCCATGGAGCACAGTCTCATGGCCGCTCGCATCCACCTTGAAGACTGAACCGCAGCCGATGCCATAGCAATTCGTGGAGCCACCAGCGGCGTAGGTAACACCATAGAGATCGCCTGCTCCGTCGCCTGTCAGCCCAAGTTCGGGATAGGCACCGTCAGGGTTTCCCGTGAAGCTGTGTCGGACGGACTCATGGCCCCTCTTGTCGAGCTTGAATACAACTCCACAGAAACAGGACCCTCCACCGTCCTGGGTTGCGCCATAGAGATTGCCCTTGCTATACAGCACCAACCGACCGACTGGATAGGCGCCAGTGCTGCCTCCTGGAAAGCTGTACAAAACGGTTTCCTTGCCGGAGGGGTCGAGCTTATACACGGTTCCATAGCCGGCACCACCACCACCACCCGTGACCCCGTAAAAATTCCCCGCCTTATCGCGGATGAGACCTCCTCCAGGCCGCCAACCGTCCGCGCTACCGCTGAAAGCGGTGGAGCACATTTTCCTTTCAATTTCGGTCAATCCTGAACACCACGCCGCACCCGCCGAGTCCCGAGAGTTCCGGATCCCGCGAGTGCATGCTGCAGTGTGCTCGAAAAGTCCTTGACACCGCCGACATTGTCAGAGAGGCGAGTAGAGTCGAGAACAGGCCCAGTGACGGTAGTCTCCCGGTGGATATTCGACTTGGCTTTTGCCAGGTCACCTCAGTCCGGTTTGGCGATCCCAGGCAGAAGTAGTTGGCCAGCCGATCGTCGGAGTACGCGCAATCAGCGGCCTTCTCTGTGTAACAGGCAGGTCGGCTCCTGCAATTACTTTTTCGGGGCCTGCTCAGCGTTTACTCAACTATGGCCTGCACGCTCGCCGAGTCGGCATGCGACCCTCTACATCGAAAGCTCCGACAGCTTCGTTGCCTCTCCGCCGTTTCGATTGCTACCGGGTGGAGCAAACCAGTTCCCGGGCGGGAGTTGCACCCGCTGAAGTCCGGCGCCTTTTCACGGAGCACTATCACGCCAGTTAAAGCCACGATTGCCACTACCCTACTCATAAGAATTCATTACTAAAATCCGCTCTCATAACCACCTTATGCAGCAATGGCTTGCAGACCGGAATTTTCGTTAATGTTCTCAGGGCAGACCACGAAAGGCTAATCCACGTCGGTCGCCACGAAGCTGGCATTTATGACTGCAGTATTTGGCGTCGGCTCTTGTCGATAGGAACACCGCTTCACACACCGCGCATCTCTTCCGATGGCGATAACGTGCGATCCGAGTGTTAGCGCCTTCTGGTTTTGTTACTTCATCGAGCCAAGCAGTTAAATCCTATCTCCTCGATGCGGTGACGGTCGCATGGGTTCAATCCGCTGATGTCGATGGCGTGGCACTTAGGTCTCTCTTGCTCCAGTTGTAGTTTCTTGCCTCGTATTGATTTTCGCGGATGTGCGGATTGACTCCTGACGACGCCGAGAGGAGAATGGGTTCGCCCGTTTGAGGAGGATCTTATGAAACGTTCTTCCGGGCCCCGAAAGACAGCAAACCTTCCTGAGTCAATCCATTACCAGCTCAACATGTATGCGATTGCAGCGGGCGCAGCAGGAGTCGGAATGCTGGCCCTGGCACCACCAGCCACGGCGAGGATTGTATATACGCCCGCACATGTCAAGATTCCGCCTCCACAGATCGGTCACCCAACGATTGTTCCCCTCGACCTCAACCACGACGGTGTTAGCGATTTCTACTTTAGTAATACTTTCTTCAGTTCTGTGCCCAACCTCCACGCGTACTTGCGCGTGAAGCCGTCTAAAGTCGGCAACCGGATCCTCGGACAGGGCGGTTCAGCCTCCGCCCTCCGTGCTGGTGTGCGGGTCAAATTCAACGATACAACGTCCAGTGCTGTCATGGGAGGATGGAGAGCTGTCCATCAATCTTCGACGTTTTTTGGCCAATGGGCCAACGGGGGGAAGGGTGTAAGACGTCGCTATCTTGGCTTGCGATTCATAATCAACGGGAAGGTTCACTTTGGCTGGGCGCGGTTGAACGTGAGGTTTAACGGGCGCGCATTTAGCGGCACACTCACCGGCTACGCCTACGAAACCATCCCCGGCAAAGCGATTATCACCGGCAAGACCAAAGGTCCACACGGGAACGTGGAAAGACCGAATGCAGCTCTCACGGCTCCCACTCCCGAACCCGCCACACTCGGCATGCTGGCGCTGGGCGAGCGCGGCCTGTCGATATGGCGGCGGGAAGAGCGCGACTGAGTCGATACTGGGCTTGGGTTTGCGGCATGAGGAACGTGGTCCCAAAGAGATTTCCTCCTGAATCCATGATTAAACCGCCTGCCGGCATCATTCCATCCTGGAATCCACTCTCACTTAAGGACAATCTATGGATTACATCAAACACCACGCTGCTCTGGGGCGATTGTCCGTCGACGACTTCTCCCCGAAACGCATAAATCACCTTGTGCGTGAACTCAGCGCTCTTGGTGGGGTCAACTGATACACCAGACCAAACCGGCTAGGCGCGCCCGAACCTTGAAAGTTGAACCGAGTCGTCCCGTATAGATTTCCCTTCGCATCTCTGACTACGCCGCCAATCGGCCCCACTCCGTCCCCAGTGCCTTGAAATGTATAAAGGACCTGAGTTTATTCCCTATTGCAAAACCAAAATACAGAATGCAGCGTCTATCCCCATGTGTCGCTCTGCAGTGATCCAAAGCGCCACAGATGCGCTTTCCGGCGAGCGGTGCCCTGCCCATTTCCCTGATCTTGTTTACCGATTTGAGGTCGTTGCTAAGCTCGGGTTGCTAGAAATAGCGACACCAATTGTTTTTGGTGCTTGGAATAAAACCCAACTGGCCCAGTTCTACTGCACATGAGTGCCTCGGCAGCGATTAGTCTCACGGCTAGTCGGGCGCTCAAATTCTGAATAAGGAAAGCAGAAAAGGGTTAAAGAATCATGCGTAAGATCTTGGTTACCATTGCCATCGTGTGCGCCACTCTTCAGGCACAAGTCACAAAAGTTTCGACTACGGTCGGTACTGGGGAATTCCCTCTAAATCCCACTCAATCGGTGAATCCCGTCATCGAGTGGAATAGAACCCTACTGGTCATCGTTCGGACTTCGGGTGCCCAACCGGCCACCATTCATTCGACGCGCAGCTTCGCTATTCTGCACGCTGCTATCTACGATTCCGTTAACAACATCGTTGGACTGTTCACTCCCTATCTAGTCCGCCTCGCCGACGTGTCTCCCAGAACTTCTCAAGCCGCCGCAGCCGACCAGGCTGCCCACGATGTGCTGGTTTCGCTCTATCCAGCATTTCAGGCCACACTGGACGCTGAATTGCAACAGGACCTGGCCCAGATTGCCGACGGAAAGCCGAAGACCGACGGCATCGCCGTGGGGCAGACGGTGGCCGCTGAAATTCTGGCCTTACGCGCCAACGACGGTTCGGGCGTTACCCCTCCCCCCTACAAGCCCAAGAATCTACCGGGATACTATCAGCTGACTCCTCCGGATTTCACGCCCGCCGACTTCACGCATTGGGGTGATGTCACACCTTTTGCGATCGTCAACTCGCGGGAATTCCTTCCCGCACCACCGCCCGCGTTGACCGACAAAGAATATATCCAGAACCTTGCCGAGGTGCAAAGCCTAGGCGAGATCGACAGCAAAACTCGCACCCAGGAGCAGACCCTCATTGGAAACTTCTGGAGCGGCAAGATTCAAGACTACTGGAATGAGATAGCCCAGACTGCTGCCTTGACCCACAACCTAAACCTCGAACAGAGTGCGCGGCTTTTTGCCTTGGTCAACTTTGGCATGGCCGACGCCGCCATCTCCTTTTTCGAAGCCAAGTACGTCTACCACTTTTGGCGGCCGGTCACCGCGGCGGAATTAACCGACGGCGATTGGCTGCCGGTGACGACCAAAACCGCGCCCGACCCGTCGTATCCCGGCGCACACAGTGCCACCAGTTTTGCAGCGGCGCAAGCGTTGCAATTTTATTTTGGCGACAAGTTCACCTTCGATGTCACATCCGAGGTCTTGGCTGGAGTGAAGCGCCACTTCACCAGTTTTTCGGCAGCGGCGAAGGAGGCGGGCGTCAGCCGCATCTTTGCGGGGCAGCACTACCGATTCGATCACAACGCTGGTGTGCTCCTGGGCCAGAAGGTCTCCGAGTCGATCGACGAGACCACCTTGCTTCCAAAGTAAAGCGGACGCATCCCACAAGTGATCGTGGGTCGCCATGAAAACTGTCCTTTTCTCGCCAACGCCGGCGCACAGCATGTGGGCGCCGGCTTCTTTGTCAGGTGCCCGCCGGGAAATGCGGAATAAATGTGGAGCATGTCCGTTTTTCATCATGAGCCGTGTCTCACTAGGAAAGGTAAACACTCGAATGTTACAAAAACTCTCGATCGCCGTTTCTCTCGCGCTGCTGCTTATTTCCGCTGCAGCGTACGCTGCCGCTTCACAACCTGTCGCCGTCACAACCTTCGCCTGCTCCGGAAACAAAAGTCAGAGGGTTGGTCCGTGTCCACACGGAGGCGAGCCCAGCTTCCTGATCCAAGGTTCGGATGGCAACTTCTACGGCACTTCGTTTGTGTCAAGCGAGGGAGACCAATCACAACCGAATGGGGGAACCGTCTTTTCGGTTACGCCCAGCGGGCAGTTTACCCTTCTGCACACCTTTCTCCCGGGCGCAAAGAACAATTATCCCAACGGCAACAATCCAGGTTCAATTACAGAAGCCTCTGACGGGAATCTCTATGGCGTGACCTTCAATGGTGGTGTACCGGAACAGGGGGTTGTGTACCGAGTAGGCCGGAAATCTGGGTTTAAAGTCATTCACCAGTTCTGTTCGGTTAGGAATTGCACCGACGGCATCATTGCCAGCAAACTCGTGGCGGGGTTGGACGGCAACCTCTACGGGCTGACCATAGCTGGCGGTACTGGCAGCTGCTTCGCGGGATGCGGCACCATCTTCCGTGTGGTTCCCGCCACTGGAACCTACGAAGTCATGTTCAACTTCGATGGCAAAGCTGACGGAGACCATCCGATTTCGCTCACGCTGGCTCCTGATGGAAGCTTTTACGGATTTTCCGGAGCGATTTTCCATTACGTTCCGGCGACAGGGGACTTCCAGTCGCTGCCGGGAACGACGTTTCCTCTATTTGGGCTTGATGGGTCTTTCCCGACAGACTCCATGGTTATAGCCAATGGAAAAATCTACGGTCTATACACCATCTACCAGATGGGAGGCGCAGGGCTATTCGAGGTTAATCTGGATGGCAGTAACCTGAACTTATTTCCGCGGTACAACACCACTGTTAGCGGCGGCTCCCCGAGCGGCGTGCTGCTAGCCAGTGATGGCAACCTCTGGGTCGCCGAGCATGTCGCCAACAACTTTAGCGGCGACCTTATCAGCCTTTCATTGTCGACGGGCATGGTGCTCAAGACTCTCAAACCCTTCGGCGTCCATGCCGCGGTTGGCGCACTTCCGACCGCGCTTCTCCAAGTCAAAGACGGCACTCTGTGGGGCACGACTACCATGTTCGGCAAAGTCCCCGCAGGTCACTTCGGCGATGGCGTGGTGTACAGGTTGAACGCAGGCTTACCCCCAAGATAGCTTACTAACAGCCCGGACCTGCGAGGTCGTGACGGGGAACTCGCGGGTTCGGACTCATCCGTCGTTTTTCGTATAGGCCAGGACTGATCAGCTAATCGCTTTTCCGGGAACTCTCCTCTGTCGGTAACCAGTGAAACTATTTACTGAAACCCGGGGTGAAAATTTACTCTTATATGTTGCACCGCGCACCATTCCACTAATCGACCCTGAGCCGGGGATTTTGAACGTTTGTGGAATGTTATGCCAACAATTACTGATCTCCCAACCCGCCGAGAATCCGAGAAGATCTCCATAGGTTGATTGATGCCTTCCCAAACACAAACGCTGATAGCCGCCAACTTCGGACAAATCACACATACAGCCGACGACCATTTATTGCTGGTCTGGGTGCGGATGCATCACCAAGAGTAATCGAATTGCAGGGAAGTTTGCCTTCTGATCACCAATCATCACGCTAGGAGTGGTGGCGCATGACCCGAGGGCGCCTTCGTTTATGCGAGGGTGCTTCGGTAGATGGAGAACAAATGAGGACGAGGCTGCCCGAGATTCGTCGGAGGACTTTTGTGCGTCTTTCATGCTGAGGGTTATCAGGCGGACGCTATCGTCGTCTGGGTTCCAGGAAGTGACAATATCTTGACAACCTTTATTACACATATTGAGCCGTGTCGAGCATCTATTCCGATGATCAAAGCAAACTGAGTGTTCACCCCACTAATGATCAATCGTCAAGGAGAAGAAATGAAATTATACACTCCAAGCGTGCTGTTATGGCGGTCAGCCCTGGCAGCCGTACTTACTGCTCTGTGGCTCTTATCATCCGCTTACGCACAAGCTCCGGGCAAACCCAAGTCAATCTGGCAGATTCAGAAAGTTCCTCTCAAAGGATTGCTGGCAGTGGGGGTCTCGGCAGATTCTGCGAACGATGTTTGGGTAGTCGGCAACGGATCCTTGCATTTTGACGGCAAGACGTGGACACAAATTCCGATCGCCCAGGAAACGGGGAATCCCGATCTGGTTCTCAACAGCGTTGCTGCACTTTCCCCGAGCAATGTGTGGGCCGTAGGCTTCTTCGAAAATAGTAAAGGTTTCGACACTGAGGTAGTCCAGCACTTCGACGGCAAGGCGTGGAGAAACGTGAAAGATCTGAACCTCGTCGGGAAGCAAGTGGACAATGCAACAGTTTTGAGCGAGGCATTGGTCTCCATCGCGGCGTTGTCGCCAACCGATCTTTGGGCCGCAGGATATCTGCTGGAGCAAAGTGGCACCCAGCAATTCCTGGTTCCATTCATTGAACGCTTCAATGGCAAAAAGTGGTCTCTTTCTGGAGCGCCTTTTGCGACCGGCAGCGACCTCTTAATTGGAGTGAACGGCATCGCACCTATCTCCGACATAGACGTGTGGATGACAGCCATCGACGATATAAACGGACAAGATGGCCAGGGAGAAATCTTCCATTTCGATGGTCATACTTGGAGTCTATTTGCAACCGCCGACGCGCGGGCGAGCACTTTTCGTGCCGTAGCCGCGATTTCAAACGGTGATGTCTGGGCGGTGGGTGATCAAAATGATCTTCAAAATACGCTGATTGAACACTTTGATGGCAATCAGTGGACCGTGATACCCAGCCCCACGCCGGCGAACACACAAGTGGTTGAACTGTGGGGCGTAACCGCTATCTCGAGCAAAGATGTATGGGCAAGCGGTTTCCAGGAAGGATTTGACGGCAAGAACAGCCCCCTCGTTCTTCATTGGGACGGAAACAAGTGGAGCTTGGTCCCAGCGCCTTCCGAGGGGACGCGATCGACGACCACGTTCGGAATCGCTTCGGTCGCACCCGGAGATGTGTGGGTGGCAGGAAGTTTCCTCAGCCACCACATGCCGTTCGAACACCCGTTCGTTCTGTTTACTAACCAGGCAAAGTAATTCGTTCAGGGACAGCGCTCACTGGGGCGCTGTCCCCATTCATTGTTCCAGGCTACTGCGTGACGAGCGCAGTGGGGGAATACAACAAGCAACAGTGCAGATAATTTGAGAGCCACAAATCTTGTTCGAAAAAAGGAAAATGTAATGAATTCCGGAAAGTCTCTATTCAATAACAATGGCATTCGAACCGTTATGACCGTCGTTATCGGCTTGTCGCTGGCGGGCACCGCCCGCGCGCAGAGCTCGGGAACCATCAATCAGCTATTTGCTTTCACTTGTATTGTTAGCGGCAATAGCGCCAAGTGTCCACAAGGCGCGCGTCCCGATCTCATCATTCAAGCCTCGGACGGAGACTTTTACGGCGCGGCTCAAGTTACCGATGAAGGCGTCTCCAATCCCCAGGGCGGCACACTCTTCAAACTGACACCTGCTGGAACGTTCACCAAGCTCTTTACCTTCACCCAGACCGCCGGCGCGTTCCTGAACGGCGACAACCCAGCCAGTGCCTTGGTGGAGGCTAACGACGGATTCCTCTACGGCACAACCTTTAACGGCGGCAAGCAAAATGGGGGTGTGCTATTCAAGATCAGCAAGACGGGCGCCGGTTTCAGGGTCCTTCATAACTTTTGCTCGTCTGCAAACTGTGCCGACGGCACCATTCCCAACTCCCTCTTGTTGGGACACGACGGCAACCTGTACGGCACCACCCTGCAAGGTGGATCAACCGTGACATGCGGAAGCATCGGCTGCGGCACCATCTTCCGCTTCGAGCCGAGCACCAGAACTTTTACCGTTCTACATAGATTGGCCGGCGTGACTGACGGTGTTGAGCCATTGGGAATAATTCAGGCAACCAACGGCAACTTCTATGGCGTTTCTCAAGGGCTCGATGTCAATAGCTTCAATGAGGAAATCTTCCAATTCACCCCGGCGGGCAAATTCACGGTTCAGTTCAAGTCGGTCTTGTTTGATATCGGCATTAGTGGACTGACTCAAGGCGCCAACGGCCATCTCTATGGAGCCTTCGAATCCATTACAGCGGGCGATATTAACTTTTTTGAAGTCAGCACCAAGGGCACCGGCTTCGTGGCTTTTGCACCATTCACCACGCTTGCAGGAACGACTAACATTCCTTCACTCTTCCTGGCTTCCGACGGCAACCTGTGGGATACCAACTTTACGGACTCGGCTGATCCGATGGGCAGCGTCTTCTCGATCAGGCCGAAGGATGGCGCGGTGCTCCAGACCTTCGCTTTTGACGGCGCCAACGGTAACTCGCCTTTGGCTGGCGTAATCCAGGCCGCTGACGGCACGCTTATTGGCACGACCGAATTAGGTGGGACTATCTCCGGAGGGGGAAAGAAGTTCGCCGATGGTACGGTTTGGACTCTGGATGCGGGCCTGCCTGCGCCCACACCGGCCCTTGCAGCATTCACACCAGCAACCGGCGCGGTGGGTTTAGTTGTCACGATCCGCGGCAACAACTTTGTCGGCACAACCGCAGTCACTTTTAACGGCGTCAGTGCCTGGTTCCAGGTGCTCAACCGTCAATTCATCAGCGCAACCGTGCCTGCGGGCGCCACTACGGGACCGATCAAGGTAACGAATCTGGGTGGAACGACGACAAGCAAGCAGTCATTCATCGTCAAGTGATTTGATAGCGATTCGCCACAGTGTCCAGTAGTCGAGTCGAATCGCAGCTCGAACAACCTGGCGAACTCGGTCACAAAAAGATTGCGGGGCGAAAAACAAATCTTTTCGCTCCGCAAAAAGAAAGTGGTCGAGCGCCAGGCTTCCGAGAATGAACACCAGAAAAACCGAACCCTATCGAACGTTGATTCGAGCCTCAACCAGTCCACGGCGTTATGCGAGCAAAGCAGATTTTACAATTAAATATGGACTCTTTAAGTGTCCTCTGAAACTTTTGTTCTAGTCATCTCTCTCATGACTACGCGACGCGGAAACTGAAGGGAATGCCTTGTTTGAGGAGCCCTGAATTCGGCGCCGCGCACTTTCAGTCAATTACAGGAGCCGTGAAATGCAAAAAGTAGTCCGCACCCTTTTGTCGGTCGCGCTAGCGATTGGCGTACTGTCGGCAACTCGCAGCAATGCACAGGATGGACGTCCTAACCTAGGCGCAGTCTTCGTTATGACGAATGCCGCGGATCGGAATGAAGTCATTTCTTTTAGAAGAGCTGCAGATGGCTCGTTACAAGAAGGCCACAGATTTGCAACCGGCGGGCGTGGCAGTGGTGGGAATAATGATCCGCTGGAATCACAAGGTTCTTTAACCCTCAGTCAAGATCACACCCTTCTGTTTGCGGTCAACGCAGGTAGCGGAGAGATCTCAGTATTTCGTGTTCACGGCTCGGACTTGTCGCTGGCTGACAAGGAATTCTCAGGAGGAAGTGAACCCAACGCAGTAGCCGAGCATGGACACTTCGTGTATGTTCTCAACACTGGCGGTAGCAGCAACGTGGTCGGTTTCCGAGTCAATGAGGACGGAAGACTTTCGCAGATTCCTCATTCTCTCAGTTTTCTAAGCACCAATACCTCGGGAGCAGCGTCATTAGCGTTCAGCCCCAACGGTCAGTTCCTCGTCGTTACTGAACGAGAGACGAACGATATCGATGTGTTCAATGTACAGAGTAACGGAACGTTGTCCCCGATCGTTACAAATCCGAGCGTGGGTCCGGGAGCTTTTTCGGTTGCGTTTGCTCCTAATGGTGCGGCGCTAGTAGTTGAAACCGGTCCCAGCGGAGGCCAAAACGCCTCGGCAATTTCGTCTTACGCAGTTTCTTCCAATGGAACGCTTTCCGCAATCAGTACGAGCGTCCCGACTCTGGGAGCGGCAACATGCTGGAATGCGGTTACTCCAAACGGCGAATGGGTTTATACCTCGAATGCTGGCAGTTCAACTATTTCGGGCTTTACCATTGGTAGCAATGGAACGCTAACCGCGTTGCCGGGAACTGTCGTTGGGACAAACCCTACGGGAGCTACGAATCTGGACATCAGCGTTAGTGCCGATGGCAAATTCCTGTATAGCCTCAATGCGAAGGTGGGCACGATTAGCATCTTCGGCATTCAGTCGGATGGCACATTGAGCAACCTGGGGACCGTCGGCGGGCTCCCGCAGGACGTCGGATTTAACGGAATCGCTGCAATCTAGAGTTATTCGTGAGTTGCGGTGAATCAGTGCCGCAACTCACGTTTTTTCGAAAATCTCAATCACATCTGAGGCAATTTCAAAGACGATGAAGTGGCAGTTAACTTAGTAGTACTTTACCCTCATCCGAAGGACGTCGAAGCCTTCGAAAGAGTTTATAACCGCGACCATGTGCCGATCGCCGGCGAGAAACGCGGTAGCCGATTGACCGATCTTATCCGTGCTCGCTTAACCACTCCTCGATAGCCGGCAGAAGCGCCGGGTGAAATTGAAAATGCGGGCTGCCGTGGTCCCGCGTACCAACTTGTGAACAGGTCGAGCGCATGTATGAAATGCGGATGCGTGCGCGACGATCCTCAAAATCACGCGCGGTTTCGACAATTTCAGTCCTTGACGCAGCGAAAGCCCATGCCGGCGTCAGCATTCTCCGGCCAAGCCAATCTTTTGCTGGTTCGGGTAAATGTGAGGAGCTCTCAGGCAATGAACTTCTGAGCGGGCTGCAAGTCCACAGTTCACTTCTCAACATTTGTTCTCAACGACTAATACATTCCCAAATAGGGAAATTGTCTATTTAATTCACAAACTGTGCAATCGTGAACACTCACCCCACATCCGCCGTCGTAAATTTGTTCCGACGGGCTCCACTCCCGCGTGCGGCAAAATGGGTCACACGTTGCAAACTTATGGATACGATTCTCGTGGTTGAGGATGAAATTGCAATTCGTGAAATGCTCGGACGGGGACTGCGGCAACGTGGGTATGAAGTCTTGGTGGCTGAGGATGGGGATGAGGCGCTTAGGATGTGCTCGAAGCATCCCAATCCAATCCACTTTCTGCTTTGTGACGTGGTGACACCGGGGCTCGGGGCGCGTGAACTGATTCGGATTGCAGTCGGTATGTATCCCGACTTGAGAGTACTTCTTATGACGGGTTACCCCGACGAGTACCCATTGGGGGTTGAAGATTCTAAGATTTTTCAACTCATGCGGAAGCCTTTTACCACCTCTGAACTGGCTCTCCGGTTAGAGGCAATAGCGGGAGGAAAATGTGCTTGATGACAAGCAGAAAGCCTGATGGCCGAACTGCGAGCCATCGATCTGTGGGATCGAATGCGAGGGGAGTCCGTCCTAAAGGATGAAATTGACCATGTCGTACGCTTTGAGGCGCGACGGATCAGACGGCGTGAGATCATCGGCGAAATCAACGTCTTGCTGAACAAAACAGGTCGACATTCCGACCGGATGCCGTACAATATGCCACTGTCAGCATGAACGGCTCCCGGGCACTCAAAGAAGGCAGTTGTCGGATACCCCATGAACAGACGGCGCAAACATTTGTTTCGAGAGCTAATCCCTCAATCGGCATTGCCTATTTTCTGAAAACCGTCGTGCGCTGAAGTCGAATCGAGTAAGCTGCAGCCCTCGCAACTTCTCAGTAGCGGCCAACCAAGGACCCGCCGTGAGGGGGGCTCGTCGGCGGGTCTTGGGGGGACTGCCTCACTTTGGGTTTATGGCTCACAGCTTAGGACAATAGCCCCGCGCTTTTCTGAGCGTCTCCGAGATTTTACGATTTCGGAACAAAACGACGTAGTCAACCCGGCTCGCCCGAGCACGTCTCCTCCCCGATTCCAGACTAACCCATTCCCAAACCGGCGAAAATTACTCATCTATTTCAACACTGTGCAATTTTGAACACTCGCCCAACGTCCGCATTCGTAAATTTGTTTTCGATAAGGGCGAGAGGAACTATGCGACCCACGGTCGTTTGTTCCTCTGATGGCGCAGCGCCCCTGCCGCGCCATATCTCTTTTGGAAAGTATTTAGACATGACGGCCAGCGAACCATTCACTCCTCGGATACCGGACCCCGACAAGGCACCCCGGCCACCAACGCACGACTAATACGACCGGCCACGCCCTTTGAAAAGGCCCAATAGATTGTCGTTTCCAGTGAACAAAAGTGCTGTGCCAGGGTCAATGAGTGAAATCGCGATGCTAGTGCGCCGGGATAAACCAGCATAGAGGGTGAAAAAGCCTTACAAGAAAGGAGTAGCGATCCACTTGGCCTCGAGTCTTGCGCTGCTACCACGAGGGACTCAGCCAAGCGGATATACTCATCGAGATATTTACGCGATTCTTCCTCCGATCCAATCGCTATTTCCATAAGCAATCTCAGTCCGAATGATCTGCCCCGGCACGATTGCTCGTTCGTCAACTTGTTCGGGGTTCACGATCACTAGCGTTCGAGACCGAATAGATTGTTACTTGGGCTTTGTGCTCGCTCATTGCAAATCCAGTAAATAGTAGAGCGGTTGTGTTTAGGCTCGATCTCGTCCACTGAGGAGTCGCAATGGAAGAGAAAATCCTTCCTCCCTAAAATCTTAAGTCGCCCGCGCACCCATTACGAAATGCAAGATCAACGAGATCACGGCGAATACGAGCAATAAGTGAATTAGTCCTCCTGCGACGTGGAAAACCGTAAAGCCGCCAATCCACGCTATCAGCAGCACTATGAATAGAATTGTCCAGACGCTCATTCGCTCTCTCCTTTGATAACCTCAACGATGTTTCCGGCAAACCGAACAGAGACTCCGTCCGGCCTGCCGGTTCAAAGAACTATGCAACGTGTCTGTCGGGGGCGGCGCTCTTGTCGCCCCGAGTTTCGCCAGTCGAAGAAATATCTTGTGCACCCGTACCTTCAAGGATTGCCTTCGCCTTCTTAGCCTGGTCGGAATTGTCTGAGTGAACAGAAAGCAGAATCCCGCCGTCCTTGACGCGACCTTCGTAGCGCTTGGCCTCATATTCTGGTATGCCCATGCCGACCAAAGCGCCGGTAAGGCCGCCTATCGCGCCTCCGACTCCGGCTCCTGCAAGAGCTGCCATGATTGGACCCGCCGCGATGAAGGGTCCGAGACCAGGAATTGCCAACGCGCCTATCCCAGCCAACCACCCCAAACCTCCACCTAACAACGCTCCAGTCCCGGCCCCTGTCGTCGCTCCTTCAGGTGCCTTGGTGTTCTTTTCGTGGGCGAAATCCCTGGTGCCCTTGCTTTCCGGGAACAACGCAGATACATCGTTGTTTGAAAAACCGGCTGCCTTGAGACTTTGCACGGCTCGATCCACACTGGAACGATCCGTGTAGATGCCAAACACTGCTGTGTTCTTTCCTGCCATTATGTCTCCTTGTGGTTTTTGGTTATTAGTTCCGTTTAACTTCCAGTTGGCTCGTCACTTTGTCCTTGCCAGCAATCTCGGCCGCCTTAGATTCAACTGCCGCCTTCTCCTCTTCCGACCGCAACGGACCCTTGAGCGTCACCATGCCGTTTTGCGAAATGATCTTCACGTTGTGCGCATATGTGGAGAGTGACTTGTCGTGTACGATGGCCTGGCGAATATCACGAGTGATATCTCGGTCGGGGCGATTTTTTTTGGTTGATCCGCAGTAGGCTCGGCTTTGTCCCGATCCCGATCGTTGACTTTCGTGTTATCGGGCGGTCGCGTCGCGGAAGGGTCCTGCGCGCTTGACGCCATAGATGCCAAAGTCAATAGGAACCCAAGCACAAGGAAGATTAAAAGCGTTTTCGAAAAATATTTCATCGGTACTCCTTCTTGGAATCAATCGCATAGTAACTAGTCAACCGTACAGGACTATGGAAACCGCGTAACTAGTGTCCACACTGTACCAACGCATCCCTTAAGCGGTACGGAGCTAAACACCCCGATTTAACTGCGCTCGGGGCGCTAGTTTCGATCTACGCCGCGCGCCTGGCCTTCTTCTTGCCGGTCGCCTCCTCCTTCCGTTCTTCACCTTCGTTCGCGTGTGCGTTGATCCGTTGAGCAAATTCGGTGAGCTTCTCATCCGTTTCTTTTTCTTCTTCAAGCGTTTCGGTCAGCAATGACGCCTGTTTCGTTTCTCCCAGTTCCTTAGCAAAAGCGCAAACGGTTCCGTACGCCGCAATTTCGTAGTGCTCGACCCGTTGTGCAGCCCCGATAAGAGCCGCGTCCATGAGACTGCCCTCAAAGTCCTCTTCCATGACTTCCGCACCTTCCTCTATCAAGCCTTCCATGCCTTTACACTTCTTACCTTTGGGACTCTCCTCCAAGGACTGGAAAACCTTCTCCAGACGTTGCACGTGGCACTTGGTTTGTTCGAGATGTTCTTCGAATCCTTGCCGCAGCTCGTCTGACGATGCAGCCTTAGCCATCTTGGGAAGCGCTTTGACCAACTGATTCTCCGCGCTGTACAAATCTTTCAATTCCTCTACATACAATTCCTTCAAACTGTCGTTTGGCATATCGTTCTCCTGAAAAGAGTCGAGTTCAATTCATTTCGCTGAAATAAAGGTCCCGGCAATCTTAGGCCGGGACCCGAACGAAGGATTAGGACGCTCGGCGCTGACCCCCTTGGTCCTGTTGTTTCTTCTGCTTGTCATCCTGCTCCTGGTTACGGTCTTGGCCAGGGTTCTTCTTGAAAGCATCATCATGTTTCTGTTGCTGCTGTCCGGATTGTTGACCCGATTGCCCCGGATTCTGACCTTTCTCCTTATTCATATCGTCTGGCATGTAATTCTCCTTTGAGTTTTGCATCGCGCTGATCAGCGCAATGCATGATTGTGATGCGAACGTTAGTTGCATAAAGGCGCGTGCTCGGTGGCCCAGGTGGGTTCGGTGGGCTCATGGGGTCATCTACGCCGCGGTAAGATGATTTACCGCATCCGATCCATGCTGCTTGACCATCTTGTTGTAGGTTCCAAGAATGAGGAACGGGGCAGCCCATTGCCCCACAAAGAGCGCCCAGTTATCCTTGCCTGAGATTTTCAGTATTGCCGAGACTGCCATCGATCCAAGCGCGAGTCCCAAGAACAGGCTTGATGGTGCTTGCGATGTCTGGCGTTCAATCGCGCCCGTAACGCGGTCCTCGCTCACCTGCCCACGTTCTACTCTGGTTTCCATTTTCAAATATCTCCTTAACTATTAACTTAATGTTGACAGGAAGGCGATACCATACGCCGCATCCGGTATTCCGTCAGGAAGTGTCGCGTACCTGACGGGGCTAGTCGCCTTTTCGTGATTGATTGTGCCGCGTGGCCCTGGACCGCAGAAGGTTTATTTCCGTTCTGTTCGTTAGTGGACCGAGACAGTGGCGAAGAGCTGCCATAATCGCGCCGATCTTGCGCGATGGCCCATTCGCATGAGCGCACGAGTATTCCGCTAGGGGGAGGGCGGTACCATTAATGAAGCCGCTCAGGAAGGATGGGTCTTCGCGGAGGGGGAAGAGGTTCTCACTCTACTACATGCTTGAGAGGCGGCGGGCTCATTAATTGGGACCCTTGCCGCGACACGCATTGCTGCCGCAGGTTCAATTCTTTCGACGTGGACCACTTCAGGCTCGCCGTTAAGGATTCCGCAGACTCGTTCTGCCTTGGCAGCGCACCGAGGGCAGGTTAAGGTCATCGGGCTAATGCCGATATGTTTGATGCGTTCCGGTTGCATTTTGAGGATGTAGCACTACTCGTGAACTGCATCCCCGTTTTCATCGGTCTTAGTGGTTTCAAGTTCCACGGGTTCGTTGCACAAGGAACAGATTGGGGATTGCGACATTATTGGCACACTCGGTCTCCCGGACACGAATTACTCAGATTGTACAAGAGACCGACGCCCGAACTAGGCACGGCGGAGGGATGTGTAAGGCGACTGCCTCATCATACGACGCTCGTTACATCCGAACTGTTTGATGTCGGACACAGCGAGGGATTGGGCTGAGACAAACTTTAACCCGTTCCCGTGGCCAGGTTAGCATACGAACAGAAAGACTTGAGTTTGAGTTGTGCGAGGTGACGGTGCGCCGAGGGGAATGTGTGGTCAGCGCCCAGCGCACCGTACTTAATGGGCTCGCTCTTCCAGAGGCAACCCCGACCTCCTCTATTTGGTCGTGATGCTACACCTTTTACAAAAATGCTGACTGGTCAATTTTGCTCAGTTGAGCAGTGTGTGAAATGTGCGTTGAGCACTATTGCTCAGACTCGGCTTCCCGCTCCAAGATAAATTAACGCAATCGTAGAAATGGAGGTCTTGCTCTGGCCCCGGACCTTAGAGATGAAAATTGGCGACCTATTTCCAATAAATAAATCAGTCCAACCAAGCTGGCAATCCTTCTTGCCCAACTGCGCAAAACGTTAGATGAGCGAGAACTGTTGCAGCAACCTCAAACAGAATCAGACTGCGGTCTTTGTCGGCATGCTCGTTTGGTGTTCTTTAACTAACTTGCCGACCTGCTGTTTGGCGTGATTGCCGCTTTGCACCCTCCGCCCTGGCAATCTCAAAAATAAAACCCGCGCCTCAAGGAGCCATTCAAAGAATGACGCGGGTAGTCACAGGGATCGAACCTAGTATACGTGTGGGACTCCCGCAGGGCTGGAAATCGATCTCCGAACTATGGGAAAATTCTCCGCATGGCGAAGTTGAACACGTATAAAACTACAGCCGAACGTGCGAAGGCCGCCCGCCACCCCAAGGCCGCCGCGAAAGCCAGCGCAGCCAAGAAAAAGTCTTCCACCTCGAAGATCGGCCATGCACAAGCGTAATCTCCGGGTGGTCAAATGGATTGGTACAGTCCCGGCTATAGGAGTCTGCACGTATTGTGCTACGAACTTTAAGGTTCCCCTAGAGATGCTGAAAAGGACATCGGACGCGCAACAAAACCTCCGCAGGCAATTTGAAGATCACAAGTGCCAGCGCGGGGATGCCAGCCAGCCCTCTGCGACGTAGCCATCTGCTCAATATTGACCAGACATCAATTCGGATTCAGCGCATTATCGTAAAATGTGGGGATCAGAACTGGAAGACGACGAACTAGCGAAACTAGTAGACTTACACACCACCGCCCAAATAGAGGAACGCTTTCGCAAAGTCTTCAAACGGGAAATGACGCCAGAGGAACGGCGTGCTTTCTTCATACCAGACGGCGAAGCGACAAAATTCTAGCCACTTCCGCCGCAGGGTCGTCCTGTCCCGTGATTTCCTTCACATAGCAGTCCTCGTGAACGGCCTTGCCATTTTCATCCGTAACCGTGTCTGATTTAAGGCTCACAGGTTCGTGGCATATGCGGCAGAGCAGGCAAAATCGGCTGCTCATGACTCACCCCACGATGTCCGCAGGTTCGCAAAGCTCCATCCACTTCTCTCGCTCTCCTTGCTGATCATCGTGCCCTCCTAGTCGGAAGGACGTTCAAAGAGAGGCTCTAGCACGAAGCGTTCCAAAGCTCCGTGCAAATCTTCCTATCGTATCTACTAGAACGATTACGCTTAACAACGGCTGTTCATTTTCTTACTAGCGGCTCGTGGCATTTGAAGCAGGCGAGATTTTCCTACTGCACAGTCTGTTTTTCTCCTCGGAGCATTAGAGAGGGCGGCACGAGCCGCCCTTTGAGTGAGTCCCGGAAAAGATGCCGTAACAGCTATGCCGCTTTGCGCTGAATCGCACTGCGAACCCTGTTCCTTGTTTCATTGTCCATGGTCAGGTTGTGCTTCTCACGACCATGCTGCTCAATCTTTGGCATGATTTCTGTTCGCTACTTCCGCTGACCAGTCGCAGGTCTTCAGTCCGACAATCGGAGGATCATTCCGGCAGCTCAATTTTGTCGGCGTGTTTCTTGTCGCGCTCGTGCTCTTCTGCAAGAACCTTTTCGAGCCAATATGCTTGTTTTTCTGCGAGCCACTTATCCACGAACGCAGGATCGTGAGTGATGGAGAACTCCTCGCCGCAACCCTCACACCTTAGCGTTCCCATCTCCCGAAAGCCGACTGCCTTTTCTCGGCTCTGACCCTTCTTTATTGCCACTGCTCTCATCTAGTGAACCCACGGCTAACAGACCCAACAGCAGATTATTCCAATCCTATACAATATCCCCCGCTGTCAAAATCGAGGGGGAACAATGGGAAACCTAGAGAACGCGCTACAGCAGCTTCGTGCCGAGCGCAAGCAAGTGCAGTTGCAAGTGGAAAAGTTGGATAAAGCGATTGCAGTCATGGAGTCGTTGAATGGTTCGGCAAGGGAAAACTGCGGAATTATGCCTTTGACAAACCCAAACCGGTAAGCATATAAAGGATTCCTCGCCGCTGAGGTAAGCCGTGGCAATTCCTCCCGATCCACCGAAGGCACTAACCGCTATTCCAACTCTCCCCGCTCCCGCTTCCGCTTCCTTTGAGCGGGTTGAATATCATCCGTCTCCTGCCGACGGTCGGGCTGCGGCTCCTGCTGATTCCACTAAGAGTGAAGTTCGTAGCAAGTACACACTGGATACGCCCGATATCGTAGCTATCGGTATTTTGGTTTTAGCGGTGGCGGCAGCTTTTGTGGCGGCGGTCGTTGCGCTTGGATTCGTGTTTGGCAAGGTGAATGGGGCAGACACAGTGAAGATAGTCGGCACCTGCGTGGGCGGATCGACTATCTCAGGGATCGTCGCTGCGCTGGTAGGACGCAAATCAAAACCAAGCCGCCGCAACACGCCCTAACCCTTCGGCTTCGCTGTTTTCTCCGGCGGCTTCACCTTTAGCACGTCCGCCATCACTTCCTGTGCACAGGAGCGGAATGTGTGGAAGCGGCTTGGAGTTTGTTGTGCGTTTTTCGGGTTCCTGCGAGACATCGGTCTCGCCGTCCAGAAACGCAGCCAAGTGGTGTTTGGCTTGCGCTGGTTTCGCCCATCCGCTTGACCATCTCGTCTTTTGTTTTCTGATGATGGGCTAGCCCAAGGCGCGGGTCATGTCGTTCTCGCGACTTCCTATGAGGTCGAAGGCAGTATCGACTTTCCGCCCGTGCAGTAGTAAATTGCTCATCAAATAGCCGAACTGAGGTGTAGTAGACCGCTCCAACAATAACGTCGGGCATAGTTAATCTCAAGCGAATAATGATCAAGGTGCGACCGACAAGAGTGTAATCGCCACCGACACTTCCAAGACTCCAAATGTTCTGAAAAAGATTGTGTCCTATTAGGCAGTAACACACTCAGCCCTCTACAATAATCCCGCTGTCAAATACGGAGGGGGAACTAATGGGAAACCTAGCAAATGCGCTTCAGCAGCTTCGCGCTGAGCGCCGGGAAGCACAGTCACACTTGAAGAAACTGGATCAAGCGATTTCAGTGATCGAGTCACTAAATGGTACGGGAACATCTCGGCAAGCAAGCCAAGCGACCAGCATCACATCGGCATCTGCATCTCCGTCCGTACCGAAACGTTTTATATCGAAGGCTTCACGGTTGAAAATGGCAAGGGCGCAGAAAGCAAGATGGGCAAACGCAAAGAAGGAATCGCAGCCTGCATTGGTAGCGGCGAAAACAACGGTTGCGGCTCCTGCGAAGCGCACCATGTCGGCGTCAGCGCGTCGAAAGATCGCCGCCGCTCAAAGATTGCGATGGGCAAAGCTGAGGGCGGGGCAGAAAAAGGCGGCGTAGGGACAAATGAGCCTGCTGCGAGTCTGCGGCAGGCTTTCACGTCTTAAGTCCGGCGAACAGATATTGGTCAACCGCAAGATCGCGGCATGTGCGCCGAATGGTTTCGTTCACCGTATTAGGATCGACGAATTCGAAGCCGTAGCGAAAAGCGTTCTTTTGGCGCACGGTCGCCTGAACCCTCACAGGGCCGTCGGAAGCGTGAAGCTCAACTCCACGATCTCACCCAAGGGCGCTTCGAATGGCGGTATGGCTGCGATCCCGGATTCGCTAATATCAACGGTTCGACCCTTCAGCACTCCGCAGGTTCGGGATCGGATGCTAATATCGACCTCAATTTTCTGCGTTAGGTCGGAGGTACTACAGGTGGCCCTTGAGAAAGGTCGAAAGGTCTATTTCAAAAACGTCCCGCGCTTGATCTACGGCACGATTGTGCACGCCGAGGACGAAGGCCGCTCAAGACCCTAGCGTTATTGTCCAGCCCGAGCCGCTTCGCTGTCAGACTTCCGATTTGGAGTCCGCCGAGCTGTCAGAGTCACCTACCGATAGAGCCATTCGCGTGTTGGGTCGTCCACTGGGACAAATCCTCGAACAGTGGGCGCTGAATCCAGAAAGCAAAGAATTGCAGTCTAAAGCGTTCGATCTGTTTCGGGAGCTTGGCTGGATCAAGAAACATCCGCCGAACAAATAGTTTCAACGCACATTTCAGACACCACCAGTTTTTGGTAGTGGTGCCGTTTGGTTTCCACAGGTCTGCTGCCTCCCTGCCAGATGCGCTAGCGGGCTTGCGAAACCATTGCTATCGGGGACCTCCCTTAGTAAAGCTGTTTGTGCAAAGCATGTGCACCACGAGTTGTACCAAACCAGATTGTGTTGAGCGCAACGAATCCGCACACCAAGGCCACGGCCATTACGATGCCAGCCAGAATTTTGGAGAAAGTCGTCATGCACCCTTGATATAGGGAGAATTCGACTTCTAAACTGCCGTACTTCTCGGCCTCTAGTCAGTGCCGGAAAAAGGACGGAAGGGGGACACGTCCAACTCCTGGCCGCTAGTTAGGGGAATGCATGGGAGCGGCTTGGGGCCGACGATCTGGTGTCTTGGCGGTAATCAGGTATGCCAACAATGCAATGATGATTACCAGTGCAATAATAAGCACGGTAGGAGCACGGTGTTTACCTGCCGTGAAGCTCATGTCAGCAGTTAGATGCGGCGGGTGAAGATTACGCTTCGTGCCCGACAGGTTGACATATCTCAGATTCAAGCACTGGCCCCGACAGTCTTCCCAGCTGACGGGTTCGCCACACGCGCCTTGCCCAGATTGCTAGCGCTGGAAGCGAGCCGTGGAGGAGCTGCGTGATTAGAAACGACAAAGCAAGGCACGCGCCAATCGCGATTGCCAGCTACAACGATGACATTCGCCTTGTCCGCGTCAGATAACCGAATGGTTTTGGGCGGGGCGGGCTTGCCACGTCTGGCTACCCATACAACCCAAGGTGTTGGGGAAGGACCGCCAGCGCCGAACTGGAATACTAACTATTACCGCTAGTACCTGTAAACGAATCTCGATTTTTTTAGCCGCCTTCCTCCTCATCTGACTGAAGGAATGCAGTGGCACCTGTATTGCACGCGTTCCCCGAAATAATAAGACTGAGTAATATGTAAGACCCTGCTAAGCGCCGGATGGAAATCGTTGCCGAAATCTCCAGACTGGGAAAACAGCAGGAGAGAACTGCTCGCGGCATCATTTCTGCCGGTCGTAGAAGCCCCAAAGGGGAGATCGGTTACGACGAGCGAACACAGCGTATCGGAGAACTGGTGTTGGAGATGTGTGGTCTCGACGACGTGTCGTCCACCCACAGCTCTGAAACACGATCACAAAGAAAAAGGCCGGAACGGTGAAAGTTTCTGGCCTGACAGGAGAGCGATTCTGAGCAAACAAACGGCGGTCGTGAGAGTCCGAATGTCGAACAGCCCGCCCGACGCTAACCCATGACGCCAAGGTTCACCTCGAACCGGAACTCAAAAGTAAAACACGCTTCGAATGCTGAGCAATACTGTGTGTACGCCGGATGGAGCGGAGTTCGAACAGGTAATACGTGTCGTACGATGTAGTCAATGTAACAGTCGTCGGTGGAAGTCCAACCGACCGGCGATCGTTGTCTGTGTGCCAAATGATGCTCACGCACCACCGGCTGTTTTTACACACGTGGTGTCCGTCGTTACTAAGTAATGTTTACATTCCTAGACTCCTGTTGAACCTAAGTTGTGCTCCGCTGTCCCTTGCCAGTTTGGCACGATTCGTGCCAGTGTTCGGAGAGAGGCGCTGCTTCCTGGACTGGCCGCCAAAGGCAAGTCTTCTCGTGCTTGTCCGCCGACAAATCGGAGGATTGCCATGCCAAAAAGACCTCTAATCCTGTGCGTTGATGACGAGTGGAACGGACTTGAAGGGCGACAAATGCTGCTTGAAGGAAGCGGCTGCAAAGTTCTAGCCAGCGCAAGCGGAGTGGAAGCTCTGCGGCTCTTTGCTTCCCATCCTATTGACTTGGTTCTTCTCGACTATCACATGCCGGAGATGCGCGGCGATGTGGTGGCAGAGTGCATGAAGGCTAGTCAACCCGAGATTCCGATCGTGCTGCTGTCCGCCGATGATGAGCTACCAGAGAGCGTGTTGGGATCGGTAGATGTGTTTGTGTCCAAGAGCGAGTCTCCCGCGAACCTGTTGCAGACCGTGGAACACTTGCTCGATCTGCATCTTCTTTTTACCGCTCTCGATGATTTGATTGGTGGGCGACAAAAACACACTGCGTAAGATAAGCAAGGAGCTAAGAAAAACACTTTAGATGGGCTGACTTAGCTCAGTGAACCTGAAAGAGTAAGAAAGAGGTAGCTTGCTCAGTCACGATGCTGGGCTTGTATGCGACTGCTGTCAAGACATTCGCGAACCACAGGCTGTGATTTAGATTATGGCGATGTAGGAGGTTTGGTAAACTCGTCTTTTTTGATTTGTAGGTTCTGTTGCATCTGTTCGATCTGGATTGTGAAACTTCCATTGGGGCGGGCGATGGTCCAGCGGAACGGAGTTTTGACGCCATCTTGTTCGCGATAGTCTGCGTAGTCGATTTCCGTGGGATAGCAGCCAAGCGGCGTTTCCACAAAACGCAGGACGCGCATTAACAGTCCCGACTGCTGATCGAAGAAAAGTTGCACGGTTGGTAAATTCTCTCGCACACCTGCAAGAACGTAGGCGTCACGGCCATTGATTCGGCGTGACTGCTCCACACGTAACTGTTTGAAAATCCGATTCAGTGCGGTGGGGAAGAAAAGTTCTGCGTCCATTCTGGCGGCATCCACTTCAGACGGACTCATTTCGTGTACCGAACCGCCGGACGCAGTGAGCCAACCCTCTGTCTCGTTAATGCCCGTGACGCTGTCACCACCCACGAAATGTACCTTGGTCACTCGGTTGGCAGGCCCTTTCGAGAGTACTTCGACTGCAAAACGTTCTGAGCCGACCGTTAACGTGCCTTTCTGAATGCGGGTTGAAATTTTGGCGGCGGCCTCGGCGCCGCCAACTGTCTGCAGATACTTCCCCAGAACTTGATCAGCGGTTGGCAGGTTGGCGGTATTCGGCAGTTCATGGGAAATCTTTTTTTCGCCAACCAAGTGACCTGCTTCTTCACCGACGATTGGCGTTATCACAGGCTTGTGGGCACCCCGGTGACATGCGTAGCAAGTCACCTCCTGACGACCATCAAAGTTATCTTTATTGATGGCGAACATCATGCGCATCATCTTGCGGGCTCTCTGTTTCGTTTCTTTGTCATCCTTTTCAAACGCGTTTTCCAGATGACAGAAATCGCACTGCACTCCCAAGGATGCCGTGATGAGTTGCATGGCCGGAACCAGTTGGTCGGCAGGAACGCCTTTGAGTACCTGAACGTTCTTGTAGACCTGCTCTGCGGTTTTGGGAGCGGTCGAAGGTCGCGCGGACTGAGCCCGCAGTGCAACCGCACCAGACCCAAGAACTGCTCCAGCTACACATGTGCCTAGCAGTATTTTCACGCGCATAGTTTGTCCTCAATCGTAGGCGTTAGTTCTCGACGGCGATGCTCCGTATCTCGGCCTCTTTCGGCAGATTGAGAGCGGGAAGGTAACCCCGTGTCGCGAAATAGAGTACATAGAGATGGCAGAAGAATGGAACCAGAAACGCATAGCGGATGTTGCGCACATCGGAGAGGTAGCCCATGATGGCTGGAAAAACGGCACCGCCAATAATGGACATCACCAGCAAAGAAGAGCCCAACTTGGTGTGTGGGCCGAGATGCTTGAGGCTAAGGGCGAAAATGGTCGGAAACATGATCGAATGGAAAAACCCGAGGAGAACCAGCGCCCACATGGGCGCCACTCCGGTTCCAAGCAGCACAATCGTGAGGCAAGTTAAAGACGCCGCTCCGAACAACGAGAGTAGGCGGGAAGCCGCTATGTGTTTCATGATCGCGGATCCGGCAAATCTGCCAATCATGAATCCCATGAGGTGCAGCTTGAGATAATTTGCGGCATGCTTCTCGGGCAGTCCAGGCATGCTGTACTGCGCAAACCGAATTACGAAACTGGCTACGCCCACTTGTGCTCCCACGTAGAAAAACTGCGCCAGGACGCCTTTCAGCAGATGCTTATACGGCCACAATCCTCGCAGACCTGGAGCCGGGCTCGATGTTTCTTCATCGCCATCTTCTTCTCGGACCTCAGGCAACTGGGAAAAGAAGATGAGAGCAGCTACGACAAGGAAGAGCCCGGCAATCACCAGGTAAGTTCCTCTGACAGTGGCAGCTTCGGTTGCCTGGTAGGCTTGAAATTGCGCCGGAGTCATCGCGGACAACTCCACGCGCGAATGCTCTACCCCGGAAAGGATGAAGGCAGCGCCAACGATTGGAGTGACAACTGCGCCGACCGAGTTGAAGGATTGCGCCAGATTCAATCGACGTTCCGAACTCTCCGGCGGCCCAAGGATCGTCACGTAGGGATTGGCTGCCACTTCGAGAACTGCCTGACCGCACGCCATGACGAAGAGTGCGAACAAGAAAAATATATATAGGCTCACCGATGCCGCAGGAATGAACAGAAGAGCTCCCGTGGCACAGGTCAGTAAGCCGACCAGGATTCCTCGTTTGTAGCCGATCTTCTCCATCAGCCAACCCGCGGGTAGAGCTGCCAGGAAATATCCTCCAAAAAATGCCGTCTGAATCAATGAGGAGCGAAAGTCGGAGAGGCGGAAGGCCTTCTTCAGGTGGGGAATTAGAATGTCGTTCAGATTGACGCCGAAAGCCCAGAGAAAAAAAAGACTGGTGACCAGGATCAGCGGCAAAACGTAGCGGCGCTCCGTAATTGACACGGACGGTTTCGTCATATCCCTCCGGTTAGGTCAAAGCGCGGTCCAGATGCACGTAACCTCCATCTACAAACAGATGCTGCCCTGTAATATGCGCCGCCCTGGCTGAAATGAGGAAGACCACCATTGCTGCAATCTCATCAGGGGCTGTCATCCGCTGGTCGAGAGGAATCTTGGCAACCACGCTCTTTAGTTTTTCCTGCGGATTGGGGAAGCCGTTTAGCCAATGTTGATACAGCGGCGTCATTACTTCAGCAGGGATGACGGCGTTCACACGGATACTGTATGAAAGCAACTCCGCCGCCCATTCGCGAGTCAGGCCTAAGATCGCGCCCTTCGACGCAACGTATCCGGACGTTCCGCCCTGACCGGTGAGCGCTGTTTTCGAACTGATGTTGACGATACAACCGCGGGTCCGCTTCAGATGTGGCAAAGCATAATGTGCCATGTTGTAGTAGTGCAGAAGGTTCCGCTCTAACGAGCAGACGAATTCCTCGGGACCGCCGTGTTCGAGACCAACCTTGTCGTTGATTCCCGCGTTATTCACTAACGCATCGATGTGGTCGAAGGTCGCAATCGCCTGCTGGACAATCGCTCTGCAGTTCTCGGCCGACGAAAGATCCATCGCGATGAAGCTGGTCTGCAAACTCTGGACGCTGAGTTCGTCATGCACTTGCTGGCACGCCTGCACGTCTCGATCCACGGCAACGGCGATGGCGCCTTCCTGGGCGCAGATTTTCGTGATGGCAGCGCCAATACCTTTTGCGCCGCCCGTCACCAGCACAACTTTATCTTTGAGTTGCAGATCCATCGAGAAACTCGGCGCAAATTTCGGGCTCGGTTCTACTCTTCGCACTAATCATCGGACCTTAGCCGCGAAGATTCAAGAAACCTCCGTCAATCGGATAGTCCGAACCCGTGATGAATGATGCTTCGTCCGAGCAAAGGAAGAGGGCAAGAGCAGCAATCTCTTCGGGCTGAGCCATTCTCCCAATAGGTTGCGATTTTTCTAACTTCTCAAACATCTCCTGTTCTTTGCCGGGATAATTTCGGTGCAGAAAATTATCGACGAAGGCAGTATGAACTCTTGCTGGCGAAATGCAATTACAGCGAATATTGTGAGCCAGGTAATCCTTGGCCACGGAGTAGGTCATCGCAACAACCGCACCCTTGCTCATGGAGTAGGCAAAGCGGTCCAAAAGGCCCGAGGTCCCGGCGATCGACGCCATGTTCAAAATGATGCCGCCTCCATGATCTCTCATGTGCGCGACCGAGGCGTACATGCAGTTGTACATGCCTTTAACGTTCACGCAGAAGACTTTGTCAAAATCGTGATCCGAGGTGCCCTCCAAGTTGCCAATGTGGGAGATCCCGGCGTTGTTCACCAGGATGTAGACGCGCCCGTCCTCAAATACCTTATTGAAAACCGCCTTCACGTTCTCCTGCTGGGACACGTCGCAGCGATAGGCTTTAGCGTTCCCGCCGCTGGATACGATTTCGCTGGCCACGGTTTTGGCGGCGTCCTCGTCGATGTCCAGCACGCGGACGCAGGCTCCGCCACTCGCAAATCTTTGAGCAACGGCGCGCCCGATGCCGCTGGCCCCTCCTGTAACTACGGCAAGCTTGCCATCAAGCCGAAATGTGTGTGAATTGCCCTTCAGAAAAAACCTCCCAGTGTCTGATTCAATCGGTTCAACATCTACTTGACCTGGTCTTCATGTGCGTGCTCAAGCATGGCCAATGCGTTTTGTGCATCGGCATCGTTGGGCGCCAGTTGTAGTGCGGTACGCAGCTCCTTCTCCGCTTCGCCAATATTTCCCGTTCGCCCGTAGAACAATCCCAGATTCTTGTGCAGGTGAGCGCTTTGTGGACAATTGCCACAAAGCTGGATGGCCTCATGCATCTGCTCCAGGGCCTGAGGCCAGTTCTGCGCGTTGGCCGCTTCTAACGCAAAGTTTCCCAGCTCCGAAACGCGATCAGCGATTTGCTGCCTCATCTGCAGCGCGTCGAAGCGATCTTGATACTGCTTGGCATCTGGATCATGAATCTTGTTCAGAGCCTTGGCCAGGTTGTACAGGGCTTGAGAATGATTGGGGTCGGCCTGAACTGCAGCTTTCCAGTGCTGAATGGCTGAAGAATTGTCGTCCGCGTGCTCCAGGTTCTGGCCGAGAAGATATTGCGCATCTGCATTGTCTGGTTGAAGCGCGACGACTCTCTGTAGCAGTTCAGTTGACCGTTCTGGTTGGTTTTCCTGTTTTGCCGTGAGCGCGAGAAAATAAAGTGCAGCAGCATAGTCCGGCTGCAAATGAGTTGCCGTCTCCAGTTCCCTACCCGCATCTTCGTACTTGCCTGTCTCGAAGAAGAATCTGCCCAGATTGTAGTGAGCGGCGGCAAGCTGGGGATCCAGTCGGGCGGCTTCCGAAAACTCCTTAAACGCGGCGGGACGATCGAACTCATCGACCAGCGCGATGCCCAGATTCAGGTGAGCCTGTGCGGACGCCGGTTCGAGAGTCACCGCCTTCTGGAAGTTCGTAACCGCTTCCGCTCCGCGTCCCGTTTTAGCCTGCAGCATCCCAAACGCGGCATAAGCATCCGGATAGTTTGAATCAACTCCGATGGCCATCCGAAATTGCTGTTCAGCTTCCGCCAACGCCCCCTGTTGCGCCAAAAGTAACCCAAAGTTGACGTAAGCCTTGGTGTATTTGGGATCATTCCTTATGGCCTGCTGAAACAGCGTTGTAGCCTCTGAATTCTTTCCCTCCTGGCTGTAAAGCACGCCGAGGTTGCTCTGCGCTTCGGCGAATGTGGGATTGATTGCCAGTGTCTTTTTGAAGCGTAGTTCCGCCTCGGCTCGTTGCCCGCTATGCAAGGCGAGGAGGCCCAATTGATTTTGCACGACCGCGATGCGCGGATCCAACTTGATGGCTCTCTCCAGTTCTTTCCGCTCGGAAGAAAATTCTCCTAGTTTGTCCAAGGCCAGGGACAGGTTGTAGTGCAGCTTGGGGTCGTGAGGATCTAGCTGCACGGCTTTTTTGTAACTCTCTGCGGCCGCCTTCGCGTTCCCCGCCAAGAGGTATTGGTTCGCCTCCTGATTGAATCTGGCGATGACACTTTCTTTCTCGCTATCCGATTTCAGAGCCGCCAGCCTGGTTCTTTCGACGTGGGCGCGTTGTTTTTCGCCTGCTTTCTCCAGCAACAACGCAAGTTCCTTGTGGGTTTCGGGATCGGATGGATTGATGCGCTCAGCAGCGTCGAACTGGACAATGGCCTCGTCCATTTTTCCGGCGCTTGCCAAGAGCATTCCAAGATAAAAGTGGACGGCGGAATCCTTTGGATCAAGAACGGCGGCGCGCTGCAGCGCATTGATGGCCGCGTCCGATTTCTTGAGCCCCTCGTATGCCAGCCCCAGAACGTAGAACCCTTGAGCATCCTTCGGTTGACGGCGCGTGTACTCTACGAGAATAGAAATCGCGTCGGAGTACTTCTGCGACGAGATCAGTATTCGTCCCAGAGCGATTCTGGCCGCATCCATCCTGTCGTCAAGCCGCAGCGCTTGACGGAATTCTGACGCGGCAACTTCTCCATCTGTCGGCTGTCCCGGCCTCGCATACTGCAACCCTAGATTAAAATGCGCATCTGCAGAATCCGGATAAGAAGCGACGAGACTTCTGAGTGTCTCCAACGCCCGCTCCATCTCGCCGCTTTCTGCGTAAGCGACTCCGAGGGCCGCCCGCACCGGTTCAGCTTGCTCTGGTAGCGCCTGCTTAACCGCGTCTTCCAAACAAGCGACCGCCGCCTGTGGTTTGCCGTCGCTGATCAGGACTTGAGCAAGCTTGAGCGCACCAACTGTGAAATGCGGATCAATTTTCAGAGCCGAACCCAATTGTTCTTCTGCCTGTCCTAGTTTCTTCTCGCTCTCAAACAAGGTTCCGAGTGCGAAATGAGAGCTGACTGAATCTGGTTTCTGCTGCATTGCTGTTTGTAGTTCCCTCTCGGCTCGGCTCCGATCTCCTTTTTGTAGAAGCGCGAGCGCCAGATTGTAATGAGCCTCCCAGTTCCGGTTTTCCAACTCGAGAGAAGTTTCGAAAGAAGGGATGGCGCAGGATACGCGACCTGCTTGAGCGTACAGAACTCCCAGCGTGTTATAGGCGCCCGCGGTCGGATGATCCTGAATGGTTTCGAGAAGGGCCGAGATTTTCTCCGATGTGCCCCCTCGAATGAGACACGACTTGGGTAATGCCCCCGCGGTCCGTGCACTGTTGTTGTGACCCGGTAAAGCATTCTGAGCAGTCACGCAAATCGAACTCGCCAGTGTCATCCAGACACTTAGCTTTGAGATGGAAAATCTAGCGGTTTGTGTCTGCACTCCGTACATCTCTGGGGACCTTCGGGCTTGCTCGCCGTTCTCTCCGCCATGAGTTTCGTGCGCCGGTGCTGAGCTCGTGCCAAATCGTCCGCCGCGAGGTGGCAAGCTCGGACTCCATAAAGTGTAGCGCCCTCCAGGAGTTCGTCGAGCAGGCCAGACAAAAAAGTGTGATCCGCTCAAGAAAAATGCGGCCGGCGCTTTCCCTGTCCCTCAACTGGGCACGCCCGCCGCCATGTGTATACCAAGTTGCCGCGCTCTCCTTAGCAGCGCTCAAAAGTAAAGCTTGAGTGCGAACTGTAACTGTCGAGGTATGTTGGCCGTGTGCGTAACCGCGCCGAAGCTTGGGGACTCCAGGCTCGAAACTGGAATTGCCCACACCGGAGTGTTGGTCGCATTAAACATCTCGAAACGGAATTCCAGCCGGAAACGTTCTGTAATTGGGAACTGCCGGAACAGCGACAGGTCCAGATTCTTGTTCCAGTCCGAACGCAGCGAATTTCGGCCCAGGTTCCCGAACGTACCCAAAGCCGGGGTTTGAAATGCCGCCACGTTAATCCATTCGGCGGGGCCTTTATTCGCAGGATATTCGCTACCAACCAGGTTGGCTCGCTCGTAGCCATATCCGTTGCCGTAGTTGTAATTACCTGTCTCCGCAATGTCTTTGCCGCTTCCCACATCGAAGGCAGTTCCCGAGTTTAATGAGAGGACGCCGTTCAGGTTCCAACCTCCAATCAATGCATTCACAACCGAACTGCTCGACGAAAGCTTGTTGCCCTTGCCGAAGGGCAATGTATAGACCCACGCAGCCGAGAAGATTTGCGGAAGGTCGGTTGCGGCAGGACCCTTGTCAGCCTGGAGGTTGTACGGGTTTTGAATCGAGCAACCTTCCACTCCATACCAACCCGAACATCCGAGATCCAGGCTCTTCGACCAGGTATACGAAACCAGATACGTCAGGCCGTGTTGCTCTCTACCGTTCAATGAAACCTGAAGCGCGTTGTAGCTGCTTTTTCCCTGGCTTCGGTCATAGGCGGTTGGCCCAATATACGGAAACGGCGCTCCGCAGTTCGTTGCGTTCGGGTTAGAAGGATCGTAAGGCGTACACGCTTTATTCGCGTTTCCGCCAGCTACCATGGCGACATTGTACGCTCCTCCAATATCGAGGCGCCGGCCAACCGAACCCACGTAGTTGGCCGTCAGCACCGCGTTGGGTGTGACTTGTTGCTGCACCCCGACGTTCCACTGGTCAGAATAAGGCCTCTTCAAATACGGATCTGCAAACCATGTGGACTGGTTAAAGGGCGTAGGACCAGTGATCGGGCTTCCGCTCCCCAGGCCGAAAGGATCTTCCGCCTTAACGGTCGGAGCGCCAACGGTAACGGAGTTAATATTGCTGGCTCCGAGTTGGTCCAGGCTTGGCCAAGTGCCTTCGTAGTTTTGCGCGGTTTGCGTGATCGCTGCCCAGTTATCAAAGAATCTTCCATAACCTGCCCGCAATACAGTGGTTGGCCGCAGTTCATAGGCAATGCCGATTCGCGGTTGTATATCGTTGAAATCGTTGTGGAATATCGCGGTGCCACTGAGAGGTGTCACCAGGACGTGGGCAGGAAGCGTGCCACCAGGAATGCAGGGAGCAGCATTTGTTTGCGCGCACGACGGAGCATTCCGCGCCAGAATGTAGGTTCCATCACGGAAATTCATGTCGCCCACGAAGTTGTTCGCGTTCTTGTTATCTCCATAAATAGGCATCAACGTGAGGTCATAACGCAAACCAATATTTATATTCAGTTTCCTCGTCGCCTTCCATTGATCCATGGCATAGAATCCATCAACCCAGCCGCCGTGTTCAGTTTCAATCACATTGCGGCGTGAGGCATTGTTCGGATCCCCCAGAAGGAACGATGCGATCGCGTTGCCGCCAGACAGGTCGAGAGGGTTGGCCGTATTCGCAGCGGCAAACTGAACACTGGAGTTCAGATACAGAGCATTGGCATTATTGCTGGCGAAGTTTGCTCCCGCTTTGAAAGTGTGGCGCCCGATTGTCTTGGTCAGATCGCCACCGTATTCCCAGATGTTCGATACGTGGGTGTCGTCAACCTGGGCGGCGCCGTGCGCGCTCGGATTGGGATTTCCGATGTATCCCTGAATCACAATTTCCGGGATCATCGAAACCCCGCCTCTGAAGTTCCCTGCGAAGTTCGGAGAAAATCCCACCTGCGTGCCGAAGCCAGGACCCGCATTGGCAAAGTTGGATCCCTGATCGATGTTTACGCTCGTGCGTCCGAAGTGGAATTCGGCCAACATGCTGGCTGAAAACAAATGCGTGTAGTCAACGGCTACGTTATAGCCATCACTCACCTGCCCGTGCACCAACCCAAGAAAACCACCCGATCCCGTGACCGGCTGACGGAAGCTCGTGTAGCGAGCCCACGCGCTATCGTGACTACCGAACTGGTGATCGAGACGCCCGCTGCCTTCGTCCTGGCGCGTAATTGTTTTGGTCGTGTCAAGTCCATTGAACGGTGAAGTAGCAGTAGGGGTTAGGTTTGGCGCCGGAAACAGCTTGGTTGCGTAATTGACCATGTTCTGGTCAATCATGCTGGAGGGGATCTTGTTGCAAGGCGTGCCGGCGGCCTGAATATTGCCGGGCGCTGGGAGCGGGGTACCGCCCGCCTCGCACATGAACGCCTGCCCGCTGTACGGATTGTAAATTTGTCCGGCAATGCCAGTAAGGTCGCCAGCCAACTGTGTCGCAGTTGGCGTGATGTAAAGATTGGAAGCCCCTGTATGGTTTCGAAAACCTTCGTAGCTTAGGAAGAAAAATGTTTTCCTCGGATGCTCGCCGGGAATGGGAATCGGACCACCAAAAGTCGCGCCAAACTGATTCTGCTGGAACTGGGGTTGCAGGCTGGGCTGGATCAGCGGATTGAGGGCATCGAGATCTTTGTTGCGCAAGAACTCCCACGCTGAACCATGGAACTGAGAAGTCCCCGACTTCGTGACGACATTGACGACTCCACCCAACACGCCTCCGAACGATGCGTCGTCATTGTGCGATTGCACTTTGAACTCCTGGATTTCATCGACGATGGGGGGAACGGCGTAGGTGCTGCCAAACGAACCCTGGTTGTTTACACCGTCGAGCAGGAATAAATTGCTGCGGTTCGACTGGCCATTTACCGATGGGTAGGAAAATGTCCCGATCGGATTCGACCAGACGCCCCCGCTGGTGGCGGAGTTCTGCGACACATTCACCGTGCTCACGCCCGGCGTGAGGTTGAGCAACTGGGTAAAATTTCGTCCATTCAAGGGCAGATCGTTGACCTGCTCTTTTACCACGGCGACGCCCAGTTCGGAGGTCGAGGTCTCGAGTGCGACCGGGTTAGCTTGCACATTGACGACTTCATTGACGCCTCCGGCTTTGAGCATGAAGTCGTAGGTTGCGGTCTGGTTTACGACTAGAGTGATTCCTGAGTTAAGTGCCGTGCCGAATCCGCTCTTACTCACCTTTAAATCGTAATTCCCCGGTTGTATGTTCGGCATGACGTAAGCGCCCACGCCGTTTGTGACCGTTGTGCGATCCAGGTTGGTATCGTGGTTGTGCAACACGACGGTGGCGTCGGTGATGACCGCACCACCTGAATCCCGAACCGTTCCGTTGATGGCGCCGGTGGCTTGGGCCCAGGCGGATGAGGCGGAGAGTACGAGCAGAACTGCGGCCACGAAACTTAGTGTCAAGACTCCAATCCACCGCTGATACAGATTCGAGAAAATCTGGCGTGTCATGGTAGATCCTCCCCGCGCGAGGTCGTCTTGGGCCTCTGCGACAACTGTCCGCTACCTTCGCGGACCGATTTCTTAAAGACGGATATTCCGGCCCCCAATCGCCGCCGGTGAAAAGAAACCCACACCCGTACAAGCTTCTAGTCTGCTTTTTAAATATTGTCAATCAAAAAATTTCATAATAGTGAATGATGTTTCACTGAATGAAACGTATATATCGCTTTTTGGCCTTGTGTCGTGATAGTGTTCTGCATGCTGAAACGAGATGTCGGGCTTAAGATATCGCAAATTGTCCCGACAGATTCTGCGGGTAAGACTGGAAGTCGGAAGAGGCAAACCATGCAGCGGGTTGCGAAACGTAATTCAGGTGCGGCGCCTGTGGGCGTGATCTCTAAAGTTTTGCGAATTCTTGAGGCCCTGCAAGGCTCTTCTGGGGGGTTGGGGCTGAAGGCTATCTGCGATCTGACCGGCATTCACAAAAGCACTGCGCACCGCTTTCTGAAACATTTGGAGCGTGAAGGCTACCTCATTCATACGGAAGCCGGTGCTTACCTGATTGGTCCGCGACTGGCGCAAATGTCGGCGCGCGGTAATCAGGGAGCCACACTGCAAGCAGTCGCGCGGCCGATCCTATGGGAGTTGTGGAAATCAACCCAGGAAACCGTGAACCTCGCCGTCCTCGACCAGGGAACTGTGCTTTATGTGGATGTGATGGAAAGCCCGCACGAATTCCGGCTTTCATCACGCGTGGGTACGCGCCGTTCTTTGCATGTTACCGCGCTCGGAAAAGCGTTGGCCGCTTTTCTGCCTGCGGAACTGCGAGAAAGTATTTTGGGCACAATCAAGTTCCAGCCCGCGACCCCGAAAACCATTATGAACCTGGTGCAGTTCCGCCAGGAACTCGAGAAGATCCGGCGGCAAGGCTACGCAGTGGACGATGAAGAAGCGGTTCAAGGCGCACGCTGTGTGAGCGCTCCAATCCTTAACGCCGACCGTGAACCAATCGGCGCCGTAAGTGTCTCCGGACCCGTGACTAGAGTCAGCCCCAGCCAGGTCGCGGCACTGGCCGGAGCAGTCACCACTTCGGCCCGCGCAATTTCGGCAGCGATGGGATTCTCACAACGTGAAGCCCAAAGATCAACCCCTCGCCGCGCTGAGAAGGCCGGCTTGACCCGGATCCAAGCTTGAGTTCAATTCGTCTCCCCCGCTGGAGTGGTTCCACACTGCTTCGAGAGATCGCGGATCACGTCGTCTTGCGGAAATTTCTGCTTTCCCCGGGTAGCAACTTTGCAAGCTTCTTGCGTTTTGTTAAGCGCGACATAGATCTTTGTGCCGAGACGATAAAGTTCGGCTTCGTAAGGAGCTACCTCCATCCCACGCTGCAAGATGTTAAGTGCATCGGATTGACGATCGGCCGCGAGCAGCAGCTTTGCCAGTTCTTCGAAATCGGCTGGGTCCGTCGCACCATGCTGGATCGCGTCCTCGAGATATCGAATCGCCAGCGCCGTGCTCCCGCTATTTTTTTCCTGCAGAGCCACGTCAGCCAGCGCCTCTAGAACTTGCACATTGTCGGGCTGAGTGGCCTTGAGTTGCTTCGCCAACGACCAGTAGCGCGTCCGATATTCGGGATGCGCAAGCATGGCTTGCCCATAAGCCTGCAGGAGCACCAGCGGAGGTGGTGCATCCGGCTTCGCAGGATCGGCACTGAGATGAACCAAATCAGGAAGCTGAGGGGTTGTCATGTGGAAGGCGACATCCGGAAATGGTTCTTCAGCATCCGCAACAATGCGATGGTTCGTGAGAACGGAATGAGAGATCACTGCGACGTCCCGCTTGGGCATGTGGCAGCCGGCGCAATCATCGGGCGGCGTCTTGTGCTGCCGTAGAGACAGCGGCACCGCGCAACTTTTCCCAGTGTGACAGGCCAGGCATTTCTGGCGAAAGTACGCCGGGGCTTCCTCCTGCGAAGGTTGAACATGAGGATCGTGACAACTCATGCAGCCCAAGCGCCCCGCGCTCTTCAGATAACACTTGCTGAGGCGCATGGACAGGTAGTGCTCCAGCAGGTCATCTTTGGGCGCAGACTCGCGATTAAATGGGACGAGGAAAATACTAAGCGTGTCGTTCAGTTCAGCGCCAGGACGAAAGTCGCGGTACGTCTTTCCCGCTTGCAACACGCGTGCGTCCCCAGTTTGGTGGCAAGACATGCAGATGTTGTCTGCCAGCCACGGCGAAAGTTTGGCGGGATTTGCAATCGAGCCAAGCGGAAAACCCATCTTTGCAGAAGCCACGTGTGCCTGGCCCGGACCATGGCAGTTCTCGCAACCGATGGCCAGTTCCATGAAAGGCGGTTCTTGAAATCGACCGTTTGCCTCCAGAACAGGTTCGGGCTGTCCACTGTGACACGCGATGCAACCAGGGAGAATGGGACGGTTGAAACCGTAGTCACCAAATTCGAATCCGGGAGAAAGAGCCCATCCGTTAATTTTTGTGTAAAAGGACAGCGGGGCTTCGAAAAGGTAATTGTCTTCTCGGACGATGGAGCCGCTGCCATTGGCTCCCGAACCAATGATCCACTCCACCTTGCGAGTCTCGCGGAAAACTTCGTGTCCATCGCTGGCCGTTTCGTGCTCGCTTTGGTAAAGGTTCCCGTCGTGTGCATAGACCTCGAAATGACGATTGAGTCTGGAGTCGAAAACGCTGGCGGATGTCGGCATCCTTTCGAGGAGTGAAGGATTGATCTCCGACATGGACCGTCCCATGTCAGTTCGCGAAAAAGACTCGTAAATGCTGGAATGACATTTCGCACAGGTTCGCGAACCAACATAACCGGCATTTGCGGCGGAATTCTGATTGGCAGCGATGGTTGCCCCAAACAATCCCGGTCGAGAAGCGACGAAGACAAGCAGCACAGTCCCCGACATTATCGCAACCCACCCGGCGAGATGCTGAAGAAACTTCATGTGCGACTTAGGGCCCGACCCGTCGTGCGTGCAGCATTCAGCGCACTCTAGCCCAAAGAGCGTCCCGCCCGCAACCAGATCCCGCTGCGTCGGTCCCGCTTGACGAGCACGGGCAGCGTGGTCCATGCTGCAAGCCTTTACCCAGGGAGACCGAATGAACCAGTCACTGCTGTGGGGAATCGGAATGGTTACGCTAGCGGGGATTCTCCAAGGAAGCTTTGCTGTTCCCATGAAACGAATGTCGGGGTGGCGATGGGAAAACAGCTGGTCGCTCTTCGCACTGTTCGGCTTGATCGTATTTCCCTGGATTATTAATTTCGCCACCGTGCCGAATGTCACCAGAGTTTACGCGGGCGCGTCGGCGTCGAGTCTTATCAGGGTGTTTTTGTTTGGATTGCTGTGGGGCGTCGGCGCCACTTTGTTTGGTTTAGGGATCAGCCGCGTCGGAATGGGACTCGGGTTCGCCCTGATCCTGGGCATTACCGCTTGGTTTGGATCTTTATTTCCGCTAGCGATTCTTCATCCCGAGGAATTGGGTACGAAACACGGGCTGGGCTTGATCGTCGGCAGTGCGGTGATGGTCGTGGGGCTCGTCTTTCTCGCACTCGCCGGGCGCTATCGTGAGCACGACTTGGCAGATGGTGTGCGGGTGAGTTCGGGTTTTACTGTCGGGTTGGTGATTTGTATCTTTTCTGGAATTTTTTCTTCAATGATGAACTTTAGTTTCGTCTTCGGCGATGAACTGAGGCTGCGCGCTCTCGAGGCCGGGGCAAGCAAAGCGATGGCAGCGAATCCGATTTGGGCGCTCACGGTAACTGGCGGATTTGTCGCCAACTTTCTTTACTGCGTCTATCTGCTGAACAAGAACCGGACTTGGGCTGTGTTCCGTCAAGGAAGTCCATCCACCTACTGGCTATTCGGCATTTCAATGGGCTTGCTATGGTTCGGCGGAATTGTTTTTTACGGGACGGGTGCAGCGTCGCTGGGCACCCTGGGTGGAATTGTAGGGTGGCCCATCTTTATGACGGTCGACATTATTGCTGCCCTGTTCTGGGGTGCTGTGTCTGGCGAATGGAAGGGTGCAAGTCGGCGAGCCCTGGTTTACAACTGGGCGGGAGTCGGGCTCCTACTGCTGGCTATCGCGGCTATCTCCGCCGGGAACGCAACCTAGTGCCGCCTTACGGCTCAGCTCAATCGCCTGAGCTTATTTGGCATTCCCAGCCAAAACTTCGATCCGCACCGAACTGACTCCGCGAGTCTTGCTCTTGTCAACGCCGCTACCTTCCCGCACAACATAGTATTGGTTCGCGGGAAGATCGGAAAGCGTTTCGACTAATCCGCTGGGCCAGCGAATCACAACTTTCTGCGCTCGGACGGACTTACCCAAGCCGAAATGCAACCGCAGATCGCTCTGCGAGATGTAGCCGTCTCCACTGCGCACTTCTTTCTCGTATTTATCACTGGCTTGTTCCAGGCTCACAACTGCACCTAACGCAGCGCGATTCGATTTCACACCAACAAGCTGTAAGCTGATCCAGTTCCCGACCGGTGCGGTATTGTAGTAGAGCGATGGCCTCTCGTTCATGTTGTTCACTAAAGCCTCCACGTGACCATCGTTGAACAGATCTGCGAGCGCCATACCCCGACCGGCGTGCAACTCCATCAGAACCAGCCCCGCCTGCGCAGTGATGTTGGCGAATGTCCCATCGCGCAGGTTGTAGTACGCAACCTTGGGTTCGCGATAGCTGGTGCCCAACGCTTTGCCTTCCACTTCTGGATAAACGTGACCGTTGGCGATCAAGATTCCTGGCCACCCGCTGTTGTCAAAGTCGTAGAATTGCACTCCCCATCCGAGCCACGTCTTGATCTTGCCAAGCCCGGCGCTGTAGGTGACGTCGTCAAACGTGTTGTCGCCGCGGTTGCGGTAGAGCGTGGGTGTGTCGTCGCTGAAATTGGTTTTGACGATGTCCTGATAGCCGCTGTGAGTGAAGTCATCGGATGAAAGGCCCATGCCGGCCTGCTCAGAGCCATCTTCGTTGTAGGCTACCCCCGCTTTCTTCCCGATCTCAGTAAATGTGGCGTCATGATTGTTGTGATAAAGAAGGCTGGGGGTTGAGTCGCAGGCAACATAAATATTCGGGCAACCGTTGTGATCGAAATCCGCCGTCAGCGAAGTGAATCCGTAGCACGGTGTTGTATTGAGAATGCCTGATTTCTGCGAGACATCAGCAAATGTGCCGTCGCCGTTGTTGCGATAAAGCGCATTGGCGCCCGGCTTCAATCCCCGCGGCCCACACATGACGTTAATCCCTTTCCATTGGCACCATCGCCCCTGGCCTGGCCGGGGAACGGAATCGTAACTGAAATCTACGTAGCGCACGACGAAGAGATCCGCCTTGCCATCGCGGTCGTAATCCACAAAACTGCAACCGGTGCTCCATTCGTCTCGCGGAGTCTTGAGTCCAACCTTGGCAGTCACATCGCTAAACGTGCCGTCGCCGTTGTTGTGGTACAGCACATTCTGTCCCCAATACGTGACGAAGAGATCGAGATAACCGTCGTTGTCGTAGTCTCCGACGCAACCACCTTGCCCCCAGCCGGAGCGCACCAGTCCGGCATGGACAGTCACATCGCTAAACGTGCCGTCGCGATTGTTGTGATACAGACGCCCAGTTGGAGCCTTACCCTTTGGGAATCCCTCGACCGTCGATCCGTTGGGAAGAAAAACATCAGGCCAGCCATCGTTGTCGTAATCGAAAATAATGGCGCCGTTGCCGGTAGTTTCGATGATGAATTCTTTGTGACTGTCTCCGCCGAAAACGTTGAGTGCGATCAGTCCCGACTGCTGGGCAATGTCTTCGAAGTGGACTTCGCCCGGCTGGAGCCTGGGTGTCTCCGATTTGGTGGGACGCGTCGCTTGGGCGGCAAGCCAAGCTACTAGCGCTGAAACCACTAGGAGAAGCAGAACCGGTCGCGACCTTCCAAGGCGCGGGAGAGAGATCACCATCCCATCTTAAAGCAGAAATCGCAACTCTTCTCCGGATACCAAAGCTAAAACCCTGGCGAACCTATACGACGGCTGAGAAATATGCTGCGCGAAATATTATTTTGGCCTGGTTCCAAAGTTACTGTTAGAGTTTGCGATTGCACATCTGTACTCGCGCGCAAACAGTTATGAAAAGAGACCCAGAATTGCCCGAAGTTTTTCCGCACCTCGACTACAAACCGAAGTTACCGCAGCGCATGGACCACGAAATCGGAATTGTCGGCGCGGGAGGAATCGTCAATTACGCCCACCTGCCTGCCTACAAGAAGGTGGGATTCAAAGTCGTGGGCATCACAGACCGGAATCGTGAGCAGGCGGAGCGTACCGCGAAAGAACACGGAATCGGCAAAGTCTATAGAAGCGTCGATGACTTACTGCGTCAGCCATCGGTAGAGATCGTCGACATCGCTGTCTATCCTGCCGAGCAGGTCACCATCGTCGAACAAGCCACGGCGGCCGGCAAACATCTGTTATGCCAGAAGCCTTTAGCCGATGAGTACGCAAAAGCAGTTCGCAGCGTCGAGCTGGCAGAACGCGCGAAGGTTAAGATTGCGGTCAACCAGCAAATGCGCTGGGACGCGGGAATCCGTTGCACCCGCCTACTAATCGATGACGGCTGGCTGGGCACGCCCACCTACGCCTCCATCCAGGTTCACTGCAAAACCGATTGGAGCCTCTGGCCATGGATTTATCAGGGCAAGCATCTGGAGATCATGTTCCACAGCATTCACTACATCGACTCGCTTCGTTATCTGCTGGGCGATCCCACCTACGTTTTTACCAGCGGTAGTCGAGCTCCAGGAGAAGCCACGCAAGCCGAAACCAAAACGTTGACCACATGGGAGTACGCATCAGGCCTGCAAGTGCTGATCGATGTTTGCCACACCACTTGGCAGGACGATCCCTATGCCATCTTTCGACTCGAAGGTACGGAAGGGGTAATCAAAGGAACGATCGGCTTGATGTACAACTATCCCACTGGCCGTCCCGATACTTTGGAGTTCATGTCAAAACGCAATCCAGGTTATTGGTTCTCCGCTCGTCTCGATAGCATGTGGATTCCGGATGCGTTTGTGGGTCCGATGGCGTCACTCATGCGTTCGATCGAGGACGGTTCTGAGCCTGAAACTAGCGGACGCGACAACCTGCGGACGTTGCAAATTGTGTTTGCCGAGTACCGTTCCATGGCGGAGAAGCGCGCTGTCCGCCCGGAGGAGATCAGCGCATGAGCCGTTACGATTCCGGCTTCACCCCTTTCAGATCAGAAGAGGAACCTGGTTCCTGGGGAGTCTCATAAACGCCATTCTCTATACGCGCAGGATTCACGAAGTGAGGCTGGAGATGCGGGATGCACTCAAGGAACAACGCTTCGTGTCCCATAGCGATGTGATTGAACAGAACCAGATGCTGGTGAATTTGCCCCATGTCCCCCACGTGAGGAACGACGCGCAAGCCGAACTTTCGTGCCAGCAGACTTACAGTGAGGAACTCGGAAATTCCGGCAACCCGCGTACAGTCTACCTGCACGATCTGCAATGCCTCTGCCTGCATAAAATTCTTGAACATGATTCGGTTGGGAACGTGCTCGCCCAGCGCAATCGGGATTGGCTTGATCGTTCGGGCGAGCGTGCGATGCGCTTGAATATCGTCGGGGTGCGTGGGTTCTTCAATGAAGTACGGGGACATATCGCAAAGCTTTCCGCACATTTCGAGCGCTTGAGGAAGCGTCCACTGCTGGTTGGCGTCCAGCATGATTAGCGCATTCGGGCCGGCGAGTTCGCGCAGCATGGATACGCGTCGCAGGTCGCGCTGGCCATCGCGCGACCCAACCTTGAGCTTGAAGGCGTGAAAACCCTTCTCCATGGCTTGCTGAGCCAACTCCTTCACCTGACTGTCTTCGTACTGGAACCAGCCGACCGATGTATCGTATCCGGGATAGCCGCTGCCTAAGATACCCTCCCGCTCTGGTCGAGAACTCCCGTGGTCGCGCAGCAAGGCCTCGGCTTCATCCAGCGTGAGCACGTCTTCGAGATAGCTCAAGTCGAGCAGGTCGACGATCTTTCTTGTATCGAGATCGAGAAGCAATCGCCATAGGGGTATGGCGCGGCTCTTGGCCCACAAATCGAAGCATGCGTTGGTGAGCGAGGCGAGCGCCAGGTGAACCACACCCTTGTGCGGACCCAGCCAGCGAAGCTGCGGATGTTGCGCAAGTTTTTGCGAGACGGTTCCGAAATCTGCCATCAGCTCTTCAACATCCCGGCCAATCAGATCCCTGCCAAGCCATTCAATCGCTTCACAAACCAATTCGTTCCCAAGGCCAAGCGTAAGTACGACGCCGGTGCCGAAGGCCTTTTTGTCGGATCCCAGCAGAGTAGTAGCAAATGCATACTCGGCTCCCGAGTGCACGGCATCGCTGCCCGCGCCTGGTTCCAGCGGGAAGCGCACGTCGCGTGTTTCCAGTGAAGTAATCCGATGTTGTGTCATGTCAGTTGCTGCGAATCGCAGCGATTCTCATAAACTATGGCCAGCTTTCACAGGCATCGAATATAGTAGAGCGGCTTTGGCGAGTGCAAACGTGGCACTCTGGTTGCAAGTCGCGTTGAGCGCTCAAGTCCGCCACTCGAACGTGAAAGGATGATGAAATGAAGCGCTACGGCTCTGTAATCAAAGTAAGGCCAGAGTCCCTTGAAGCCTACAAGAAATATCACGCGGCAGTGTGGCCCGAAGTGCTTGCGATGATCCGGCGTTGCAACATTCGGAACTACTCTATTTATTTAAAAGACGATCTTCTCTTCGGATACTTCGAATATCACGGCACGGACTACGCGGCGGACATAGCGAAAATGGCGGCCGATCCCAAGACCCAGGAATGGTGGGCCATCATGATGCCGATGCAGAAGCCTTTGGAAACCCGCGCCGCCGGCGAGTGGTGGGCCAATATGGACGAGGTTTTTCACTGCGACTGATTTGACAGTTCGCCAAGTGTGCGGTTAAAGTTTCCGCCCGGTCAAGCAACTATGCAGATTGTCGACACGCACCAGCATCTCTGGGATTTGGATCTCTTTCGTTACTCATGGCTCGATTCGCTTCCGCAACTGAACCGCTCGTTTCGAATGCAAGATTATCTCGCCGCGGCCAAAGGACTAAACGTGGTGAAGTCGGTGCACTTGGAAGCCGACGTCGATGAACCCTGCATGCTCGACGAGACCCGGCACCTGCTCGCGCTTGCGGATCAACCTGACAATCCACTTGAAGGCATTGTGGCTTGTGGTCGGCCGGAGCGCGAGGATTTCAAATTCTATCTCGACAAGATCGCTGATCATCCCAAGCTGAAGGGAATTCGTCGCGTACTCCATACTCAACCGGACGAAGTGGGTCAGGGACTGACCTTCGTTAAGAACGTGGCGGCACTCCCCGACTACGGACTGTCTTTCGACGTCTGCGTTCTCGCCCGGCAGCTTCCGATCGCAATCAAATTAATTTCGCAATGCCCCGATGTCGTGTTCATCCTTGATCACTGCGGTGTGCCCCAGGTAAAAGAGAAAACTCTCGATCCCTGGCGCTCGCACATCACGGAAATCGCCAAGTTTCCGAACGTGTCCTGCAAGATCTCTGGTCTCGTGGCTTACGCCGATCCCGAGCTATGGACTGCGGAAGATCTTCGGCCTTTCGTCGACCATACAATAGCGAGCTTCGGCTGGGACCGTGTTCTCTTCGGAAGCGACTGGCCGGTCTGTACACTCTCTGCCAGCTATCAACAATGGGTGGAAGCATTGCAGGCAATCACGCAAGGAACGGGCGAGACCAATCAAAGAAAGGTTTTTCACGACAACGCGGTGCGTGTCTACCGCTTGAAATAAATATAGGCAGGTGTCCACATCGTGCGAGTCGGCGCACAATTCATACTTAATCCGGTTTTTTTAAAGCCCGAACTCCCTCTGAATTGTCTCCGTGTGTTGTCCCACTCCGGGAGCAAGTTGCTCGCTCGTCATCAGTCCTCCGTCGAGACGAATCGGCAGGCGAGTGGTGAGAATTTCGATTCCTCGCCCATCTCGCAACATTTGTACCATTGCGAGTTGCTGAAAAGCTTCACTGGCGCAGAGTTTGGGCCAATCCAGAACTTCGGCGCACCAAATATCTGCAGCATTCAGAATGTCGAGCCATTGCTCAGTGGTGCGGTCCTTCAGTCGCTTTGCGATAATTTGCTTGATCTCGTCGCGGCGGCGAAATCCGTCGGCCGAATCTGAAATTTCTTGGAGCGCCGTCAAATCGAGCAACTGACCCAGTGTTGGAAGATGGGTCATGGCCAATGCCAAGTATCCATTTGACGTATCGTAAACTCCATAAGGCGCCGCAAGGTAGGCGTGCGCATTGCGAAATGAGCTTCGGCGCGGAGGTCGTCGCCCGTCGTTCAAATGTGTGGTGAGCACTTCAAATTGAAAATCCAGCAACGATTCAATCAGGCTAGTTTCCACTAATCCACCTCGGCCAGTCACGCCGCGTCGCACCAGGCAGGCCAGGATCCCCTCGCAGAGATTGTGTCCCGCCAACATGTCGGCGATGGCCAAAGCCATCGGCGTTGGGGGATCTCCGTCGTCGCCGCTCAGCCACATGATTCCAGAACGCGCCTGTGCCAGCAGATCCTGTCCCGGCCGGTCGCGCCATGACTCCGCATTTCCATAACCCGACACGACTCCGTACACCAAACGGCTGTTGATTTGTGAAACCTGGTCGTAGCCGAATCCCAGCCGTTCCATTACTCCCGGGCGGAAGTTCTGCACCATGACATCAGCCCGCGCAAGTAGCCTGCGCAGCTTGTCCAGATCCGAGGGATTTTTGAGGTCCGCCGCGTAGCTTTCTTTGTTGCGATTGATGGCATGAAAAAGCGTGTTCTCGCCATGCACATCGGTATCGCTCAAATAAATCGTGCGGCCCAGGTCTCCGGTTCCGGGTCGCTCGATCTTGATTACACGTGCGCCCATGTCTGCCAGCCGAAGGGTCGCCAGTGAGCCGGAAAGAAACTGGCTGAAGTCCAATACCAGAACGCCGTGGAGAGGTCCGTCTGACTTCTCATTGCTGTGAGGGGTGAAGTTGTTCACAATCTGCAGATTCTACCTGTAAAATAATATTTTCATTAGAAAAATAATGTAGTAGGCTAAGGATGTTTCAAATCATGCGCACTCGACATGTCCCCCCATCCCGGCGGCAAGCGAGTTCCAGGCGGCGGGTCCGCTACAAAGCTCCAGCCCTTGAAAAAGGACTGGACATCCTGGAACTCCTTGCTTCGGTATCAGAGGCGCTGACCCACAGTGAGATTGCCAGCCGTCTCGACCGCACCATCAACGAGGTTTTTCGAATGTTGGTGTGTCTGGAAGAACGAGGTTATATCTCGCGGACCGGCGCGGACGAGCGTTACCAACTCACCCTGAAGCTTTTTGAAATTGTTCACCACCATCATCCGCTGCAACGGCTAATCTCATTGGCCCGGCCGCTCGTGCATCAAGTCGCCAGTGAGACCGGCCAGTCCTGCCATCTGGCGATGCTCAACCATGCTGAGGTCGTGATTGTCGCGCAGTCCGACGCGCCAGGGAACATGGGTTTCTCCGTCCGGCTAGGTGCAAACGTGAACCTCTTGAACACATCTTCCGGGCACGTGATTCTAGCTTTTCAAAACGATGAAGTTCGTGCCCGGGCTCTCCAGTCGTGGCGTCTCCGCTCTCGAAAGCCAGTGCCGCCCGGGCTCTCCAGCCATCTGAACCAGATTCGTCGGCGCGGGTATGAGGAACTGGCGAGCTATCTGGTTCACGGAGTGGTGAACATCAGCTATCCAGTACTGAATCAGCATGGAGAGGCAATTGCGGCGATCACTGTTCCTTTTCTTGCGCGCATCGGAGACAGCGCCGGTCCGCCTCAGGTCAAGGAAGCGTTGAGCATGGCGTCGCGCGAGCTGTCCTTAGCCGTCGGTGGTAAGCAGCTGGAACTTCCTTCCGGCACAGCGCAGTCATGACGCGAACTGAATACTTCGAGGACTACGTGGTCGGCGCGCAGCGACTCACCAGGGGACGCACGATTACCGAGACCGACATCGTCATTCATGCCGGGCACACGGGAGACTACTTCCCGCATCACGTAGACGCGGAGTTTGCCCGTCAGACTTCCTTTCGCCAGCGCATTGCCCACGGCACCATGACCTTCGCGATCGGCATCGGCCTCACGGCGAGTCAAATCAATCCCGTAGCCTTCACCTACGGGTATGACAATTTACGCTTTCCCAAGCCAGTATTCATCGGAGACACGCTGCGGACTCGCGTCACCGTCAAGGAAAAGCAGGAAGACCCGAAGCGGAAAGGACTGGGTCGCGTCGTCGAAGCGTGTGAGGTACTGAACCAGCGCGATGAAGTGGTCTTGTACTGCGAGCACATTTTGCTGGCTGAGAAACGGCCTGCGGTTTAACCCGACGTGAAAAAGACTCTCTCTCAAGAATGAGGTGAACGTGGGAATTACTCTCAAGGGGCTCACGTGGGATCATCCGCGTGGCTATGGCCCATTGGTCGGAGGAATTTCTGAATACGAAAGACAACATCCTGAGATCAAAATTCATTGGGACCGTCGAACTTTGCGGGAGTTTGGCGAAGCTCCGATCGAGCAGTATCTGGATCGTTACGATCTGCTCATTGTGGATCACCCATTTGTCGGATTCGCCGCTGCTCGTGGTGTGTTAGTCGACCTCGCTCCCTCGATCAGCCAAGAGGAGAAACTTCAATTTGTTACAGAGTCCGTGGGCCCTTCGTGGGAATCGTACTGGTACGGCGGTGGCCTTTGGGCTTTCCCCATCGATGCTGCAACGCAAGTCGCGTCGTATCGTCCTGATCTGTTACTTGCGCTGTCTTCCGCTGTCCCTAACACCTTCAACGATGTTTTGAAACTGGGAAAGAAGGCACGCAAATCGGGGAAACATATCGTGGTGCCTGCGTGTCCAACGGATGCGATCAGTCTTTTTTTCACTCTGTGCGCGAACCTTGGATACCCCATCCCTGAGGAACGCGAGCTTTTCGTGGATGACTCCGCCGCTGAGGTGCTTGATCGCCTTCACTCCCTGATTGCACTCGTCCATCCCAGGTCGGTGGAGTGGAATCCGATCCAGGTTTACGATTTCATGATCAACAGTTCCGACGCGGTCTATTGTCCGTACGGTTTCGGATATTCCAACTACTCGCGAGTTGGCAATTCTGTGCGATTGAAGTTTACCAATGCTCCAGCCGCCGGCCAGCGCGGATGTGCCGGGACAATGCTGGGCGGAACTGGGATTGCAATCAGCAAGCTCTGCGCACATCTATCGGAAGCCACCGCCTATGCCAAATGGCTGGTCAGCCCCGAACATCAGCGAGGTATCTATTTCCGCGAAGGAGGTCAGCCTGCCAGCCTGGCCGCATGGACCGACTCGTCGATTAACGCTATGGCTGACGGCTTCTTTTCCGGTACGCTGCAAACCTTGCAGACTGCGTATGTGCGCCCTCGCTTCGACGGATTTGTTCGGTTCTTTGAAGCTGCGGGAATCGAGATCAATCGTTGCTTGCGCGGAGAGGTGAAAGATGCGGCCCTGATCCGATGGCTTAACGAGCGGTACACTGCACAGAGAGTGGCGGCACGCCAAATCGCATAACGACAAAAAAGGAACCTGGTGAAGAATCCGAATCCTGATCCTGCCGAGCACAAAGGAATCCCCATCTGGAATGCCGAAGATTGGTTATACGAGGACTTCGAGGTGGGCAAGCGGGCACGGTCGATTCGTCGCACGATTTCCGAAGGCGAAAGCATGTTGTTCAATGCGATGGTTCTCGATATGCACCCCTACGTCGCCGATGATGTCTTTGCCAAAGAAGAAGGCGCCTTCGGCAAGCGCCTGATAGCAGGCGCCATGGTATTCAGCGTCGGGCTTGGGCTCATGGCGCACAACAACATTCACACCTTCAGCTACGGATACGACAAGTTGCGCTTCATCAAACCGGTTTTTGTGGGTGACACGATTTACACCGTTCGCACCCAGCTTGAAAAATGGCCGAAGTATCCGGAGATGGGCATGGTAAAGGTCTCGTACGAAGTGTTCAAAATGCCGGGGGAACTTGTGCTCTATTGCGAACACTTGCAGACCGTGAAGTATCGCGATCCTGCGAAGTTCAAGGACCAACTGCAGCGCAAGTAGACTGTGGTCGAGACGCCGGTCAGGACAAGTGCTAGGCTATATCGTGAATGGCGGTCGGCATTCGAATTCATCGATCCCGTCCGGGTACGAACCTGAAGATGCAAACCGAAGGCAAGTCACGGAAGCTATTGCGAATTCATCGCGACGACAACGTGCTGATCGTGGTCGCGCCCGTGAGACCTGGAGACCGGGACGAAATCGATGGTCATGAAATTGTCTTTACGCAAAACGTCGCAATCGGGCACAAGGTCGCGGCCCGCAACATCAAAGCCGGAGAAAAGGTGTACAAGTGTGGAGTACCGATTGGTTCCGCAAAAGAGATAATTCCCGTCGGAGCCCACATGCATCTGCATAACCTGAAGAGTGACTACATCGCAACTTACACCCTGGACAAAGATCATGTCTTCGTCAAGTAACTCGCTCCCCGCGCAAGGCTTTCTTCGCTCGGATGGAAGAAAAGGAATCCGAAACTGCATCGTTGTCGCCTACCTCGTGGAATGCGCCCATCACGTTGCCCGCGAGATCGTGGATTCTTTCAGGGGTCAACCTGTCCATCTGATCGGCTTTGGGGGCTGCTACCCAAATGCTTATGCTGAACGGATGATGAACAAGCTTTGTACGCACCCGAATGTTGGTGGGGCGCTGTTGCTGTCGCTCGGATGCGAGAGCTTCAATCGGCATCGCCTCGAGGAAAATATTGTGAAGACCGGCAGGCCCGCGAGTACCGTGGTGATCCAGCAAACAGGTGGAACCAGGAAATCCATCGACGCAGGCAAGGCATGGGTGGAGCAAGCTCTGAAGCAGCTCGCACAAGTGTCGCGAGCTCCGCTGGCCGTGCATGAACTCGTGGTGGGAACGGTGTGCGGGGGCTCCGATGCGACCAGCGGAATCTCTGCCAATCCCGCGGTTGGACGCGCCTTCGACATGTTGGTCAAGCAAGGCGCGGCCACGATCTTCGAAGAAACGGGTGAAATGATCGGACTGGAAGACGTCATGTCGGCCCGAGCGGTCACGCCCGAACTTGGGCACGAGTTGAAACAGTCGGTTGAAAAAGCAGCGTACTATTACAAGCAGATGGGCCACGCCAGTTTTGCTCCCGGAAATGCTGAAGGCGGACTGACCACGATCGAAGAAAAATCGATCGGAGCATATTGCAAGAGCGGCGATGTGCCTATCTCCGGGCTGATTAAGCCGGGCGATATCCCAAGAAAGGGCGGATTGTATCTGTTGGACGTCGTGCCGGATGGCGAGCCACGCTTCGGATTCCCCAATATCAATGACAACGCAGAAATCGCAGAACTGATCGCCTGCGGTTCGCATGTGATTTTGTTTACCACCGGACGAGGGTCCGTGGTGGGCTCTGCGATCTCACCGGTAATTAAGATTTGCGCCAATCCCGAAACCTACGAGCGCATGAGCGATGACATGGACATTAACGCGGGGAGAATCCTGCGATTGGAAGCCAGCGTGGACGAAGTCGGAGAGGAAATCTACCGCAAAGTGCTGGAGGTGGCCTCGGGTGAGCAGAGTTGTTCTGAGAGTCTCGGGCATCAGGAGTTCGTACTCACGTACAAATCTTTTGAGCCTATCGGGCCGGCTTGCTTGCCTGCGTAAGGTGTTTGCCATCTTTTTCAACGCCAGGTAAGTCTCATTGCAGCTCTTCGACCCACTTTCTCATCCACGTAGAACTACCTATCGCTCGCCAAAATTAGATCGGTTAAATCATATTGACATTCCAATCGCTCGGTCGGCATGCTCGCCAGACATGAGTGCAAGCCGCGTCTGTTCAATTCCCCAATGTGCTTGCATGATTCTCGCAATGGAATGCCTCTGGGTGCCGAAATTGAAGACCAGCAGGGTAATGGCAGCGCCATTGTTAGTCTCCGACGCAAGGCACGTGCAGGAAAATAGTACCGGCGTGTTTCACATTCCGCGCATGCCCGTCGGGACATTCCCGCGGGTCGCGCGCCAACTGCAATGCACCTCCTCACGTGTTTGGTCGGAAACCCACTTTCGACGTTTCAAGCGGTCAATTCATAGGCTTCCAGTGGTTCGATCCCGCCTCGTATGGCCCGGCCGTTCCGGGTACGTTCGGAACATGTGGTGTGGGCACGGTGCGCCTGGTCTACGCACCGCGAACCTAAGCGTCCAGAAGAAATTCCCTTTGAGCGAATCTAAGACGTTGGAGTTCAGGGTGGCGTTCTTCAACGTTACAAACACTCCCATTTTGAATTCTCCCACCATATGGCTAAGCCCCAAACTCGGCCTGGTCGACAACTCGCAAGGCGAGCGCAACATACAGTTCGCGTTGAAGTTCTCTTACTGACAGTCGCATTCTTGGCAGGACGCGACAGGTCTGAATCCGCTGCTGATCTGGCCAGCCAGTAAATTGAGGTTGGTTTCATCGCGCCTTCTCATAGAAAGCCGAGCACACTTTCAAATGTCCTGGAGAAAGATCAAAGCCTCATCCCAGAATCAAATCGGAGTCTGTCGAGAAACGGGCGTATGGGAAGCTGCGTTGCATTCGACGGACTTGTCAATCCAGATAGTGAATGATAAAGAACGCTATCATGCGGTTCAGGTCCGCATGGAGTTCGCCTTCTTCATCCCCCTCTGGCGAGTAGCTCTACTGCAACAGAAAAGTCGAACGATAGAGCATTACGACGCGCTCAGGCTATTCGCATGAAGCTCCGCGAATAAGCGTGAACCCCTCCCGGACAAACCAAAGAGAATGCATTGGCTAACCTGTGATTGGGCTGCTACCGCGTCGTGCGAAGCGCTGCACTAAACCTTCCGTTTCCGCATTATTCAGCTAGCGGCCGAGAATTTGCACTTCGAGCGGAGCAAGCGTGACATGAATACAATTCAGCGGACCCGTGCCAGTGGTGCCGTCTGTTTCCTGAACCCAAACGGTGCCTGCGGCGAACTCCTCGACCGCGCTGGGAGCCTGCGGCTTCTGTTTATTGCTGTAAAGAATGCGCAGCTGATCGCCTGGATTGTTGAGCGTGATGTCCACAATCATGTACACCGTGCAAGGATTGACAGTATCTGTGTTGGCGACAATTACAATTTCCTGATCCATTAAGATGCGTGAGAAGGCGAGGGTGCCGTTGAGGAAAGTGGAGGCGCCAAACTGCTGTCCATCGCCGGAGATGGGCCGGAAGTAGAACCGGCCGTAGCGCAAGGCGGGACTTTCGCGGCGGACCGCGGCAATTTGTGATATGTGCTGATAGTAGGCGACGTTCTGCTCAAAGCCAGGACCACCCCACAAGGCCTCGCGAACCGCGAGATCAGAGCCGGCGCCATGTAAGCCTTGCTCTGTGCCGTAGTAGAGACAGGGAATTCCGGGCAAACTAAAGAGACAAGCCAGACCGAGCGTCACCTGATCGTCATATTGCGTTGGATTCGCGGAATCGACATAGCGAATACGCTCCTTCATATCGTGATTGTCGAGGAAGGTGACGAAATAACGCGTAGCGTCGCCGTGGGAGCTGAGCACATCCGCCTCCACTTGCTTACGGAATTGGTACATTCCTACTAGTTCCGAGGGCGGCGCGAACCCTTTTACGATCGACTTGAGGTCGAAATAAAGTGGATAGTCCAGAGCCGCATCGACGCCGACCATGTCGGTGCCCTCCGTGGTGGTGCGGCCGATGAAGCTGGCGATCTCTTGTTCGTCATTCCCCGAGAGAACTTCGCCGAAGGTGAAAAAGTTCTTTTTGCCGATGCTGAGGGCAAACTCCCGAACCGAGTTGCCGAATAACAGGGGCAGACCGTTCTTGAGATAGCGAAGTGTATCGATGCGGAAGCCGTCAATGTCGAAGCGAGCGATTACATATTGGTAGGCACGAATGATGAACTCCTGGAGAGTAGTCAGATCGGTCCGGAATTGCTTGAGTGAGTCGAAATCTCCAACCGTGTCGTCGTTGGGTCCGGGTGTTCCCTGGCGGCGAAACCAATCGTTTTTCTGCAACTCGGTGGGCCAGATGAGAGCGTCGGGCGATGGGTTTGCGATGTTGGCGATGTCGGGCCAATTGGCCTGAGCGTTGCCCTGGGCGTCGCGCCATTGAATGGAACGGGCGAAAGCTCGGAAATCGGCTTGCGAGCCTTGAGAGTTGATGCAGTCGGTTTCGCCGGAATCGCAGACATAAGCGAAGACATCGCCAACGTGGTTCAACACGATGTCAAGGATGATGTAGAGACCGAGCTTGTGAGCGGCGTCGACCAACGTGCGAAGCTCATTGTCGGCATTGTTGGGATCACGGGCGAAGCGGGAATCGACGTGCAGAAAATCGTGAATGCCGTATCCGTGATACGTTCCCGGTTGAAGAGGACAATTCTTGAGAACAGGACTCAGCCAGATGGCGCCTGCGCCGAGTTGCTTGATGTAGGGAAGCTGATCCTGAATGCTGGCCAGATTGCCACCCTGAAAATCATTGTAGGTCGAGCTATCGAACGGCACGGGGACAGGTAGCGAGAAAGAACGAGGCGGCGAGAGAGAATTGTTGAAGCGATCCACCATGAGGAAATAAATCCACTGATCGCGCCAGTCAGGAGGTGAGGCAAAAGCCTGGAGCGGACCGCCAGTGTCCCGGTATCGGTTGAAAATAGCTAGGAAGTCAGGCGCGTACAGGGAAGTGGACATCGAACCTCCTCGGGAAATGGATAAATTATAGCGAGGGATAGCGAGGTTTCAAATGGGGGAATGAAAATGCTCTAAGCCGCTCCTTTGAATGTTTTGGTCGTGCATCCGACATGGACACCGACTATGACCCAGGCGAAAGGGCGCCGACCACGTCTACTCTTTTGTAAACGATAACGTCCGTGGCTGTTGAAAAACTCACACTCTAGAAGTTCGCAAAAATTTCATCGCGCTAGGATGCCCTATAAACGACGTTCTCGATTTTGGTGGACATTTTCTATCCCTCCGCCGGGACCGTTTTTTCAAAAGAGGGGGTTTTTCAACAGCCACGTCCTTTATCATTCACTACTTGGGTTGGCAAGTTGAGAAAGAGTTTGGGGCAATTACTCAAATGGATACTTCCGTCGGCGTGGAGAGCTTGGAAATTTCGCGGGCAATACCTTCTGAACGCTCAGGGCAGTTGTCCGAGTCACCGACCATCCGTCTGAACCGCCGACCTCAGCCGGGCAGCTCGGTTTGCACCCAGGAGAAACGTCGCTCCCTTACAGCCCACGACTCGCACGGATTCGGGGAGACCGAGCATCTGCGCTGTGCCTCGGTGAGTCTTTCTACGCGGTTGTCTTCTGTCATTTTGTCGTCGAGGAACGGAAATTCCCCGTATATCTGTTCTACCTAATCAGGCCTCGGAAAAAGGTGGGCATACGCGAAAAAAGGTTTAGTAATCACACCAGAAAGTGACCACCGTGCCATATCTCGAAAATATTTTCGGGATTTCTTACCTCATTTTCGAATGCGATTGGTAGAACGTAAGTGGAGGGTAAATGTCACTCAACAAGACCTACGTGCGCGACGGGAGTCGCAGGATCATCGCCAGCGTTACGTCCGGTTTCTTCGATGAAACCGAGATCGTTCGTGATGGCGAGAACCAAGTCATTGGCAAGGTCAACCACCGATTCGAAAACACGCGGGACGCTCGCGGCAACCTAGTCAGCGTCGATACTGCCGATCCGGGGCTCTTAATCGGCAGGCGGAAATAGCAACTCCGAAGGACACCACTCTCTTCTCCCCTTTTTCTATTTTCCAATCCTCTGGGGGTCAAATGCACGCATCGACTGAGACAATTGAGTGCCCGTTGTGCTTGGGAGTTCGCACCCTAACACGTTCCGAGGTTTTGGATCGCCTCGGAGTCAAAGACCTCGCGAGGGTTGCGCAACTGTCGGCAGAAGCGATTTTCCGTCTCGTTCAGCGGAAGCACAGCGAGGACAGCCATCAGGTTTGGTCTCGTTTCGAGACGGAACTGACGAAGCGAACAGCCGAGATGGAACTGCGTCATCGGAGCGAACTCCAAGTTGTTACCGTCCAGAATGGCACCCTGACCCACCGACTCGAAGATTATTTACGGGAGTCCGCTCAGCTAAGGGAGCGAACTCAGGAATTGGAGATTGAGCTATCAAAAGTAGCCCGCTTGGGTCGGCGCGAGGAGTTGGATTTCGCAGATGAGGCTCGAACATGGGCAGGTATCTGTGTCAGCGAAAAGCTTCCCCGGAACGGTGATTTCATCTTGTCCTTCCGTGACCTGAGCGGAGTCCCCGTAGAGCCCCGAATACTAATCGACAACAAAGACAAGGCCATTGTCGGAGATAACGACATCGACAAACTGGTTCGGGATGCGCGTGAACGATCCATCCCCGTCGCTGTGCTGGTAGCTCGCAGCGAAGATCAGCTTCGGCAAGTTGACCGAGAGGTCGATTCCTCAAGGACGGAGACGTGTGGGTATTGCGCAGGACCCGCGAGTGGCTTCCCCGTGATCTGGACCTGCTCAAGCCCATCTTTGAACGAATGCGCCTCCATGGGGTTGATTTCTTGGAGAAAAAATGCAGCCGTAGACGACCAAGTCCGGCGCACCTTCGGCGACATCGACCGGATTGAGAGCGACTTGAAGAAGGCGGCGAAGGCGATTACATCGGTGTCGGGGCTGGTGGCCAAGTACAGGAGCCGATTGCAGGAATTGTGCGACGGTGCTCTCGGAAAGAAAATGCCGATTGGATGCGAACTGTCGGCAGCGAGGGTCGGACAATGAGAGATGAAATGCTCGAGCGCGGGTCGATCATTGCCGACTTCGAGGGTACGCTGTTCAAAGTTTTGGAGGTCACCGACGAAGGCATCTTAATGCTGATGCTGCCGGAGCGGGAAGACGTGATTCACACCCGAACCGTGAGTTGGAGTAACTTCGAGAAGCATGGCTACGAACGAAAGTTCCCTTGATCCTCTGCTCCGTCGTTTCTGTTGTTTGTGCGGCTGCATGAGGAGGCGTGAGCGTGGCGGTTCTTATTTCAAAGTCGAAGTACATGGCAGGCGTGCAGTGCCTAAAACAGTTGTACCTCCTCGTGCATCGGCCTGCACTGGGACACGGTAAGACTGCCGCTGACTTTGCCCGCCTCGAACAAGGGCGACGGGTCGGGAAGTAGGCGCAGCAGCTTTTTCCGGGCGGCGGCGAGGTTAGGACGGGGAATCCAGAAGACAAGTGCTGCCGAGCTGCGCGACCTTCTGGCCGAGTCGATCGGGTTCGTCCACGGGCTTTGATGCATCGCATTCCCGCCTTCCGCGCCCAGTACCGTGCTTGGATCACGATGGCAACGTTTAAGAGCCGCGTCAGGCGGCTGATAGATGAATGGCGATTTCGGTGTTGGCTGCGCCACCAACGCTTTCTTGAGAGTCTAACGGACGAGCAAATTGAAGTCTGGCTTCTTGGGCCCCGTTATCGAACTCGTCCAGGTTTCGGTATATCCCCTTGGCTTCGAAAATCCCCGGTCGCTGAATCCTGCACCTGAGCATTCCCATGTTCCTCCCTCGACATGGCCACACTCAGTTTTTCCAGACCCTCCTCCAGGTCCGTCAAGCACCTGATAGCCACCATGGTAGGTTAGCGATGCAGTCTCAAAAGACAAAGCGAGGGGGTGAGCGATGCGGAGCGCATGCGGTTGCGGGCAAGAGGTATTGCGCACTGCATGCGGATCCCGGCAGGGCATCTGCACTTGGAACCAAGGGTGGTCGTCGGCGAACCGGAAAAATGCTTTCCGCAATCTCGGCAACGCGCATCTTCTGGACTGGTTCCACTTATAGCATGTAGCATGCGTCAACCGACTTGTCCCTGACGGCGGCTCTGGAGGCCGTCCTGTCACAACCCGAGCGAAGCGGCCGTAGCAGAAACAATGCAGTCCTCGATGCCGACAGTGAGCCTATGTTCAACGGCAGCCAATTGGAACCCGAGACTACTATGGAGCCTGACATTGAATCCCGGATCGGCGCAAAAAGGCCAGTCACCGCTCCGCCCAACATCTCCGCTGCCAACTCCGATCCAGGCTGCGAGATGACTTTGCGCTGCGTTGGATTCCCGTGGGTGTGGAATTGTCGCGGGAAATTGTCACGGGTAATGCCGATCGTTTCCGGTGGTTAATTCGACGATATCGAACTGGCGCGTGTGGTAGGGGATTCTCGGCACATCGTAGAACATTTTGCGCACATCGCCAGTAATGCACGTGTGCACGGATGCTGCCAGGCCTGCGATCTGTTGAAGGTGATTAGTGTATCTGTCCCGACGTTATTGTTGCTTTCGCTTCCGCAAGTTCCGGTCGTTTCGAGTTTGTTCCGTTATCGCAATTCTTCAGCAATTGGCTGTAGTACTTTGCCGCCTTCTCCTTTTGATTAAGCACTTCGGCGGACTTTGCAGCTCCATATAGTCCGTTAAAGCGATTGGGGTCAACCCTCATTGAACTTTCGAACTCTGCCAGGGCTTCCGACGGACGGTTCATCTGGAGCAGCATGTCGGCCAGCATTTCACGCGCGGGCAGTTCGACTTCGCCCTTGCCTTCGATGTCTTGCTCATCGGCGACAGCCCGCAGCAATCCTATTGCTTCGTCATCCTTCCCTTGGACAAACGCAAGCCACGCGTGCGACTCGTCACGTTTGGTGCTCATGAACTTGGCCCGGAACGAGTGTGGTCCTCGCTTGGTGGCTTCAAGTAAAGCGTCGTACTGTTTGACGGCTTGCTGAGCCGCGTCCGCGTCGCGGAGATGTCCTGCTGCAACCGCTTGTGCCCAATATGTAATTGTCTGGGTGTAAGTCTCGGCATTCGGATCGGGTTTAAGGGCCTCCGCAGCTTTCCAATTTTTACTTTCGAGATAAAGCATTGCAGGAGAATTGGCGCGGGTTCGGTTGACGTAGTCGACCAGATTCTTATCGACCTGCTCGTAGCTTATCTTCGCCTGCTCTCCCACCATTTCTTCCGCTTTCTTGTCCTCGGCGATCTGGAGATAGGCATATTCGAGAAACTCCATCGCGTGCAACTGGTTTTCTGCGCCAACATGCATGGCCGTGTCCTGAGCCGCATTTAGAGACGCGAGATTGGACTGGATATCCTCCTGCCAGAGACCAAGCCGGGCAAAAATGTGGGAAGGCATGTGAAGCGCATGTGGGGCGGCGGGCGCGATTTGCGCATAGCGCCGTGCCGCCTCAAGCCCCATTTGCGCCAACTCTGGGGCATCAGCGGCATGAATCAGATAGTGCGCAACTCCAGGATGGTCGGGATTCTCGCGAAAGACTTGATTTAGAATTTCAATCGCCTTCTCAGCGTTCGCAAGCGGGTGTTCCGCGTCCGAATTCCAGGTGAGGAGCGAGAGCGCGTAGAATACCGCGGCCTCTTGATCACGAGCGTAGTCTTTGTAGACTCTTTCCATAGATTCCGAGAATTCGCGGGTGCGCGCGTCATAGTCGCGTTGGTCCGCGCGATAGAACACAGCCAGGGCATCGATGTAATCTCGTTCCCGCTGGGTTTTCGGATTGAGCGTCCGCGCTTTCTGTACCAGTTCCCAGCCTTGCTTCATGTCGGAATCGGTTGGCCGGTATGCTAGGGGACGGTACAGGCCGATAGCTTCACCCCACAACGCCATGGCGCATGCGGGATCCTGGGTAGCGGCAGACTTAAACTGGTCCTCAGCAGGGTCGAACAGAAACGAGTGCAGCAGGGCAAGACCGCGCTCGATTGCTTTTTTTGAAGCCTCGGAGCAGGAAGTCGAGAACGAAACCATGCCGACTTTTTGATTGGAATCCAAGGGGTGGTGGGCTTGATCCGCGAGAAGAGCGCAGGCATACACGCCCAGCAGAAGAGTGACGATTAATTCCTTCACTAACCGGAATCTCCTTTTGGTTCACACGGCACCGGACTCATTAGTAGCGCGGCCACTCTCAAGGGAACGTCTCCAAGATACTACGTCGCCAATCCTATAGGGATGCTAAACAGTTTGCCGAACCGCACCCTGAAAATTCTGGTATGCGGCGCTGATAGAATTGCTTCTCCTCGTGGGCGGAGGGGAACGATCACATCAACGCATAGGAGACTCGCATTGCAGGATCCCTATCGAAGACTCCTCGCCCGGCATCACCTGCGTTCCCACGGCCCTCTGCGGCTGGCACGACGATATCTTCCGTTTTGGTGGCGTCGCGCGCTGCTTACTCCTTATTTACTTGCACGGGATGGCGTCGACCTCGTGCTCGGGCGACGCCAGGAACTGGTTCCCCCGCGGTATCTCGATTTCGCCGGCAATTTTCGCTACATCGAAGCCGGACAGCAGCACTTGAAATACTTCAGAGAACTTTGTGGGTTGCAACCTCATCACCGCGTACTGGACATTGGTTGCGGCATTGGGCGAATGGCAGTTGCGCTGAGCGGGTATCTTGCATCAGGCTCTTATGAGGGGCTGGATGTTGTTCCCAGCGGCATTCGTTGGTGCCAGCGGCATATAGCCACCAAGTTTCCACGATTCCGATTTCAAGTCATCGACGTCTACAACAAGCAGTACAATCCTCGCGGCCAGTTCCAGGCGGGAGACTACCGCTTGCCATTTTCCGATGAAGAATTCGACTTGGTCATTTTGATTTCGGTTTTTACGCATATGCTGCCGCGCGACCTCGAGCATTATGTCTCGGAAATATCGCGCGTGCTGCGGCCAGGGGCGAAATGCCTGTTCAGCGCTTTTCTTTTGGACGAGCAAGCCCGAGAGGGAATGGCGTCTGGACGAAGCGCATACAATTTCGATTATGAATTGCCGGGTTGCTGGACTGTCGATCCGTGGACTCCCGAAACGACGGTAGCCTACGACGAAGTTACACTCGCGTCGATCCTGTATCGGTATTCTCTTACGCCGGATCCTACGCGTTTTGGCGCCTGGAGCGGGAGAGAGCAGTACTTTGATTATGGCGACATCGTGACCGCGACTAAAGCTTCGCTTGTGACTTAGTGTCACGCAGGATCTGTTGGGCATGATCGAATGTCGAAGGGAGAGTCTTTCCCATGGTTTCTAGCCGAGAAGTTGGTGCCGTGGGGGTGAGCAGCCAAGTCTCACGTGGCGGAAATACCCGGCCTACAGTTGTGGTCACACACGGAGGAACCGCCGCCCGTGTTCAACTGTTTCTCATTTCTTTCTTCGAAAGAGTTCTTCGCCCCCTGTACCATCGTGGCCTGTGGCAGGTGGTCCATTCCCTGAGTCATTTCTTTTCGGCGGAGAACGCCGTGGTGGTCAGTGATGGAATGTGGAAGTTCAAGATTTATTTGGCGGATGGATATTGGACAAGATGGATGGTCGATGGGTTCACCTATGAATATGAGATCGCTAGAGTGCTGGATCGGATCCTCACGCCTGATTCTATGGTCATTGACTGCGGAGCCAACAATGGCTACTGGAGTCTCTATGCTGCGTCGAAAATCGGTTTGAGTGACAGGGTAGTTGCAATTGAAGCGGGAGAGAGGAATTTTCGCCGGCTGTGTGAAAACCAGCAGTTAAACGGCGGCTCTTTCAGGGCAGTACGAAAGGCGATTTTCTCGCAGTCTAACCTGAACCTACGACTTCGGACACATCCTTTATGGCATGCATCCAACGCGTGTGCAGACGATACCGGAGGTGCTCAGCCGGGGGGCTCTGCTTTTGAGTCTGTCCAATCCATCACTATTGATGACGTGTACCACGAAATTCCGCTCGAGAACCGAACCGGCGAGGTCATCCTCAAGATCGATGTCGAAGGATCTGAGGTTGCGGCCCTGAAGGGGGCGACGAAGCTCATAGATGCGGGCGCGTTAGTGATCTACGAGGATCACGGAGATGACCTTGCTTGTCTTGTGACCGATCACATCCTGAGCGAATACGGATTGAAGGTTTATTTCTTGCACCGAGATAAACGCATCATCTCCGAAGTGGAAAACATCGGGCAGTTGGCTAAGCTGAAAAAAAGGGCGCATCGTGGCTACAACCTTCTTGCGGCACGCCCGGAATCCCCCGCCCTTCGCAGACTCCTCGACTCGATTCGCGCTGACAACGAATAAACACATGGACGCAGAACTACGGTCCTGCGTCCTCGTGGCTTCCAACGCGACACTTACATAAAGCAAAAATTCTGACGAATGGTATCGGTGTGCGTCCCACCCTTGAGGGTTCCTCTTAACGTGCCCACGCCCATCTTCTTATTCATCTTCAGAATTCTGTCGAACGAAGCAAAATAGGCGGTGTTCGGCGTGCACCCTGACGGGAAGGTGTATTGCCCGGAGTCCAGCTTGGTGGTTCCATCCATCAGCGCAAAGGAGAGGCTGCAAGGGCCGGTGTAAGACACATCCTCGAATTCAAATGTATACGTAACTTTAGAACCCCTCATCACCACGGCCAGCGGCGCCGACAACGCGATCGTTCCCGCGGTCTGGTCGGCGCATCCAGTCGTTCCACCCATGCAGGGAAATCCCTTCACTTGCATACCCACACTGGCGTTGGTGAAGCCAATCACCGTCATCATCATGGGCGGCGCGTCAGAGCGTGCAATCTTATGCGAGAAGACAGTGGGCGGATGACTTTCGCTGTTGTCTTGCGCCAGCGCAAGTGTGGGAACGGTCAGACACACCACCAACACCAGCACTAATGAAAACGTCGAGAACCGAATGTCGCGCATCTGGTTATCCTCCTTGGTTGGAAAAGTAAGTGACTGAGGCCAACCCGGCTGGGGCGCAGTATGACGCTCACTCCCGGCATTGTCCAACGAAATATTTTCGACTGCAAAACTTTTCATCTCATACCTGCATCCGTTTTTGAGGGCGCACACCTCTCCTAAGAAGCGGGTCTCCTCTTGATCGGTCGAACAAACTCCACAGAACTTGGACTTGTGGGAAACATAATTCGCATCGCTTTCGAGTACGACCAAGTATTGTCCCGGATCGCGCGGACTATCCTTTCACAGTAGGGCCAGGGCTCGACGAAGGCGGGAAGAGGGTCGTTCCAACGAAAGATGTCGGAGTGAATTTTGGGCTGGAAGCCGCTCAAGAACTGCAAGGTTGCGGAAATCCTTCTCGGTTTCGTGCCGGGGGCCGGAATTTCTCCCTTGCCGGCAACAAATTTGAGCAGGGCGAGCAAGTCGCCCGTGTGCCAGCAAGTGGAACTGCCGAGGGTGATTGGCCCCGGCTCTGGCCGCCGGTCGTTTATGAAGTATTCGTAAGTCCAGTGGGGAAAATCCCACCCGGCGTTCACCGACCCCTGAACCGAAGCCCAGAACCGCGCATTGGTTTCCATGTACGATTTTTGGCCATTCTTGCCGACATAGAAAGACAGGTGCGCCACACCATCCCAGTCGAGGGCAGCCAACAGGTTGCGAGCATGCTCCACCAAGTCGGGGCTGCCGGCAACGATCTTTCGGAGCACGGCACTTCCGTTGAAGCGCCGAATTGCATGGTATTCGTGAACCGCTAGAAGCTTTCCCCGGGCGGCGAAGCAGCAAAGATCATGCACCTCCCCGGTGGCGCAATTTTGAAACAGAGGACGCTCTCCGCCAAGGCAGTACCGGTCAAGATAGAGCCGGAGTTCGGCCTCATTAAAGGCATAGAGGACCTTGAACTTGAACTGCGGGATTTGGGGCTCGATTGGATCTCTCGATCTCTTGATCACGATGGGGAAGCCCAGCGCTCGAATCATTTCCGGAACTTGTCGCAGGTCCTCGAGACAGAACTGGCGCGGACACGGAACTCCGAGTTCGCTGGCCAGTTCGAGATTTACTCGTTTATCCAGTACGCGCGTAAGCGACTGAGAATTCGCCATGGCCAGCTTGGTGAGTTGTTCCAACTCGCCACGATGCCTCTCGAACAACACGAGGGCTTGATCCGTCATGGGTATAACCAGACGAATTTCATACGTCTTGATCAGTTCGAGAACAAAGCGGACGAAAGCGTCTGGCTGCGAAACCGGATCGGGCGACAGCACCGCATGCTTGACATGGCGTGAATAGAATGCCATGCTCCGCGGCGTCGGGCACAAGACGATGAACGATATACCGCGGCGCGCCAGCGAACGGGCCACCGCTAAGGTTGCGCGCGTGTGACCATCAGTCAGCAAAACCTCTATGCGCCCTGTCGGGGACTTATCGAAGTTCATCACGCGGAACCTCCCGATCAATCACAGCCGGCGAAAGTAGAGCACATCTGTTCCATAACTAACGCACCGTGATGCCAACCGGTGCTGACGGGATACCGTTTGCGACAACATAAAGTTTGCTGCGGCCGGTCTCGATTTGCGGCGGCACATCGAAATGCGTCGACACCAGCTCGCTTCCCGTCGCAACCGCCATGGTGCTGTGGTCGTGCGTGCGGCCATAAAAAACATGTTTGGTGGCAAGGTTCACAATACGAACCAACGGATAATTCGTGGCGTCCTGAAAATCATCGTTGTACATCGCGCCCTGCGACAGGCCGTTGAACTGCGTGCCGTGGATTTCATACGAGTGACCTCGTGTGACTGCTTGTGGCGAGGAGGTGACTGTCGGCCTCCAATCCCGGTTGTAGGTGCCGCTCGGCGTGAACAGCTCGACATCCGTGCTGAAATCAGCGAAAAGCAATTGACCTGTGGGAAGCTCGAGCAGGTGCCCGGGGAATGACGAGTCTTTGGACGCCCTAGGGGGCCCCGGAATCTCCTTCAGGTTGCTTCCGTTCCATTCAAAAAAACTCGCGGGCGGTTTCTGAAAGCCAGGGCTGGCCATCATGATGACCTTGCCATTTATCTCCAATGCGGCAGGGCCGTCGGCGATGTTCAGATTCTTGGGGAAATCGGGGCCGGCCGCCCAAGTTCCGGAGTTTGAATCGTAGATCGCAGTGTGTCCCGCGGCGCAACTGTTTGCCCCAGTGGCAAAAACCGTTCCGTCGGGCCGCAAGACTGCTGCGCCGATCTCGTGGTTTGACTTCGTACGTCCGCCGCAATTCGCTGCCGAGTTCCACAGTTGCACAACCGTGTTTCCGGCACTCGACCAGCCGCCCGTGGTGGGGTTGTAGACCTCTGAGTTCATCCCGTGGCTCGAGTACTTAAAGACATACGTATCGACATCGAGCACGTTCCCATTGGGTAGCAAAGTCAACCCTTCCCTTTGATAGCTATCGAACTTGCCCGAGCCGGTAGGAGTCCAGGTCAAGGTGGACGCATCGAGGAGAGCCGCCACGGGCGGCAGATCACAGCAGTCAACCTGCATCAAGGTTCCGTTGGGTAAAACCGTGGCGGTGGCGTCGCCAATATGACTCCAACCGCTGGGAGGTTGAATGAGCGTCCATTGATCCTTCAGCGGGTCGTATACGGCACCAAGCGTGGTCCACACTTCTTTGCCGTTGTTAAACTCTCCGCCTTCAATCACGACCCGGCCATCGGGCAAGACCGCGGAGCCGAAAAATAAAGGGCTGTATCCATTGGGGAGCGAGGCGGCCTTCGTCCATGTCCCGTGGAGATAGCTGCCGTGAATGTCCGGTGTGAGCTTGAACCAGTTCTGCCCGTTCCGCGGCTCCTCGTGCACCAGCACGACGCCGTCAGTGAGGAGCAGCATGGATCCCGCTGTGAAACTCGGTTGATTCTGAAGCGGTTGCCATTTCTGGGCACTGGCCAGACTTACACCCAGCGCAAAACTCGCCAGCACAAGTGCGATCGTCGGCAGCAGCTTCATTGACGTCATCCCCAGCGGCACTGATTTGAGTCCGGGTAACCGGACGACCGAGTCGAGCTCATTCGTTGGTAATTATTGCAATGCTCCCATCAAGCCTGGTGATTCGAACTGTGAACTTCTCGTGATAGGTACGGGCTTTATCCTGAAGCATGCTAAGCGCCAAAGCCTCGCCGAGAAGCAGAGATGTTTCGGTATCACTGCGCCAGTGGATACCGGCGTGGATACCGTGGCCATAGCTCACGTTATGCGCAAGCTTGTTCAGTTCGCCGCTGATAGTGATCTCGCCCGCATCTGAGCCGGTATAAGGCACGAGCGACAGACCATCGCTCGACGGAACCATGGGATTCGACCACACGTGACTGCCGTCGAAGAAGAACTTCAGCAAGGTAATACAAGCGCCGCCCACAGTTCCGTGACCGGTCGGGTAGGAGGGGTGATATGGCGCGCCCTCAGGGAACGCCTGTGAAAGCAGATACGTCCCATACTTGCTGAAGCTCTGCGCCACCGCTTGCGAGTTAAGGACATTGCGGCTCAATCGAGCATCTATCTTATTTTTGTTGCCGCTGAGAATCTGATGCAGAACTCCTCCGCCCGACTCGGGACGATGCGTAAGGTGAATCAGCCACTTTTGGAACCACACTCGGTTCAGGGCGCGAGCAGCAACTTCTCCCTGCGAGGCAGCGAAATCGGGTCCACCGAATGTGCCAAAACCATTCTGCGTCCTGGATCCGGCGTAGGGGTTGCCGGGGTTCAGGGGAAGTTTGAGACTGGACGCCACCATATACGCAGTCAAGTACGCTTGATATAGCACGTCCACGTGGGTGTATGCTCCAAGGCCACGCCCGTCGTGCAAGTAGCGTTGCACGGGATCAATCTTATTGCCGAGTCCGGTGCTGACGCCGTTTTGCACCTCCAGGAAGGTCGTGGTGTCAGTCATATAGTCAATGCCGGGCAAGTATGTCGTCATCAACTGGTTGCACGGCTGAGCGCCAAAACTGGTAGGAGTAATCATGAACTGCGACATGTACGGGCCTATGGTGTCGCCAGCAAAGGCGCCGCGGAACAGCAGACCTGGGGTTACGTTTCCATTGCCATCTCTCGGGCCTTTGTACGCCGGCATGGTTGTAAGTTCCGCCGCCGCAGCGATAGCGGTGGAGTTTGTGATGTAGTCACTGAACGCCACATCACGTAAGAGCGAGCCCCAGTACATCTCCACCAATTGCGTACCGTAATCCGCGCCAGCGATACGCGCGAAGGGCGGGACGAGCGGAAGACCGCCCTGATCGCCAATCCAGGGAGCATTACCGAACTGGTCGGAGTCGGCGGTTTCCAGATCGTAGGCATACGATCCTTGCGGGCCGTTGAGGGTGTGAGTGCCACCAATAATGATGGCCTCGAAGTCACTGTTGTGCCCAGTGCGCAGCGCCTTCACGAAGGACTCCCACGCTGCCGGATTGACCACTCCGATATCGTCTTGTAGCAAACCTTTGCTGTAACTGGCGGAGTGGTCGGGATAGCGTTGCTTGTCGCCGTTCGTGGTGTGCGGAGGAACGGGAATGTGAGAATCTCTCTGCGCAGCCTCGATGCGAAGGTTGAGCGCATGTTGCACCCGGCTGCTGCTCGCGGGCGGTAATTCGCTGTCGGCCATGGCGGACACGCTGAGCGGCTCCAAGCCGACCGCCGCAAGTGCGCACATTGCCGCGCTCGCTTTCCCAATATTGCTCAGAAATTTGCGGCGACTGGAGGAAGCAGCAGTTCTTTTTGCCTCTGATAAAGCGTTGCACCTGTGTTCACCGGCTGGTGCGAGCTTCTCTTGGCGCGTTTTTAGAGCGGCGGAATCGTTCGACCTGTCCGTTGGCATAAGTCAACTCCAGTCCGAATGTCGCTTTGTTTATATCCGAATCTCCACTTGGGCTAAAGCCGATAATGTAGAGTGCGCTCCCAGCGCCGCGAACGCAAAGCAATTTTCGATTCGGAGCACCGTTACGGTTCTCCATCCCTACCAGTCGCAGCCCTGGCGGATGTCTTCGTAGAATTCTGCATGAGTTTCTCCTGGGTCAACGCTTGCTCGCCGGTATCGAGTTGTCGAGCCAGCTCACATCTCGAGCAGCAGTTGAGACCTGGCGGCCGCAAGCACTCGCTGAGCGGCCAAGAAGTCAGCCTGAGACCTTTGGAGACTCGAAACCTCGACTTGCACTGGACCGAGACTTTGCGCTGATGAGTTGCACTTGTCAAGATGAAAAAGTTTGCATGTCATTCCTCAACAAACGCTTGGAATCCGGTTCGGAATCAGTAGGTCTGAGTCTGAACATCCGAAAACTATCGGATTGCTGGCACAAGCTGATCTTGATTGTCTTGCGAAGGCTCCGGTCTGGAGGGGAAGGACCTCTCGTATTGCTTTGATGCCTCCGCCTCAGTCGCCAGAAAGCAGTGAGACTGGGGGACAGGTGAGAATCCGCATAATATCTGTCGCGAGGTTCGCGGGAGATGATTAGAGAGCAAAACTACCGATACGTTTTCCTCGGCCGGACCACTATCAGAAGGGCAGAAGAGTTTAGGCGCGGACGATCGGAAGGAGACCGATTTGCGAACCATGACTAGGGTCGGCCAGCGTATCCAGGAGGAGCAATGAGCACGCTCTTCGCAAAAAGTGTCGCTGTGGACGAAGTCGAGCGATTCCCGGTGGGCAAGGAGGATAAGGCTTCGCGTAATCTTGCACGGGGTACCGCCTTAGTGGAGAGCTCAGGGAATACCGAGCAGGACTCCTCGTTCCGACATGTATAGTACGAAAATCGGGAATGGATTTGGTCTTATCGAAAGCCGAGCGACAACTCAACTCAACTTGTTCAAGCCCGCAACACTCTCAAGGACGGAACCTTTGAGGCACACGGGGATCACTTTCGTAACCAGGTCAGCATGACCGATATCGCGGTCACAACGAAGCATGAAAATAGTGGCGAGAGAGTACATAATGGGATTCGCCACTGTGCGATCAAGCTCGGATAATCGCAATGGTGTGGTTGGTCGAACCCGCTAACCAAGTTGAGCTGGACGCCGTAGGAACCATAAAGTGACACCTCCGTCGGGAGAGTGCGATAGGGAGAATCTTGGAGTGCAGCCGTCTTCGCCACGACAATGAATCCTCAATCCCAAACCGACCGTGCGGGCCATCTGTATTGCCAAATGGCTACCGGATACGATATAAGGATGCAGTTATACTAGGTGCCCTCATGGACCACGATAAGATACAAGCGACAAGCGATAAGCGATGAGATGTCCGCCATCGTCGAGCAGCAAAGCAGCGTACTAAAAGCCTCGCCGATATGCTCTATACCCCAAGTTGACCTGGATGATACCACGAGAAGAATCAGCGTCTACGCGACTCATGCCGAGAATTGGCCGAACTGTACTAGTTGGCTAGGCGGCCCGCAACAATAGCGCATTGCTCATCCGTTAGATTAGGCTGCGTTGTCCATCACCGTTTTCCACAAAAATAGCCTCTCCACTATCCTGCATCGGCGTTAGAATGCGTTCCGCCTCTCCACCCTTGAGACGGCAGAGGGGTGAGCCGCCGTCTAACGGTCTTCATGCGACTCGCGGTAGACGGCGGCTAATTCCTATCCTCTGTACTCGGGCTTTCGTCTCCGGCTTGTGGTCGCAGTCGCTTGTGCGCTGATAGTCAGCCTCACTCTGGCCGCGATCCGTGTTAAATAACTCATCGCCCACGGTAACCAATGCTGTATAACGAATATGTTTCCTACTGTCTTCACCGGATTGTGCTTCAGGTGCCCCGCAGCTTGCGGTCAGAGAGCATTCCAAATGCGAACAACCGGAGGGGCAACCTCTCTTCGCAAAACTGCTCAATCGGGCCGTCCCTCTGCTGGCAACGCCGTAGCGGCACTAAAAGAGGCTCCACAGGGCGTTTGGGGTATATCGTAGAGCCTCTTTATGGGGTCACTTTCCATTAGATATATTCCACTTCGTCCAGGCGTTCCACGTTGGGGCCTTCCTGTTACGATTCCCGAAAAAGAAGAGCGGACCGCCCGCGTAATCGTTGGTGGACCCGCGCTGATAAGGCAACCGCTGCAGAAACGTTGAATCGGGCCCAGCCGTAATGAGTTTTTCTCCGATGTGGAACCTCAATTAGTTCTCGATCGCTCGGCCGCGCTTGCAGACGGGCCAAGGGTAGACTTGATTCACTGTTGCGCGAATGTCCTCAGGAGAGGCACTACCCGCGTTAATCGGGAGCGCCTTGCCTCCCGCAGCATCTATTTCGCACGCGAGTCGCTTTGCCTTTTCTTCCGAGTTGAAATAGTGGTGGCCTTCAATTTGTCGTTTTCATCCGGGTCTTGGCATCAGGAATTATCCGCTCCAGCAAGCAGCAGTTCTCCCTGATTCGGTGTTGTGCAGGATTGGGCTCGACAAACTTGAAGCCGTGGCGATGTCCGTTCCTGTTTCGCACTGTGGCGAAGACAACGACAGCTCCCAATTGCAGCTTGAAATTCAATTGTACGATTTCCCCAACCGGGAGTTCGACAGGCACTGTGGCTGAAAGTCCGTGGTCGCTTAGATCGAGCGTTCGGCCCGAAATACAGCCTTGGGATGGAGAATCAATCGTAACGGCAACGTCCAATTTAAACCTTGAGTCTCTGCGCGCCTCGCGAATAGCATCCAGCCTTGGGATGCCAATGGGCTTGTCTCCACTCTTCTGCTCGGGTTTTGACACCGGGGGCATACTCCTCTTCGCATCACAGAACCCCCTCAGTTTCTGTAATGCCATATTCTTGCATAGAATTGTTCTCGTCAAGTTCTAAGGTCTCGCAAGTCAACATTTCAGGAGGTGCCGGAATATCGGCAGTCCTAAAGTTTCTGGTGATCTGGTCGATGTGCCTGCTAGAAGGGCACCATGACCGCCAATCTGGTTGTTCCCGCAGCGCAATACCTTCGCATGTCAACCGAACACCAACAGTACTCGCTGGAGAACCAGTCTGCTGCAATCCAGAAGTACGCGGAGTCGCGAGGTTTCAAGGTCGTCCGTACATATTCCGATGCTGCAAAGCGGGGCCTGGTACTGAAGCACAGAATCGGGCTTCGACAATTGTTGAAGGACGTGGTTGGCGGAACTCCAGACTATCGGGTCATCCTCGTTTACGATGTTAGCCGCTGGGGTCGGTTTCAAGACACCGACGAGTCCGCCCATTACGAGTTTCTCTGCAAGTCCGCAGGCGTTCCCCTGCACTACTGTGCTGAGACCTTTGCAAACGACGGTAGCTTGCCCAGCCTCATCATGAAAACGCTGAAGAGAACTATGGCAGCGGAGTTTAGCCGGGAGCTGGGCGTCAAGGTGCTAGCAGGACAGAAGCGACTCGCTCATCTGGGGTTCAAGCAAGGAGGTTTGCCGGGTTACGGCTTGCGACGGATGCTGGTCTCGGCGGATCGGGTTCGCAAACAGCCCCTAGCGCATGGAGAACGCAAGAGCATCGCGACGGATCGGGTCATTCTTGTTCCCGGCCCTGCCGATGAGGTGCAGTGCGTCCGGGACATCTATCGGATGCTTGTATCCGACAAGCTATCGGTCTGCGGCATTGCTTGTGAACTCAACCGCAGAGGTGTCAGGTACATGGGCCGCTCTGTATGGGACTACCAAGCCGTCTACGGTATTCTCACCCATCCGAAATACGTAGGATGTCACACCTTTAATCGAACATCCTGCCAACTCTGCACGCCTACCGTAAGGCTGCCCCGATCGGATTGGATTCTCACGCCGGGAGCCTTCGAGCCAATAGTCGATGAGCCTACATACTCCGAAGCGCAGCGGGTGCTCCAAGGACGGACAATCAACAAGTCAGACGAGGAACTGCTGGACAGCCTGAGAGCATTGGTTACCAAGAAAAGGCGACTATCCCTCGCCCTAATCCAGGACTCTAAAGACGTCCCATCCCCTTCCACCTACCGTCGGCGATTCGGTAGCCTGCGGCAGGCTTATGAGCTGATCGAATGTGGCCGTCCGCATCAGTTCGGTCCCATCGACCTCCGCCGTAGGACACAGGCTTTGCGCGAGGAACTCATCTCACAGATCGCGGCCATATTTCCCGAGCATGTGTCGATTGTTCGTCGCGGAGGAAGATGGCGGACCCAAATAAGGCTTGTCAACGGTTCGAATGTTTCTGTGGTCCTTGCCCGGTCAGTGCGAATTTGGAAACAAACTCTTCGTTGGCGGGTTGTTCCTCTTCTATACGAACAGGGATACCCGACATTGCTGGCCCGGCTAAACGAAGACAACACGTCGTTCCTCGACTTCCATGTCATTCCGAGCATGGATCGCGTCAAATCCTTCGACCTGCGCTTAAACGATGGCTGGCTGAATCGTGGACAGAAACTCAGCGACCTGCTTGCATTCCACAAAGTTGTAGTCCGGGTCTGTGCTGCGTGTGAGCGGTCTGACTGTTAGGATTCACTTTGCACTGTTCCGTCACCAGACAATCATTGGGCGCGAATCGTGTTATAGCTCCGCAATATAATGCGGAGAGAGATCGGCGAAATCCAGAAGCTGAATCAAGCCTACTTGCAAAAGCCGAACCCTGGTCCTGTAGCGATAAACGATCACGCGAGGAGTGAACAGAGACTCAGGGAAGAAGACGTGAGTGGACCAGCCACCAAGCCGAAGCTGCGAAAAGGGATGCACGCTGAACGACGTGTGGCGTAACTATTTATTTTCCGCGTTACTGCTCTCTTTTGAGTCGCACTTGTGGCTGTCGAACGCCGCATCGTCTTGCGAGACCTGGCTGGATTTGAACTGAGCATTACAGCGTTCGCAGATGCCGATAGGTGGGAGCGGCGGCCCTGACAATCCGGATTTTACGTGTCTGCATGGCCTGCTTATTCAGAGGCAGTCTTATTTGGAGGCTACCTGCTCCGACCCGACATTTCCAGCTTTAGCACGATCGGGTTTGCTGGCTGGCGGCCAACATGCATACCCGGAGGATGCAGCCAAAGGCAAACGGGGTTCGCACATTCCACCTGTTCCGGAGTCGCCCGATGGCCACGTTCCTTGAGTGTGCCGGAGTCGGTCCGTTCATCCCCACAGGTGCCTACCGTTGCCGCAGCCCGGTCAGAATCTCGGTCTCCTTTGTCAGCAAAGTACCGATCTCATCGATAATCTCCAGCCGTCTCATCCGCCGTGCCTCGAAGCCGCCGGTTCGGTCAAGTTCGTTCATTAGGACGGCACCGGCTGCCAGCTGATCCCATAGTTCGATGGCTCGTAGTTCGGTAACCAGGTTCCTTAGCTTGTGATTAGGCACGCATTCCTCCTACTATTTCTTCTAATCTGGCGACCAGTTCAGATGAAGTAAACGGTTTCTGTATGAAGTGAAAACCCTCAGAGTTGCGGGCTGGAAATGCGCCTTCTTCGGCGTAGGCTGTCATCAGGAGCACTATCATGCTGGGGTGCATTTCGACTGCAATCCGAATTAGTTCACGCGGTCGGAGCCCAGGCATCATGACGTCACAAAGCAGGATACGAATACGCTTTTGGCGCGTTGCGCATATCCGCGCAGCTTCATGACCGTCCCCTGCGAGCAAGACCTCATACCCATGTCTGCGCAAAGCTTCAGCTAGCATTTCACGCAGTTGTCTCTCATCCTCAACGACGAGGATCGTGTTCATGCGACGCCTCCTGACATCTACCTTTCATCTTCGTGAACCTGGAAAAAGCAACTGATGTGCCATTCAAGCCCTCTGTGCGCGGCTATTCCGAAGATGCCCCTCATTTAATAATCTGGTACGGTTCAGTTACCCCATCCACCCAAGACCACGGCTAGCAAAGTAATAGCCATGTCCAAACTAAACATTCCAGGAGTTCACATAAAGCCGGGTCTGCCGAGGTGTCGTCAAGACGCCGGAATATCGGCAACTAAAGTTTCTCCGAATCCGGTCGATGCTCTCTCCTGGGGGCACCATGACTGCCAATCAGCTAATTCCCGCCGCTCAGTACCTGCGGATGTCTACGGAACATCAACAATACTCGATCGATAATCAGGAACGTGCCATATCGCAATACGCCAGCACTCACAACTTCGTTGTAGTGCACTCCTATTCCGACTCAGCCAAAAGTGGTCTGTTGCTGAAGAATCGGTCCGCGCTGCGTGAATTGCTCCGGGACGTAACTACGGGCGAGACCTCATATCGAGCAATCCTTGTCTATGACGTCAGCCGCTGGGGTCGCTTCCAAGATACGGACGAGGCAGCTCATTATGAATTTTTGTGCAAATCGGCTGGTATTCCCGTCCATTATTGCGCCGAGACGTTCGCAAACGACGGTTCCATGGCCAGTCTCATTATGAAAGCACTGAAGCGGGCTATGGCGGGCGAGTATAGCCGAGAACTGGGAACGAAGGTCCTCGATGGTTTGAAAAACCTCGCCCGGCTCGGGTTCAAACAAGGTGGTGCCCCGGGCTATGGACTGCGGCGAATGCTGGTGTCTGCTGACCGCAACCCCAAACAGCTACTAGCCAGCACGCAACGCAAGAGCATCGCAACTGATCGCGTCATTCTTGTACCCGGTCCCGCCGAAGAAGTGGAATGCGTCCGGTTAATCTACCAAATGTTCGTCAAGGAAGGATACAGTGTTTGCGGGATCGTAAAGGAATTGAATTGCAGAGGGGTTCCTTACCACAATAAGAAGTGGAGTCACTGCAGCGTGATGGCGATACTCACTCAGCGCAAGTATATGGGCTGCCAGGTGTTCAACCGGGCATCAATGAGACTTGGAGCGGCGAAGGTATGCAACCCGCCAGAAGAGTGGATAGTGACTCCTGGAGCCTACGAGGGCATCATCGACGAAGTGACCTTCGTGGAGGCACAGAACATCCTCGGAAACCTCACCATTCGTAAGACTGACGAGCAGATATTGGAGAGCCTCCAAGCTCTGCTAGTTTCAGAGGGAAGACTCACCGCTGAGATCATTGATAAGTCCCGCGATGTTCCGTCTGCGTCTACCTATCGCGAGCGTTTTGGCGGTATTCTCCGAGCGTATCAACTGATTGGCTACGACGTGCGCGCAGAACTTGCGGCTCTAAACACGCGTCGTCGCATCCATGCATTACGAGAGGACCTGTTGTCCAGCATATGCGAGATGTTCCCTAATGAACTATCGATCACACAGTGTGATAAGAGGCATCGCGCCCGCCTACAACTGCGGAGTGGGTTCATGGTTGCGCTCTTAGTCTCACGCTTCGAGGGGCGCAGAAACCGCTGGCGGGTTGATCCTGTAGCTTATGAATGTGGGCTTGTGACCCTGCTTGCCAGGTTGGATCAGCATAACAAAGGGTTTCTCGACTACCACGTTTTCGCGAAAATGGAGCGCCGCAAGAACATTTTGCTCGAACTTGAGTCCGAATGGTTGAATCAGGGAGTGCGGCTGCCGGACTTATCGCAACTCTCTCGCGTCGCAAAGGAGGTATACGCGGGAAAGCGGGCGATCGGCTGCCGCGAACTGATTTGAACCCTTGGGGTTCACTTTCTTAATCAATCACAGGACTTCGGCACAAATCACGGTAAAGGTGTACGGTAGTGCTTGCGTCATGACAACGTCTCTTTCTACTCCCGTTCCCGCCGCTCAATATGTGCGGATGTCCACGGAGCATCAACAATACTCGATTGACAATCAGAAAGCCGCAATCCAAGAGTATGCGAAACAACATGGTTTTGCGATAGTTCAAACGTACGCCGACGCAGGAAAGAGTGGAGTAGTCATTAGGCATCGGGCGGGGCTAACAAAATTAATTCAGGACGTGGTAGGCGGCAAGGCCGACTACCAAGCCGTCCTAGTGTATGACGTGAGCCGATGGGGGCGCTTTCAAGATATAGATGAAGCGGCGCATTATGAATTCCTGTGTAAGAACTCTGGAGCGTCGGTTCACTATTGCGCCGAACAATTCGCAAACGACGGTACACTGCCAAGTTCGGTCCTGAAATTTCTTAAGCGAATGGCGGCAGCAGACTTTAGCCGCGAACTAGGGGTGAAGACTTTTGCTGGGAAGACTCGCCTCGCACTGCTGGGTTTCAGGATGGGTGGAAACGCAGGATACGGCTTGCGTCGGATGATGATCTCGGCACGCCTCACACCTAAGCAGACTTTAGAACAAGGTGAATATAAGAGCTTGTCCACTGACCGCATAATTCTGGTGCCCGGTCCGAGCAACGAAGTCGAATGTGTAGCCAACATTTACAAAATGGCGACTCAGGACAAGTTGGGTCCGACGCAAATAGCGCGTCGTCTAAACCGAGCCTCGATCCCCTACGTCGAGGGAAGACCGTGGAATCACGATAGGGTATTAAGGGTTCTGACAAATCCAAAGTATGCGGGCTGTAGCGTGTGGGGTCGGACATCGCAACGGCTGCACACTCCGATAGTTCCTGTTCCTCGGCAGCATTGGATTTCCAAAGCAGGAGCTTTCCTTTCGATTGTCAGCCAGCAGACTTTTGACGATGTTCAGACAATAATGCGGAAGAAAAGGGAGAGAACAAGCGATAAGGAGCTTCTGAGGGCGTTGAAGCGGCTGTTGGCGGCAAAGGGGAGGTTGACCCAAAATTTGATAGCCGAAACCCGAAGGGTCGCATCAACGGCGACGTATTACAATCACTTTGGCACGCTTCGTCACACCTACGATCTCATCGGATACCATCCTCCTGAAGGCGCATTTGTCAGGACTGATCATCGGATGCGTACACAGCGCTTGCGGGAAGAAATCGTTGGCACCTTAAGTGCAATGTTTCCGAAAAATATTACGGTTCTTCCTCGGGAAAAACGCGGACGAGCAATGCTGTCGATAGATCATAGCTTCACGGTCTCTGTCATTATATGTGCGACCTGTCGAACAGGAAGCGGAAAGATCAGGTGGACGCTAGAACCAGTGCCCGCCGAGCGTGAGTATGTCACGCTGGTTTGCCGACTGAATTCGGGCAATAACGGATTTCATAGCTTCTACATACTTCCGCATGTTGATAGGGCAAGACAGTGTCGCCTTAAAGAGGATGACAGGTGGCTAAACCGCGGCACCCAATTACTAGAATTGTCGGAGTTTTATGCCGAGGCGAAGCGGACATCAGCGAACGCCAATGCGCAGCCGCAGCTCTCAAGCAGGTCCGCTATCTGACGCCACAGGCGACACCATTTTACGTTTTGCCTCGTGAATGGCCGTTACGACTGAGTAAAAGTCTGACAAAGACTTTAGGCGAACGGCTGTTCGTAACCACGGATCGTTGTCGAGAAATCGACGAGTTCTCAGATTCATCGACGCAAAGACATAAAATCGCTGAACTTGGTCGCGCTTGGGACTCAACGTACAAAGAAGAGTAATGAATCCACGTTCGATGGGGGTAGGTTCCGCGACCCAATGGAGACCTCCTGCGGGTCTTGGCCTCGTCCTGCAAAGCACCACAGACACGTTAAAATCGTTGTCTAATCTCAATACTGACCGGGTTCTATTTGGGAAATGAAAAACAGTCACATTCTTGGGAAATAAAGTCTTGATTCGTTCGATAAGGTCTCGGCGCAAAACCATTGAACGCTCTGTTTGCGCAGTTCTGAAAATATCTTCGACAGGAGGATGGTAGTCAATCAGAGCGTACATCTGCTTATACGGGCCAAAATGACGATGGAGCGTGCCGATTGTAGGCATGCCACGCGCCTTTAAAATAATCGACTCCGAGAGCCGCCCTTTGACCGCCAGTAACCGTTTGAGCCTTCTGAGAAGTTCCTTATCTGACCATTGACGATCCGCATTTCTCGGCAGCATCGTCTGAACTTTGTCAAAAGTGACTTTATCCACAATCGCGGGGAACGCTCCGGGCACCAGTATCCAATGCTCAGGATCAATGGGGGTGATTTTACTACGGAGTTTCTGCGTACTTCGAGCCCAGACATTATATCCAGCGTACTTCGGGTGCGTGAGAATGTTGAAAACATCTTGCCCGCCCCATTGCTTTCCATGGAACGTGATTCCGTCCCTATTCAACTCCCGTGCTATTTCCGTACGAGAATGACGATGCTGTATGACCATCGTAAACATACGGCGCACACACTCAACCTCCTTCCGAGGCCCTAGTACGAGTGTTACGCGGTCCGTAGTAAGACTCTTACGCTCGCCATCTCCCAACCTCTGCTTCTGTTTCCCATCGGCTGACAGCATCATGCGGCGATAGCCATATCCTGCTTTTGCGCCGACCCAGAATCCCATTTTGACTAACCGACATTTTCCTTCGAAAACCTTGACTCCAAGTTCGCGACTAAACTCCGCAGCCATGCTCCTCTTTAATGACTTCAGAATTGCACTGGAGGGAGTGTCATCATTTGCGAACTGCTCAGCGCAATAGTGCAGGCGTATGCCGGACCTTGTGCATAGGAATTCGTAGTGTGCAGCTTCGTCGGTATTCTGGAACCGACCCCAGCGGCTAACATCATAAACCAGAATAGCTTTGTAGCCGGGGTTGCCGCGCTCAACATCGTCCAGCAATTTTCGCAGTGACTCTCGACGGTTCAGAACAACTCCACTCTTTCCCGCATCTGCATAAGTCTGGACGATTATGAAGCCGTGATCTTCCGCATATTTCTGAATCGCCACTTTTTGATTGTCAACAGAGTATTGTTGACCATCGTCGGACATGCGCACGTACTGTGCAGCAGGAATCAGGTTGCACGCGGCCGTTAAGATACTCTTTCGCATAGGTTCTTCCTCACACTATCGCAGACCTAGCTCAGAAACGAACAAACTCTCAGAATACTCGCGCGAACGGCTCGAATCGCTGTGACGTTGCATATTTGTCAAGGGTGCCGCAGCCTCGTCAGAGTGCCGACCATTCGGCACCCCTAAAGCTAACCACATCCGCAAAGTGTTCGCCCACTTACCTTAGCGATTGGCAATGAAATTGAAACCATGAAGACATGGGTCGCTTAGAAGTGCTGAAGGCCGAAATTGGAGCGATTGACCAGCGTGATCGGTTGTACTGGCAAACGGAGGAGCCTGAGCCTGACGAAAGGCTCGAATATCTCCTTCGCCAAGATCGAAGGGGCATTCTCGTGGCAGAACTATTGGAACTAATGCAACGGACGGAAATCGCAGGAAGCACCTGGTCGTCTCCGAAGACGCAGTCGCTACCCGGCAGCTTGCCGAGGCGATGCAAGAACTAGCGTTATCAGTTGAGGTTTGCATCAAAGTCTCGGATGCGCTGGACCGGGTGAACCATAGCAAACTTGAAGTCTCCGTCATTGACTTCTCACTGGGAAACCAAGCCACGTTGGTCCTCCAACAACTGCGCAACTCGCTTTCCAATCGAACCGCAGTTACGTTTGCAATTACCGCGACCAATTCCAAAACCGCGCATGCCCTGAAAGCGGGTTCAAGTTTTGCTCCTCCAGAGACCTCTGACCTTCGAATCCATTCGCAACACGCTCATCGCTGCGTACGGATTGATCGTGCGGGAACGCCGCCGCTACTTCCGTTACTCGATTTCCGTTCCGGCAGCCGCCGTAGAAGAGGGGAATCGGAAATGTTCGGAAAAACGGTGAATGTCAGCGAACGCGGAATGGCATTCATCGGGTCCACTCCGCTCATGCCGGGCGCGGAGGCGACTATGCAGTTCGTCGTAACGGACCCTCGAATCGCTATGACGGTGGAGTGCAAGGTGTGCTGGACCAACGACAAGGGCAGTCCGGCATGTCATTTCTATTCGTGCATTCCAACCTTAGCTCCGAATGGCAGGCATGGCTGGGGAGGAAAACTCGAAGAACAACTGCCTGGCCCCGTAAGTCGGAGATTCCAGTAACCGGCTTCCTGTTCAGCAGTTCGGCGCTTAATTTCCAATTTCTCCAGTTGCAACTGCGCCTGCTTGTGCTCACACGAAGTTCCTGAAACGCAACAGAAAGTTTCCCATTGATTCCCCGTCGATTTAGACACCGGGAATATTGTATAGGATGGGGAAATGAACTGAAGTTGAAACCGTCATTCAGTCTGGAGAAGCTCGTTAGATGAGGGCAGTGGCAATAAAGAAGGGGCAAACACGAGAGAAAGTGGCCGGTTTCCGGGAAATGGGAACTCTGCGGTGTGACGGTTGCGGCGAGGAATTTGTCGTTGGCCATGATCCGGCATTCGCGGATAAGAAGGCTGCCGAAAAACAGGCGGGTTGGCTCGAAAAAGTCCTGGCTGAAGAGCATGAGCGCGATAAGAAACACCCGGATCGAATCGAACTCCCAGAGTGACCGGCGCGAGGCAGCCGCACTGCTCCGCACCTACGACGATTCGCGCTGAGCCATGCATCACCCAATCCGAAAATGCTAAAACCTGAACAGTGGGACGCCCGAAACGTGACAGACGGGAATTTCTTGTGAACCGAGGCGTTAGCCGTACAGTTGGCGCGGGAAAGACCCGCCTCTCAAGGACCCATCCGAGAAGTAACGCGGGTCAGGCGGTTGGGGGAGGGCAGTCGTCCGACCGAGGTGTTACTCCTCATGCCAATCATCCGGTGACAGCGACAGTCCCCAAATGTTCTCAGGTCTCTTTAATTTGATTCCGCAGTGTCTTGGTTGATCCGGATCGATGTACACGACCTCGGCTGCAGCGCGTTTGTCCGTGAGACAGACATGAATCGAGATTTTCATCCCTACGCGCAGGGCAACAGCGGTCATAATCAAGGCACCATGGAGGTTGACGACGAGTGTCTCGCCTTCGCACACCAGAGGTTCGTTGATACCATGAGCCTCGATCCCAACTTTCAAACGAACCCGAGTGCTCTTTCGAGATTCACGATCAACTTGCGCAGAGATAATACGTCACCCGCCCAATCTTCATTGATAACAGGAATCAACAAGGTTTCCGACACCAGATGATACTCGCTTCCGTGGCAAGTCGGTTACCACTGAAGTGCAAACCTGCCGCACATTCACCTCCTCTGGTGCCAGGACGTAACCAAGCCACCACGCAACGTGAGAACTACTGGTGAAATTGCGTTTTCGCGAGTCATCTTTCTCTTGCACCCCAGCTGAGAATGACTGGCGGGAATTGAACGTAGCAATTCCGAGGACTCCCGAAGAACGATATGTCCGAGGTGGGCTGAGCCACGATGTCAAAGCAGGGGAGGGCTTTGGGGGAAGGCTGACAACCGGAGAAGGGTCGGGTTCAACCGTTTCTCGATGAGGTAGTGTGCCACGACCATCCGGCGAGGCTCCGTGATCATGATCACAAGCGTGCGAACGATTGGGCATGGTCGGCAGGACATACCCTACCCCGTCACCAGTACACCGCTCATAAGCGCATTTCCCCCTCAGAGCGTCGATCTTGGTCTCGTGACTAGGTATCCGGGTGGTTGGGAACGGATCGCGGTGCTGTAGGGATCGACTCCTTCACTGCGCATACCAGACACGGAGGCAAAGCAGGAATACTGCGTTTCTGATCGACAAGAATGCTGATTTTCTCCACTCCAGCACCACGAACGCAGGCCCAATACCGCACTCAGCGTACCGTACCGGGAGCGGGTGGCGCGGATGTAGACCTTGCGTTCCGCACCGTGGCTAAGGCGTTCGCTGGTTATGGTGGCCAGCTCTTCAGGGGACACCCGGTCGCTGCGAAGAAGACGTGTACGTCACGGAGGATTGCGACGACAAGAGCATCGTCCCTGTCCGCGCCGGGCATTCGTATCGGGAGGTCAGCTCTCGGCAAGTCGGTTCCGGCACCTGCATCGATGATCGGAACAAACATGGGAGAGAGGTAAGAATATCCTTCGATCTCGGGAAGCAACATCGCAAAAACCAGCACGACCATGACGCTAGCGAAAGCCGTCACATCGATCCTGCAAATGGGCTTCAGCGCATTGGCGCGATTGCGGCGCATCGCTGTTTAGTTAGACACCGCACTGAGTCTTTCGTCCACTGCTATTCGCAAACAGGTGACGTTGGTCATCAGTTCGGCGGCCACGCACCACATGCAGATGCCCCTCCGTTTGACGATTGGGCCGCCCTTGTTGGATATTGTGACGCATGGACGTTGAATGCATCATCGACGACATCGAGCAGCTAGAGGAAATGTTCGAAGCTCCGGACATAAGGCCACTCAGCGCAAGCGGCATCTCTGCTGCAAATCGACAACACGACGAAATGTTCGCGCATTGATCTGGTCAGACCTTCGAGTTCTTTACAACTTTGTCAGGCCACACAGTTCTGTATCGGATGAACCGTCCACAATGGCCACCCCAGTGCGGAAGGCATTTTCCCATGACCCAACCCACCAGGCACATAAATCTCTACTGCGGGGTCATGGAGGTTTGGCTCGAACTCCAGGCATGTTCAGGGGGGTCAGAACAACCACGTGCGTCGGAAAAAGCCTCGTCGCAGTAGTTATCGCAACATCCTAATCACCCTCCCCCAAGAGAATCAATGAGTTGCATCGGCAGGCGGCCCACCTATGGGAACTGAAAAACGCGCTGCTGAGGATCAGTGATTCTAAATGAGTTAAGCGCGTCATTCGACGGAGTCACATTGGCCCGTGGCCATGCCCGTAGAGATGATTGACTGGCTACGCCTACGAAACGGGCCCCCAATAGGCAAGACGAAATGACCAGATGTGATCATGAGGCAAGCCACACCTGGCGAACTGGCACTGGGGAAGGAAGTAGCGACACACCCCAAAGCCCCTGTAACTAGCGATAAATCGATAACACTCATTGGGCGTAGGTGAGGCTGATTTCAATCCGATGGTTTTGTTTGATTGCAACTCACGGCCCGACAAGTGGTATCGAAAACTCGCGTCGTATTTCCAGTTCGGTTCAGAATAGATTCTTAGGAAGTTCAAGTCCCAACTCCGCACAATTACCGCCGTGGCTTCGCGGAGCATAGGCCGCCCAGATAACACTTCCAAAGATCTTTTTCATAGACTGGAGAGTCGGCGAAGTAGGTGTATACTTGGCGCCGTTCTTGAAGGAAACAACGGGATTCCGAACTGAATCCCAAAATGGAGGGGTCTGATGAGAAACCGTCGGATGGCACGTTTCAAGGCTTGTCTCGTCGCTCTGGGAATGATCCTGGCAATTTCCGCCACTTTGGGCGCATTGGGAACAATTTCCGATAGCCAAGTGTCCTCCGATCCCGCCAAATCGGGGAGATTCTTCAATCCTCTTCAGGTGGCGCTTCTTCACTGGTACCCGGCGAACCTCACTACGACCTTTACGGTGGGGTCAAACCCGACCGGGATAGCGTTTGATGGGGCCCACATATGGGTAACGAATTTCGGCGACAATACCGTCAGCGAAATGCAAGCGAATGATGGCACACTGCTGGGAACCTTCTCTGTGGGGACAAATCCCTATGGTCTTGCCTTTGACGGGGCCAATATCTGGGTGGCGAATGAGAATAGCAACAACATGACCAAGTTGCGAGCTAGAGACGGCAAGGTCCTCGGAACCTTCAAAGTGGGAACCCGCCCTTACGATGTGGCCTTTGATGGCGCCAATATCTGGGACACCGACTACGGTAGCGATACCGTGACGAAACTCCGGGCCAGCGACGGGAAGCTGTTGGGGGCGTTTGCCGTCGGCGGGGAGCCTTATCGCCTGGCGTTTGACGGTAGCAATATCTGGGTCACAAATTCGGAAACCAACAATGTCACGAAGTTGCGCGCGACCGATGGCAAGGTACTCGGAACGTTCGCCGCAGGTTCCGGTCCCAATGGCGTAGCCTTTGACGGGAGAAATGTCTGGGTCACGAATTACTACAGCGATAACCTTACCGAGTTCCGGGCGAGTGATGGCAAGGTGCTGGGAACATTTAACGTCGGAACTGGACCAACGGGAGCAACCTTCGACGGTATGAATGTCTGGGTGGCAAATTACGGCAGCAACACCGTCACCAAGATACGTGCCAGTGATGGCAAGGTGCTTGGGACCTTCCCGGTCGGTACGGAGCCTGCGGGCATGGCGTTTGACGGCGCCAATGTGTGGGTTGCAAACGATGGCGGGGGCACGGTTTCAAAGCTGTAGTCTCGTGACGGGAATCACAGGAATGCACAAGCGCGTGCGCCATTTTCGCCGCGATTTGGTTATCGAATCCAAGGATTCCGGTGCGAAAGTCTACGTGACTCTCCCATTGAAGACACCACTTTCAACGCACAAGAGCAACCGGCAGCAAGATGTAACATGAAACCTAATGTCCTGACGATCGAATAGAGATGTTTGTCGGTAATTCTATTATGCCCTCCCTTGAAAATACCTGCAGTCAGTCGCTCGACTGGAATGGAGACCGCGTTGGCGCCAGAATCACTCTGTGGCCGAGAGCCTCCAGACGCTTTACCAGTCGTCTGGTAGTTCGCAGGAGGTTGCGTTTGTCGAAGTAGTTGCCGCCCAGTTCTCGGTACGTGGTTTCTTCCTACGTACCTAGTGTTTCCCAACGGTGAAGGCAAACCTGACGGGCACTTCCTGCGCAAGCTCAACGCGATTGCAAAGAAAGCCGGCGTCGAGGGCGCCCTTAGGCGGCTCGGCGCGACAAAGCCGGGCTCGGGGGCTATGATTTTGTGTAAGCCGCGTAGAGAGATGTCGAACCTCGGCTCGCCGGGAACGTAACTGTAGACCTCTTCGTCCAGCTCACTATCCGCCGCGGTGCGACTTTCTTGGCCGCTGTGTACTCTAATGAGTGCAGTCCGCAACGCAGGGTTAAAGGAACAAAAAATGGCTGCACCTCCGATACCCAGCGCGCTTGATGTGCGCACGCAAATTTTCCCGACTCTCACTCCATTGCAAATCGATCGGATTCGCTCTCAGGGCCACGTCCGGCACGTCGACCGCGGCGAAATTCTTTTCGATGTCGGCGACACCAACATCCCTTTCTTCGTCATCATTTCCGGCAGCATGGAAGTTGTGCAGCCGGGCCTCGACGGCGAACGCCCAATCACCGTCCATCGTGCCGGCGGCTTCACCGGCGAACTCACCATGATTTCTGGCCGCCGGATCTTCGTTCGCGGACGCGTCATCGAGCCCGGCGATTTCATCGAACTCACCGGCGACGCTCTCCGTTCGCTCATCGCCAAAGACGCCGAGCTCAGCGAAATCTTCATGCGCGCTTTCATCCTCCGCCGCCTCGAACTCATCAGCCGCGGCTACGGGAGCCTGATCCTTCTCGGCTCCCGCCACTCCGCGCAGACCCTCCGCTTGCGCGAATTTCTCACTCGCAACGGCCATCCGTACACGTATATAGATCTCGATACCGACAAAGCCTCACAGGAACTCCTCGATCGCTTCAACGTCAAGGTTGACGAAATTCCCGTCATAATCTGCGGCAAAGGATATGTCCTCCGCAGTCCTACAATTCAGAAACTCGCCGACTGCCTCGGCTTCAACGCCGACGTTGACGCCGCGCAACTCCGCGACCTCATCATTGTCGGCGCCGGTCCCTCTGGACTCGCCGCCGCCGTTTACGCCGCCTCCGAAGGTCTCGACGTCCTTCTTATCGAGACCGAATCGCCCGGCGGACAGGCCGCCTCCAGCTCCAAAATCGAAAACTATCTCGGTTTTCCCTACGGCCTTTCCGGCCAGGAACTCGCCAATCGAGCCATCACCCAAGCCGAAAAATTCGGCGCCAAGATGATGATCGCCCGCAACGTGGTGCGCCTCGAATGCGCCCGCCGCCCCTACAAAGTCGTGCTTGATAACGGCGTCGAACTCGCCGCGCGCTCGGTCGTCATCGCCACCGGCGCGCAGTACAACAAACTACGCATCGCTAATCTCGCCCTTTTCGAAGGACAGGGCGTCTATTACGGCGCCACCTTCATGGAAGCCCAGCTCTGCGGCGACGACGACATTATCATCGTCGGCGGAGGCAATTCCGCCGGCCAGGCCGCCGTTTACATGTCGCAGACTCAGCGCAAGGTCCACATACTCGTGCGTTCCGGCCAACTTTCAGACGCGATGTCCCGCTATCTCATCCAACGCATTGAGCAGAATCCCAACATCGAAATTCATTACCGCACCGAAATCATCTCGCTCGAAGGCGATTCGCACCTCGAGCACGTCACATGGCGCAATAACCAGACCGGCGAAATCGCCACAGTCCCCATTCGACACGTTTTCATCATGGCCGGCGCATCGCCGCGAACCGAATGGCTGAAGGGTTGTGTCGCGCTCGACACCAAAGGATTCATTCTCACGGGACGCGATCTCGACGGTTCCACTGACCAACCCGCCTGGCCGCTGGCCCGCAGTGCGCAGATGCTGGAAACGAGTCTTCCGGGCGTATTCGCCGTGGGCGATGTTCGGTCGGGGAACGTAAAGCGAGTCGCTTCGGCCGTCGGCGAAGGTGCAATCGCCATTCATCTTGTCCACCGAGCGCTTGCTGAACTCTAGCAGCAGCCCACAAAGGCGACACACGTCCGGCGCGAGTCGCGTCTATCTCGATGATGATTCCCGCCGGGAATTCTCGATGTGGCGATGAGCGGTACAACGGCAATCTTTCTGGCTCGGCGCTGGGGAAAGCGCCACGTTAGCGGCGGCAGATCCGGAGCTGTATTTATATTTGATTAGGTCTTCGCACCTTCTCCAGATTTCAGGAACCATCCGCCTAAACCAGGTGCACATTTCGCTCGATGGTTTTGATGACCGTGTCCATGTGCCCGGACAGCACCTGCTTGGCACATTTTGTCCATTCGTCCAAATGGGAGGCTCAGATTGGACCTGACGACTGACATCTTCAAGACCATGCACGTAGCAGCCGTTGTCCACTCGAGACTCGAAGCTACGATGCTGAATCGGAAGAAGCGCAGGAACATGCGAACAGCCAGCTTGGCGCTGTATGCATAAAGCTAAGGACATCCACGACGGGAGATTTCTGGGTCATTAGCCCGATATCTCCCGTTCGTGCCTTTAGACGGATAACTTCCGGTTGCCCGTTATACGCCCACAATCCAGAAGCGCGGTTTCCCAGAAGCCGACTTCTGGACAACGTCAAAGTGCGCGATCAAGTGTCGCACCCGCTCCGCCGTGACTCAGGCAGAAGCAGCAATCGCAATCGCCACCTCTCTCCATCGGTAAACACTGGCCGACTTGTCCTTACCAATCCGCCGTCATGCTTGATTATCTCCGGTTCGCCGACCAGCTGGGAAGATTAAGAAGCCTTGAAGCGGTGCCGGTTTATGCCCAGCTTCCTTATTTTGGATTCGAGCGTCTGTCGGGGAATGCCCAGTTTAACGGCGGCACCGGTTGGCCCTCCAACCACGCCTTCAGATTCCCGGAGAGCGGCTTCGAGGATTTCTCTTTCATGCTCGACAAGGTCAGCAACCAGTGGAGCAGTCGTCGCAGCCGGTTTGGGAGTCATGTGCGTGAGCCAGGTCTCATCTACAAAGAAGGTCTCCCCTTCACTCAGAATCACCGCCCGCTCGACTACATTTTGCAACTCGCGGATATTGCCCGGCCAATCGTATGCGTGGAAGAGTTCGACCGTTTTCTTGTCTATGTTTCGAATCTTCTTGCCCAATTTTTTGGCGTACCGTTCGATCAAGTATCCGACCAACAAGGAAATATCACCAATACGCTCGCGCAAAGCCGGCAGTCGAATCGGAAAAACGTTGAGGCGGTAAAACAAATCCTGACGAAACCTGCCCTCGGCCACTGCTGAAGTCAAGTCTCGATTCGTGGCCGCTATCACCCGTACGTCAACCGAAACCGATTGAGTGCCGCCCACTCGTTCGAATTCACGCTCCTGAAGAACTCGCAGCAATGCGACCTGCGTCTCTGGAGGGAGGTCGCCTATCTCATCGAGAAATATCGTTCCACCGTCGGCCGATTCGAAACGGCCCAACCGGCGCTGAGTGGCCCCTGTAAAGGAACCTTTTTCGTGGCCAAACAGTTCCGAAGCAATCAGCGACTGGGGAATGGCCGCGCAATTCACCCGAATGAAAGCACGGTTTGAACGCGTGGACCGGTTATGAATGGCGCGAGCAATCAGCTCCTTTCCCGTTCCGGTCTCACCTAAGACCAAGACTGTGGAATCCGTCGGGGCTACCTTGGAAACCTGAACCAGCACACGACGTAATGGCTCGGAGGAACCGACGATTTCTTCGAACATGGATGAGCGTACGATGTCTTCGCGCAACGCGACGTTTTCGTTTCGTGTTCTGTCTTCGGCGCGCTTGCGATCATCGATGTCGGTTCCCGTCGCATACCAGCGCACCAGGCGTCCCTGCTCGTCGCGGAACGGGTTGAGGCGAATAAGGAACCAGCGATACTGACCGTCCTTCCGCCGCGTTCGTTGCTCGATTTCAAACGGCAGGCCGCGGGCATAGGCCGCCTGGCGCTCCTCCCGCAACTTCTCTACGTCTTCCGGATGAAACATTCGGGCACGAAACTCAGAACTAAGCACTTCTTGCATGGTCAGGCCGGTATATTCCAGCACTGCCTGATTCGCGTAGAGCGGATCGCCGCTCGGATCCAGGACGACAATGGTTTGCGGTATAGCATCGGTAATCCGGCGAAACTCACGCTCGTCTTCAAGGAGTTTCGTCTCCGCTCTTTTTCGATCTTCGATGTCGGTATCGCTTCCTAACCACCTGACGACGTTGCCTTCAGCGTCGAATTCTGGAAGGACACGTATAAGGAACCATCGGTATTCTCCGTCATATCGCCGGATGCGGGTTTCCAGTTCGCCTGGTTTGGGGTCATTGAGCAAGGCA